>JGI24705J35276_12237308_pt1 | contig 10610 bp, 8 predicted proteins | sample TergutNt197P4_FD_35276 | JGI IMG/M metagenome (IMG submission 35276)
AAAAAGTCCGGTTCCGTCCTGCTCCTTGTTACGAGATCGCGCAGCACGGTTACGAAATTGTCGAGCGTCTCCTTGCTTTCAGTTTCCGTAGGTTCGATCATCAGGCACTCCGGTACGATGAGCGGGAAATATACGGTCGGCGCATGGATGGAATGATCGAGCAGCCCCTTGCTGATATCCAGTGCACGCGTCCCCTGGGGCGCGGAAGCTACGAATTCGTGCATACAGATGCGCGGATAGGGAAGATCCAAAAAATCTTCCGTCATCTTGCGCAGGTAATTGGCGTTGAGTACGGCGTATTCCGCAACGCGCGTTAAACCCTTGCCGCCCAGACGCAGCACGTAGGCATAGGCCCTGAGAAAAACTCCGAAATGTCCATAGAAGGGAGCCATACAGCCGATACTTTTCGGATGTCCGTAATGCAAAAGGAAGTTGCCGTCCGCCCTTTTCTCTACGCGCCCATCGGGCAGGTAGGGGACAAGGCGCTCGCTAACGCCCACCGGACCGGAACCGGGGCCTCCTCCGCCGTGCGGAGTCCCTAGGGTCTTGTGCAGGTTGAGGTGGATGACGTCAAAACCCGCATCGCCCACACGCAGTTTGCCGAGAATGGCGTTGAGGTTGGCCCCGTCGTAATAGAGCAGCGCGTCAACCCGCCGCAATTTATCCACAATTATGGGGATATGCTTTTCATATAGTCCGAGAGTGTTGGGACAGGTCATCATCAGAGCCGCCACATCATCACTCAAGGCTTCTTCAAGGATTTGAGGATCAACCATGCCGTCTCTGGATGCGAGACTGATCACCTCATAGCCAGCTAGCGCGGCAGAAGCCGGATTGGTGCCGTGCGCCGCATCTGGGCAAAGAATCTTGGTTTTCTTGTTCCCCTTGTCTTGATGGTAGGCGGCGATGAGCATCACGCCCGTAAATTCACCGTTGGCCCCGGCCATGGGTTGTAGGGTGCAGGCGGCCATGCCGGTGATTTCACAGATCAGGCGCTCCAATTCGTACATGACTTCCAATGCGCCCTGGCTGCTTTGCTCTGCGCCCGGCAACTGGCCAAGCAACGGATGTAGTTTGGTGAAACTTGGCAGCGCGGCCACGTATTCCAGAAATTTAGCGTTATACTTCATCGTGCAGGAACCCAGAGGATAGAAATTGCCGTCCACGCTGAAGTTTAGCTTGGAAAGATGGGTAAAATGACGCACCACATCAAGTTCGGAAAGCTCGGGGAGGGCCGGGGGCGCTTTGCGCAACAGAGCAGTGGGCAGCATGTGGGCTGCATTTTTTCCCGGGTTCGGGGGCAGACAGGCGCTACGACCAGGAATGGACTTCTGGAAGACGGTTTTCATAAGGCGGCCCTCATTTCTTCCACCAGCAGATCGATCTGGCGTGAGGTGGTTTTTTCCGTGCAGGCTACCAGCAGAACATCTCTCATGGCCGGGTAATACCGTCCAAGCGGCAGTCCTGGTACACAACCACGCCTGGCGCACCTCTCTGCCGGTATGGCAGCATCACTCGGCAGACGCACAGCAAATTCATTGCCAAAGGGGGCGTCATTCAGCAATTGCACGCCAGGCAGCCCGCACAGACGCGCGGCAGCCTCGCGCGCTCTCTCCATGCCGAGTTCAGCGCTACGCACAAGGCCCCGTGGGCCGAGCAGACACAGATGTACCAGACTGCGCAGTGCACACAGTGCTTGGTTCGAGCAGATATTCGAGGTGGCTTTGGCGCGGCGAATATGCTGCTCACGCGCCTGTAAGGTCAGAACATAGCCCGTCTTGCCGTCCATATCATGGGTGCGGCCTGCGATGCGGCCTGGGAACTGGCGGATAAGCTCTTTTTTACAGGTCATGATACCAAGGTACGGCCCGCCGAAGGAAAGCGGCATGCCCAACGCCTGGCCATCGGCTACAGCAACGTCAGCACCCATTTCGCCCGGGGTTTTAAGCACGGCCTGCATGACCGGATATGCAGAAATTACGGACAACGCTCCATAGTTTTTTGCATGGGCAAAGAGCGTGGAAAAGTCCTGCGCTATGCCGAAAAAATTGGGATTCTGCACGAGGACCGCCGCACAGTTTTCATGTTTTCCCGGGAGGGGAGTTGCGTCTCCCGCGTCTTCTATTTCCTCCCAAGGCCGCGCTGAGTCAGCCTCCTCTGTCATCCCCACCGCTTTCTTGAGGGCGTCTATATCGGAGCGGCCATTGTTGTGAGGCACGGTAACAATGTCCAGACCCAGACTTGCGGTATAGGAATTGAGCATGCCCCGCCAGATGGGATTGAGCGCTTCATCCACCACCAGTTTACAGCGCTTGGTCCATCGGACGGCCATCATCGCGGCTTCAAACAGAGCCGAGCCACCGTCATAAACTGAAGCGTTGGCGCAATCCATCTCGAACAGGCGGGTCATGGCCGTCTGGTACTCGAAGATTGCCTGCAACGTCCCCTGCGAGGATTCCGCTTGGTAGGGCGTATAGGCGGTGACAAATTCGCTGCGCCCGGCCAAGGCATCCACGGCCTTGGGAATGTGGTGGTCATAGAATCCCGCGCCCAGAAAGCAAGCCGCAAGTTCCTTGTTTCTGGCCGCTAGGCGCTCGAAATGCTCACAGGTCTCCATCTCACTGAGACCCTCTGGCAGTGCGAAGCTTTTGGGTTTGAACTGCGGCGGAATGTCTTCAAAAAGCGATGCCAGATCCCGTACCCCGATACATTTGAGCATGGCGCGCAGATCTTCTTCAGTGTGGGGAATAAAAGGCATAGATGCTCCTGCAACGGAAAATTACTGGGAAGTAGATTATACCAGATAGTTTTTTAGTGCCGCAATCAGTAAATCCGGGTTCACCGGTTTGCCGAGATGGCTGTTCATGCCACAGGCTAGGCAGTGGCCGATATCCTCGTGGAAGACATTGGCAGTCAAGGCGATAATCGGGATCGCATCCGCCCCCGGCAAAGCGGAGGAACGTATGCGTCTTGTAGCTTCATAACCGTCCACATCCGGCATATGGATATCCATCAGGATGGCATCGTAGGCTTCGGGATCGGCTGAGAACTTTGCCACTGCTTCCGCGCCGTCGCCGGCAAAGACGATTTCTATGCCGGTATCTTCCAGTAGCGAGGCCAGAATTTCACAGTTGATCTCAACATCCTCCGCGAGCAGGATCCGCCTGCCTGCAAAAAGATCCGTATGAGGCGGCGCGGCATCCTGCGCGTCATCATGCTTCTGTTGTGTACTCTCCGCAAGCGCGTCCGCAACCACCAACGCCGGAGATGCCTCAATCCCCACTTTGGCCTTGATTTCAAACAGGAAGGAAGCACCGTTGCCCAGTTCTGATTCGACCCAGAAGCGGCCCCCCATCAGGCTGACGATACGCTGGGAGATGGGCAGACCAAGCCCGACTCCGCCGAATTTGCGGGTAAAACCGCCGTCCGCTTGAGAAAAGACAGTAAAAAGCTCTTTCTGTTGCTCTGCAGATATGCCGATTCCCGTGTCCTTGACCTCAAAATGCAGGGTGCATATCCTGTCATCCTCGGCGATGTTCCTTACCGTCAGCGAGATATGGCCGTGGTCAGGCGTAAATTTCGTGGCATTGGATAAAAGATTGACGAGTACCTGCACCAGGCGCTGTTCATCCGAGATGATGCTGATGGGGACGCCCCCGTCAATATTCAGCGAGAGGACCTGTTGGCGCGCTTCAATCCGGAAATTCATGATATTGACAACGTGCTGCACCATCCCCGCGAAGTTGAATTCACGAAGCGCGAGCGTAAAGCTTTCACTTTCCATCGTGGACATATCTAGGATGTCGCAGATCACGCCAAGCAGGTGTTGGGAGGCCTCGCCTATTTTGTCCAGGCAATAGTTTTTGCGCTGGGCATCCTTAGTAGACTTGGCAAGGGTTGTCATCCCGATGATGGCATTCATCGGGGTACGCATTTCATGGCTCATGCGGGCAAGAAATTCCGACTTGGCGCGTGCCGATTGCTCGGCCAGCTTCCGGGCATGTTCTGCCGCGTGCTGGGCGCGGAGGCTTTCGGTCAAATCGTGGAAGAAAAGCATGGTTCCGACGACGACCCCCTCCTCATCCAGCATGGGCGTCACCTGAATGAGATAATGACGCGCATTGCCATCCCGGCCGAAAGCAATCTCGTACTCCAGCTCTGATGAACGTTTGTCCAGGGCGGCAAGCCGGAACAATTCGTCCATGCGCTGTAAAAAGGCATCGTCTGCCACAGAGGCTAATAAATCCCGGAAGGAGACATGCTGGATGAGGCTAGGCTCCGCTATCCCGCTGCAATGCAGATAGGATGCGCTGGTAAACACAATTTGTCCGTTAAGATCAAACAGCAAAAGAATATCTGGGACGTTACTCAGCAAGAGCTTGACATATTGCTGCAGCTTGGATTTTTCATCGGCCTCTATTCTACGCCGCTCCTCCAACTGTTGGATCATCGCGTTGAAGGCCATGGAGAAATTTCCCATAAATTCAACACGCTGCTGGTAGTCTCCTTTGGCTACCTGTTGGGTCTGCCACGTCAAATGTTGGAGCGAGGAATGCAACGATTTCAGCGGCGCGGCTATTTCATTGCCGCGCGAGGGCATATGCCCGCTAAGATCACCCTTGGACAGGGCTTGAGCAAAGCTTCTGGCTTCAAAAACACACTCCGCAAGATAACGTAACCCCTCCCCCAACTCGCGGAACTCCTGGGGCAAACTCTCCACATCCAGCGCGGCCTGTGCCGGATTGTAGATAATATCACGTAAATACTCGAATAAAATCTTTGCGACCGGCTCCACAATATCCTTACCTTTCGACGGTTCTAGTGTCGCGTGATGCGATACTGGAGCATTTTCATTTTGAAATTGCTCTGGCGGCTGTGCAGCAGACGCAAGTTGTCCGCACCGTCAACGCCGAATGTAACCGCTAAACTTTTATGTAGTTTTTTAGAATAAGCAGCGCTGACATCACGGGTAATGTTATCCTCCGGTGGGGGCAGGATGCCCCTTGCATGAGGATGCGCTTTTGTGTCCCCGACGGCACACAAGAACCTGACGCAGCCAAAGAAAAAAGGCTATTTGCCGATACTGCCTACGCAAGAGTCCCGTTAAAACGGCATACCCTGTCGCCGTTGGCCCAGCAATCCACCTCACGAACGAAATATTTCTTTCCGGTGTATGCCTCAAGAATACCGGCAATAAATCCTTCATCATAATTGCACACGGTTTCGTTCGTAACTGGTAAGCCGCTACAATCCAGATCCTGTCCCACGGTGAGTACGATGTGTCCTGTTTCGGGGTCAAATGATTCCATACGAAGGATGCCGATTTTATTAGCCTTCAGCGAATCCTGTAGATTGGCCAGGAAAACGTCAAGTTCCACGCCCAATTCCAAGGTATTTTGAGCGTACTCCTTTCCTGCCAGAAACCCTGCCTGACGGAAATATTCATTGGCCCGCTCTGCGCCATGCGCCTTAGTCAGGACATCAAGCATGGTATACTGCATCAGACGGTATACCAGCACGGGCATCTCTTCACCCATATCTCCACGGCCTTCCTTGATATCACCAAGTTTCTCCCAGGAAAATTCGTGCTGGCTCGTACCTCGTAAAAAGACGTTGCTCATAGGGTTGCACCTCCTTAGAATATATGGAATCACTTTTGCCAATTTGCGTTATTTGCGCCAGGAATGCAAGCAGACCGCAATCAAACGGGGGTATGCATCACGGCAGACAACGTCAGTCTCTAGAATAATTTCAAAGGGACACTCCCTAATGTGCGCAGTACGTGGCATACTCGGCGGCCTTCAACAGGCCTGCGGAGGAGTCGTCGGCAAGTTTGACGCGCAACATCCAGCCATCATCGTAGGGGGACTTGTTGATGAATTCGGGCGCGCCTTCCAAGGCTTCGTTCACGGCGATCACAGTCCCGCTGACCGGCGAATACAGGTCGCTGGCAGTTTTCACGGATTCAATGGAGCCGAATTCCTTGCCTGCGGTCAGTTGCGTGCCTACGGCAGGCAGATCGACGTAGGTGACGTCGCCGAGTTGACTCTGGGCGTAGTGGGAGATGCCGATAACGGCTTCTTTGCCCTCAATACGCGCCCATTCATGGCTTTTGTGGTACAAGAGATTGTCAGGGATATTATTCATGCATCCTCCAGGTGGGTTAAGCAAGTTTTTTACGCGCTGTGCCCCCTTTGTAGAAGGGCAGGTCGGTTTTTTGCGCGGCCAGTTCTGTTTTTGCAGCGCGGACGATAAAGCTGTCCAGGGTGGCGTGAACTGCATCAATCCAGGCCAAGGAAACAGCGTGGCCAAGGCTGGGAGCGAAGGAAGCGCTGGTGATAAGGCCGATCTGCCTGCCGTCCGGCAGCAGCACAGGGTCTTCGGCGCGGGGACTTCGGCGCCCGGCGATGCTGAGTGGAATAAGGCGCTGCCTGACGCGCAGGGCACCTTCCTTACCTACATAGTCAGCAGGATTGGTGAGCATTTTGTCCATTCCAGCCTCGGCGGGCGTGTGGTCTTTGTCCAGTTCGTGCCCATACAGGGGCAGGCCGATTTCAAGGCGCAACGTATCCCGGCTGCCCAGCCCGGCGGGTTTGACGCGCTCGTCGGCGAGCAGCTCTTCCCAGAGGGCAAGGCTTTTGTTCCAAGGCAAATAGAGCTCATACCCGAGTTCACCGGTATAGCCCGTACGGCTGACAAGCAGCTTCTCGCCCGCAAAACTTGCGGCCCGGAAGGAAAAGTAGCCGAGAGCATGAAAGTCTGCCCCAAGCAGCTTTTCCAGCACATCAACGGAAAGAGGCCCCTGCAAGTCGATTTTTCCGGTCTTGGCCGAGACATCTTCGATCCCCACCGGTACGGACAGGCGGTTCTTCAAAGCCGCAAAATCTCCTGCCGCGCAGGCGGCGTTGACCACCAGCATATAGCTGTCCGCTTCCAGGCAATACACGATGAGATCGTCAAGGATGCCGCCCTGCGGATTCAGCAAAAAGCCGTAGCGGCACTTGCCCGGATCCAGGTTATCCAGCCTGTGGCTGACAGCCTTCTCCAGCTGCTGCCGTGCGCCGTGGCCGCGGATTAAAAACTCGCCCATGTGGCAGATATCGAAAATGGACGCCGAACTGCGGGTATACAGATGTTCGGCCACAATACCTTCATACTGGACGGGCATATCCCACCCCGCGAAGGGGGTCATTTTCGCGCCCTTGGAACGATGCCAAACGCTCAAGGGAGTTTCAAGCGGTACGGACACAGTGCCCTCCTCGAGGACCTCGTCGCTCCACGATCCCGGACAAGGGAACGCGTAGCCGGCAGTCTGACCATATTCAAAAACGGCTCGCAGCAAGCTATAATTATATCATGCTTTTCGTGTGGAGGAAAGGATTTTTGCTATTGTGTTTTTTTGCCGAGCCCCTTAAACAATTCTTCGGATTTCAAGCTGAATACCTCTGTCACGTCAAACCAGAATTCCTGCGTGAATGTTTCTGTAAATTCTTTCAGACGTTTTTCTTTTTCTTCGCCTTTCATGGCGCTTTCAACAATCTTGCGCGCTCTGTCAACGTCCGTCTTTTTTGAGATGATAAAGGTATATTGCCAATAATCATATTTTTTTTTGTTTTGCTCAACAGAAGAACGCATAAAACGCAATCTGTCATTCAGCACTACATAATCTTCACCTTTTTCTGTTGTGGTAAATATTCTGTTTCGCGCGATAATCAGAAAATGTTCAAGTATGATGTAATTGTAATAAGCATTCCCACGCCTGAACATGACAGCATCGCCACGGCTGCGGCCCCAGCCACCGCCGACATAGGCCGCCTGCTTGGGTTCGATAAGCTTGACCGCGTCAGATGGCGACATGGGAAAGCCCGAGACAGGAGTGACCTGCGGGGCCGGTGTGGGGACGGCTTTGGGGGAAACAGGGGTGACGTCCGTTGCCGTCTGGCTTGACGGGGCGGAATTCTTGCCCGGAGCCTGCGTTGAGTCCGGGATGCTTTGTTGCTTTGTAGCCGGAGGGGACGCGCTTTTTTGGGAAGCACAAGCACTGACGGTCAGAGCGGTCAAACACAGCGCAATGAACACAAAGCGCATATTCCATCCTCCCACGGGGCGGCTGTCCTTACTTGATTTCGGCGGTTTCATGGAAATGATCAAAGCCAAGATCCTCTCTTACCCGTGCTCCATTCAGGCGTATGCCGTCGCTGTCGGTTACCACGCCGATTTCCCACAACCCGGGCAGCGCAGTATGCAAGGCGGAAAGCAGCCTCGGAGAGCATGCACCCAGCAAAGCGTAATCCTCGCCGCCTAGATACGCCTCACGCACCGGGTCTTTTCCGTGTGCGCGCGCATACTGTGTGAGTTCCCTGTGAAGCAGGGCTTCCGGTATCAGCAGCTCCGCGCCCAGACCGCTGCGCGGCATGCCGAGAAGGCGCGGTAAATCACTCGCCAAGCCGTCTGAAACATCCATAAGCACAGGTGGATGTTCTGTCTGTCCCAGACGTGAAAGAATCTGTCCGGCATCCACTTGGGGCTGCGGCATCAAATGCGCCGCGCAGGCTGCAGGCCATTTCTGCATGATTTTTCTGCCTTCGGATTCCAGCAATTCAAGCCCGATACGTGCGAGACCCGCGCTGCCGATGAGAAAAAGCACGTCGCCGGGTTGCGCGCCACTTCTGGAAAGCCAATGGCAGCCCGCACCGGATCGGGCGTCTCCTTCTCCCCATACCGTTATCGAAAAACAGAATTTATCCGAGCGCGACAGATCCCCTCCGGCCAGCCCCATGCGTAAGCGTTCCGCCAGAGCAGACATGCCGGCAAAAACCCCTTCGAGCATACTTAGATCCACATCCGGCGGCAGACCGAGGCCGAGCGTGAATGCCAGTGGTTTGGCTCCACAGGCGGCCAAGTCGCTTACATTGACCGCAAGCGCCTTGTGCCCGATTTCCTGAGGCGTGAAATACGCGCGCCGGAAATGCACGTCTTCCAGAAAGAGATCCGTACTCAAACACAAAGGCCCCGAGGGGCGCAAGACCGCACAATCATCTCCCCGTGCAAGCAAGAGGGAAGGATGCGCTGTGGCAAAATATTTGTCCATACACGCAAGAATGGCATTTTCGGAAAAAGGCGCTTGCACGCGGCACCTCGGGATTCCATTTTCAGGGTGAAATTGCTCTAGCTTGCCAGGTAGGCGTTTGCTGCCGCAAGATACCGGCATACATAATCACGCACTCCGTCTTCCAGGTTATGCATGCGCACAGGGCAGTTCAGGCGTTGCAGCCAGGCCATGTCGGCTTGGGTAAAATTTTGATAGTTGCCTCGCAGTTCTGCGGGCATATCCACATACTCGATATGCGTTTCGCGTTCCATAGCTAAAAAAACGGCATGGGCCAGATCGTTCCAGCTTCGGGCCACGCCCGTGCCCACATTATAAATACCTCCACCGGCATTCTGCGATAAAAACCACAGGATTATCTCTGCGCAATCCTTCACATAGATGAAGTCACGCAGTTGTCCGCCGTCTGGATAGTCGGGATGGCTTGAACGGAACAGGCGCAAGCTGTTGTGGGTGTTGATTTCGTGCCAAGCCTTGCAGACCACGCTACGCATGCTGCCCTTGTGGTATTCGTTCGGGCCGTAAACATTAAAAAATTTCAGACTGACTACCTGTCCCAACAAGCCTTCGCGCAACAGCCACAAATCAAACAATTGTTTTGAATAGCCATACATATTCAGAGGGGTCAGGCTGCGCAGCTTGTCCAGCCTGTCGGAAAAGCCTTGCGAACCATCTCCGTAGGTGGCGGCGGAACTGGCGTTGATGAAGCGTGCGTTACGTTCCAGCGTGAGGCGGCACAGCGTCTGGCTGTACTTGAAGTTGTTGCGTATTAAAAATTCTGCGTTGCGCTCCGTGGTGTTCGAGCAGGCTCCCATGTGTACAACAGCGGTCAACGGCCAAGGCAGAGCATCTTCTTCCGCCATACGCAGAAACGCCTCATACTGCACATAGTCTGCATAAGACAAATTCCTGATATTTTTCCATTTATCTGAGCTGCCCAAGTCGTCGACAATCACAATGTCGTCAATGCCTGCCTGGTTCAGCCGCCAGATGGCCGCGCTGCCGATAAAGCCGGCGCCGCCTGTCACTATGTACATAGTGTATCTCCCCCGTGGGGATATATGAGTTTATCGTAACGGTCATTCAGGATACATGGAAAGACCGGAGCGGACAAGATGCAGACCCCCGTATGCAGGCGCGAGTCCGAAGTCGGAAAGCAGCGCATGCAGCGGACGTCCGAAAAGTAAAGGCAAGGCTTCAGCGGGCACGGCGGCGCGCTCCATCGCCAGTTCCCGAAAAGCGTGATCAAAGCGCACGGTTTCCAGCAAGATTCGCTCGGCTTCGGTATCACAATGGGCACGCAGAGCCAGAGGACTAAGACGCGTCCAGGCGCATTCGGCTTCGTGCGCCCCAGCCAAGGGCAGCCAGTCAGGATGCAGCAGGGGCAGCACATCCGTCCGCGTCAGGCGCCCTTGATCATACATGGCCGCCAGCGCGGAAGCGTCCTCGCAGAATAGCGCCCTGCACTGGGCAGGGCGCTTGGCGTATACGGAACATTTGT
>JGI24705J35276_12237307_pt1 | contig 10607 bp, 10 predicted proteins | sample TergutNt197P4_FD_35276 | JGI IMG/M metagenome (IMG submission 35276)
GCCGAGAGTAATTTCTTTGATACGGTACAAGGTGCAGATGTAATTAAAGGGCACAACAAAGAGGCGTTTTTTAGCCGGCATACCAAAGAGGTTTACGCCGCCTTTCAAACCTCGGTTTATGATTTGGCCATATTGGGAAACAAGGTGGGAATAAAGATACAAAATATTGGAACAGTAACTATTATTGGGATGATTGCATTGAGCTCATTAGCCGTATTAAACAATGTGCTAAGTTTAGGCGCTTTGGTCGCTGTTCTTTCGCTGGCCGGATCGGTGATCTCCTCCTCGGCCTCGCTCTCCGGAGCATATATTACGCTTCAAGAGGCCAAAGTAGCCTACGACCGGCTATATGAGTTTATCGGTTTGAATCAGGAGTCAGACGACGCTGCTTCAAATTCTGTTAAAGAGGAGGTAGACACGCTTAACATCGAGGATGTCCGTTTTAGATACCCAGGAAGGCCGTTACTGCTCAATAACATCAGTTTTTCGGCTAAAAAGGGGAAACTTACCGCTATTTTGGGCGAGATTGGATCAGGTAAAAGTACCTTATTGCATATTATCCAGCGTTTTTATGAACCGGAATCGGGCACATTAACGGTAGACGGAAAGTGTTGGAAAGAGTATTCTGTGCACGATTGGCGATCCCTGACAGGCATCATGCCCCAGCACATAAAACTGTTCAATGCCACCCTGTTAGAAAACATCTGTTTGACTGATGACGAAGAAACGCTAAATCGCTGCTTATTGTTTTGTAACGAATTAGGTATTCTCACATATTTCAACAATCTGCCGTTAGGGCCATTAACACGTGTAGGCGAAGACGGAATAAACCTCTCCGGCGGACAGCGCCAATTAGTGGGCCTGTGCCGTGCTTTGTTTGGAAATCCGCAAATATTGCTGCTCGACGAACCTACCAACAATATGGATAAAGCGGCGGTGAGGTTTGTGTGGGATCTTATAGATCAAGAAAAGCATAAGCGAATCTGCATTATGGTAACCCACAACGAACAGCTTACCGCACAGGCCGACCACATTGTTCAATGGTGATTGCCCATTATTTTGAATTTTAAAAATATTTTTTGGAAAACAGAACTATTCTTTTTACCTTTGTAAACATTTTGCAGCCATGAGAATTATTGCATTTCGCACCATAAGAGATTTTATAAGGAAGCATCCGGAGGCTTCTGCGTCTTTTATTGAATGGCACATAAAAGCAAAGGAAAATGCTTGGACAAACATTAATGATATTAAGAAGACATTTAATTCTGTGGATTATATTGGAAATAAGCGTTATGTATTTAATGTTGGAGGCAATAATTTCCGCATTGTGGCCATGATATTTTTTGAGGTTCAACAGATTTATATCAGGTTTATTGGCACACACAGCGAATATAACAAAATAGATAGTAAAAACATATAGAATAAGGAGATAATTATGATAACAATACAAAATGAAAAACAATACAATTTGATAACTCAACGTATTGAAGAAATACTCCATCTTACTTCTAACGAAGAACCCACCCCTGAACATCTCTTAGCAGAACTTGATTTATTGGGCGGTTTAGCAGAAGATTATGAGGAGGAACATTACCCAATCAACCCTCCCACACTGCCAGAAATTTTGAAGCTAAGGATGTATGAGAAAGGGCTTACTCAAAATTCATTAGCAAAAATTTTAATGGTTAGCCCATCAAGGATTAGCGAGTATATTACAGGAAAATCTGAACCCACATTGCCTGTTGCAAGAAAAATGTGCCAGCAGTTAGATATTAGCGCTTCTATTATTTTGGGAGTGTGTTAGTAGGAGGGCGCAAATCGTTAAAATGATTCATACCTTATACTTTCTCCCCACTACAACCTTGAGGCTTTGTGGCAAGGTCTCAAAACTGAAAGGAGCGTAGCCTAATGCTTCTCCGTCTATTTCAATTGGACCGGAGGGGTAGGTTTCAATGCGGATCACCCGCCCCTGAGTATGCAGCACTTTGGGATACTGATAGATTTGACCGTCAAACAAATGCTTAAAATTGCGCATCATCCATATCTTTCCGGCCTTGCGGATCAGGGTCATATCTAAGAGGCCGTCGTTTACTTCGGCGTAGGGCATTTGAATCATGCCCCCTCCGTTATACTTGCCAATACCCACGGTAGCCGAAAATATTTTACCATCAAAAAAGGGTTTCCCGTCTACTTCTACTTTAAACCGCGTAGCCCTGTACCCCATCAAAACCCTGAATGTGCTGATCAGGTAGAGCCACCTCCCTTTACGCCCTTCATCCCTTAACCGGTTATAAATACGGTTTACCCGTGCGTCAAAGCCTAATCCGGCCACATTGGCCATATAACGGATATGGGGAATCCGTGTTTCTACAAAAGAAACGCGCCCTACGTCCTGCAAGACCGTTCGGTATTCGACCATCGCCTGAACCGCATCGCTGTAGGTATGGGGAATCCCAAACATCCGCACCCAGTCGTTGCCGGTTCCGGTAGGAATTACAGACAACGTAACTTCCGAAGGAGGTATCTCTTTTTGATGAAAAATGCCGTTTACTACTTCATGCACCGTGCCGTCTCCGCCAACGGCCACCAAACGACGGTATCCATCACGTAAAGCCTTAACTGTAAGCTCTACAGCATGATATTTATGCTCGGTAAAAACGCAGGTAAACACAATCCCGGCTCGATTCATCTGATTCGAAATCACGGGCCAGTCGGTCAAACCTCGCCCCCGACCTGCTTTAGGATTTACAATCACCATCCACGCAAGCTGTTGTACCATATTGTGCCTATAAATTAGGCCGTAAAAATAATAAAATACCGCTAAGTAGAAAAGATTTCGTACTTTTGTCCCGATAACCAATAGCGTGCATCATGGGGAAAATAATTGCGATTGCCAATCAAAAGGGAGGGGTGGGAAAGACCACCACCGCCATCAATTTAGCAGCATCATTGGCGGTTATGGAAAAAAAAGTATTGTTGGTTGATGCAGACCCTCAGGCCAATTCTACATCGGGATTGAACATTGATTCCAATTCATTGTCTAACAGTTTGTACGAATGTCTTATAGGCAATGCGACCATTAATCAGGTCCTTTGCGACACCGCCATAGAAGGGCTTAAATTGGTATCTTCTCATGTTGACTTAGTGGGATCCGAGGTCGATTTGCTGAACCTTCCCCAAAGAGAAAGTATTTTAAAACAACGTCTTGCAGAAGTATCCAACGATTACGACTATATTCTTATCGACTGTGCCCCCTCTTTAGGACTGATTACGGTAAATGCGCTTACTGCAGCCCATTCGGTGATTATTCCCGTTCAATGCGAATTTTTTGCACTGGAAGGTTTGGGTAAATTACTCAATACTATTAGGATTATTCAGGTGAAGTTAAATCCGACCTTAGAAATAGAAGGCTTTCTTTTAACCATGTACGATGCCCGACTGCGTTTGGCCAATCAGGTGGTAGAAGAAGTGCGTCAGCATTTTGGAGATATGGTATTCCAGACCGTTATCCAAAGAAATGTTCGCCTTAGCGAATCTCCCTCCTACGGCAAACCGGTTATTTTATACGACGCCGCCTCTATGGGAACCAACAACCACCTCAGCTTAGCTAAAGAGATTATCAGAAAAACCACTTAACCATTATAATATCAGGAAACCATGGCAAAACAACAACATGGATTGGGCAGAGGGCTCAGCGCGTTGATTCCGGACGCCGACACCAGGGCTTCCTTATCGGCAAGAAGCCACTCCACCTCCCCTGAAACCGAGGGACTCAGCGCCGTTGCACTATCCCAAATCGAAGTGAATCCTTTTCAACCCCGCAAAGACTTTGACGAGGCAGAAATTGCGCAACTCGCCGATTCCATACGCACCTACGGACTGATTCAGCCCATCACCGTAAGGCTTATTGAATCAGGAAAATATCAGCTCATCAGTGGAGAAAGGCGATTAAGGGCGGCTCGGGCGGCCGGTTTGACCCAACTCCCTGCATACGTTCGTCAAGCCAACGATCAGGCCATGCTCGAATTATCTTTGGTGGAAAACATCCAACGCAAAGACTTAAATGCCATGGAAATATCTTTAAGTTTTCAACGCCTGATAGAGGAATGCAACCTCACTCAGGAAGCCATGGCAGAACGGGTGGGCAAAAATCGAGCTACCATCACCAACTACCTCCGTCTGCTCAAATTGCCGCCGGAGATTCAATTAGCGCTTCGACAAGATTTTATGACCATGGGGCATGCCCGCGCCTTATTGGCCGTAGAAGATCCCAAGCGTCAGTTGGATTTGGCCGACCAAATCCTCAGAAAGGGTCTTTCTGTACGCCAGATAGAGGCCCTGGCGCAAACCGAAAAAAAGCCCAAGCCTACGCGCAAAGAAACCGACGAATTGCCCGAATCCTATTTCAATCTTATTGAATTAATCGGACAGCACTTTAACAACAAAATCAGCGTAAAACGTACGCCTCAGGGGAGCGGCACCCTGACCATTCATATTGCTAATGACCGACAGGTAGAGCATTTTCTGCGTACATTGGAGTCCATCAAACCATAAACCGTGCACAGACACCTCTGTTCCATCATATTATGTATACTGTGCGCATTTCCTTTGTATGCGCAATTTGGATTGAACAGCGGATCCGGTCTAAGCGCCCCTCCTTCTCAACGTACAGACACCACCGGACAGTCGGTTTCTGTGGCTCCTTCCTTTAAAACCAAAACCTACTTTACCTCCTTAGTTACGGTCAGGGACTCTACAGGAACAGGAAGAGTCCGAAAAGATACCCTGCCCATCGGCAGGATGTTTAGCGCATCCCTGCTCTTGCCGGGCTACAGCCAACTGTATAACCGGCAGTTCTGGAAAGTACCCATCGTGATTGGCGCGGTTGGAACAGGTCTGTATATGGGTTATCAAAACAACCTTAAATATTTAAATACCGGAGCGGATCAGTATGCCCGCAACCGTGATTGGTGGTATGCAGGCGCCGCTTTATCTTATTGGGGCGCCTTAATGGATGGAGTCATCAACTATAAATCCCATGCGACCGCCTTGCCCGGTAGGGCGGCTCTCTATTCTGCCCTCCTTCCCGGTCTGGGCCAGGCCTATAACGGGGATTATTGGAGGATTCCCATCTACTGCGGAGGAATCATGGCCTTAGGCTATTTTGTCCAGTTCAACAATACGCTTTACATCAAATATAAAAATGATTATATCGATTCCCAAAAAAGCCCTTCGGAATACGTGGGCAGACAAACGCCCCAAAACCTGAAGTGGTACCGCGACACCTACCGGCGCTACCGCGATTACTGCATCCTTGGGACTATTGTGGTGTATGCACTTAATATTATCGATGCCAATGTTTTTGCCTACCTTCAGGATTTTGACGTCAGCGACGATCTGAGCCTTCACGTACGGCCCGGTTTTATCGAACCCCTGCCCATCCGTTATGCCTCAGCCGCTCCTCCTCTTTCCGTAGGCCTCACCATGAGCCTCCATTTTTAACTTTATCAACAAAATAAGTCTATTTTTTAAAATCAATTCGATGAAAAAAGCCCTGTTTCTCTCTTTCTTTCTCACTCCTTTTGTATCTTTATATGCCCAAAATTCCGTTAGCGGCACCCGTCAGCAGCTGATTAAAGAAATCCTCTCATTACGACAGGAAAACGCCGATTTAAAACTCCAGCTCGACCAAAACAGCATTGCCCTTTCCGACACCATTACCGCCAACGATACCCTTAATTACGGGAATCTTTATACAGATTATAGAGATTTTATGGACGAAATTGAGATGCCCGTCAATACAGACAGCCTGCTCTCTTTATTTTACCTGCAGCGTTCTCTGCATCTCAACAATCAAGAAGATGATTTCCTTGATATCGACAGCATCAACGTAGTAGCGGATTTGCCCGATTCGGTCTACATCAGTCGTCTTAAAGCCCTCAACTCCGTCATTACCCTTCCTTATAATCCTACGGTACGGAATTCTATTGTGTATTACACCCAAAAAATGCCCGAAAAAATAGCTACCATTTTGGGATTGGCCTCTTACTATATGCCCATTTTCGAAGAGATCTTTGACCAAAACGATTTGCCTTTGGAACTCAAAGCCATGGCTGTCATCGAATCGGCGTTAAATCCCACAGCAGTATCCCGAGCCAAAGCAAGGGGCATGTGGCAATTTATGCTTGTGACCGGCAAGCAGTACGGCCTCAAGATTGACTCGTATGTAGACGAGCGTTACGACCCCATAACTTCGGGCCACGCTGCGGCCAGATACCTCAAAGACGCCTATACCATGTTTGGAGATTGGCCTTTGGCCATTGCCTCTTATAATTGCGGACCGGGAAATGTAAACAAAGCCATACGTCGGGCCAACTCTCGGGAGTTTTGGAATGTATATCCCTATCTTCCTAAAGAAACCCGTGGCTACGTACCCGCCTTTGTGGCAGCATTGTACACTTTGACCTACTACAAAGAACATGGCATCAAACCACTGCGCATAGAAATGCCTGCACATTTAGACACGTTGCAGGTAAAACAGCAAATCCACTTTGCCCAAATTTCTGATTGTATCGGGATCTCCATTGACGAGCTTAGAGACCTTAATTCACAATATCTTAGAGATGTTATTCCGGGCAAGCCCTATGTTTTACGTCTCCCGCATCAATTCACTCCCCTCTTTGTTGAAAAGGAAAAAGAAATTTACACCTACAAAGACAGCATTTATTTTAATCCCGTATTGTTGGCCCAAAATACCTCCTCTTCTTCTGCCAACCGCAGCCAATCGGTGCACACGGTACGATCGGGAGAAACGTTGGGAGGCATTGCCCTAAGATACCGCATTAAGGTATCTGACCTTAAATACTGGAACAACCTCAAGAGCGACATCATTCGTCCCGGACAAAAATTAACGGTTTATTCCGGACAAGCCCCTGCCCGTACTGCCACCGCTACCACTTCCGCTTCTTCCACTCAGTCCACTGCCTCTGCCGCCGCCAACAATAAATCCGCTGCCGCCACTCAAAGCGCTGCTTACCAATGGCACACCATAAAGAAAGGGGAGAGCTTATGGAGCATTGCCCAAAGCTACAAAGTCAGCCTCAACGACCTGATGGAACTCAACGGCCTCAACAAAAATTCCAAAATTTTAGCCGGAAAAAGACTCAAGATACCTACCACGAAACCCTAAACTGAAACTTGACGTCCAATTCCCACAAAGAACGTCCGACAGGGGCAGAGGCCGAAGGGTGTTTGGCCGACAAATAGCGCGTTGCCGCTCCCCGGAGCCAAAAATCCAAGTTGCGGTTCAAGGTGTAGCGGAGGTTAAGGTAGCCCCGCACCCCGTACCCATAGAGGGGAGGGAAAGAGAATCCCTGCATGGCGTCCCGCTCGTAGGCATAAATGCGGGTGGCCCAATCTTTGGTTCGAAAGATAGCCATACGGCCACTCCCGCTTAACGCCAATGATGGAGGCGTATACACCACATCCGACAACAGCGCCGCTCCTCCGGATAGAGGATTGGGGCCGGAACTTTGAAGTAAACAGTACTCCAATCTGTGGGAAAAGAGCCATGCCCCTCCGCTTCCATACTGGGCGTGGAGCCTAAAGCCGTAACGGTCGTTGCGCGTCAAAGGCAGGCGGCTTCCCGTTTCGGAGTGTTTATAGTCAATCTTTGCATAGCACAAAGTGTTGCGTCCGATGTTTCTGTCTATTTGCATCATAGCGGAGCGCGCGTGAGAGGAGGAAGCAACATTATACCTCAACCAGGGAAAATAGCACCACTCCCCCGAAAACAACAACCGCCAACGCCTCCATGCGTACTCAAAACTTCCGGTAATGGCATGTTCGTTAAAAGCCTTACTATTACGAGAATAGGCCCCTGAAAAGGGCGCTGTATACCCCTTTCCGTAATTCCGGTACAAAATCCCCGCTTCCAAACCGTCTCCCCCGTCCCATAATACTCCAAACAGGCCGGCCATTTGGGCGCGGCCATCCACCGCCCACTCCCCAAAAAGACGCCAATCCCCCCACACCGCCAAACCATCTATGCTTGCACTCCCAAAAGGGAGTCTGCGGGATTGGTACCGGTTGTCGGGCCTCAGGGTAGCGGCGTTTCTATGGTCGTAGGCATAACCTAACGCCGTACCTCCTATTTTTATCCAATCTCCGCGCAGGGATATATTGACTCCGGCAATGGCTTCGCTGAGATTATGCCGCCTTTCCAACTCTGTAGCCGTCCGATGCAATCCGGTATGTAACAGCGATGTAAACCCATCAGAAGTAATCCTGGCGTCTACTTTTTTAGCCGAACCAAACAGGGTTGCCTGCATCCTCCCCCGCTCGTAAGTCGCCCCCAAGCCCCTGAAAAAGATATCTTCGTTACTTCCCGTATAGGCCGTAAGGCCCATCTCGCTCCGCCGCAGGCTTTGCACCGGACCCAGACCGCTCATGGAAAACCCGTTCCATGCCACCAAACCCTGACCAAAACGTACCGTATAGTCGCCCGCCACTATGCGTTTCCAAGATCCGATTCGGCTAAGTTGCAGGTGAAAAGATACAAAGTCGATCCAAATTCCCTTATCAAACAGCGGCTCTCCGGCATCGTGGTCTAAGGTAATGCCCCATTGCAGCCTGTTGGCAGCGCTGAATCGGTAAAACAGGGTGGCGTTGGGATTCCACGACTCCCCCGATTTGCCTTTTGCTCTGAATAAAACCAACTGCCGCCCCCTGCGCAACAATTCGCCCAATTTAAAAGGATCCGCCTGCCCCGGCCTCCACAGCCGCACGTAGGGGCGCAGCCACGAGTCTGCTGTAGAATCATACGCAGGGAGCATATTCAGTTCTTCCCACGAAAACAGGGGGCCATACTCCTCGCTGTAGAACATCAGTTCTCCATACAGATCCGCAAATTCTTCTATCTTAGAAGTTATGGTATCTTTTTGCCGCACGTTTTTCTCCTGCGCCATCAACGCCTCTGCGCACCACACGCCCGCCGCCGTCAGGCCGAGCGTCCATATCCATCGCCTCATTCCTTCTACTATTTAATGTATTAATCGTTCGGTCGTCGGCCACCGGATTCGGCTACTGTTAATCGAGCCTAAGTCTCTACTTGCGCTACCTCAGTCCGCCACCCGCTTCCCTAAAAATGTTTATATTTCTGTATTTTTTAATGCTTCGTTGGCTTGTAATACCTTATTGGCCAAATCTTTTTTAAAGGCGCAGAGTTTATCCGTCAGCGCAGTATCGCAAAGCGCTAAAATCTGTAGGGCCAAAATACCTGCATTTTTGGCTCCGTTCAGGGCTACGGTGGCCACCGGAATGCCCGACGGCATCTGCAGGATAGACAATACCGAATCCCATCCGTCTATGGAGTTGGCGGATTTAATCGGAACGCCAATTACCGGCAGGGGGGTCATGGCGGCGATCACTCCGGGCAGGTGGGCAGCCCCTCCGGCTCCGGCAATAATGACTTTGATCCCGCGTCCTGCCGCCTCTTTAGCAAAACGGAGTACCTCTTCGGGTACGCGGTGGGCGGAGAGGGCTTGCAACTCAAAGGGAACCTCCATACTTTTTAAGAAAGCAGCCGCCTCTTTCATTACAGGCAGGTCCGAAGTGCTGCCCATTACGATGGCTACTGTTGGCTTTTTATCCATAATGATTTAATTAACGTCAGGTTTTATCTTTTGGATGATTTTACACGCTTCGTCAAAACCTGTTTTAACAACAGGCACACTGGTTATCCCATCGTAATACCCCGACAAGTGGAGAACATGATAGGCCGCATTAAGTGTTTGTAACATTTTTCTATCTAACATAGCAATATGTTCCTGATAGTATTCAATCGACTTCCGCTCTTTTCCTTTGGGTTTTATATCTTTGAGTTGAAGAAAACCATCCAAAGCCACCAACATACCGCTGTATGCCGTTCCGCACGCCATTCGGACATACTTTTGGTCTTGGTAATACATCCCCTCTTTTTGAGCCTTTTTCAGGCAATCCTTAGCATTGTTGATATACCGAATCGCATCGCCATAATACTTCTCTTTTAACCGCTGCTGCTCTATGATCGACATAATGATTTTGGTTTGAACGTTTGATACCGCAAATATAATAGAAAAAAACAGGACAAAATCAAGTAAAGCGTGCGGTAAGTGAAAAAATATTCAATTCTAAATTTTTTCGCTAATTTTGCCCGTTATTTTTATATTTTTTACATGGACTCCATACGCCTTCACGACAAAAACTTTAAACCTTTTATCCCCGCCCATCAAATACATAAGGCCATAGACGCCTTGGCGGATCAGATGAACAGGGAACTCAAAGAGGAGGAGTTGCCCCTCTTTTTAAGCGTACTCAACGGAGCCTTTATGTTCACCGCCGATTTGGTGCGCAAGATGGACTTTGGCCTGGAGTTGTCTTTTATTAAACTGACCTCCTACCGGGGAACCCAATCTACCGGCAAAGTCCAAGAGGTTATAGGCGTGCATACCCCCATAGAAGGACGCACGGTGGTCATTGTAGAGGACATTATCGACACCGGAGAAACCTTGGTCAAACTGATGGACACCCTGCAAAAACAAAAACCCAAACAGATCAGGATATGCAGT
>JGI24705J35276_12237305_pt1 | contig 10605 bp, 5 predicted proteins | sample TergutNt197P4_FD_35276 | JGI IMG/M metagenome (IMG submission 35276)
GCCGACCTCGAGCCGCAGCAATCGGCCGCGATTCGCGCGCTGATTGAGCATCCGTTGGCCAATGCCATCTTGCTCGGAATTGCCGAATACTCGCCCTATCTGTTCGACCTCGTCCGCGCCGATGCTCAGCGCCTCGTCCGGCTGCTGCAGTGCGAGCCGGATGCGCATCTTGCAGCATTGATCGCGGAGACCCGGCGCCATGTCCTTGCGGCTCCCGGCGAAGCCGATGCAATGCAACTGCTCAGGCGCATGAAATCGGAAGCGGCGCTGTTGATCGCGTTGTGCGACATCGGCGGCGTCTGGCCGGTCATGCGGGTGACAGCGGCGCTGACCGAACTTGCCGTCGCTTCGATCCAGGCTGCCTTGCATTTCCTGCTCCGGCAGGAAGCCGCGCGGGGAAGGCTGGTGCCGGCCAACCCCGACGCTCCCGAAGAGAATAGCGGGCTGATCGTGCTTGCGATGGGCAAGATGGGGGCGGGGGAGCTGAACTATTCCAGCGACATCGACCTGATCGTGTTCTTCGACCCGGACGTCAGCACGCTTGTGGCGGACGTCGAACCGCAGCCGTTCTTTGTCCGCGTGACGCAGGGGATGGCTCGGCTGCTACAGCAGCGTACCGGCGACGGCTATGTGTTCCGCGTGGATTTGCGGTTGCGTCCGGACCCGTCCTCGACCCAGGTCGCGATCTCAACCGGTGCTGCGCTTCACTACTACGAGCGGGAAGGACGCACCTGGGAACGCGCCGCCATGATCAAGGCGCGCGCCTGCGCCGGCGATCTCCGGGCGGGCGAATCTCTGCTTTCGGAGATCGCGCCGTTCGTTTGGCGTAAGCATCTCGATTTCGCAGCGCTCGCCGATGTCCACGATATGAAGCGGCAGATGCAGACCTACCGCGGTCAGAGTGAGATCGCGGTTGAAGGCCATAATGTGAAGGTCGGGCTTGGTGGCATCCGCGAGATCGAGTTTTTTGCCCAGACCCAACAATTAATCGCAGGCGGCCGCCATCCGGAACTGCGGGTGCGGCCGACGCTGCAGGCGCTGGATGTGCTGGCCGCAAGCAACTGGATCACCCCCGAGGCGCGCGACGGGTTGACCGCGGCCTACGAATTCCTGCGCCGCGTCGAACATCGGTTGCAGATGGTTGCCGACGAACAGACCCATGCGGTGCCGGACGACAAGGAGGCCGTAGAGCGCTTTGCGCGGTTCTTCGGCTACGAAAGCCGCGACGCCTTCGCGAGCGATCTGTTGTGCCACCTCAACGTGGTCCAGGGGCACTATGGAAAACTGTTCGAGGCCGATCTGACCGATTCGGCCAGGTTGCCGGCCGTCGACTATGCCGCAGGGCCGGGCGATCAACGGCTACTGGAGCATCTGTTATCGCTCGGCTTCAAGAAGCCAGTCGCTGTCGCCAGGACCGTACGTGAATGGATGACCGGCGAATATCCGGGCTTCAGAACCGAAGCGACGCGGAGCGCCTTTGTCGAATTCGTGCCCGCGTTGATCGACGGGCTCGCACGCGCAGAGGAGCCTGACCGCGCCGTCACATCCTTCGACGATTTCCTGCATGCCTTGCAGCGCGGCGGGAGGCTGATTTCGTTGCTCAGCCAGAACCGCGATCTGGTGGCGCTGGTGGCATTGGTGCTGGGCGAGGCGCCTCGGCTAGGCGACATGCTGGCACGGCAGCCGCAGCTGATGGATGGCCTGATCGACCCCCGGTTCTTTGGCGCCATGCCGGATAAGCGGGAATTGTCCGAGCGACTGGCGACGACGGTCAAGGACGCGGATTCCTACGAGGAGTTTCTCGACCGGCTGCGTCTGTTCGGGCAGGAGAGCCTGTTCCTGATCGGCACACGCATCCTGTCCGGCACTGTCTCCGCGCAGCAGGCGAGTACCGCTTTCGCCGACGTGGCCGAGGGTATTGTTCATACCGTCCATGGGCTGGTGGCGGACCGATTTGCTGCCCAGCATGGTAGGATCAAGGGGCAGCAGACCGCTATTCTCGCCATGGGTCGGCTCGGTGGTCGTGAGATGACGACGTCGTCTGATCTCGATCTTATCCTGCTCTATGATTTCGACGGCGAGCTTCCCGACTCCGACGGTCCGAAATCGCTGCAGGGCTCGCACTACTTTGCCCGCTTCACGCAGCGTCTGATCAGCGCCTTCACGACGCGGACCAATTATGGGGTGCTGTACGATATCGACATGCGGCTGCGACCGTCGGGGCGGGCCGGTCCAGTAGCTTCTCATATAGAATCCTTTGCCGACTATCAGGTGCGGGAGGCCTGGACGTGGGAGCACATGGCGCTGACGCGCGCGCGCGTTGTCTCTGCGTCGGCCGAGTTCCGCGAGCGGATCGAAAGGGTCATTCGCGAGGTGTTGACCCGTCCGCGCGATGTCTCAATCATCGCGCAGGACGTTGCCGATATGCGCCGTGCGATTGCCCAGGAGAAGGGCGAGGACGATCACTGGAACTTCAAATATGCCGCCGGCGGCATGACCGATATCGATTTCATCGCCCAATATCTTCAGCTCATCCATGCCCACGCGAGGCCCGATATTCTCGACGTCAGCACGCTGCAGGTGCTGGAGAATGCGTCAAGGCTCGGCGTGTTGGGGCAGTCTGACTACGAGATTCTGCGCTCTGCGGCGCGGCTTTATCACGATCTCACGCAGGTCCTGAGACTTTGCGTTGCCGGCAAGTTCAATCCGGAAACTGCCGGCATCGAGCTGTTGCGCGTGTTGGCGCGCGCCGGGGACGTGCCGGATTTCTCGACGCTTGAAGCGCGAGTAAAGGAGACGCAGGGCGAAGTGCGTCGGGTGTTCAATGCGCTGCTGGAAGCGAGGTAGCTCTTCAGCGACGGACCTCCGGATGACGCCGAGGCTTTAGGCCGCGGTCGAAGTCCTCGGTATCGCTTTGCTGGCGTCGCAGGGCAGGGTGACGTAAATCACGGTGCCGACGTCGAGCTTCGAGCGCAGCCGCATCGAGCCGCCATGTAACTGCGCCAACGATCGCGCGATCGCCAGCCCCAGCCCCGAGCCGGGGTAGGTCTTGGCAAGCTGGCTTTCGACCTGTTCGAACGGCTCGCCGAGCCGCTCAAGCGATTGCGCCGGGATACCGATGCCGGTGTCGCCGATCATCAGCATAACCCTGTCCGAAAGCCGGCGGCTGCGTACGACTACTCGGCCGCCGTCGGGAGTGAATTTCACCGCGTTGGAGAGCAGATTGACGAGGATCTGCTTGATCGCGCGGCGGTCCGCCACAACGGAAATCGTGCGTTCGATGTCGGCATGGAGCGACAGGCTCTTGCTCTCGGCGCGGCCGGACACGACACGCAGCGATTCCGCCAGCGTGGTCGACAGGTCGAACGGCTCCATCTCGAATTTCATACGTCCGGCTTCGATCCTGGACATGTCCAAGATGTCGTTGATGACTTCGAGCAGGTAATGTCCGCTGGTCAGGATGTCCTGGCAATATTCCTGGTATTTATCCGAGCCGAGCGTGCCGAACAGGCCACTTCCCATAATTTCAGAGAAACCGATGATCGCGTTCAACGGCGTCCGTAGTTCGTGGCTCATATTGGCGAGGAATCTCGACTTGGTCTGGCTGGCTTCCTCCGCGCGGGTCTTCTCGCGCTGATATTTCTCCGCGAGATCGGCGAGCTCGATTGCCTGACGTTCCAGCGCGGCCTGCGAGCGCTTGAGGTCGGTGACGGTGGCACGCAGGCGGAGGCCGTTGTCGACGAGCTTCTGCTCGTGCTCCTTGATGCGGGTGATGTCAGTGCCGACTGATACGTAGCCGCCGTCCTTGGTGCGGCGCTCGCTGATGTGCAACCAGCGTCCGTCGTCGAGCTGGGCTTCGAAGGTGCGAGCGCCTGGCGTCCGATTGGTGGTCTCGTTCAGTCGCGTGCGGATTTCCGGCATGCGACCGACCTCGATTACGGTCTCGTAGGAGGTCCCCGGGATAATGGCGGAGTCCGGCAGCTTGTGCAGCCGCTGGAAATACGAGTTGCAGAGGACAAGGCGGTCACTCGCGTCCCACAGCACGAACGCTTCGGGGATGGTCTCAATGGCGTCACGCAGCCGCAAATCGGCTTCCACGCTTCTCTCCGCCAGGCTCTTCTGCTCGGTGATGTCGAGGCCAATCCCGATCAGGTGCATGCCGGCATCCGCCGGACCGTGGCCGAGTTCGCAGCGCACCCGTAGCCAGATCCAATGACCCTCGGCGTGCCGCATGCGAAAAGTCTGGTCGATGTGATCGATCTGTCCCGAAATCAGCTGCTCGGCGATCACGAAGAGGTCAATGTCATCGGATTTGACCAGCGCGTTCACCTCGCCGAAGGTCAGGAGCTCGTTGCGGCTGTTGAGCCCGAGCATCGAGAACATCGACTGCGACCAGAATATCCGGCCGCGTGAGAGGTCCCAGTCCCACAGGCCGCAGCGGCCGCGGTTGAGCGCGGTATCGATGCGGCTGCGGACGGCGTCATTGATCAGGTCTCCCTCACGTGCGCGGGTCGACTGCCAGTGGAAAGCAAATCCAAGGATCAGCACCACGAAGCCGGTGGTGGCCGACAGGGTTACTGATAAGGCCGCGTCGGAGCCCCAGATCGGTTCGATCCTTTCCTGGACGATGGTGATCTGTCCGGGCAGCGACCCGATTGGTCGCGAAGCCGACATTGCGCGATTGCCGTTCGGGAGTACCAGCTCGGTGGGGGGGCCCGGCTGCGACTGGGCGGCCAGCAATTGCGCCAAGCTGATCGCGTCGATGATGCGATCGGTATTGCGGGAATTGGACTCGGGGGCCACGTGGGCAAGGATCCGCTGCCCGTCGCCGTCGGCGATGATGACGATAACGTGGCGGCCCGTCGCCGTGCCCCAGGCTGGAATAAGGTCGGGCAGGAGGCTTTGCAGCTGTTCGATGTTCTTTAGGTGCTCGAAGTGCGTGGAGGCGAGGCGGTCGAGCCGCTCGGCGAGCAGTTCGGCAAGCGCCGAAAGATCGCGGTTTTCGGCCGCGCGCTTTTGCCGACTCTGCTCGAGGATCTGTACGAACGCGCCGAGACAGATAGTGATGAGGAAGGCGATGACAAGGGTCGGCACGGCGCGGCGCAGTAGCGGCTCTGCGACCAGGAGCCGGCGATAGGCAGGTTTTGCGATCGATTGCGCCAATCCCTTGATCGAATCGGATTGGACGCACGCGCTCGCTGCGTCTGCACGCGCCATTCTTTCGGCCCCCGAAATACGATGCTGTACCAATGTTCGGAAGGGCCTCAGCCCCGCTTCCGAATCGTAGTGATTTGAATCCAGTTTTTGCGGTCTGTCGAGAGTCAATGGATCCTTAAAGCGGATAAAATCTTCTCCAACGGAGAATTTGGGCTGATGAGTCCGAAACGAGAACGAAGCAGCGCGCAGTGACAAGCGTTAGCGCCGAAAAAGCTGAGGTACGATCGCGGGTGTACGCTTGGCCCGTCAGTTCGGATTGGGAGGCGTGCGCGACGGTTCGGCGTGGCTGATCACGCGCTTGATCGACGGAAACGCGCGACGCAGCGCGCGCTCGATCTCGTCGACATTTTGATGCACCTTGATCACGCTCATTGAAGGCGCGGCGCGGCAGTGGAAGTTGACGATCTCGCCTGACTCGGTATCGCGGACCCGCACATTGTGAACGTCGTGTACCTGGCTGCCTTCGACCAATTGGGTCAACGCAGCGGCAATCTCCTGGACGCGATCGGCCGAGGCATCGGTGCCGAACGGCAATTCCGGCTCCAGCGGCTCGATATGGATATCGACCTCGACGTCCTCACCGAACTCCTCGCGGATATTGCGTTCAAGCTCGTGGCTGACGTCATGCGCCGCGACCAGTGGCATCTCGGCGTCGACCTCGAGATCGATGCTGACGATCAGCCTCGCTCCGAGATCATGCACGGTGACGTGATGCACGGCCATGCCCGAATTGCGAGCGATCACCATGATGCGTTCGCGCACGGTCTCGTTGTTGCGAGCCACCGGGACTGCGGTGAAGGTGAGGTCGGCATCGCCGAGCGCCTTGGCAACCGCGTCTTGCGCCCGGCATTTGATCTGGTCGACGCGGTCAATCGGATAGGTGCGCGGTACCTGCACGACGGCCTCGATGAAATGGGTCGAGCCGACCATGCGCGCCCTCAAGCGTTCGACATCGACCACCCCCGGCACCGCGCGAATTGCCGCCGTCGCCTTTTCGGCCACCCCTTCCGGGGCGCGATCAAGCAGCGTCTGCAGGGTGGAGCGGGCGAGCTGCAAGCCGAGCAGGGCGATCATGACAGCGACCGCGACTGCTGCCGCGGAGTCCCCCCAGCGATAGCCCATGGCTGCGAGCCCAAGGCCGATGATCACGGCGATCGAACCCATGACGTCCGACGCAAAATGCAGGGCGTCCGCTGCCAGTGCTTGGCTCTTGGTGTCGCGGGCCGTGCGGTGCAGGGCCCGGGCGCGCCAGACATTCACGGCAATGTCGATCAGCAACACGATGAACGCGATGGCTGAGACGGTCGGCGGAGGCGCGCCCTCGCGGAAGCGGCCATAGGCTTCGACCAGGATACCGCCTGCGAGCACGTAGAGCAGGGCGATCACGCCGAGCGCAGAGATGCTCTCGAGCTTGCCGTGACCGTAATGGTGTTCCTTGTCGGCCGGGCGGTCGGAAACCCGCACCACGAGCCAAGTGACGATCGTTGCGATCACGTCGACGGAACTGTGCAGCGCCTCCGAGATCATCGCGAGAGAGCCGATGATGACGCCGACCACCAGCTTGGCCGTGGCCATGCCGGCGCTGGCAAAAATGGAAATGACCGCAACGCGGGTTTTTTGGCTGGTGATGGCTTCGCTCATGGCGCGGGGTTTAGCAGCCTGTTCCGCCACATGAAAGCACCCGCCGGACGGGTGTCCGAGGAAAGTTCCGCCAAGTCTAAAGCGTCACGACGATCTTGCCGAGATGCTTGTTGGCTTCCATGTGCTCGAAGGCCTGGTCGATATCTTCGAAGGGAAGGACCCTATCGATAGGCAACCGCAGCTTGCGTGATTCCACGGCAGGCCAGATGCCTCTTTTCACTTCATCGAAGATTTCGCGGATTTCTTCGATCGTACGGGTACGGAAGGTCACGCCGATATAGTTGATGCGGCGTGCCGCATGCAGGTCAAAGTTGAATTCGCCGCGAGTGCCGCCGAGACGGCCGACATTGACGATCCGTCCCTTGACCTTGGTGGCGGCGAGATTCTGGTTGGCGACCTTGCCGGAGACCTGATCGACGATCAGGTCGACGCCTTCGCCGGCCGTCGCCTTCAGTACCTGATCCACCCAGCCGGGATCGCTGGAATTAATCGCAAGGTCGGCCCCGAATTCCTTGAGCCGGTCACGGCGGTAAGCGTTCGTCGATGAACCGATCACGAGGCCAGCGCCCTTCAGTTTTGCAATCTGCATCGCCATCAGCCCGACGCCGGAGCTTGCACCCTGGATCAGGACGGATTGCCCCGGCTGCACCGCCCCGACGGTGACGACCGCGTTGTGCATGGTGGCGAGCGCAACGGGGAGGGTGGCGGCCTCATCAAAATTCATGTTCGAGGGCACGCGGAACAACCGGCCGTGGTCGGCAAGCGTGTATTCGGCGAAGGCCGCCGCGCCAGATCCCATGATCCTGTCGCCGACCTTGACCCCCTTGGCCTCAGGTCCAAGCTCGGCGACTTCGCCGGCCCATTCCATGCCCAGCACGGTACCAGCGCCGCCGACGCTGCCATGCGCGTGACCCTTGCGCATGCCGGTGTCGGCGCGGTTCAGACCGCAGGCGCGGACGCGGACCAGGACCTGCGTGCCTTTCGGAACGGGCCTCGGAACGTCTGATATCGCTGCGCCGTTCGTACCGTAGACATAAGCTTTCATGGATGCTGTCCGTATTGGGGCATCTGGGTCATCATAGTGTTGTGACTCTGATGCTCGTCATTCGAGGCTTCGCCTGCGCTGACAGATCGAACCGTTGGAGCCACAAAAGTGGTCGTGCGTTCCAGCCTGATCAGATCACGACCTACGGTCTCTTTGGCTTCGTCATTCCGGGCTCGCGACTGCGTCGCGCCCCGGAATGACGGGAAAACGATGACATGGTTCTGGTCGCTAAAAATCCATGCCAAATCGTTTCACCAATTTTCTCACTCCGCTGCCTCGCGCTGCGGGGCGGCGACCATGCTTTCGAGCCGGCTGCGGATGATGGCCTCCGCCTCGCGGACGATGCGCGAGACGAGTTCCGCACAGCTTGGGATGTCATGGATCAGGCCCTGCACCTGGCCTGCCGTCCAGATGCCTTCATCGATCTCGCCGGTAGCAAAGACCATCTTGCCGCGGGCGCCGGCCACGAGTTCACGCACCTGCTCGAAGTTCGCGCCTTCCTTCTCCATCGCGACGACCTTGCTGCTGATGGCGTTCTTGGCCACGCGCGAGGTGTTGCGCATGGTGCGGAAGATCAACTCAGTTTCCCGCTCGTCATTGGCGACGATCCTTTCCTTGATGATCTGGTGGATCGGGCTCTCCTTGGTGCACATGAAACGCGTACCCATGTTGATGCCCTCGGCTCCGAGCGCGAGCGCCGCGACCAGACCCCGTCCGTCGGCGAAACCACCGGATGCGATCATCGGGATCTTCACCTTGTTAGCGGCGGCCGGAATGAGGATGAGCCCGGGCGTGTCGTCCTCGCCGGGATGACCGGCGCATTCAAATCCGTCGATCGAGATCGCATCGACGCCCATGCGCTCGGCCGACAGTGCATGGCGCACGCTGGTGCATTTGTGCAGCACCTTGATGCCGTGTTTCTTGAACTCGGCGACGTGCTCTTGTGGCTTGTTGCCGGCGGTCTCGACGATCTTGATGCCGCTTTCGATAATCGCTGCGCGGTATTCCGCATAGGGCGGCGGCTTGATCGCGGGCAGGATCGTGAGATTCACGCCGAAGGGCTTGTCGGTCATGTCGCGGCAGCGCGCGATTTCCTTGGTGAGGTCTTCCGGCGTCGGTTGTGTCAGCGCGGTGATGAGGCCGAGCGCGCCGGCATTCGCCACAGCTGCGACCAGTTCGGCGCGGCCGACCCACTGCATTCCGCCCTGCACGATCGGGTGCTGCACGCCGGCAAGTTCGGTGAATCGTGTCTTGATCATATCTGCCCCTCTGTTTCCCCGCCCGCGGTCCGGCCGCGCGCTCGATTGTTGGCAAGATGCCGTCCGGTGACGCAAAAGTCTATCCGTGCGGGGTGCGGTCTGGGCAAGGCCGTCATGCGAGGGTAGGGTGCGTGGGGGAAAGGTTTCCGCGTGGCGGACAATTTCGTGCTCGGAAGATTCCGGAAGCAAGGTCTCGCGCTTCGGCAGGGCATGCTCTCACGCTCTCGCGGCATGGTTTGCCCGAGCTTTGCTTGTCTCCTTGTCTCCTTGTCTCTCTTTTATCGAAGAGGGCGCGGGAAGACCGGGCGCCGGCTGGCACCCGCGACCCGTGGGCACACGGGTTGGATCGCGAGGCAGCCGGGTCAGCTCGACCCTCCCACGCGATCCGCTATCGTTCGAAGAACTCATAACCAGGGCTGGCCCTCTGCTTTGGTCAGGCTCAGGTCATTCCAGCTTGATATCTGCTTTGCGAATGATCTCGCCTAGGCGCTCGACTTCCTTTCGAACCAGGCCGTCGAACTCTTCCGGCGTGCTGCCGACCGGGACGTAACCGAGCTTGGCAAAGTTCTCTCTGATCGCAGGGTCTTGCATCGCTTTCGCGGTTTCGGCTGCGATGCGATCGACGATCGCCTTCGGTGTGTTCGCTGGCGCGATGATGCCGGCCCAACTTCCCAGCATCAACTCCGGATGGCCAAGCTCTGTCACGGTCGGCACATTAGGAACGATCGGCAGTCGCTCCTGTGTCGTGATCGCGATTCCCTTGACGTTGCCTGCGTTGTACTGCTGCGCAAACGAGCCGGGCGTGTCGGGCAAGATATCGATATGGCCGGCAATGAGATCGTTCATGGCAGGCGAGGTGCCTTTGTACGGCACATGCACCAGTTTGATGCCGGTGCTCATTTGCAGCGCTTCGCCGAACAGATGGGCCGCCGAGCCAACGCCGCTCGAACCAAACGTCATACCGGGATGGGCTTTGGCGTAGGCGAGAAACTCAGCGAAATTGTTAACCGGGAGATCCTTGCGCACCCCGAGAAACGAAGGCGCGGTGCTGATCAAGGACACATAGGTGAAATCCTTGAGCACGTCATACGGCATTTTGGTGTTGAGCGTGGCGTTGGCGGCGTGGCCTGCGATGACGGTGCCGAGCGTGTAACCATCCGGCGCAGCCTTGGCGACGACTTCGACGCCGACGACGCTGTTCGCGCCGGGCCGGTTCTCGACGATGAACTGCTGATGTAATGCTTCCGACAGCTTTTGGCTGACGGTGCGCGCCATGAGGTCGGTGTAACCACCGGGCGCGTAGGGAACGATCATTCTGACCGGCCGGTTTGGCCAATCCTGCGCTGCAGCTGGGAACGTCAAGCCGGCGACGAGCAGCGCCGACAATATAAGCCTTTTCATGTTTCCTCCGTGCTTGCCCCGCCGTTCTGGTTTCGGCTGGCG
>JGI24705J35276_12237303_pt1 | contig 10594 bp, 7 predicted proteins | sample TergutNt197P4_FD_35276 | JGI IMG/M metagenome (IMG submission 35276)
CCGTTGGAGCAACCGGAGAAGAAATCCGTCAAACACTTGGTTTTGGCGATGTTTCGAACGAAGTTATTAACAGCTATGCCCAAAAGATTGTAAACGCCATGCAAACGCTGGACCCCCGTGGCGTATTTGAATCGGCCAACTCAATATGGATACAAAATGAGTTCCCTGTTCTCAATAAGTTTAAGCAAATAAATCAACAATATTATGAAGCCGAAATACAAAATGTAGACTTCAGTAAACCGTCAACAGTAAATTTGATTAACAATTGGACAAGCGAAAAAACGCATGGGAAGATACCTGAGATACTAAATGAAATAGATCCATTTACCCGTTTGATATTAAGCAATGCGCTCTATTTCAAGGGATATTGGACAGAGCATTTTGATAAAAATCTTACATTCGATGCACAATTTCATACTTCAACCGGAGAAAAACAGACGGTACCTACCATGAAAAATACTTTCCATAATCATTATACAAAAGTTGATAATTGCGCGGCAGCACATCTTCCTTTTGGAAACGGAGCCTTCAGCATAGTTGTGGTTTTGCCAAACGAAGATACTGATATCCGTACAATTATTGAGCAAATGGATCAGGAATGGTGGGAAAATATAACAGATTATTATGGAAAAGCTGCCGTTGAAATGTATTCAAAAAATCAAATATTCGTTTTAAATCTTGAAATCCCACGTTTCAAATTGGAATACGAGCGAACATTAAACAGTGATTTGATGGCATTGGGTATGCAAACATCATTTAGTGCAGAAAAAGCCGATTTCTCTCTTATCAGTGAAAATAAACCATTGTGGATTTCAGGAGTTAAGCAAAAGACTTTTGCCCAAATGGACGAAGACGGTATGGAAGCCGCTGCAGTAACAATTGTCGGCACATTGGGCGCTAATCTTTATGAATACATACCTGTAGATTTCAAGGTAAACCGTCCGTTCCTGTATTTCATCAAAGAACAAAGTACGGGACTTATCTTTTTTGCCGGAGTGATGAATAAAATTTCTTAACAGGGTGTTGATAATTTTTTTTGATACAAAACATTGTTTACAAAAATAAATTTTTCTACTTTTATGCTCGCTAAGGAACAATAAATAATCCTGCAAAAGCATTGAGAGTGAAAAAAGAAAGCAATTTGTATCATACATCCGTACTGTTATACGAAAGTATATCCAGTCTTAATGTCAATCCATCAGGGATTTACGTTGATGTGACGTTCGGAGGAGGCGGACATTCACGAGGAATATTAGCACACCTTGGGAATGACGGACATCTTTATGGATTTGACCATGACGTTGATACAGAAGCCAATATCCCGGCTGACCCGCGATTTACATTTGTAAGCAGCAATTTCAGGTATCTATCCAATTTTTTACGGTATTACGGGGTGTCGGCCGTTGATGGAATTATTGCTGACTTAGGAGTTTCTTCTCATCATTTCGACGAACCATCCCGCGGCTTTTCATTTCGTTTTAACGGCGTTTTAGATATGCGGATGAATAACAGACATGGCCAAACTGCCGCCGATATATTGAATACCTATCCCGAAGAAGCGCTTGCGAATATCTTCTATGCTTACGGTGAATTGAAAATAGCCAGACGCTTGGCTTCACATATTGTATTGGCACGAAATAAAAAAAATATTCAAACCATTGACGAATTGCTGGAAATTCTCCATCCTTTTGTCCCAAAAGACAAAGAAAAGAAAATCCTTGCTCAGATATTTCAATCAATCAGGATAGAAACCAATTCAGAACTGGAAGTTCTCAGTAACTTACTAATCCAATCCGTCAGATTTCTAAAACCAGGTGGACGGTTGGCAGTAATTACTTATCATTCGTTGGAGGACCGGTTGGTAAAAAACTATTTTCGAGCCGGAAATTTTGAGGGTAAAACCGAAAAAGACATCTTTGGAAACCGGATTTCACCGTTATTTCCTGTTAACAATAAGGTTATTACGCCATCTATGGAAGAAATTGAAAAAAATCCCCGCGCTCGCAGTGCCAAATTACGCATTGCCGAAAAAATGATTTAATAATTCAATATGAAAAAAGAAAAGAAAAAACGCAATGTATTATATATTCTCAGTGGAGGAATATTGAAAGAAGACTTTGTGGTAAAGCATACACGTCTGATCATATTAACAGTCATTCTTCTTGTCTTTTTTGTAGGAAACCGGTATAACTGCCTGACAAAACTTCGTGAAATAGACCGGCTGCAAAAAGAATTGCAAGATGTTAAAACCGAAGCAATCCAACTATCCGGTCAACTTACAGGCCATAACCGTAAGTCGCAGATAGAGCAAATGGTCAAGTCTAAAGGTCTGGAAATTGAAAGTGCCAAAACGCCTCCCTATATCTTACACAAATAATTGAACCAATGTCAGAAGAAGAGAACATCCCGGAAGAAACGCTAAAAAATGACCGGACATTGCAGATCCGTTACTATCTTGTTGTAATCTTATTTTTGCCGGTCGTTATTTGCATACTTGCATTTACTTTCAAAATCACCTTTGCAGAAAAAGAAAAATGGGCTAAAGAAGCTGAAAAATATAAACTTCCCGACCGTACAATCAATCCGAATCGCGGAAATATTTATTCAGCCGATGGAATATTGATGGCTACAAGTATGCCACGTTATTACCTATATATTGATTTCCGGGCCGATGGATTTATGAAAGATTCTTTCCTGTATTCGAAGAAAAACGGAGTTGACTCTTTATCAACCTATTTGTCAAAAAAATTAATGAATCGTTCACCCGAAAGCTATAAAGCACATTTGTTACGCGGCTTATCTTCAAAAAGTCGCCAGTATCCCGTTTACGAAGGACGGATCACTTATAGCGATTTAAAAGAAATCAGGCAATTCCCTTTTTTTCGCTATGGCCGGAACAGAAGCGGATTTTATGAAAAAGAGATGGTACAGCGCCAGAAACTTTTCGACAGGATGGCTTCACGTACAATCGGAGATATTTATAACGAAATTGAAACTAACGGACTTTCCAAAGGGAAAAATGGACTGGAGTTACAATATGATTCATTACTCCGGGGTCTGTCCGGCATTAAATCTTATTGGCGGGTTGGAGGACAATGGACCAATGTTACTGAAGTCGAACCGGTTAACGGACTTGATATTATATCTACTATTGATATTCAAATACAGGATTTTACAGAAAAAGCGCTGAACGACAAACTTATAGAACTTGATGCTGATTTAGGGATTGCGATTGTAATGGAAGTACGAACCGGGGAAGTAAAAGCCATTTCTAACTTAGAGCGTGCAGGCGCCGGAAAGTATGTGGAATCACGCAATCATGCAGTTGCAGATGAAATTGAACCGGGGTCTACATTTAAGATTGCATCTATCATGGTGGCGCTTGAAGATAAGGTTTGTACGCCCGACGATATGGTAGATGTCGGCAATGGTCGTTATTATTATATCAGCAGACAACCCATTACAGACCACAATGCCGACCGTGGAGGATATGGTCGTATATCTGTTGCCCAGTCAATCTGGTTTTCGTCCAATGTCGGTGTTGCCAAAACAATCCTGAAAGGCTATGAACGAAATCCCGAAAAATTCATCGAAGGCCTTGACAGGATAGGTATCAATGCCGATTTGAATCTTGAGATTCCGGGGGCGGGGCATACGAAAATTAAAGACCCCACCAACCGTACCTGGTCGCGCACATCATTGCCTTGGGCATCGTTCGGATATGAGGTGCAAGTACCTCCCATCCAGACAATCACATTCTACAATGCCATTGCAAACAACGGAAAAATGATACGTCCGATATTTACAAAAGAAATACAAAAAGATGGGAAAACCATTAAGCGATTTACAACTGAAACGTTGCGTAGTTCAATCTGTTCACGTGAAACACTCGATATTATCCGGGAAATGATGGTCAATGTAGTTGAAAAGGGAACAGGGAGTTCATTTCGTTCCGAGACGGTTTCGTTTGCCGGAAAAACTGGTACAGCCCGTATTGCGTCGGGAGGAAGCTATTCGGCTGCTGCGCACAATCTTTCATTCTGTGGATTTTTCCCTGCCGACAATCCTCAATATACCTGTATGGTCGTGATTCAGCGTCCCCGCAACGCCGCCCCTTCAGGAGCATTACCCGGAAGTGTGTTTAAGACAATCGCCGAAAAAATCTATTCGAATCAAACAAAAATTGACCTTCGAAAAATGGCTGTTGATTCAACTGCTGTGAAAAATCCGGTAGTGAAGAACGGATATACAATAGCGTTGTGTAAAGTTTTCGACGAGTTGAAAATTAAAAATAATACAAAACAAATCAACTCGGTATATGCTGCTTTCGACCATAAACCGGCAATAGACCTGATCGAACTAAAAGAACTAACAATTCTGGAAGGACTTGTTCCGAATGTGATCGGGATGGGGGCAAAAGATGCAGTCTATACACTGGAAAAACAAGGATTGCGGGTCGGTTTTTCCGGAAAAGGACAAGTCATATCCCAATCCGTTGCGCCCGGTCAACGTATTCTAAAAGGACAAACCGTTGCTCTTGTGTTAAGGTAGATAAATGTAATATTGTTTGAGCGAAAAATCTTTCGCCCAATAGAAATCGCGAATTGAAATATGGAATTAAAGAAACTTATATCAGCTATACAGGTCAAAAAAATCGTAGGAGATGACAATATCCTCATTACAGGTATCGAATCCGACTCCCGGAAAGTTGAACAGGGAATGTTGTTTGTAGCCGTCAAAGGAAATACGGTGGATGGACACGATTATATCGAAAAAGCAACCGAAAGAGGAGCGACATCTATTATCTGTGAACAAATTCCGGAAAATGCAAAGCACCTTGAATGTGCGTTTATTGTTGTACAGGATACTACTGAAGCCTTAGGCATGATACTTGATACATGGTACGGCCACCCTTCGTCACGTCTCACTTTGGTAGGTGTAACAGGCACTAACGGCAAGACAACCGTTGCTACGGTGTTATATAATCTTTTTCGCCATCTGGGACATAAAGTCGGTTTACTGTCAACCGTATGTAACTACATCAATGACGAAGTCTTGCCTGCCACGCACACAACGCCTGATCCCTGTTCGCTACACAGATTACTTGCGCAAATGGCTGATGCGGGTTGTGAATACACCTTTATGGAGGTCAGTTCGCATGCCATTGACCAAAAACGTATCAGCGGGCTCCACTTCAAGGGAGGCATATTTACCAACCTGACACGTGACCACCTGGATTATCATAAAACAGTTAATAATTACCTGAAAGCCAAGAAGAGTTTTTTCGACAACCTGCCCCAAAATGCCTTTGCCCTAACCAATATAGACGACAAGTCAGGAAATGTAATGTTGCAAAATACGGCTGCACGTAAAATGGCTTATTCGTTGCAAAAATTAACCGACATTAAAGGTAAAATCGTTGAGTCGCATATTGAAGGGATGGAACTAATCATTAATGGCATGGAAATCAACGTGCGTTTTGTGGGACGATTCAATGCGTACAATCTTCTGGCTGTCTATGGAACAGCTATTGCATTGGGCAAAAACCCGGAAGAAGTATGTATCGCCCTCAGCGCTTTGCATCCTGTTTCAGGAAGATTCGAAACAATCCGGTCGCCAAAAGGGTTTACAGCCATCGTTGATTACGCACATACACCCGATGCACTTACCAATGTCTTGAATAGTATTCAGGAAGTATTATCCGGAAAAGGCCGTATTATTACAGTAGTCGGTGCCGGTGGTAACCGCGACAAAGGTAAACGTCCCTTGATGGCCAAAGAAGCATGCGGTTTAAGCAACTTAGTCATCCTGACTTCCGATAACCCCCGTTTTGAAGATCCGGAGACGATTATTCGTGACATGGTTGCCGGACTAAGCGAACAAGCACAGGATTCAACGCTCTGTATTACCGATCGAATGCAAGCCATCAAAACGGCCACTCATCTTGCCCAAAAAGGCGATGTCATCCTTATCGCCGGTAAAGGCCATGAAGATTATCAGGAAATCAAAGGAGTAAAATACCATTTCGACGACCGCGAAATATTAAAAGAAATTTTCTCCGCAAATTTATAATTCGTAATTCGTAATTTTTAATTCGTAATTTTACAATATGCTCTACGACCTTTTCAACTACTTAGACAAAATTGATGTTCCAGGCGCCGGAATGTTTAAATATATCACGTTTCGTTCCATTTCGGCACTTGTTTTTTCATTGATCATTTCAACCCTGATAGGCAATAAGATCATTGACAAACTGCGACGAATGCAAATCGGTGAATTGATTCGTGACTTGGGTGTCGAAGGGCAAAAGGATAAAAAGGGGACACCTACAATGGGTGGGATTATTATTATTATAGCTATTGTGATACCGGTACTTTTATTTTCCCGCCTAAACAACATATACCTGATAATCATGCTGATTACCACTCTCTGGTTAGGGGCACTCGGTTTTGCCGACGATTATATCAAGGTAATGAAAAAAGACAAAAAAGGATTACAGGGACGGTTTAAGATCATTGCCCAAACCGGGCTTGGAATATGTGTCGGATTGACTCTTTTCCTCAGTCCCGACGTTGTGATTCATGAAAATATGGAAGTTCGCAATGAAGTGGAAAATGTCATTGAAGATGTGCAAATACACGCAGATAAAACCAAATCGGCAAAAACCACCATTCCTTTTGTAAAAAACAATAACTTCGATTATGCATGGTTAACAGGCTGGACGGGTAATTATCAAACAGTGGCTACCTGCATTTTGTTTATTGTGGTAGTTACGTTTATCGTTACTGCTGTTTCAAACGGCGCCAACCTGACCGATGGATTAGACGGATTGGCGGCGGGCAGTTCAACCATCATCGGTGTTGCCTTGGGCATATTGGCCTATACCTCTTCACACATACGATTTGCTTCATTTCTTAATATTATGTTTATACCCGGAGCTGAGGAATTGGTGGTTTTTGCTGCCGCTTTTATTGGTGCAACCGTCGGTTTTCTTTGGTGGAATGCATACCCCGCACAGGTTTTTATGGGAGACACAGGGAGTCTGACATTGGGAGGCATCATTGCCGTATTTGCGATTATCATTCGCAAAGAATTGTTGATTCCTCTTCTTTGTGGTATTTTTTTAGCCGAAAGCCTCTCCGTTGTAATGCAAGTGACTTATTTCAAACGTACAAAGAAAAAATATGGAGAAGGGAAGCGCATTTTTAAAATGACGCCCTTACATCATCATTTTCAGAAAAAAGGAAATGACGGGATACAGGCTTTATTGCAAAAACCTCTCAACGCCGTTCCCGAATCGAAAATCGTCGTACGTTTCTGGTTGATTGGCATTATTCTTGCGGCGCTAACGTTAATCACATTAAAGGTCAGGTAAAAAATCAATTACGAATTAAAAATTAAAAATGACGAATAGAGAAAAAAAGGAAATCGGGAAAACAGTTGATTTTTAAATCTTTAAATTTAAACTAAAGAGTGAGTAAACGAATCGTCATATTGGGTGGGGGTGAAAGTGGGACGGGAGCGGCCATTTTAGCTAAAAAAGAAGGCTTTGAGGTTTTCGTTTCCGATTTGTCTGCCATTCGGCCTGATTACAAGGAATTGTTAGAACGGCGCCGGATACTTTACGAAGAGAGGCGGCATACCGAACAGACGATTTTGGAAGCTGATGAAATAATTAAAAGTCCGGGCATACCGGACAGTGCTCCCATCATACAAAGAATTATTACCAAAAACATTCCGATTATATCAGAAATTGAATTTGCAGGACGTTTTACCAAAGCAAAAATGATCTGTATCACAGGGAGTAACGGTAAAACTACCACCACTATGCTGATCTTTCATATCCTCGAACAAGCCGGATTGAATGTGGGATTGACCGGAAATATAGGGAGCAGTTTAGCCCGACAGGTTGCCGAAACACCGCATGATTATTATGTTGTCGAACTTAGCAGTTTCCAATTGGACAATATGTACCATTTCAAAGCTGACATTGCCATATTGCTGAATATCACTCCCGATCATTTAGATCGTTATCACTATGAATTGCAAAACTATGTGGATGCTAAATTCAGGATACTTCAAAATCAAACAGCTACCGATACGTTTATCTTTTGGAATGATGACCCTGTTATCGCACATGAGTTGACAAAACGCAATCCTAAAGCTACATTATATCCTTTTTCCTCCACCGAACACACAAATCAAAATGTAGGAACGCAATGCATTGCGTCTCTACAAGAGCATCATAACCTCAAATTAAATGGCTTCATCGAAAACGGCAAACTAATCATTGAAACGCCAAACAGAATATTTACTATGGAGAAAGCCAACCTTGCATTGCGAGGAATCCATAACTTACATAACGCTTTAGCTGCAGGTATTACTGCTAAAATCTTAGGCGTACCCGACGAAATAATACGTGCATCTTTGAGCAATTTTGAAGGAGTAGAACACCGGTTAGAATTTGTAACCCGGAAAAATGGAATAGACTATATCAACGACTCCAAAGCAACCAATGTCAATTCGTGTTGGTACGCGTTGCAAAGCATCAACACCAAAATCGTATTGATACTGGGCGGAACTGACAAGGGAAATAACTATACGGAAATTGAATCACTCGTGTTGGAAAAAGCACGTGCCCTTATCTTTCTGGGATTGGATAAGGAGAATCTTCATTCATTTTTCGATGGTAAGATATTACTTATTGAAGATGCACGTTCAATGACCGAAGCTGTCAGTAAAGCATCCGTGTTAGCCCGGCAGGGCGATACTGTTTTACTATCACCCTGTTGTGCAAGTTTTGATTTATTTCAAAACTACGAAGATCGAGGGAAACAATTTAAACAATGTGTACACAATTTATAAATTTTGATTAGTGGATAATAATTTTTAATTAAGATAACATGGAGAAAAAAGGATTTGGCAAAAACCTGTTCAAAGGAGATGTGTCAGTATGGATCATATTCATGCTACTGTGTTGTTTTTCAATTATTGAGGTGTTTAGTGCAACAAGTACTCTGGTATATCGGCAAGCAAATATCTGGATGCCGTTAGTACGACATGCCACGTTTTTATTCGTTGGTTTTTTATTTACTTTAGCCTTGGTACATATCAACTATAAATACTTTTCTTTGGGTGTCATATTACTGCCGTTTTCTGTTGCATTGCTGTTTCTTACATTAGTCTGGGGAATCAACCAACATGAAGCGTCGCGACGCTTGGAATTGTTCGGTACGCCGGTTCAACCTTCCGAAATCGGCAAGTTGGCATGTATTATCTTTGTTGCTTTTTTACTCAGTAAGCGGGAAAAATTTACAGACAAAAAAACATTTAATTATATAGTGGTTGGCGTTGGTGCCGTCTGCTTACTGATATTTCCGGCTAACCTTTCTACGGCGTTGCTTTTAGGATTTGTCTGTTTTTTGATGATGTTTATCGGACAGATTCCTTTGAAGAAGTTGGGGCTAATGCTTTTCAATCTGTTTATTGCCGGTCTTTTATTTGTGCTGATATTAATAGCAATCCCTGATAATATTCTTAAAACATTGCCAAGAACAATTACATGGAAAAATCGTGTAGAGAGATTTGTTAATATAAAAAATACAGATCAAAACAATTCGGACACTTCCACTTTACAAGTCACCGCTGACGACTACCAGGTAATTCATGCTAAAATTGCCATTGCGAGGGGAGGTATTATCGGAGTAGGCCCCGGGCAAAGTATGCAACGCGATTTTTTGCCTCAGGCTTACGATGATTTTATATATGCCATCATCATCGAAGAATTAGGAGTCGTGGGAGGAATTGTTGTCATTTTGCTTTACCTGATGCTGACATATCGGGCAGGTATTATTGCCCGCCGGTGTGATAAATTATTTCCGAAATACTTAGTACTTGGGTGTAGTTTGCTTATTTTAACGCAAGCACTTCTTCATATATCTGTGGTAGTCAATCTCTTTCCGGTAACTGGTCAACCGCTTCCACTGATAAGCAGGGGAGGTACTTCGATTGTGATAAATTGTATATATATCGGGATGATACTTAGCGTAAGCAGGTATGGAGAAAAGGAAGAAGACCTCCCCCCTACCCCCTCCTTCAATAGAGGTGAATTTGGGAAAACAGATGATTATAAGGGCGTACCATTTGTGGTCGCCCAAGATGAGGAAATAGTGGTCAGTGGTTAATGGTTAGTGGCTAATGTTTTTTAATATTTAAAATTTTAAATAAAAAACGAATGTTTTCTTATCGCATCATCATAAGCGGAGGAGGGACGGGGGGACATATTTTTCCGGCCATTTCGATTGCGGAAACAATTATGAAAAAGTTTCCCAACTCGGAAATTTTATTTATTGGCGCTGAAAACCGCATGGAAATGGAACGTGTTCCGGCTGCCGGATATCAGATTATTGGACTGCCTGTCAGCGGATTTAATCGGAGTAATAAATTACAGAACATACGGGTAATTGGTAGGCTTTTCAAATCGATTCGCATGGCAAAGAAAATCCTTCGTGATTTTAAGCCCGATGCAGTAATTGGCGTAGGAGGTTATGCAAGTGGACCTACGTTATGGGCAGCTACTTCTTTAAAAATTCCT
>JGI24705J35276_12237302_pt1 | contig 10592 bp, 14 predicted proteins | sample TergutNt197P4_FD_35276 | JGI IMG/M metagenome (IMG submission 35276)
GAGATCAACGGAACCATGTCCGGTGTAAATAGTGTCGAAGCCGTGCCGCCAAAATCGCTCCAGTAATTCGCGCGCACATAAGGCTGCCATATGTATCTGATGACGCGTGACAACGCGTGACTACAACAAAACGCTTGAAAACAAGGACTCTCGTAGTCAAGAGTATGCAGGGGCAGTCACCCGTTATCGTCACCGTTAGAGTCCGGCTCTAGCGGAACCCGACGCATCAAACAGGGATTGCTAGCATGGCTAAGCCACGAAAAACCACCATCACCACGCGCCTATGCGAGACCACGCCGACCCAACGGCTGCGGGTCTATGACGACCAATGTCCCGGCTTTTTTGTCAGCATCACGCCGAAGGGTGGCGCGGTGTTCAATTTCAAATATTGGGATCGCATCCTTTGCAAGCAGGTCACGATCTGGCTCGGCAAATTCGATCGAGAGCATATGCCGATCGAGAAGGCCCGCGCCACGGCTTGGGATCTCAAAGGCCGGGTCGGCGCGAAAGAGGACATTGCGCAGACGATGCGCCGCGCCAAGATGCAGGCCGTCGCCCAGGTCGGCTATACCGTGGCGGACGTGATCGACCTCTATATCGAGCACATCAAGGTCGAGGAGCCCAACCCCAAGCTTGGCGGCGAAATCACCGCACGGGTCGAATCCTGGAGCCAGTATGAAAGCGTACTGAATAGGTTCCTGCGCCCAAGGCTGGGCCGCATGATCGTTTCGGAAGTCAGCAACGATGATATTGGCGCGCTGATCCAGGACGTTCGCGATGGCAAGGTCAGCCGCAAATACAAGGCCAGCAATGCCAACGCCCGCTCTGCTTACGAGATTACTCGGTCGATGTTCAGTTGGGCGGCTGAGGCTGGCCGCCGGCATGTCGCGCAAAATCCCTGCCACAGCCTGCCGAAACTGCCGCCGCGCGGTCAGCGCGACCGCGTCCTGACCGCCGATGAAATCCGGACTCTGTGGTGGGGACTGGATCGCCCCGACCTGCCGTGGCCGCGTTCGGTGGCTCTGGCGATGAAATTCCAGCTCTGCACCATGCTGCGCGCGAAAGAGTTCCTGAAAGGTAAGACCAGCGAGCTGGTGGGACTCGGCTCCAAGGATGCCGAATTCCACATCCCGGCGCGGCGTGCCAAGCCACGCCGCCCGATCATTCAACCGCTGTCGTCGCTCGCGCAAGAGATCCTGGCTGAGGCCATCGCGACCGAAGACCAGGAATTCATTTTTCTCGGCCCGTCCGGCAAGCCGCTCTATGACCGCGCCTTGACGGTGGCGGCCTATGGCAAGCCGGCGTGCCGCTACCAGTCGGGGCGCGAGTCGACCGCCATCATTGGCATCTTCGAATTCCTCGGTATGGACAAGTGGGTACCGCATGACCTGCGCCGGACGCCCGCGTCACTCGCCGAAGACCTTGGCTTCAGTGAGCGGGAAATCGGCTATTGCCTGGACCACTCAGCCGACAAGGGGGATGACAAAGCGGCGCGCGTCACCCGCGTCTATGCCCGTGGCGGCGTGATCCGCAAGAAGTCGCGGAAGCTGGAAACCAAGCAAAAGATTCTCAACGCAATTGACGAGGCCCTGCGCGAGATCATTGGAACCAAGCCGGTCACCGGCAAGCTTGCGGCCTGACCGGATCAAGACGGAGCCGCCGCGCCACAGCGGCGGCTCCTGGCAATGGAGGCCCATAGCCATGCCCTACAGAATCGGTCGCATGGAAGACGCACCGCCGCCCTACCGCCGGCTCTATGAGCACATCGACCGAATGTTGGACGGCCACGATATCGGGCTGGTTCTGACCGTGGTCGTCAACATCCTGGCCAAGATCATCCTGTTCTATCTGCGTGATGACCTGGACGCGATCGACCCGATGATTGACGATATCGCCAAAGCCATGAAGGCCGGTTGCCGGAATGAGGTGAACCGGGACCGGAGCGAGACGTTGCCATAACAGCAACTTAACCACAAATCGCCGCAATGCGCAGGCTGATGGTTCGGGCCTCGGCGCATGGGACTCGTGCTTTCAACGTGCGTCGAGGCAAGGGCTGCCGCTTCATGTGCAACGACGGCAGCCCTTCTTATTTGGTGCTGCAATGACGAAGATTGATAAAGCGATTACCCGCATTCTCGACCAGCCGCTCATTTCGCGGGCCATGGCGAACAACACGCGCGGCCTCTATTCCGTCCGCATCGGAGTACTCAAGACCGACATCCTGATCATGCTGACGCCATCGACCGAGAAGTACGGTCATTTCGATATCAAGGTCAGCCACACCATCAAGACGCCGTTGCAGGCAAGACCGTACCGTCAGAAATGGCGATGTGGCCGTTCGCAGGTCGATGCGCTACGCCGTTCGCTTCACTACCTCATCGAGCACTACCGCAAGGCCACCCGCCAGGGACACAAGCCCGGCGAGGACTGGTTGATCTGGCAGCCGTGATCCAGCCGCATTGATCTTACATAATCATGTTGCCTTGGCGTGTAGCATGACTCCAGTCTGTGTCGAGGCAAGGACTGCCATCGCCGGGTGACGATGGCAGTCCTTTTGCATTTGTACAAAAGCCGCGAACGAATGCCAACCGAACCGTGATCGATTTGGCACACCAAAATACAAACGTCGGACATCGACGCAACGCGCGCATTTTCGCCGCAGTTGAGTATGCAACTGCACGCCGTCGCATTTCAGTGGCGACTCGCTGTTCCGCGTTCAGCGACGAGGCTGCCCGTGCCCCCATAGCTCAGGCAGCCTTTTTTGTGGTATCAGCGAACCACACGTTCGCGTTGTGCTATCGATGGAGATGAATTTCGCGCTAGCTTCTCAATTAGCCTCGTCCATTGTATGCGTTGGCACTCAGAGAACGGGAAGCCACCGCATGAACGTGGACAAGTTAGTGCCTGAATTCGAGCAACTGATGAGCGCCGTCGAACTGCTGATCGAGGGCAAAAGCGCCAACCTTGCGCTGTCTGTCGGTGTTTCACTTGTCCTGAATTACATCATGCTCAACGTTCCGGACGGCAACAAGGCTGAGATGGAAGCGATCGTCGACGAGGTGGCGGGCCTCATCAAGGACGCCTGCGGCGTCAAAGTCGAAAAACCTGCGGCGGTGCATTGAGCAAGCCCGACAACATCTTGCATCTCATCCGCGTCGTCGGCCAGATTGACGGCCACGACTTTTGCGCCGGTCGATGGCGTCAAGGTGCGGGTGACCTGCGCAAGTATCTCCATGGCCTTGAAGACGACGAGGCCCGCGCCGTCATCACAGAGGAAGGCTGGGAAGCCCGTGTCGTCAGGACACAGCTCACCGAGCCGCGCGTGATCCCCAGTGGCCGGAATCGTTCGAAGTGCAGAACGACGAAGTGCGCGTGACGACGTGGCGAGCCGCCGTGCGATCAACGGGCGCTGCGATGCCGCAATCACTCTTGCCAAGGCGCATGAGTAGCTGGCTGGCGATCGAAGCACCCATCGCTGCTCAACAAACCGCATCGCTTACTTCGCTGCGCGACGACCAGCCCTGAGTGCCACTGGAGGTTTCTCTCCTGGCTTAGGCTTGACAAAGAAATCACTGATCGAGACCGACAGCGCATCGGCAATCCGATCCAAAAGATCGACGGTTGGATTTTCTTCTTGTCGCTCCAAGCCGCCCAGATAGGCTCGGTCGATCGCCGCATCAGCAGCGAGCCTCTCCTGCGAGATGCCTTCCTGCACCCGCAAGCGCCGCAGATTCCATGCAACCAGTTTCCGGCCATTCATGGCGGAAAGTCAGCATTCTGATGGCTTTAAAACCACTGGTTATAGCCATCATAATATGATAATTGCCTGTCACGCCCTGAATCCTAAACAAACCATTGCTGTGTACAGGAAGCTGCCATTTGCATGTGGGGACAAATGAGCTTGGTCTATCAGTACTTCCTTGAGCAATCCCGTCCGACCGAACAGGAGGCCGCAGATTTGCATCAGGTCTCAATCGATCAAATCCGTGCCTGGACGGTAACTCGTGCCAAGGTGCCGAAGACTGTCGATGCCATGTGCACCTACTGCCGAACGATGCGCCCGAAGATCAACCCGGCCTGGGCAGCCCGGCCGAAACGGCAAGCAATCGGCTGTCGAGCTGCGCGGCAGTCTTTTCTATGAGTGGAGGCTGCGCCATGTCGGTCTTGCGTCTTGAAGGCAGTATCAGACTGCGCCGGATCGGCACCGATCTGCGGCTGCTCGATCTCATGAAATCTTTGCCGATACCGGACCACTGGCGCATCGTCGCCGAATATGACGGCCTCGATCTGGGCTGGATGCTGTGGGACGACTTTACGCGCCGCTACGTGATCTGGCTGGCTGGCGGTGGGCTCCGCACCATCGACCAGGGCCGCGCGGTGCATGCGCTGCGGCTGTTGAACACCGAGCGGCGCAAACTCGATTGGCGCGAACTGATGAGCGTCCGACATCCGGTGCCGGCGACAGTACCGCGTCTCGGGACTGTAACCAACGAAAAGGACAAGCCTTGAGCCTTGAGCGACAGCATTCGCATTCCTGTTTATTGCCATCTTTCTTCCGATTATTTGGGCCGCAAGGCCATCTTTCACACCCTGGAGCCGCTCGCCGCCTGCGCGCGCAAGTATGATCCGGCTGAGGCCAGCTACAGCCACGGGGCAAGCGAGCTGCTGGGCCATATCATCGCACCGGTCAACACTGAGGTGTTCACCGACGCTCGACGCTCACGGTTATGGCCAGATCATGACGCCGGCCGATCTGGCCGGGTTGCCACTGGCCGGCGCAGTCCGGCTCGCGAAAGGCCGCCTGCACGGGTTGGCGTGGGAAGAAGCGAGCTAAGGTCGTCAGTTAGCTTTCTGACCGGGACGAAAACGAGTATCCGGATTTAGTATAAGTGGTGCGTTTTCATTATCGACAGCGTATTCATCAGAGCCTTTGTCCGTGGCAATACCAATGCGGCCAACCTGACAAGCAACAAGCCATTCTACGATTGAACCAGCTTTTAACTTAATGGGGAAGACAACGGCATCTGAACCAGAATCGTGAGGCTTCAAGTATTTTAGTTTGCAATCTTGTTGGCCACCGTTGATTGATATTTCAATTATTGACAGATCGCTCCTCGTTATATTCTTGATTACGATTTCGTCGGGTGTTCCAGTCTCTCGCCTCAAGACAATCTCAACATTGCTTTGAAAAAAGGAGGAGCACGCACGGACGAGCAAGAAAATTACCACAGCCACTACGGCCCAGCCAGTCAGCCTTCTTTTCCAGGACACCTCTCCAGGTGGGCCTTCTTCAGTTATTCTCATTCGTTCCAAAAGGGATGGCATGGTAGCTTTACTCTATCGCTGCTGTCTTTTGTGACGCAATCAACGTGGCTCCGCACTCAGCCTTCATGCCATCGACCGCGATGTCGATATCATCGTATTTCGGGCCTGGACCTGGGCCTGCAATCGCATTCTCACCGCACCTTGGGCACGAGACCTTGTGACCGACGCCAGCAGCTATCTTGCCGTCGATGTCGTAATGCTCGAAGCCTTCCATAACTTCGCCGCCGTGGCTTGTCTTGTCGTTGATGCGGATAATATACTTGGGCAAAGGCAATGCCTCTCTTTCATAAAAAATGCTGCAGCAGACCTAAGACAATCCCTATGACTGCTACGAATATCATCCCCGGAACGAATGTGTCCCAGAAAACTTCCCTCCATACTTCAGAATGAGGCCTGAGTTTCATTTGAGTCTCCATTCAAACGTTGCTAGCCGGGTCCGATCGTGGGCATGAAATTTATAGGCGCTTTTTTCTCTTCTTTGGGCGGCTCTGGCGGCGTTGGATTTGAGTTATCGGGCGCGGAAGAGTCGTCTTGCAAGAAATTAAAATAAAGTTCCATGCCCTTCAGCAACTTATTCCACTTCTCCAGATCGCTCGGCGCAATCGGAAACGAATCTTCATTATAGCCCATTGCACCAGGAGCCAAAGCCTCACTCAGGTATGCATCGAAAACATCTTTTGGAATTGGCTCGTTGTTGCCCGTCATGAATGCATTCAACAAATCAAGGATAGATACAAACTTAAGCTTGTCAGGCCCTCCAGCTTTCTTCTCAAGAATGATGATATGACGGACCATTGAACCGCACGCCATCACAACAAGATTGAAAGTAAATATGGATGTCGCAATGATTAACCGCTTTAGAAAGCCCTGCCACTTCCACCTAGCTAGTCGCCAAATCATATTGGCAGCGGTACTGCCCATACCAGCGGCGGACGCGACACCAAATCTTCTAAGCAAATATACTTCAAGAGAGGTCAATGCTACACCGCCGCTAAATCTACCCAAAAGGCGAGCGTTGGTGAATTTGTGCTTGAAGTACAAATATAAAAGTCGCGAAATCACAGCAATTTTATTTGTCCGAAGGACATATACAGTCTTGCCGTTCTCATCTTTTTCCGGTGTTATTGAAAGTATTTGCCTGTCGCCACGATACCACTCGACGCGCGGTTCATGATTGTTCTCATCTGGCGGTTCAATCTTGTACTCCGGCAACTTACTAAAGACGGACGGACCATCTCCAGCTACAGCCCAGGCCAATTCCTTGAAAACTGTAATAATAATCTTGTTTCTACGTTTCGCGTACTCGTACTGTTTACTTCCAAACAACCTAATGCTGGCAGCAAAGTGATAAAAGGCCATCATAAAGTCTTTGCCGAAGGAATAAAGGCCAGCCTTATACTCTCCTAACCACTGTATGACTTCATCCTGCACATGCGGATCGGCGAAATCAGTAATATACAAAAGATATTCGGGGTCGGCAGCCAAAATGTGATAATTGGCAGGAACGCCCTTGTTGGCTGGGTCAGATTCCACGTTCTTTCGAAAGCCCATATCGCTTAAATCGTAAGGGTCTGTACCGCCCTCTGGAACATTTGCCATAACTACCTTCCTATAACTCAATACCGCTCTGAATGCTGGTCGTTGCCGTACTGCTAGTCTTTCGATTTCATTCGGATAGCAGAAGATATCAGTTTGAAGAGTTTTGTGGCGCGCATCGTCACCTCTGACGTTACAATGTATATTGCGTCTTTAATCATCATCTTTAGAACGGCGCCGCGCAATGTAATCGTTCCGTCTTTTGCTATCTTCAAATGCGAGCCTCCAACGCTAACACTAAACTCTTCCGCCGCCAGGATGCTAACTGATTTTGCCGAAATGGAGACTGATTTCTTTGCATCAAGTTTGATGCTTCCCGAGGTAATGCCTGCATGATCGCCGGATGAGAGCTGTGCAGTGTGCTCGGCTCGTGCATCAAACGTCTCGCCCGCGTGGAATAGTTGATCTCCTTCCGTGTGAACCACAAACGCTCCGCGACTCTGCTTTGATTGCCAGCGCGTGTTGTAGGTATCTTTGCCGATAAGGTCGCCTAGATAAGAAAAGTTGTCGTGTCTGTCTTTATACAACGTCTCCAATTTATTACTAACAAGCTTTTTGCCGACATGTATCTCGTAACTCCCGCGGACGTTCGTTTCCCGGTGTCTTCCAGCATAATCATATTTGTCGTTATATACGACTGACGACATGTTCATCTTGATCAATTCGACGCGGTTGTGGCCGATATGTTCATGCATATCGCGCTGGGCGTGAATGTGAATTTCTTCTTTTCCTGGCCAGTCCTCAAATCGTAACTCATTATATCCAATGCCTTTATAGGTATCAGACTTTACGATCATGCGGGTCTTGTTGGCTGGAAGGTCTTCTGGAACTTTCATGTTCGGGTTTGGAACAAGTCCGATTACAATGGGCCGATCAGGATCACCATCTTCGAAAGAGACAACTGCTTCCATCCCGACGCGTGGTATGACCTGCACACCCCAGCCGGTGCCGGCCCAAGGTTGCATGACTCTGATCCATTTTGTGTCGGTACCGTCACCCTTGGCGCGGCGATCCCACAAATGCTTCAGCTTGATGCGGCCATATTTATCGCAATGAATTTCTTCACCCGAGGGGCCAGCGATGATCGCAATCTGAGTGCCGTCGATGCGCGGGCGCGGGATTGTCCGCTGTGGCGTGGCGGGCAGACTGGCAGGCAACGCTGTAAATTCATTGAAGTAGTCAGGCCCGGTGTCTTCGTCGGTCGTTTCATAACTCGGGTTGACAGCGGTGTGTTCGATCGACATGATCACCGCCGTCTCATAGACATACTGCGGATTTGACAGATCGAACGGCGTCACCTGCGCGCCCGCTTGAAGATCGCGGCAGTCGGACTTCCCGACGATGGTCTGATGGGCAGCCTCCGATGCCTGGGCGTGGCTGGTCATCTGCTTCTCGGCTTCGCGGCCATTCATGGCAAGTGCCGGATACTGGTAGAATTCATAATTGCCGTTGCGCGGCAGTTTGACAGTCGAGTTCACATCGGAACGTTGAACCCGGTTCGGGTCTTCAAAGTTCCAATCTCGTCCCGCATGTTTTCCCGGAACAAATTGATAGTCCGTTCGCCATTCCGAGATTTGATTTTGGGCTGTCGAACCAGAAGCTATACGCAACTTGCCTTTATCACCGTCAGCCCCCTTGTCCCAACCAATCGACTTGTTGGCCAGGACCAAAACCTGCTTGCCATCATCCTGCCGGGTCCAATAGAAAATCCCGTACTTTTGAAACATGCGTATCAGGAAATCGAAATCGGTCTCCATCCATTGCACGATATAGTCTTGAGCTGGTGGCAGATCGAACACGCGAGATGTATCAAGCCCCTTTATTCCATGCTCATCGCAGAGAATTTCGGCGATCTGGACGGCGGTCTTGTTCTGGAAGATGCGGCAGTCCGACTTCTGGCTCATGAGCCAAAGGGTCGGGCGCAAGGTTAGTTCATATTCCCGCAAGGCGCGCGTCAGCCGTGGCCGTTCTGACAGCCCCGTCACCAAGTAATTCCATTCCCGTCTACTGCCGAGATGGTCGGTCATGAGTGAGACTGTTACTTCCTTGCCCACGATGTCGGCCGCTTTTACGTCGTCTCGCTTGGCGCGAAGCACGACCTTGCCTTCATCCAGACCATTGACGACTTGGCGACACCAAAATTTTTCGGTAAGAAAAGCGTCTTGCCCTTCCGGCGTATTGATTTGCAGCGATCGACCGGCTTCCGTGAAGCCAAGCGCCGAAAATGCATCCATTGCTTCCCCTCAACACAATTAGACTATGACGATTCTTGAATTGGTTTCTCGGCAGACCAGCTAACTATGGACGAATTTGGGCAACAGCCACAGATTTGCTTCCTTCTCTCAAGTTGTTGCCAAGAAATCCGCCACATGCGCAACAAATGCGCAACAATGAATATCTGCGTTCAATGCCTGAAAGGCAGCGATCCCAACGGTCTACAATATGATTTAAATGGTCGACCAGCGCCCGGCTATGCCCGTCCCAAGCGGTGATGCGTGGCAATCAGGAAGCTGCGTGGAAGGCAAAGGCGGTATCGCACGGTGAAGACAAACCATCTTGTGTTGCGCATGTCACGTCGCCCGATTCGGGACCAGCCACACCAGGAAAGCGGTGATGATCGCCAAGAGGTCGGTCAGCCACGCCTCGCTGATGCCGAGCGAAGGCCCGGCGTGCTGTTCGATGATCACCAGGATCGCCATGATCAGCGCAACCCAGCTCTTGTTGTACTCGGCCATGGCGTTCTCCCTTCAGGTTGTGCCGTCGTTGGAATCCTCGGCCAGCAGCACGCTCCAGCTTGCCGGGCCGACCACACCATCGACTTTGAGTTTGTTGGCCTTCTGAAATGCGCGCACGGCGGCAGCGGTCTTTGCGCCGAACACACCGTCAGCATCGAGCCCGTCGAGCAGCGATTGCAGCTCCCGCACCGCATCGCCCTTGTCGCCTTGCCGGATCGTCGGCCGAAGCGGCTCTGGCGACGGCGAAGGCGTCACCGGGACGCCGAGGATCGACTCGGCAATGGCGCGGCAGATGTCCTCGAAATGGCGATTGTACAACGCGGCGTCCGCCGCCGAGTCCACAAAGCAGACTTCTAGCAGGATCGCTGGCTTCTTGGTCCGCGTCAGGAACGACAGATTGATCCGCACCTTCGCGCCGCGATTGATGAAGCCCGCCGCCTGGGCCATGGCTCGCGACACGCGGGCGGCAAGCGCAGCTTGATTCCGGTGCAGGACCTCGGTGCCCCTCGGCCCGTCCGTCCGCTGAAAGGCATTGAAGTGAACGCTCACGTCAAGGTCGCGCGTCTGTCGGTTGTGAAACGATACGATCGCGCCGAGGTTGGCGGATTGCGTCCTACTCACGTCATCATGAAACTCGGTCACTTGCGCGCCACCACTCCGCAGATGTTGCGCTACGCGCGGCACCACGCGGCGGGCCTCGGTGACTTCGTTGAGCACGCCGACTGCGCCAGACACGAAACGCGAGTGGCCGCTTGAGATCACGATTCGTCGCATGGACTCCTCCTATTGCCCACTCTTCGTTGCCCTCAAAATTGATTCCAGATGGTCGGCGTGAATGCACGACGCGAGGATTTGCTGGGTCTCTTTCACATACTGGTTTCGTTGAACGAGCGACTCGCGGCCGGTGTAGAACAGGTAAGCCAGCAACGCGCAGTT
>JGI24705J35276_12237301_pt1 | contig 10584 bp, 5 predicted proteins | sample TergutNt197P4_FD_35276 | JGI IMG/M metagenome (IMG submission 35276)
ATTTCCGCTGATCTTGCCGAAAAGCATTTCACCGCCCCGGCGCGGGAGGCGCTTGCGGCTCTTGAGGCGCGTTTCGCCGCGCTGCCGGAGTGGGAAAAGGGCGCAATCAGCCAGGCGATCAAGGACGTGATGAAGGAGCACGGCCTGAAAATGCCGCAAGTCGCCATTCCCCTGCGGGTCGCCCTGCTCGGCGTGGAACATACGCCGTCGATCGATGCCGTGCTGGAAGCGTTCGGGCGCGAACGGGCGCTGCAAAGGCTGGCACGGTTGCGCTGACCTATTCCTCTCCCTGGAGGGTGGCGCAAAGCGACGGGGTGGTCACTCCTCTTCCTGGAGGAGGGGTGCGAAGCGCAGGGGTGCTTGCTCCGCGATTTCGTCCCATGGGCGGGGTTGGGTCCATTGCCAAGCCGGATCGTAGAGTACGGTGCGGTTGCGCCCTGCTTCCTTTGCGGCATAGAGCGCCTCGTCGGCCCGGCGTAGCGGCGCGTCGGCGGTCATGTCATCGGCGCGCAAATCCGAGATGCCAATGCTGACTGTGCATGTAATGTCTATGTTGTCGACCTTGACCGGATTGCTCTCAAAAGCGCGCCGCAGCCGTTCGGCGAGTTCGCGCGCGCCTTTCGTGCCGTCGCCGGGCAGCAGGATGGCGAATTCCTCGCCACCCAGGCGGCCGATGATGTCGCTGCGCCGCACGGTTTGGCGGACGATGTGCACGAAGTGGCTCAACACGGCATCCCCGGTGGCATGCCCGTATTCATCGTTGATGTGCTTGAAGAAATCGAGATCGGTCATCAGGATCGATGTCTGTCCGCCGTGGCGGCGCTGGCGCGCCAATTCGGCATCAAGCTGATCGAGGAAATGGCGGCGGTTGCTGGCTCCGGTGAGCGAATCGGTGGTGGCCAATCGCAGCAGGGCTTCCTGGCGGTTGCGTTGTTCAGTGATGTCGTGAAAGACGATGACCGCGCCATTCCTTTGCTCCTGCTCAAAAATGGGCGTGACCGCCACTTTCGCGAGGAAGCAACTGCCGTCGCGCCGGGAGAGCCACACTTCGGCTTCGCGCGGCTTGCCGTCATCTACGGTTTGCATGAACGGCCAGTTTTTTTCCGAGTCCTGGTAGCCGTCGGGGCCATGATGATAGAAGAGTTCATACGGTTTCCTGCCCATGACCTCTTCAAGCCGGAAACCATGCATGGCAAGCGCGGCGCGGTTGATGAACGTGATGCAGCCGTTCCTGTCGACGCCGCAAATGCCGTTGGCGGCAGTATCGAGAAGCAATGCGTTGTGTTGCAGAAGGTTTTCGAAGGCGGCCGTACCTTGCTTCAATTGGCGTTTCCATTCGCGGCGCAGCAAGTACAGCAGCACGAACAGGAAAAATTGGGCGAATACCCAGGCGGGCAGCGTGTTGTTGATTACTGCCGAACGGTCTTTCTCCAGGTGTTTGATCCGGTCGGTCATGTCGCGCCAGATCAGCACGGTTCCCAGCGGGCGAGCCTGGGGGGCAGCCTGGCTCCGGTAATCGTTGAGCGCGAAAGCGACGAGTTGGAAGTGACGCCCTTTCCAAGCGAAAAGATGATTTTGCGGCAAATTTTCACTTGCGGACAGCAGCCCGCTTTTGAGCCAGTCTCCCGCTTCCGGGCGGCTTGCCGCGAGGATGAAATTCTGACGGGTTTCTATTGTAGGCCGATAGTCCTTCAGCATGACACCGGAAACCCGCTTGTTATCGAGCAGCAAGGCTATGCCTGTGTCGAGCTGTTTGTCCAGCCTGTTCAAAAGCTCGCTCATGCCGAAGCCGACTTCCACGATGCCGACAGGGCGTTCGCCGCCGTCCGGCATTGGATGGCTGGCCATCGCCATGCCGAGTATGCCGGCGTAGGTATGCTCGATCTCGAAACCGCTACGCGGGCCGTGGTCTTGCACGATGTCGGCCAGCATGGGCCGAACTGCGGTGGATACGTCGCCAAAACGGGTGGGCGCGTCCATGCGCAGGAAGGATGTGCCGTCGGGAAGCAGGAATTGCAGATGCCGCACTTCGTGACGGGTGCGCAGTTCATTCCATTGCCCTTCCATTTGTTTCCGGAAAGTCTGCCGCGCGCGTGAGCTGTCATCATTATCATTATTGCCGTTGCGCTCGCGCTTGATGCGTATGGCTTCGCCAGCTTCGACGAACATGCGCTGGACTTCCGTATTGGCAGCGATGCTGTAGGCCAGGGCTTGCGCGTGCTGCGCCAAGGCTTCGTTCAGGACAGCATAAACGTTCTGGAACCGGGTACTGTTGTTGGCAATCTCGATCTCAAAGCATTGCTCAACCTGCATGTACAGATTCCAGCCAATGGCCGCAAAAGCGACCGCGAGCGCGAGACTGCTCAACAGGACGGAGAGCCGATAAGGCATGGACTTACGATTATCCGGGAAATCTATTTGCTTTGTATATTACGAAAACGAAAGCTGGCATTGGGTTTTCTTCACGCCGTCAGTCCGGATGATTGTCGTTATCCGTGATGCGTTTCCGGTTTCATGTACGAAGAAAGCGTCCGGGGCTCATGGCGTCGACCAGATCCCGTTCCAGCGGCAGCGGTTCGTCTTCTATCCGTGACGCCAGCATTTCGCCTGTGAGCGCCGCCCAGGCCAACCCGCGCGCGCCGAAGCCGGAGAGGATGTACAAGCCCGGATGACAGGATAGACCGTCGATGGGCATGGCTCCGGCCAATGGCAGGCGGTCGGGTGAAACCGGACGGAAACCGACACGCGCGCCGAGCGTGTTGACTTTCAACCCTTTTGTGTAACCAGGCAGGATGCTCTCCAGCTTGGCGAGGTTGGCTCGCTGGTCGATCAGGCGCGTGGCGGGGTCGGGGTCGCCAACGTCGAAACTGGCGCCCGCGCAACGCAAGCCGTCGACTTCGGGCGTCACGTACCCCCCCTGGCAGACCACGACGCGCGGGGCGCTGGCTGTCGCAGCGGGCAACACGCTGACCTGCCCGCGCGCACTGAACACCGGCACATTTTCGGCCTGCGAAAAGCGACTCACTCCGACTCCGGCAGCGAGAATCATGACCGGCGCGCGGGCGATGGTGCTGCCATCGGCAGCGAGCGCATGCCAGCATTCTCCACGGCGCTCGATGGCCGCGACGGGGCAAGACCAGTGCGCGCGGATGCGCTCCGGAAAGGCGGCGAGATTGGCCGTGCACAAACTCGGGGGCTGCACCCATCCGCAGCCCGGAAAATGCCAGCCGCCGCGCGGGACTTGCCAGCCGATACTCTCGCTGGCTTCGATGGCATCGGTCTGCCGGAGCAGTTCTTCGGGCAGGGCGAGGCGTTCGACCACGGCCCGCATCTTTATTTCCTGTTCAACGTCGCGCGCGAGATGAAAAACCCCGCAAGCCGCCGCGCGGAGCTTCATGCCCGAGGCAAGGATTTCCCCGATGCGCCGCCAGCCGTACAGCGCCCCGGCACGCGTGATGCGACTCATGCGGTTGTCGTCGAAACTGGGCTGCGGGCGCAGCACCCCGGCGTGATTGCCGGAAGCCCCCCGGCCCGGCCCATCGGCGGAGTCGATGATGTCGACCTCCCAGCCGCGCGCGCACAAACGTTCACAAACCGCCGTCCCCGCTGCGCCCGCGCCGATGATGACTGCCTGACGCAAGGCTGGAGGCAAAGAAGGCTGGCGCGCGCGCGCCTCTGGATGAAGCGCGCCGCGCAGCATTTCCCGCTTGCCGCCGAAACCCGGTGCTTTCTCCACAAGGAACCGCGCGCGGCGCAAACCCTCGCGCACTTCCCCCGCAACCGACCACGTCGACAGGCTCGCCTTTGGGGCCGCCAGACGCGAGAGCAGATGAAAGACCCGCGCCGACCACATGATTGGGTTTTTGGCGGGAGAAAAGCCATCCAGAAAAAAAGCGTCGGCACATGCGTCGATCTGCGCCAATCCCTCACGGACATCGCCGAAATACAGTGTCAGGCACACTTTTCCCTCATCCAGATGCAGGCGGTGCATCCCCCCCGCAAGCACGGGCCATTGGGCGCGCAACTGGGCGGCGAGCGGCGCGAGTTCCGGCCAGTTGGCATGGAGCCGCGCCAGGTCATCGACCCGGAACGGGTGCAACTCACAGGAAATGAAATGCAGTACGCGCGCACGGGCAACGTCTTCCCGCCAAGCCGCCCAGGTGGCCAGGAAATTCAAGCCAAACCCGAACCCCGTTTCCACGATGACAAAGCGGTCTTGACCGCGCCAGCGTTCCGGCAGACCGTTTCCGCCCAGAAAGACATGCCGTGCTTGCCCCAGCCCGCCATCGGCAGAGTGATAAACATCATCGAACAAATCCGAACGAGGCGTACCGTCGGGGGCGAACAGAAGCGTAGCGGGCTGAATCGGCATGGCGGGCGAAAGAGGCAGGAAGGGAATGCTTGGACTTTCTGTTTTATATTTATAAATCTAAATGTAAACCGGGCGGAGAAGAATAATGAAAAATCATCTTGGGCAGAAAATGGGGTTTAGGGTGTTTTTGTTCGGGCTTGTGGCGCTTGTGCCGGTTTTGTGGAGCGGAGCCGTGCTGGCGGCGGCAAGCAGTGGTGACAGCACTATTCCGGAATCCCTGAAACCGTGGAAAGGCTGGGCGCTGCACGGACAGGAAGCCTGGCTTTGCCCATCCGTTTCGGGTCAGCATGATCGCGCTTTCTGCGCCTGGCCGGGGGAATTGAAGCTGGAGGCCGCGCGGCAGGGCGACGGTATGAAGTTTTTCCAGAATTGGGAATTGCAGTATGAAAGCGCCGTACCCTTGCCGGGTAACCGTAAATACTGGCCGCAACAGGTCGCGGTCGATGGTCGGGCGCATCCGGTGCTGATGGACGGCAATACTCCGATCGTGTGGCTGACGAAGGGGCGGCATGCGGTAAGCGGCTGGATTTCGTGGCAGGAACGGCCACAGGCGATGGATATTCCAGAGAACGTGGCGCTGGTCTCACTCGTGATCGACGGCAAACCCGTATTGCCGCTGGCGCGTCACGGCAAGGCGCTCATGTTGGGCGCACAGGAAGACGCGGTAACGCGGGCGGAGGACAGTCTCGATATGCAGGTGTTTCGCAAGCTCTCCGACGGGATTCCGACACGTCTTACGACACGGTTTTTACTCAAGGTTTCAGGCAAGGCGCGCGAATGGAGCGTATCGAATGTTTTACCCGCGCACTTCGTACCGATACGCATTTCTTCGCCCTGGGCGGCGCGCTTGGATACGGATGGGCGCTTGCAAGTGCAGGTGATGCCCGGACAGGCAGTGGTCGAGGTCGAAGCCCGCCTCAATAAGCCGTTTGAAAGTGTCGAACCCGTATTTTCCCCGGAACGTCCGCAGGAAGTCTGGAGCTATGAGGCCGCTCCTGCCTTGCGCGTCACGGCGGTATCTCCCAACGAGAGCATGCTCAATGTCGATCCCCGTCAGGCAGGTGTGCCGACAGAGTGGTTGTCGTTGCCCGCTTTCGTGGTCAATCCCAAGGCGCGTTTCCAGATCGAAGAGCGTTCCCGTGGGCAGAACGAACGCGAAGGCCAGCGGTTGATGCTGAAACGCGATATGTGGCTGGATTTTTCCGGCAAGGGATTTTTCGCGCGGGATCGCGTCGAGGGAACTATGCGCCAGGGCTGGCGGTTCGATGTAGCGAAGCCTTACAGGCTGGAACGCGCCGATAGCCTTATGGCACTGGCTGGGCAAGCCCCCGATGATTTGTCGGCGGCGCTGCTGGTGACAGTCGGTGCGGACGAGACGTTGACCGGCGTGGAATGGCATCAAATGAATGTCACGCTCAACGCGGGTGTGCGGCTGGAGGCAGGGACGTCCAGCCGGGTTCCGGTCACAGGTTGGCAACAGTCGTTCGACAGCGTGGAAACCACCCTGCGAATGCCTTACGGCTACCGGCTGATTGCCGCGCCGGGCGTGGATAGAGCTTCGGGCAACGTGTGGGTGGAACGTTGGACAATTCTGGATGTTTTTCTCGCAGCCTTCTTCGCGCTACTCGCTTGGCGCTTGTTCGGCACGGCGGGTGGAGTGCTCTCCATCGCCTATCTGACTCTTGGAATGCACGAGTCCGCGCCGGTGCAGTCTTTTGCTGTCGTCATCGTCCTGGCCTTGCTGTGCCGTGCTCTGCCGGAGGGGCGTTTGCGCAAGGTGTTGCGCGTCGGTGAACGCATTGCGCTGCTCTGTTTTGTCGGCGCGGCGGTTTTGTTCATCCCGACCCAGATTCGTACCGCGCTGTATCCTCAGCTTGAAGGCAGTGGCATGGTGGGAACCGCGCGGCTGGGAGCCATGCCTGTTGCGCGAGATTCCGCTGTTGACAGGGGCGAGATGCTTGCGCCCGATGATGTCTCTGCTTCTCCGCCGCCGCCCAGACAGGCTGCTCCTGCTGAACCCGTATCGTCACTATCAATAAAAAGCTCACAAGAAGCCGTAATGAGGTCACAAGGGGCCGTAGTGATGTCAAAAGAAGCTGAGAAACCCGCCACGTTGAGAAGGGGTATGTCCGCTTATGCGCCCGAGCAGCGCCAGCGTTATGCCCAATCCACCGTCACGCAGACGGGCGGCGGCGAACCGGCCTGGTCATTGGGGGATTCCTACAGGCTGCATTGGTCAGGGCCTGTCACTGAAGCGCAGAGTGTGCGTCTGCTGGTCAGCCCGCCCTGGTTGACCCGTTTGCTGCGCCTGTTGATCGTCGCGCTGTTGGGCTGGCTCGTCTGGCGTTCGATCCGCGTGGTGTTCCCCGGCGCGGGTGTGCCTTCGTCGTGGGGGAAACCCGGCGCGGCAAAGGCTTCGACGCCTTCCGCTACGGCGGTGCTCTTCATATTGTGCCTTGCGGGTTTTGTGGCGGCCGGATTGGGTTTTTCCACGCCTACCGCTGCCGCGCCACCCGAAAGCAGCGCATTCCCGCCCGATGATCTGCTGGAGGAACTGAGAACCCGTCTGCTCAAAGCGCCTGAATGCTCGCCATCTTGCGCGGATGTCGCCAAGGTTCGCATTGATGCCGACGCATCGCAATTAAAAGTGATGCTCGTGGCGCACGTCGAGGCAGCGACCTCGTTGCCGCTGCCTGTTTCAGACGAGCAGATGACCCTGCTCGGCGCGCGCGTCAACGGTGAGGCGCAGCCGGTGTTGCGCGTCGAGGAGCAAAACTACATTGCCCTGCCGCGCGGCGTCCATCATGTCCAGCTCGAATATGCGCTCGATGGCGATTCCGCTTCGCTCGGCTTTCCGATTCGTCCCGCGCAGATCGAATTTGGCAGCGCGTACTGGCAGGCCGATGGTATCGATGAAGGGCGTCTTCTGGGGGAAACGCTCAATTTCTCCCGTGTGGCTGCTGCTACGGCTGCGCCGTCCACCGACCGGAAAGGTGGGGGAGACGCTGCCATGGCTTTGTCGTCGTCGGCACAGCAATTTCCGCCTTTCGTACATGTGCAGCGCGATCTCATTTTTGATCTCGACTGGAGCATCCGTACCCAGGTCAGGCGCATCGCGCCGGAGGACGGCGGTTTTACCTTCCCTGTGCCGCTGTTGCCCGGCGAACACATCACCACCCCTGAACTCAAGGTTCAGGATGGCCGCGCCCTGGCGGTTTTTGCAAGCAAGACCAATACGGCCAACTGGGCGGCTCGGTTGGACAAGGTGAAGAATGTCATCGAACTGCGCGCCCCGCTTCTGACTGAACATGCGGAAACCTGGCGCGTCACCGTGAATCCCTCTTGGCATCTGGAGTGGGAAGGCGTGCCGGTAACTCTCAAAAGCAGCGGGGAAGATGTGGTGTTTGAATTCCATCCCCTGCCCGGCGAAAAATTGGTGCTGACCCTGACGCAGCCCGTCAAGACCGAGGGCGGAATCCGCGCCATCGACAGTGTGCGGCTGGAGAACCATGTCGGCCAGCATGCCAGCGATGTCACGCTGGAATTCAATCTGCGGGCGAGTCAGGGAGGCGAGCATCTCATCACCCTGCCGTCGGAACTGGAAGTGCTCGAAGTGCGGCGCGGCGGAGTCCCCCTGAACCTGCAAGCGCGCGAAAATCGCCTGAGCCTGCCCGTTTCGCCAGGGTTGCAAACCTACACGCTCCGGCTGCGCCATCAAGGGAATGTCGGCCTTTTCATGTCCAGTCCGGGCATCGCCCTTGGCTTGCCAGCGGCCAACATCGACTTGCGCGTCGTTCTCGGCAAACAGCGCTGGATTCTTGCCACGAAGGGTCCGGCAGTTGGCCCGGCAGTGCTCTATTGGGGTGAACTGCTGGCGGCGCTTCTCCTTGCTTTCCTGCTGGCGAAAAGCGGTATTTCTTCGCTCAAACGCTGGCAATGGTTCCTGCTCGTGTTGGGTTTTTCCACCTTTTCGTGGATGACGCTGTTTGTCATTACACTCTGGCTGCTCGTCATCGACTGGCGTGTGCGGCGCGAATCCTGTTCGGATTGGCCTGCGCGCAGGTTTAACGCCATGCAGGCAGGCATCGTCATACTGACCGCCGTGATGCTGTACAAGCTCATCAACACCGTGCCTGAAGGTCTGCTTGGCGTACCCGATATGGGCATTCGTGGCTATGGTTCCGGCAACAACAATTTGGCTTGGTTTGCTGACCAGAGTGATTCACTGTTGCCCGTCGCCACGGTCTTCAGCCTGCCAATCTGGCTATACCGCGCGCTCATGCTGGCCTGGACGCTCTGGCTTGCAAACATCCTCATCCGCTGGTTGAGCCGGGGATTATCCGCGTGGCTCAAGAATGGCTACTGGAAGAAAACCGGGCGGATGTGGAAGAAAAAAACTGTTCCACAGCCTATCGCTTCAGAAACGGCCACTGGCGACGAGAAGTGTGATCAAAATGGTGAAGAGGGAGGGAAGTAAAATGCAGGTAACGGCTCAAATGATCGGTGAATTGATCGACAGCCGAAATGTGTCGATCGTGGGTTCCGTCGATCAGAACGGTTTTCCCAACATCAAGGCCATGCTCGAACCGCGCAAGCATGACGGCATCAAGACTTTCTGGTTCACCACAAATACGTCCAGCATGCGCGTGGCGCAATTTCGCGCCAATCCAAAAGCGTGCATCTATTTTTTCGACCGCGACACTTTCCGGGGCGTGATGCTACAGGGCCACATGGAGGTGTGTGAGGACGCGGCAACAAAGGAGATGATCTGGCGCGAGGGCGACACGCTCTATTACCGCGAAGGCGTGACCGACCCGGATTATTGTGTGCTGAGGTTTACCGCCGTTTCGGGGCGCTATTACGCGGAGCTTTCTACCAGCAGTTTCGAGGTGGGGTAAGAGGAAAGGCCGGAGTTGAATGCCTAGCCGCGCTCGGCAGGAAAAACCCCGGCTTCCGTCACCAGCCAGTTCATCGCGAGGTCGTGGGCTTGCGGTAGAACGTCGTTTTCGCGCCCAAGCTCGAAACCGACTCCCACCGCAATCATCCTCATTGCGGCCAGTGTGCGGTCGAAATAGCCGCTGCCGTAGCCAAGCCGGTATCCGCGCGCGTCAAATGCGTTGAGCGGCACGAGCGCCACATCCGGCGTAAGTGCTTCTCCGTGCGTTGGGAACGGGATGCCGTGCTGGTCGAGCGCCAGTTCCATTCCCGGCGTCCAGCGCCGGAAAACGAGCGGCGCGTCCCGCCCCACCACGACCGGCAAAGCCGCGATACGGGCCGTATCCCCATCCAGCCAGCGTTCCACCCATCTGCGGCAATCCGCCTCCGCGCGGAATGGCCAGCAAAAAGCCAGTACGCGCGGCGCGAGTTGGGCAACCAATGAATCGAGATGGCGCATGATGGCCGCTTCCCATGCGGCGCGGCGCGCGTGAGGCGCAGTTTCCCGCGCGGTGAGCGCGCGTTTGCGTATCGCGGCTCTTTGTGCCTGGGCCTCGATAGTATCCAGGAGGGATTTTTCTTCCTGCGGCTCCATATTGTTACGGCGCTCCTCCAGCGGTTCGCCGCTATACTACGCGACTTTCCCCGACGTATTAGATAGAGCGCCATCATGGAAGCAGAACGCCAGAATGCCATTGCCGAACGCATCGAAGACATCGCCGCGCGCGCGCGCGCGCTACGGAGGTATCTTTGACTACGAAGTCAAGGCTACCCGCTTAGAAGAGGTCAACCGCGCCCTGGAAGACCCCGCCGTCTGGAACGATGCCGCGCGCGCGCAGGAATTGGGACGCGAGAAACGCCAGCTTGAAAATGTCGTTCAGATTCTCGGGGCCGCCAGCCTTGACGCGCGCAACCTCAAGGAATTGTTCGATCTCGCCCAGGCTGAAGACGACGATGATACTTTTGAAGCCGTGGAGGGCGAACTTCAGGCGCTTACGGAGACCATCGAGACGCTCGAATTCCGGCGTATGTTCGCCCACCCGATGGACCCGGCTAATTGCTTCGTCGAAATCCAGTCCGGCGCAGGAGGGACCGAGGCGCAGGATTGGGCTTCGATGCTGGAACGCATGTACCTGCGTTACGCGGAGAAAAAGGGGTTCACTGTTGAACTGCTCGAAGAGAGCGAAGGGGACGTAGCCGGCATCAAGAACTGCACCATCAAGGTGAACGGCGAATACGCCTACGGCCACTTGCGAACCGAGACGGGCATTCATCGG
>JGI24705J35276_12237298_pt1 | contig 10582 bp, 12 predicted proteins | sample TergutNt197P4_FD_35276 | JGI IMG/M metagenome (IMG submission 35276)
CAAACAAATGGATGTGGTTTGTCGAGTTATGGCAGGGGTTTGCACTTTTATCAATCAAAAAGATACTTTATCGTAAAAAATGTATATTTGGTTGGTTATTAAATTAATATCCATATCTTTAAACTCTCAATAAATAATTTCCTCCCGACAACGGGATTTTTTTTTCTTAACCTGTTAATATCACATTTTATGAAACGATTTACTTTAACTGAATTTTTCCTTGCATTGCAGGAAGCCTCTCAAAATGGTATTGAAAATAATACCGGCAAATTGAAAGACGAGTACGACAAGTTCGCCTCACTCGTTTTTTCGGAAAGTATGAACGACGCTGATAAATCAGCTATCCATGATGCGCTTGTGTATACCGGCGTGGAACTTGAATTTTTGACAAGTGGAATTGGGAAAAAAAATGCGGCATTTATCTTGAAAAAGCCGTTGAACTTGTTAAAAAGCAAATTAAATGGCTGGAAAAGTTGATTTTAGCCGAAAAAAGTATTACTGCGTGTCCATTCAGCAAACAACTTCAAAACCCGACAAGCCTGAAATGGACAGGAACACAAATGGAGTTTGTCGAGCTGCTTTATGCCTTACACGAGGCAAACTGTTTCGACGATATTTCATTGAAGGAACTGTTCGGTAAAATGGAAAAATTGACCGGTTGCACAGTTCAAAACTATTACCGTCTATTTTGGGACATTAGAAACCGTACCGGCGAAGAGCGCACTTATTTTCTGAATAAACTGATAAAAAAATTATCGGGGAAACTTGCCCGAATGGACAGTGGCGGATGGCGCTAATACAAACCGCTACCAATATGCGGTAAACCCCTGCCACAACGATACGACACCTTTGTCTTCAAAAACGTTCCTCTATTTTTGCGGTTCGCCGCTATTGGCGTAACTAATATAATTAATGTATATGAACGAAAATTTGAAAGACCAAGATGTGCTTCTGGTCAAAGAAAAAGGCAGTAACGAACTGCAAACAGCAAGTATGGACAATCAGGGCAAGATAGCAACAGCAAAGCCTGATGAAAACAACCCTGATTTCTTGCGGGTGGACAAAAACGGCAACATAATTGAAAACTTTTACGAAAACTTTGTGCGGCAGGTAAAAGACCCGACACGCTTTGAGTTTTTTCGCGTTCCGACAGAAAAGTTTCAGGAAGTTGTACAAAATTTTCAGGATGCGTTCCGCAATCCTGACAAACTCGAAAACAGAGAGTTTATTGAACGGCACCGCATTGATCCGGAAGCAAATTTAAAAAAACAGACGCAGGATCATTTGTCGTCGAAAGAGTTTGCAATTCATCCCGACCTTGTACACTGGGAAAAATTTGAGCGTTACGGCATCAGTCGCGAGCAGTTGGAAAAGTCGGGAGATTTCAAAAAAATGCTTGACTATCAGAAAACAAACCTGATACCTGTTTCCATTAAATTTGAAGATGAAACGCTTCGCAGCGATGCGCGTTTTTCGTTGCGCAAGCAGGAAGATGGCACATTTACGCCTGCCGTTCATCTTATCCGTCACAAACCCGAATTGGAACGTCCCTATTTCGGCGTCAGATTTACCGAAGAAGACAAGCAAAATTTGCTGAATACTGGAAATCTGGGTCGCGTGGTTGAAGCAGAGTTTAGACAGGGCGAAAAAACGCCCATTCTCTTATCGTTAGACAAACAGACCAATGAATTGATTGCGTTTCGTAAAGAATCGGTAAAAATACCTGATAACTATAAGGGAGTTATTCTAAACGAAGAACAGAAGCGGGACCTCGGCGAGGGAAAAGCAGTATGGATTGAAGATATGACTTCTACAAAAGGAACAAAGTTTACTGCCGCTGTACAGTTTAATGCCGACAAACGCTTTTTTGAATTGAAGTTTGATAATGAACAGACGCAGGGAAAGAGTCAAAAGCATGATGATACACAGTTTGAAGTCCCGAAAACGTTCCGTAAAAAAGAACTAACCGACGACCAGCGAAGCAGTCTCGGTGAAGGTAAAACAGTACACATAAGCGGTTTGGAAGACAGTAAGGGTAAAAAATACAGCGGATATATTACCCTGAACAAAGAAACCGGCAAGACCGATTTCATGTTCCCGAAAGATTACAAGGATGCCCTTGCAGAAGGAAAGGTCGTTCCTGACGATCGCCACAAAACACAGGTAGCCGTAAATTCCGAAGGTAAAACAAACGAAGCGACAAAAGACCTGAAAGAACCATTGAAACAGGGGCAAACAGTTCCTGACAGCAAACAAGCCGAAAAAATGGAACAGGAAAAACCGAAAAAAAATAAAGGGGTGAAAATATAATACTTGCCCGTAATTTATCGTACATTTACCACCGAAATCAGTCGTAATGGTTTGAAACTGTTCGATGGATTTTAGTGGCGAGCGTTCGGGAGGGATACCCGGACGCTCTTTTTGTATGCAATAATTTATAATTCAGGCTATATCAGGCATAAATTTCAAAATTAATGAGCGGAATCAGAAGGGCAAAATGTAGAAAAATCAAACTTTATCCATTTCAAATATAACAGGTTAATATGTATGTGGAATGAATTATATTTGTACTCATGTTACCCTATTCTGTTGAATAGGCAAGCCTCGTCGGTCGGGGCTTTTATGGTCATTTTTCTGCATATCCGGTATATTTCATTACCTTTTTCTGTAAAAAAATATTTTCATTTCACACGTTTGGAATTCTTGAAATTTTCATGTATTTTTGTTGTCTTGTTTGTAGAAAATGGAAAGCGTAAAATTAAATGGATGTTGAACTATAAAATATAAAATGTTATGCCCTATTATTATCCTTTAAAAAAAATGAATACGGTTGAACGAAAACGGACGACTGAAAACCTATTGAAACTGCGCGGACAGTTAGACAGGGAGATACCGAAAAAGACGGCTACAGATACGCTGCTACTCGCTACATGGAATATACGGAAGTTCGGGGATAACCGGCTTCCGGAAAGTCTGTACTATATTGCTGAAATTATCAACCGTTTTGACCTGATAGCGGTGCAAGAAATTTCGTCGGATATGAAAGGGCTTGAAAAACTGATGTCGCTGCTTAGCCTGAACTGGGATTATCTTGTTACGGATTCGACGGATGGGAGCGCCGGCGGATGGGAACGGATGGCGTTCATATATGACAAAAGCAAGATAAAATTCAAGAATCTGGCTGGGGAAATTGTGCTGCCACTTAATAACCTGATCTATGAACAGTTGCAGTTTGCGCGGACGCCGTATTGCGTGGCTTTCCAGGCTGAATGGTTTAAATTCATTATTACGACGGTTCATATTTACTACGGTTCGACTTCAAGCGCTCACAAGGCAAAGCGAGCAGAAGAGATTGATAAGCTTGCCAGACTGTTGACAGAACGGTCGAATAAGGAAGATACGAGCTATATACTGCTGGGGGATTTCAATATTCCCAATACGGGCGATATCACAATGCAGGCGCTGGAGGATTCGGGGTTTTCGGTACCGGAGGCTATAAAGGAACATCCTACGGATCTGGGGGCTTCGAAACATTATGATCAGATAGCGTTTAATCTGAAATTGTATGAAACGATGACGGTGTTCTCCGAAGGGGAACAAAAGGCGGGGGCGTTTAATTTTGCAAAGTCGGTTTATACGGCGGAGGATTTGGATGTTTACCTGAATTATTTTGCGGATAAGGTGGTAGGGAAAAGCGACAAGGATGTAGAAAAATATTACATGACTTCGTGGCGGACGTTTGAGATGTCGGACCATCTGCCGCTGTGGGTGGAATTGAAGGTGGATTTCAGCGATCAATATTTAGAGAGAGTTCTCGAAAATATTAAATAACTTATAATAAGGTATTTCGGATTTCAATTAACGAAAGATTTTCATTACTCGCAAGATTTTACCCCTTATCTTTCCTTAGCAGTCGTTTCAAATTGTCGTCTTCTGAAATGCGCTTCAATTCGGATGCCACGATTAATTTAACATCGGCTTTGATTTGGTTATAATTGTGTTCAATCTCTGCCTGCATGGTATCGTTGCCTTCATGGTCGCGAAAACTGACTATTTCGGGGATTTGAACATAGTTTTTCGTTTCACGGGTAACGGCTTCATTGTCCACTACAATTTCTGCATGGAAGATTTTTTGCTCAATGCGCTCGTCGAAATTGTCGGATACTGCGCCTACAAACATGCCCTGTGTGAGGTTGCTGATTTTGCTTGCAGGTATCAGGCTGTCTAACTGCGTGGAAATGGAAGTAGATTTGTCCTGTCGGTTGATTGTCAGGGATTGCCGTTTCTGTAATACTTTACCGAATCGTTCCGACAAACTTTTTGCAGTATCGCCAACTACCTGACCGCTGAAAATGTTTCCAACTGTATTTTGAATGACCTTACTTTCCTTGTCGCCATAGTCGCGTGTGAGTTGCGAAAAGTCCTGAAAGCCCAGACAGACAGCAACTTTATTGCTTCTTGCTGTGGCAATCAGGTTATCCAAACCCCTGAAATAGATAGTCGGCAACTCGTCAATAATCACCGATGATTTGAGTTGTCCTTTTTTATTGATCAGTTTTACAATACGGCTGTTGTATAAACCCAAAGCTGCCGAATAAATGTTTTGGCGGTCGGGATTGTTGCCGACGCATAGTATTTTCGGTTCTAAGGGATTGTTTATGTCAAGCGTAAAATCATCTCCGGTCATTACCCAGTAAAGTTGTGGCGAAATCATCCTTGACAAAGGAATTTTTGCGCTTGCTATCTGTCCCTGCAACTGGTCTTGCGCCCCGCCTTCCCACGCATCCATAAAAGGGCTTAAATAGTTCTCCAACTGCGGATAGGAAGTGAGGATAGGAAAGGTTTCGGCATATTTTTGATTCAAAAACTCTATGGCGTGCGGAAAGGTGCAAAATTTGCCGTTGTCATAGATTTTCAAATACCAAATAATAGCCGCTAAAAGGATGATGGGGCTTTCCACAAAGAAATCGCCCTGTTTCTGTATCCACGTCTTATTGAGATTAAGCATTATTGTATAGGCGCTTTCATACGCATCCGAAATATCCGTCATAAAGGCGGGGTTTATCGGATTGCAGCGGTGCGACTTTTTGGGATTGTCGAAATTAATCACGTAAAACTGCGGCGCTGCATCATATTTATTGAGATTGTTTAGCAATGTGTTGTAGGCAATTACCGACAGGTCGTCAAACTTGAAATCGTAGATATACATCGAAAATCCCTTTTGTATCTGCTGCCTGATATAATTATTGACTACTGCGTATGACTTACCCGATCCCGGCGTACCGAGTACGATAGACGCGCGGAATGGATTGACAATATTTATCCAACCGCTGTTCCATTTCTTTTTATAGAAAAAACGGGTTGGCAGGTTTACGGAATACTCGTTTTCCATCAGTTGCATTTCCTGCATGAAACTTTCGTTTTCAAGGTTAAAAACGTCGTCCATCAGGTTATTCTTCAACAAACGGCTCATCCACAAACCTGCGACCAATAAAAGGATATAACCTGTTGTCAGTGTAAACACGTAAAAACCGGTATTAGCCGCAAGCGGCAAAGGCAAATACAGCAGCCGCCAATTGAGGAAAAACAAAACGAAACCGGAAAACAGAAACTCACAGATTTTCGACCATGTGATTTTTTCCTCTTTTACGCCTCTTGTTCCCAGACACGACAAAGCCAGAAATACAACAGCAAACAGTTTTGTCCAAAGTATGGACGAAAACAGTCCGGTCGTGGTGTTGAAATTTAACAGTATCTTATCGACTACGCCGACATTGATGCCCCAATCAACAATTGCCTGGTAACAAAACCAATAGACGTTGATAACACAAAATAAAACACTTACGGCTCGCATGAACTCCATTGTTTTGGCTAAGCCTCTTAAATCGTCTTCCTGTTGCATGATATTTTAATTACGAATATTATTTGGTACGAGTACCTCGTAGTGAGTAGTGATTAACCAGTATTGATTTTTCATTGTATTTGGAGGCGTTTTTTCTTTTTCAGACGGCGGAGGAAGGCTCTTTCTTCGTATTCGTCGCCGACTGATCCCGATGTGGGCGAAAAGAGGTCGAAAATTCCGCCGAAGTCTGTACTATGATTTTCCTGATTAACGGAATTACAGGATTCTAATCTTGTTTCCATTGAGGGATTGTTAACCTGTGCATCAGATCGCAGGCTATTACCGTTGAACAGATCGTTGAATACGTTTGCAGAAAATTCTTTGCCGAGACGGGAGCCGTTTAGAACACATTTTTGTTCATGGTCGATGAATGTTGCGCCATAAATGCGTCCTTCGTCGTTAGTGCGGAATATGGCAGATATGTTTTGTTTTGCCAATGCTTTTTCAAAGTCTGTTTGATTACGGTAATTTCGCATTGCGGAATTAATAGTTTTTTTGCTTCGTTCTTTCAGCCCTTTTTCCTTTATGGTTTTGGCAGAGCGTTCAATCCGTTTTTCCAATGCCTCCATACCGACAGAATTTCCGAAAAGAGAAGACTTGAACGGAATGCCTGTCTTACTACCATTTTCATCAAGTGCAGAATACATCAATCCTCTATACTGTTTGCCGTTCATTTCGCCGCGTACTTCTTCCATACCTATATTATATAATGCAAGCAATGTTTTATATTCCTTCAAACTTAAAAAATGATATTCCTTTGCAACAGGGCGAATAACATTTGCGATTTGACGTTTAACGTCGCCTTCATTGTAGCGAACAGGTGTTAGCGACAAACCGTCCTGACGTTGCTTTTGGTCGGCAGGAATTAATCCATACTTCTTTTCCAGCTCTCGACATTCTTTCATTGAACGGCGGTATTCGTAATTGTGGTCAATCTTGGCGCCGTACTCATTTACCCGCAGTGAAACGATATGTAGGTGTTTCCGATCAATATCCTCGTGCTTGTAAACGATGAAAGGCTGGTCGCCGTAACCCATTTTTTGCATGTATTCCTGTGCAATATCCGAGAGTTGCCCGTCGGTTAATATGTCTTTCGGGTCGGGGTTTAATGAAATATGCAAAACAGGTTTTTCTGTACGTTTATTTGCTAACAGATAGGGTTCAAACGACTGTAAACAACTGTTTATACTGAAATTTCCGTCAGCAGATTCAATCATCCGACTGGCATAAATGACCTTTGCGCTGTTTGCTTCTACCTTGTTTTGGTTGTAGGCGAGTGCGCTGTACAGTGTATTGCTTGAACTGATTTTGGCTACCATCTTAATTAGAGTATAGAGTATAGTTGAAAATGGAAAATTATTTGTTAAGATAATTGCATTCAAATTCGGCTGTTAGGACTATGATTTTTTGGTAAATGGCGATTAATTCTTTGGTTGCCATCTCTAATTTGTAAAGAAATGTGAGCGCTTTTTTCTCGGAAAAAGTCGCTTTCAATGCCTTTGTTGCCTGGTTATAATTTACTCCTATTGCCCGAAATTGTGAGTGAAAAGATGTTAGACGAATGTAATAATCTATTGCCGTTTTGTCGATTTTAACCACTTTCAATTCTCGGTTAAAGATGCAGGAAGTGATGAAACGGGCTTTGTCTGGCAATCCGGAAGCCTCGAAAAGCGTGAGGAACCGGGCATAATCAGCTTCGTTCAGGTTGATTGCCAAACGACGTCGACACGGGTCAGTTTTGGGTTTGCGTCCGACTTGCCTTTGTGTTTTGTTCTCTATTGCCATACATTAATATAATATAGATTACGAATAAAATCCTTTGGCGATATCAGTCTTATTAAAAAATGCTGACTTCGGAAGCATTTTGCCCCTGCATGGCAAGGGATTTTCAGGTACTGAAAATATTTTGAGGAACTCAAAATACAACTTGCCATGTTCTGACGAACATAAAATCCCACTTATGCGGGATTGGCTGAAAGCCTTGTTGATATTCAGATCAAAAGAGACGGTTGAGAACTTACTTTTTTGAATTGAATTTTGCATGATTTGAACTGATTTTGAATTAGGGTGCAAAGTTAAAGGCGGTATTTCGGATTAGCTGTATCACAGGTTAGGACAACCGCTGCCACTTGGTCGGCAAACCCCTGCCAACGGTCTATCATGCACAAAAATGAGAGATTTTAATGTTTTCCTTTGTCGGCGTAAATCAATAATTATTCATTGAAATACAGATTTGCGCACGTATTGAGATACGGAAGTGAAAAGGCAAGAACAGGCGTAAGTACGGAATTGAAAGAGAGAAACAATAAATATATGCCGACCTGCCGAATTGCTGTTGTGTTGATTTGCTGAATTACTGTTGTATTGACCTGTTGAATTGCAGATGTATTGAATTACTGACGTATTGATGTATTGTTATACGGATTGAGCTAAACATGAAGGCAATGGCGTAATTCAATGAATATAAGATGGTTTACATTGTTAAATAATTATTTATTCACTTCATTAAAAAAATTAAACAATGAAAAAAGAAACTGTTTTAGTTGCATTTTCCACCCAAAAGGGAGGTATGGGTAAAACTGCGTTGACGGTATTGTCGGCGAGTTACCTACATTATGAAAGAGGCTACAATGTAGCTGTGATTGATTGCGATTATCCGCAACACAGTATTGTCGAAATGCGCGAACGTGACGTCGAGCGGGTAACCTGCGACGACTACTACAAGACGATGGCTTATCAGCAGTTTAAGACACTGCAAAAGCGAGCCTATACGGTAGAAGAATCCAATGCAGCTGATGCGATTGCTGTGGCAAATCAATTGCAGCAGGATAACGAATTGGATTTCATTTTCTTCGACCTGCCCGGAACCTTGAACATGGCGGGGGTTATTAAAACGCTTGCAACGATGGATTACATCTTTGTACCTGTAAGTGCCGACCGCGTCGTGCTGGAAAGTACCCTGCAATTTGCTACCGCAATCCGTGACAACCTGATTACCACAGGAAAAAGTAACATAAAGGATTTATACATGATATGGAACTTGGTGGACGGCAGGGAGCGGACGGAGTTGTACCATGCTTACGATGACGCCATTCGTGAATTGGGACTGCAAACAATCAAGACTGTTATTCCCGACACAAAACGTTTTCGCAGGGAGATGAACGATGCGCACCGCGCCGTGTTCCGTTCCACACTGTTTCCAGTGGATAAAAGCCTTATCAGGAATAGCAACATCAGCGAACTTGCAAATGAAATTTGTACGATAGCCCGAAAGTAAAGTCATGGCAAAAAACAAATTCAATCCCGACGAGATAGACGAGAGTTTTGTCATTGCCTCAATCAAAAAAGACAAGGCTTCGGTACCCGACAATCCCGAAAGACTTCTTCGTCCATTATCTATAACAACGGCATCACAATCCGATCAGCCTGAAGCGGAAAAAACTTTTGCCGAACAACCTAAAGAGGTAAAAGAGCCTGCCCGCCGCAAACGCGGTAATGCAGATTACAGCAGTATATTCCTGCAACGTAACGAACTCAAAGCACGGTCGAGCGTTTATATCAGCCAACACATTCATTCGACCATTACAGAAATAGTAAGGGTTATTGCCGATAAAAACGTTTCGGTCGGCGGGTATATTGATAATGTACTGATGCAGCATTTGGAGGCGCACAAGGAAACAATCAACGACCTGTATAAAAGAGAACGCAAAGATTTAATCGAATTTTAATCTGAAACGGCAATGAAAAACTTTGTAATAATGATTTTGATCTTCGTTTTATACATCCTCTACCGTATTGGTTTCTCTAAACAAACACGATCGAAAAAAGACAGCGCCATTTCAGAAAAGAGGGCAAAAAACACCCATAATGTGATGGGAAAAAGCCGTTTTGTCTTAACCGACCGCAGTAAACCTCTTCAAACCCCTGCCAACTCTTTTGAATCTGATAATAAAGAAGATAAACCGTCTATTTTTGCCGCTGAAACGGAAGTAAAACGGTCGGCGGTCGTTTCGCCCGACAAGTTGAACGAAGTTTTTGCGAACGAACCCGATCCCGATGAGCTGGACATTCCTCCGGACGAAGAAAGCGACGATATGATCGACTATGCAGCGGAAGATGAAGTCGAGGAATTGAACAGGTTAACGGGACGCGAGATGATGATTGCCGAAGGGTTGGACTTCGATGAATTACAGCAGGTAACAAATGTCGTAAAAGAACAGCCCGAATCGGTAAGCGAAGAAACAGGTAAAACGCTTGCGGCACTGGAAAATACCGATATGTTCGAGATGCTTGTTTCGGGAGACGAGGGCAAACGGCAATGGATAAAGATGATTATTGACAGAAATATCCAAAACAGGATGCCTGAAACGGATAATACAAATTCCGGCATGGATTATGGCGATTTTGATGTTGCCGCTTTTGTTGGTAAAAAAAAGAAAACGAGATGAAAAAAATTGATTATGGGTAGGAATACCAAAACTGAACGCCGTCATTGCTAACGTAACGAAGCAATCCGGAGATTGTGGTGGACTTACCCGCAGTGACGGCAAACGTGATAACCGCTAAAATTCAAAAAACAGTATTAACAGTCGCGGGGGATTATCCCGCCCTCGCGACACTTTTTAAAAACAATTATTATGACACAAAAAGGTTTTAAAAAATTCTTTTCGGCAGCCTCAC
>JGI24705J35276_12237297_pt1 | contig 10581 bp, 8 predicted proteins | sample TergutNt197P4_FD_35276 | JGI IMG/M metagenome (IMG submission 35276)
GAGGAGGATACAAGAGCGCGTTCAACGACTTCGCGGTCAACATCGCCGCAGAGAGGATAAGGGATGCGGAGGCCGTGGGCGCCGAGATAATAGCGACCGCGTGTCCGTTCTGCGTTCTCAACCTGAACGCCGGAGCGAAGAAGATAGGGTCGAAGGTCAAAGTGATGGACATCTCCGAGATACTGCTGAAAGTTACAGCGCCGATAGAGGCCAGCGCCGCCGTCGCGCCGGCGCCCGCACCGGCTCCGGCACCCGTACCGGAGGTCGTCAAAGAGGTACCGAAGCCGGTCGTGGTGGAAGAACCCCCGCCCGCACCCGTACCGGAGGTCGGCGAATGGGACGATCTCATTCTGGACACCCCGGAATCCAGGCTCAGGAGGATATTGTGGAAACGCGGGTACAGGTACAGAAGGAACTACGGCGATGATAAGATAACTATCGCATATCCGAAACCCCTTGCCGCGATATTCGTGAGCGATGAACGCGATCCAGAGACCGATCTGAGACTCATGGACCAGAAATGGTCGCTGATCAGGTTCATCAACAGCGAAATGTCCGACGATTCCGAAAAAGAGGCGCAGATCGTCATAGACCTGCTGAACAGAAGGGACGCGGGCGCCGCGGCCGAGGCCGCCAAGTTCGCTGAGCCGGAACCGATCCCGGAACCGACCGAAGAAGCGGAAGAAGAGATGGAACTTGACACTCCGGAGTACAGGCTCAGGAGGATATTGTGGAGACGCGGTTACAGGTACAGAAGGAACTACGGCGACGACAATATCACGATCGCCTATCCGAATTCCGATGTCGCCGTGTTCGTGAGCAAAGATCCGGATTACGGCACCGACCTGAGACTGATCGACAAAGGATGGTCGCTCCTCAGATTCTATGAAGCGGACATGACGGATTCCGAAAAAGAGGCGGAGATCGTCATAGACCTGCTGAACAGAAGGGATGCTGCTGCTGCGGCCGCTGCGGCGAAGGCTGTGCCCAAGGCTACGCCCGTGCCCGCGGAAGAGGAGGAGGACAACGATATCTTCGCCGAAGAGACGCCTCAGGACAGCGCCGATCTGAAGCTCAGAAGAAGGCTCTGGAGACGCGGTTACAGGTACCGGAAACAATACGGCGATGAAAAGATGAACGTCGCCTACCTCAAAGCGAAAGTGTGCGCGTTCGTCAGCAAAAAGGATGACAACAGAACGGACGACGCGTTAAGAGGAGAAGGATGGACCGTACTCAGGTTCAGAGAAGCGGACGTCACGGACGCGGTCAAAGAAGCTGACGCGGTGATCGCGGCGATAGAGGACAGCTTCGACGCTCACTGCGCAGAATATCTGACTGCGGCGGCGGAGGAACATGACGACGACGTCCTTGCGGACGAGATGCCCAGCGACTGCGCCGACCTTAAGATCAGGAGGATATTGTGGAGACGCGGTTACAGGTACCGGAAGCATTACGGGAAGGACGATATCACCATCGCCTTCCTTAAGGCCAAGGTGGCGGCGTTCGTAGGTCCGGAAGCAAAGAACAGGGACACCGACGACGGCCTTAAGAAAGAGGGCTGGAACGTTCTGAGATTCAAAGATGCGGACGTGACCGACGGCAAGAAAGAGGCGGAAAGGATCATAACCGCCATCGAAAAAAGTCTGAACTCGATGATGAACGAGGACCTTCCCGCCAAAGGAAAAGTGAAGGTTGACGAGGATGTCCTGAAAGAAGAGAAAGCGGACGACCCGGCCGACCTGAAACTGCGGAGACTGCTGTGGTGGGGCGGCTACAGGTACAGACGCAAATACGGAAGAGAGAAGATAACCGTCGCATTCAGGAGAGCTAAGGTAGGCGCATTCGTCTCGGCGGACGCGCACAGGCGCAAAGGCGACGATCAGCTCGTAAAGAGAGGATGGACGGTAATGAGGTTCAGGGAATCCAACATCACCGACGCCAAGAAAGAGGCGGCGAAGGTGATAGCCGCGGTGGACAGGAACCTCTACCTGCTGTCGAAAGGCATCATACCCGAGGGAGCGAACATCACGTGCACGGATGTCCTTGACCGCGACGTGGAAGAGAACACGCCGGAGTACAGGCTGAGGATGGCGCTGTGGCCCACTAACCGTTACAGGAAGAACTTCGGAGAGGAGAACATCGACATCGCGTACCCGGGTTCCAAAGTGGCGGTGTTCGTTTCCGACACGACCGACAGAAAACCGTGCGACGACCGCCTCGAAGAGGATAACTGGGCGGTCCTCAGGTTCAAGGGAGTGAACATCACCGACGGTAAGAAAGAAGCGGAAAAGGTGATCGCGGCGATCGAAAAGAATAAAAAACTCGTCGACGCCATGGAATCGGAGAAGTACGACGTAGATAACATGGACGATCTTGCGTACCTTCTCGAGGACACCCCCGAACTCAGGGTCCGCAGGGCGGTCTGGAAGAAGAAACTGAGATACAGAAGGAACTACAGCCGGTACAAGATACACATGGCGTTCGTGAAGTGGCAGGTGGCCGCGTTCATCGACACCGATCCTAAGAAGAGACCGGTGGACGATACGCTGACGAGCAAAGGATGGATAGTCCTCAGGTTCAGGGAATCGGGTATCACCGACGGTAAGAAAGAGGCGGAACAGATCTTTGAGGCTGTGAAGGAGAATAAAAAACTTCTGAAAAAGCCTAAAAAGAAGCCGGCGAAAAAGAAAGAATGATAAATTCCTTTCACAAACACCTTAACTTTTATCTTTAGATCTGCAGCGGATGCTCCGCTACAGTAATATAATGAGAAACTCGTCATCACATCATTGTCGTTCGATCTCTTGGACAGGAGGGTCGCGGATGTTCTCGAAGGTATGAACATCTTTTCGCCGACCGATCCGCAGACTGACGTTATACCGAAGATACTGAAAGGTGATAATGTTCTCCTTGTTGCTCCGACGGGTATCGGAAAGACGGAGGCCGTCATGCTTCCGATATTCGACATGCTCCTGAACACGCCGGGAAAAGGTATACGGTGCATATACGTGACACCGCTGAGAGCTTTGAACCGCGATATGCTGCGCCGCATGGAAGAGTTCGGAAATGCGTTGGGATTGAAAGTGGGGGTAAGACACGGCGATACCCCGGACAGCGAAAGGATGAGACAGTCCAGAGAACCTCCCGACATCCTGATCACGACGCCGGAGACGATGCAGGTCCTGTTCACAGGAAAACGGCTGCGCGAACATCTGAAGAATGTTAGATTCTTTGTCGTTGACGAGATACACGAATTAGCGACGGTGGAGAGAGGGGCGCAGCTCAGCGTCGCGATGGAACGGCTTGTGATGCTCGCCGGCGAATTTCAGCGCATCGGTTCATCGGCGACCGTCGGCAATGTGGACGAGGTCGCAAAATTCCTCTCCGGCGCCGGCAGGAACGTGATCGTATCGAAGCACGAAACGAAAAGAGATATGGTGCTGGAGATAGAATGCCCCGAACCTAAGGACGACGATCCCGTCCTTGAGGACAAATTACAGAGCGATCCCGATGTGATCGCGGTGATGAAAAGAGGGAAGGAGTGCATCGAGAACGGACGTTCGACGCTGTTCTTCGTGAACACCAGGGAAACGGCGGAGTGGCTGGCCGCCAGATATCATCTTCTGGATCCAGAATTTCAAATAGACGTGCATCACGGCTCCCTTTCAAAGGAGAACCGCGTGGAAATGGAAGAGATGTTCAAGAAAGGCGATCTGAAAGCATTGATATGCACCTCGTCGCTTGAACTCGGTATAGACGTCGGAACGACGGACCTCGTGATCCAGTACAATTCTCCGAGACAGGTCTCGAGGATGATACAGCGTGCCGGAAGAGCGGGTCACCGTATCGGCGAAACGATACACGCTAAAATATTGGCCACCTCCCCGGACGAACTGCTTGAGGCCGCGGTCATAGGGCGGAGGACGGGAACGAAGGAACTGGAGAACAAGGCCGGAAGACCCAGACCGTTCACGGTGCTTGCGAATCAGCTCATCGCCATGACCATGTCCTCGCGTATCAACCGCGAGGACGCGTTCGCGATATTCAAACGATCGCATTCGTTCCGCGATCTGCGCCGGGATGAGATGGATAACGTTCTCGAACAGCTGAGATCCATAAAAATGATATTCGAGGACGATAACGGATTCAGACGTTCCAGGAAGGGGATGGATTACTTTTACGATAACATCTCGATGATCCCGGACGAGAAGACGTTCCTTATACGCGACATCGGTACGCGCGGGATAATCGGAACGCTTGACGAGAGTTTCGTGGCAACGTTCGCGGAACCCTACGCGATGTTCATCGCCAAAGGCAGGACCTGGAGGATAGTGGAGATGCGCGAGGACGAATTGCTGGTGGAAGCGTGCAGAGAGATAGGTTCCGTACCTTCCTGGACCGGCAGCGATATCCCCGTTCCGTATGAGGTCGCCATGGAAGTGGGACGTTTAAGGCGTCTGATGAACATAGACGATTACGATTGCGACGGCCCCGCGAAACGGCGGATCCGCGAGTACATAGAAAAACAGAAAAAAGAGGCGGAGGTCCCGTCGGACGAGCTGGTCACGCTCGAGATCGGGGACAGGCTGGCAATAATAAACTGCTGTTTCGGGACGTGTGTGAACGAAACGTTAAGTAAGATATATTCGGCGCTGCTTTCCGCGAGGCTTGGGGAGAGCGTCGGTATCTCCACCGATCCGTACCGCATAATAGTGGAACTTCCGAGGAACGTCGGAAAGGACGTTCTGCTTAACGCGCTTACATCGATACGCCCCGGGACGGTCGAATCGTTAACGAAGCTGACGATGCCCAATTCCTCGTATCTGAAGTGGAGGTTCGTCTATGTTGCAAAAAAATTCGGAATAATCGAAAAGGGCGCGGATCACCGGTACATGAATTTTTCACGCCTTTTCGAAACATACCGGGATACGCCGGCGTATGACGACGCGGTATCGAAAGTCCTGTGGGAGGACCTCGACGCCGAGAACGCCGAAAAAGCGATCGCGGCGTTATCCGACGGAAGGATAAAGGTGAAAGTGACAAAGATGACGCCGATCGGTCTCGAGGGTGTTTCGCGGACAAAGGAACTGATGCAGCCGATGAGGGCAGATCATACGATCCTTATGGCGATGAAGAAAAGACTTGAGGATGAGATCATGTACGCATCGTGCATAAGATGCCGCACCCAATGGAGGATGCGCGTCGGCGACGCTCCGAAAAGAGTGGTCTGCGGAAAATGCGGCGGCAGCATGGTCGCCGTTCTGAAGGAATACGAACGCGATAACATCAGACTGCTTTCTAAAAAGGAACCTGACGGAACGGAAAAGAACGAGATCCTGAGGATAACAAAGAACGCCAACCTTGTGAACGAGGACGGGAAAAAAGCTGTGCTCATTCTCAGCGGCAGAGGGATAGGGCCGGATTCCGCGTCACGTATACTCAGAAGGATGCACATCGACGAAGATGACCTCTTAAGAGATATCCTTGCGTCCGAGGTCCTTTACGCAAAGAATAAAAGGTTCTGGGACTGACCGCCGAAAGACTATCAGAAAGCTATTTTTACTCTTGTACCAATGCTCTTTCCCGTGATGAAATTTCTGCTTTTACTGTAAAAAAACATAGGCATTTACTGGTAGAAACTATATATCATTTATGCATCATGTAATACATGACTCCAAATGTTAACTATAACTTTTACAAGCCTATGCGTTAGTCGATGAACAAAGAATTAAAGGTTTCTGCATTGGAGGAGACCCATGCGCTAAAAATTCTTTTAATTCTTGGCACAAGAGGAAAAATGGTAAAGGGAGAGCTCGCCGCCTGTGTGGCGAAAGGCACCGTTGCAGTTCAGTCTAGAATAGAATCACTCGTTTCGGAGGGTCTGATCACCGAGACACAGGAAACGAAAAGGCCCTTCAGAAAATATATAAAACTGACGGAAAAGGGTGAAAAGATATCGAACCACATCGCCGAGATAGAAGCGGTCATGAGAACGTGAAAAATTCATCCGTATGTCAGAGGTCCGCAACGGCCGCCGATAATAAAATCACACCACTCTGTTCCTCAGTACGCCGACGCCCGGTATCTTCGCTTCCGCGATGTCCCCCTTCACCAGCGGACCGATCCCCTCGGGGGTCCCGGTAGCCATAATGTCCCCTTTCTCGATGGTAATGAATCTGGAAACGTATTCTATCAGTTCGTTCACGGTGAATATCATCATCGACGTGTTCCCTTTCTGTCTCAGCGTACCGTTCACCGACAGTTCGAGGTCCAGGTCACGAATGTCTCCGACGGAACCGATCGGGACCGGATCGGTCATGGGTCCGAACGTGTCGATACCTTTGGCGATGCACCACGGATTGCCGTCGGCCCTCGCTTTGGTCTGCATGTCGCGTGCGGTGACGTCATTGAACACCGCAACATGCGAGACGTGGGACAACGCCTCCTCTTTCCGTATGTTCTTTCCTTTCTTTCCGAATATCAGTGCCAATTCGACCTCGTGATGTATCGCCCCGATACCCTCCACCGTAACAATATCGTCACCGTTGCCGATGAGACACGACGGCGGCTTGAAGAAGACTATCGGTTCTTTGGGAAGTACCGCGTTCGTCTCGGACAGGTGCGATCGATAGTTCCATCCGATGCATATTATCTTACTCGGTCTCATTCCAGATCCCCCTTTACCGTGAATTCCGCCGTCTTTATTTCCCTTTTGTCATCGTCCGCATCTTCGGGCCTGTGCCCCCTGAATCCTTTGGCTATGACGTAAACTTCCGATGATGTCGATCTCGTCGCATCCGGCGAGTGAACTTTCACGCTGCGGAACCTTATGTCCAAAGAATCCTTCACGTCCGGGAACATGTCGCCCATGAACACTTTGACGACCATCTTACCGTTCTTTTTGAGAACGTGGTCGGCCACGTTCACCGCATACGAACACAGATGTACCGATCTCGCGTGGTCCGTCGAATAGTGGCCGCCGACGTTCGGCGCCATATCCGACAGGACGACATCCGCTTTTCCCCCGAATCTTTCAAGTAATTCGTTCATCGTTCCTTTGTCGGTGATATCGCCGAGTATCGTGATCACGCCGTCTATCGGCCTTATCGGTCTGAGGTCCACACCGATCACCTTTCCGCCGCCGACCCTTTCTTTCGCTACCTGTAACCACCCGCCCGGTGACGCACCCAGGTCAACGACGGAATCCCCCTCTTCGAATATTCCGAACCTGTCGTCGATCTGTATCAATTTGAAAGATGCCCTCGACCTGTAGTCCAGCTTCTTGGCCAGCCTGTAATATTTCTCCTGTTTGTGTTCGGCGAGCCAGCGTTTCGTCATCTTCCGTACTATCGGATATGCGGATTTAATCTCTTCGCATTCTTAGCTGTCAAAAGATCTTCGGTCTCAGGGATCTCAACGTCATTGAACTGAACCGTACACTGCTCTCCGGGTGTTCGCCGACTCATAGGCTGTAGAATACTTACCGGACATTCTCTCTTCGAACTCTTTCGGGGTATAGACGGTCATATCTGTCGGAATGTCAGGGGTCTTTCAATGCCCGTCTGGCCGCGGCGCTGCGGATGAGCCGGCTCTCGTCCGATCCTTTCACAAATATCAGATGGGATAGCTGCCGTCGTTCGCTGTTCCCTTTGCCGCCGGTCCCTCAAAAGAAGATTTAAACCTTCAGGCGTTACATGGAACGATAATATGCCTGCGGGATGGACGTATGCCAGATCGGGAGTGGACATCGACAGAAAATCCAGCGCTATAGAATCGCTGGTGAAGGAACTGAAGTATAAGAGGACGGGGAGGGGAAGGTCCGCGGATCTGAAGGGATTGTTCACCAGTCTGATAGATTTCGGGGATGATTATCTCACGCTTTGTACGGACGGGGTCGGGACGAAACTTATTGTGGCCGAGGAACTAGGGATCTGGGACACCGTGGGCATCGACTGCATAGCGATGAACGTTAACGACACGATATGCGTGGGTGCGGAACCGATGTCGTTCGTTGATTACATAGCCATAGACAAGCCGAACGACGATCTCACGAAAGCGATCGGGATCGGACTGGAGAAGGGCGCCGAAATGTCGAACATGGAAATTGTCGGCGGCGAGATCGCCGTCCTTCCGGAAATGGTGAACGGCGTCGACGTTTCGGGAACGTGTCTGGGATTCGTGAACAAGAAGAAAGTGATCACCGGTCAGGATGTGAACGAAGGCGACCTCATCATCTCGCTGGCCGCGTCCGGGATACATTCCAACGGTCTCACGTTGGCGAGAAAAGTGTTCGAGAGCGCCGGGATCGGAGTGAATGATAAAGTGCCGGGATTGAAAAGAACGGCGGGAATGGAACTTCTGGAGCCCACCGAGATCTATGTGAGACAGGTCCTCTCGATCATCGGCGGACATAACGTCACCGGGATGGTGAACATAACCGGCGGAGGTCTCAGGAACCTTCTGAGAATGAGAAAGGGATTGAGGTATGTGATAGACGATCCGGTGAGACCGTTACCGATATTCGATAAACTGCAGGAACTCGGAAATATCGAAACGAGGGAGATGTATCAGACGTTCAACATGGGCATGGGGTACACTATCGTCGCATCGCCGAACGAAGCTGAAGCCATCGTTAAAGAGAACGGGAACGCCAAGATCGTCGGCTTCACCGAAAAGGGGAACGGCGTTCTGTACGGACCGGATTCTCTTCTGTACGAGAATTACTGATACGCACATAACGCACCGACCACGGCGCCGAGCGCCGTACATGTCTCAAGCGAGTAACGTCCTCCCGTTATGTCCAGATTGTATCTGGGTATGCCTGACGCACTTTTAGGAACGCCGTGCGGCCCGAGACCGAATACCAGAAGGATGCTGTTCCCGGTATCGATCATCCTTTTCGCGTCGCTTAACGTTATCGAAAGTTTCGGATCCGGTTTGCTCGTTGTCAGTATCGGCTCGCCCAGCTGCGGCGGGAATCCCTTTCCGGGATACGGAAAACTCTGAAATCTTCCTTTTTCCGCGAGTTCGACGAAATATCTTCCGTCACCGCCGATGCTGGTCGTCGAGGCGACCCATTCCGCAAGTTCCTTCGGCGTACCGGGTTCCTCCGGAAAAGGGAAACCGAACAACGCCAGATTACAATCGAACGCCAGCGCCAGCGGTCCCGCCCTCGCCAACGCCCGGCGGTGAGCTTCCATGAATTTCGACGGGTTGTATGAATTGTACAGACCGATCGTGACCCTTCCTTTTCCCAGGGGGGATCACCTCTCCGCATCGCTTATCTTACGCTGACGGCCGACGATCGCGTGTCTGTCGCCGTCCAGAAATATCTCCAGTTCCGGGTTATCGGACTGTATCAGCTCTATCTGCCTGAATATCTCCGACAGCGTCAGATCGCTGGTCCTTACGTCGATGAAGACCTTATCCATGATATCCCGATGCTAACGTGATATGATTTTCGATATATATGTTTTATAAAATATTATATGCGTAAATTGATACCTGTCAGAGAATATGGCCACACTTTTGGATTATCAGCACATGAGCGTGCCGGAGCCGGATAAGTTCTACGGGATGTACAAGAATTTAAAACCGGAGGAGTACAGGGCGAAGATAATCGAAACGTACGGTCCGGCGGCCGGACGTGATAAAAAGGTGGAGGCGATGGTGAACGCCGCGGTGCTCGCATATCTGTTGAAGTGAACGGACTCACGGGAACATGTTATGCGGTGCGCATCTTACGTTTTGAGAACAAGTGGTGCCGTGAGCCGGACTCGAACCAGCGACATCTGCGTCTTCAGCGCAGCACTCTCCCAACTGAGTTACCACGGCGTGGGACTCCACATTGTACAGTCCTATTATAAAGTTACTGGTTTGCGGATCGTGTTGAATAGTTTTTTATCTCAATTCCGGCTTTTCGTGTTCCGTATCCTTCTTCTTGACCGTCAGCAGTATAGTTATCGGTGTTAAGAATACTTTCTAAACTTATCTTGTTTTATACTCATACTACGGGTACTTAACGAGGTTGAGGAAGTTGGCAGATAGCGCACAGTTGGACAATGCTTTCTCTAAATTGAAAACGACCGCGGAAGCTGAGCTTAAACTTTGGCTGGCAACATGGCCGCCTACGTCCAGTTCTAAGACCGCATTGGTAAATGCAAGACAGGCAACGGCGGCGGCGGCGGCAGAATACATAAAGATCGCATCCTCGGAGGGGGTGACGGTAGACCCCAAGATCAAAACGGTGGCGGAACACAGCACTTCGGCCGCCGCGATGGCGGCGGTGAATGAGATAGGGACTGCGGCATCGAGCGGTAAACTTACCAAGGAACAAATGCAGGATTCTCTTACATTCAGCGCTCCGACGGCCGGTACGATACTCGGGTCCGCCACCCTGCTCACAAAGACCGCGGATCTCAGAACCGCCACCACCGCCGCGAAGATCGCCGATACCGTAAAAGCGGCGGATACCGTAAAGGCTGTCGAAACAACGGCTGCCGAGATAAAGGCTACCGAGGTAAAGGCTGCCGCCGATACCGTAAAAGCGGCGGATACCGTAAAGGTTGCCGAGGTAAAGGC
>JGI24705J35276_12237296_pt1 | contig 10574 bp, 10 predicted proteins | sample TergutNt197P4_FD_35276 | JGI IMG/M metagenome (IMG submission 35276)
GTGCCGTGCCACCGCGCGCTCGGCAAGAGCGGCGCGCTCACCGGCTATCACTGGGGCATCACGCGCAAGCAGGCGATGCTCGGCTGGGAAGCGGGGCAGTTGGGAGCGGCAGAAACTCATCTGCCTCCGAAACCCAGCTGATCGCCTCGCCGACCCGGCGGTCTAGCTAGCTAAAGGTTGAAGAGGTCGAGGATCGGCCAGCCGCGCTCGGCGGCAACGGCGCGTAGCGCGTCGTCCGGGTTGGTGGCCACCGGGTGCCGGGCTTTTTCCAGCAGCGGCACATCGTTGTGCGAGTCGGAGTAGAAGGTGATCTCCACATCGCCCCAGCCGTGCCCGCGCGCCGCCAGCCAGTCGGCCACGCGCGCGACCTTGCCTTCACGAAACGACGGCGTGCCATCGATCTCGCCGGTGATCCAGCCGTCCGGCCCGCGCGCTAGATTCACCGCAATCAGTTCCTCAATACCGAAGCTGGCCGCGATGGGCCGGGTAACGAACTCGTTGGTGGCGGTCACCACCACAAGTACGTCACCTGCCCGGCGGTGCTGCTCAACTAGCGCGCGCGCCGCCGGCAGGATGACCGGGGCGATCACCTCGCGCATGAAGAGCGCGTGCGCCTCGGCAGCCGCGCCGGGACCGTGGCGGCGAGCCTGCTCGGTGGTGAAGCGGATGTGCTCATGGATGTCCAGCGTGCCGGCCAGATACTGCGCATAGAAGGCGTCGTTGCGGCGCTTGAACTGGCCGGCATCGGTCCAGCCGATGCGGGTGGTGAACTCGCCCCAAGCGTGGTCCGAATCAATCGGAATCAGCGTGTGGTCGAGGTCGAACAGGGCCAGCTTCATCCCAAGGCCACGACTTAGTTCGTGAGATCCAGCTTCGACTCAACCGTGGAGTCCGCGTTGAGCCGGTAGATGATCGGCACGCCCGTGGCTAACTCGCGTTTCAAAATGCCTTCCGGAGACAATTTCTCCAGCACCATGATCAGCGCGCGCAGCGAGTTGCCGTGCGCGGCGACGAGAGTGCGCTGGCCGCGCAGCACACAGGGCAGGATCTCCTGCACGTAATAGGGCAGCGCGCGGGCCAGCGTGTCCTTGAGGCTTTCGCCGCCTGGCGGCGGCACATCGTAGGAACGACGCCAAGCGTGAACCTGCTCCTCACCCCATCGCTTGCGGGCGTCGTCCTTGTTCAGCCCGGAGAGATCGCCATAGTCACGCTCGTTCAGCGCAAGATTTTTGGCGGTGGGAAGGCCGGTCTGAGCGAGTTCGGTCAGGATCAGGTCAAGCGTATGCTGGGCCCGACAAAGCACGGAAGTGAAGGCTACGTCGAAGGTCAACCCTTGCGCCTTCAGCTTGCGGCCGGCTTCCTTGGCCTCAGCAACGCCCTGCTCGGTCAGGTCGGGATCCTTCCAGCCGGTAAACAGGTTCTTCAGATTCCACTCGCTCTGGCCGTGCCGCACGAGCACAAGAATACGATCGCTCATTCTCAATTTCCGTACCGTTGGATCAATCGTTTAGAAGTCGGAGAGGCCGAGCACATCGGCCATGGAGTAAAGCCCGGGCTTCTTGCCGTGCGCCCAGAGCACCGCCTTTAGCGCGCCATGGGCAAAGAGCGTGCGGTCCTCGGCGTGATGAGAGAGTGTCAGGCGTTCGGAGGGGCCGGCAAAGATCACGCTATGATCGCCGACCACGGCGCCTCCGCGCAAGGAGACAAAACCGATATCGCCGCTCTTCCGTGCGCCGGTAATGCCGTCGCGGCCACGAGCCGAATGCCCTTCCAGCGATATACCGCGCCCACTGGCCGCGGCCTCGCCCAGCATCAGCGCCGTGCCCGAAGGAGCATCGACCTTGGAACGGTGATGCATTTCCACGATCTCGATATCGAAATTTTCATCCAGCGACCGTGCCACGCGCTTAACCAGCGCCGCGAGCAAATTGACGCCCAAGCTCATATTGCCTGACTTAACGACGACCGCGCGATTGGTGACGCTCCTGATCACGGCTTCATCCGCAGCCGAAAGGCCGGTCGTGCCGATGACGTGGACCAGTCCGCGCTCGGCTGCAATCGCGACATTGGCAATCGTGGCGGTGGGCACGGTAAAATCGAGGATACCGTCGGCTTCGGCCGACATCGACCACAGATCGGCCGACAGTTTCACGCCGTTGGCCGGCAATCCGGCGAGGACGCCGGCGTCCTCGCCGAGCAGTTCCGAGCCGGGGGCCTCCAGGGCGCCGGCCAGCACAGCACCCTTGCTTTCCGCAATAGCACGCGTCAGCGCGCGCCCCATCCGGCCGCCAGCCCCGGCAACGATCAAACGCATGTCGGACATGGTTTTTCTCCTTGGGCCCGTTGTAGCGGGGGGGTGATGTTCCGGCAACCGAGAGAAGACGACCCGCTTGCGGCAATGTCGCCCGCGATCGGTTAGAATTATCGTATCTGGGCGGCTGGTCCGGCCGATGGTTAATCGCGTCTTTACCTCGCCCTATCTATGGTGATCTGATCCGTTTAGGACCGCGCTCCCGCGCGGCCCATAGTTCCAAGAGTTGCGGGCGCTTAACGCATGGCCATGACCACTTCATCCCACGCGCCGCAGGACGCTGGAAGCTCCGAAAACGAACGCTCGCCGTTTGCCCGCCTGACGGATCTGCTGGCGCCGTATCGACCCGGCAAGCCTTTGATAACATTATCATTGGGAGAGCCACAGCACCCCGTCCCCAGTTTTGTCGGTCCGGTACTTTCCCAGCATATTGCCGAATTCGGCCGCTATCCGATCGCCAAGGGCATCGAACCGTTCCGCAAGGTGGCGGCAAACTGGCTGTCCAACCGGTTCAAGCTGCCGCGGCCCATCGATCCCGAGAGTGAAGTTCTGGTCCTGAATGGCAGCCGCGAGGGCCTGTTCTTCGCCGCGCTGGCAGCAGTGCGCTACGTCGGCGAGCGCCGCGGCCGGCCTGCGATCCTGATGCCCAACCCGTTCTATCCGGCTTACAGCGCCGGGGCCCGTGCCGCGGGCTGCGAACAGATCTATCTGCCGACCACGGTCGCCAACGGATTCCTGCCCGATCTTGATTCGCTCGATGAGGGCACGCTGGCGCGGACCGTGGCGATCTACATCGCCTCCCCCGCCAATCCCCAGGGCTCCGTTGCTTCTCGCGATTATTTCTCGCGTCTGAAAAGTCTCGCGGACCGTTTCGGCTTCCTGATCCTGACTGACGAGTGCTATTCGGAAATCTACACCCAGGAAGCGCCAGGCAGCGCGCTCGAATGCGCTGGTTCAGACTTCACCAACGTCGTCGCATTCCAGTCGCTGTCGAAGCGATCAAACCTGCCCGGCATGCGGGTCGGCTTCGCCGCCGGCGACAGGAAATTCCTCGCGATGTTTCACGAACTGCGCAATGTCGCTGCGCCGCAGGTGCCGGTACCGCTGCAGCACGTTGCAGTCGCGGCCTATAGCGACGAGGCGCATGTTGCGGAGAATCGCAGGCTTTACCGGATCAAGTTCGATCTGGCCGACCAAATTCTGGGCAGCCGCTACGGTTATCGCCGACCGGCCGGCGGCTTTTGTGTCTGGCTCGACGTGTCGCAACATGGCGGCGACGAAGCCGCGACCGTGAAGCTCTACAAGGAAGCCGGCGTGCGTGTCGTGCCCGGCAGCTATCTTGCACGCCCGCAACCGGATGGCTTCAATCCAGGCGCCGGTTATATCCGCCTTGCGCTGGTACAGGACGGCGAAACCACCGCCGAAGCCTTGCACCGGCTGGTCGAAACTTTGGGTTAGTACAGAGCCCATGAGCATGTCGACGATCGAACGTGTCATTCCTCTGGTCGGCCACTTGCCACCCTCGATCCGCGAGGCACTGGCACGCCGCATGCGTGAGCTCGCAGGCCTTGGACTGATCGCGTTAGCCGGCATTGCGGGAGCTGCGCTGATGACCTGGTCCGTGCAAGATCCGAGCCTCAGCCACGCAACCTCGCGGCCGATCCGCAACGTCCTCGGCTATCCCGGCGCGATCGGCGCCGATCTGATGATGCAGATCCTTGGCCTCGGTGCAATCATGCTGATCCTCCCGATTGCGGTGTGGGGCTGGCGTATGCTGACCCACCGGCCCTTCGACCGCGAGGCGTTGCGCCTTGGCTGCTGGATTCTCTGCGCTGCGATTGCGGCCGGCTTTGCGAGCTGCTGGCCGCATAGCAGCGCATGGCCACTGCCGACTGGACTTGGCGGTGTCGTCGGTGATGCGCTGGTGCGAGCGCCCGCCGTCGTATTCGGCCCTGGCGCGATCTTCCTGTTGGTGCTCGGCACCCTGCTTTTTATCGCGATGGTGGCAAGCTTCCTGTTCGCAAGCGGCATGGGGTCGCGCGAAACGGAAGAAGAGCTCGCGTCGATCGAAGAGGACGATACGCCCTTCGAGGAGGAGGAGAACGACAGCGGCTCGGTTTCACTCGGCTGGCTGTTCCATGCGTTGATGAGCACCAAAGCGCGACTCGGCTGGCTGCTCACCACCGCCTACCGCTCGCTCGTCTCAAGTGCGCCACAGCAGCGCGGCCTCGCCTTTGAACGCCAGGAGCCCAGTCTCGGCGATCGCGCGGCACCGACAATCGCGCCGCACGGCGGCGAGGATTTCGACGAGGAAGAGGAAGAAGTCGAGGAGGAGGAGGAGCCGGAGCCGGCCCCCCGGCCACCGCGCAAGAAGCCTGCGGCACGCGCACCGGCGCGCAAGACTGCCGACACGTTCGAATTCCCTGCCATATCCATGTTGTCGGCGCCGAAGGCGGCCGATCGCAAGCCTCTCAGCAAGACGGAATTGGAAACCAATTCGCGTGCGCTGGAAGCTGTGCTGCAGGATTTCGGCGTCCGCGGCGAGATCGTCAAAGCCCATCCGGGGCCGGTCGTTACGCTGTACGAATTGCAGCCCGCGCCGGGCATCAAGTCGTCACGCGTGATCGGACTCTCCGACGACATCGCCCGTTCCATGAGCGCTGTGTCGGCGCGTGTCGCGGTCGTCCCAGGCCGCAACGTCATCGGTATCGAAATGCCGAATGCTCACCGCGAGAAAGTATATCTGCGCGAGTTGCTGACTGCGAAGGAGGCCGTCGAGACTGTGGCGAAGCTGCCGCTTTGCCTCGGCAAGACCATCGGTGGCGATCCCGTCATCATCGATCTTGCGCGAACTCCGCACATGCTGATCGCCGGTACCACCGGCTCGGGCAAATCGGTCGCCATCAACACCATGATCCTCAGCCTGGTCTACCGGCTACGGCCCGATCAGTGCCGGTTGATCATGGTCGATCCGAAGATGCTCGAACTCTCCGTCTATGACGGCATCCCCCATCTGTTGACCCCTGTTGTGACCGACCCGAAGAAAGCCGTGGTTGCACTGAAGTGGGCGGTGCGCGAGATGGAGGAGCGCTACAAGAACATGGCCAAGATGGGCGTGCGCAACATCGACGGCTACAACGCGCGCCTTGCCGAAGCACGGACCAAGGGTGAGGAGCTGACCCGCACCGTGCATACCGGTTTCGACAAAGAAACCGGCCAGCCGATCTATGAGGAGGAGAAGCTCGCGCTCGAACCGCTGCCCTACATCGTTATCATCGTCGACGAAATGGCCGACCTGATGATGGTCGCCGGCAAGGACATCGAAGGCGCGGTGCAGCGGCTTGCGCAGATGGCGCGCGCGGCCGGCCTGCACGTGATCCTTGCGACGCAGCGCCCCTCGGTCGACGTTATTACCGGCACCATCAAGGCAAACTTCCCGACGCGGATCGCCTTCCAGGTTACCTCCAAGATCGATAGCCGCACCATCCTTGGCGAGATGGGCGCCGAGCAGCTGCTCGGCCAGGGCGACATGCTCTATATGGCAGGCGGCGGCCGCATCAGCCGCGTACACGGCCCGTTTGCATCGGATGACGAAGTCGAGAAGGTGGTGCGTCATCTCAAGACGCAAGGACAACCGGAATATCTTGAAGCCGTCACCGCCGAAGAGCCGTCGGCCGACGAAGACGGCGCAGTATTCGACGCGACCGGCATGGGTTCCGATGGTGGCGGCGATCTGTTCGCGCAGGCAGTGGCTATCGTCAAACGCGATCGCAAGGCTTCCACCAGCTACATCCAGCGTCGCCTGCAGATCGGCTATAATCGCGCCGCTTCGCTGATGGAGCGCATGGAACTCGAAGGCATTGTCGGACCGGCCAATCATGCCGGCAAACGAGAGATTCTGGTCGAGGAAGAAGACAGCCACATGTAAGGCGGATTGCCCCGATCGGAACAATATTTTCGCGCAAAAACAATATCTGCTTTTGACCGAAACCACGGTAGAAGAGCGGCGGGCCAGACAGGATCACGCTTTGATTAGAAATTCGAACTCGAGAACGCCTGCCTCATTGGGTGCTCGATGCATACGCGTTGCAAGCGCATTGCTGGTCACGGCCTCGATGACCGGCATTGCGGCAACGTCTTGGGCGCAGACCGTGCCCGTTCCAAAGGCCGCGCCCAAAGGGCGCGAGGGCACGCAATTGGGCGCATCGGAGGGCTCGAAGGGATCGGGTACGACGAGCGCTGCGCGGGTCGTGCCGCCCAACCCGATCATTCCAAATCCAAACCGCAATGTACCGTCCAACATCTTGCAGACATTCGATGCCAATCAAAGGGCACAGGCTGCCAAGGTGAGCGCCTATCTTTCCTCGCTGCAGACGCTGGTGGGGAATTTTGTCCAGGTGGGTCCCGACGGCAGCAAGACCCAGGGCGACTTCTATATTCAGAAGCCGGGCAAGGTGCGTTTCGAGTACGACCCGCCTAGCCCGATCGATATCGTCGCCGATGGCTCCTCGCTGGTGGTACGCGATCGCAACCTCGCGACCCAGGATGTCTATCCGCTGTCCCAGACACCGCTACGCTATCTGTTGTCGGACCGCATCGATCTGATGAAGGACACCAACGTTGTCAACGTAACAGCTGACAACACCTACATCACCGTCACCATCGAGGAAAAGCAAGTGCTGGTCGGTACAAGCCGCCTGATGCTGATGGTCGGTGCCAAGGACGGCCAGCTCAAACAATGGACCGTGACCGACCCACAGGGCTACGACACGACAGTCGCCATCTATAATCTGGATTCGACAAAGAAGCTCGACCCGAGCATGTTCAAGATCGATTTCACCAATTACGGCCCCTCCCCGGGCTAATTGGCACTATTGACTCGCGAGCCATTGAGCTGCAGGCGCAAGACAACATGCACAGGCACTTGTAAACCGCTTGGTTGCGCTCGTGACGGTGATCGACAGTGGCGCGATCCGTGCTATGACGCAGCCCTCATGCGTCTTTCACTGACAACCTGGAACATCAACTCGGTGCGGCTGCGCATCGACCTCGTCGCCAAGTTTCTCAAGAGCGTGCGACCGGATGTACTGTGCCTGCAGGAGACCAAGTGCATCGATGATGCCTTCCCGCTAAAGCGCTTCAGGCGATTAGGCTATGAACACATCGCGCTCAACGGGCAGAAAGGCTATCACGGTGTCGCCATCATCTCGAAATTGCCATTCGAGGCCACCGACATCCGGACCTTCTGCGACAAACTGGATTCGCGCCATGTCTCGGTTTCGTTCGGCGAGAAGGCGCTACTCGCAAAGCCTTTGGTGCTGCATAATTTCTACGTGCCCGCCGGCGGCGATATTCCCGATCCCGAGCTCAATCCGAAGTTCGAGCACAAGCTGCGCTTCCTCGACGAGATGAAGGCCTGCGAGCCCCTGCATCCGCGCGGCGATGACCACCATATCCTGGTCGGCGATCTCAATGTCGCCCCGCACGAGAACGACGTCTGGTCGCACAGGCAACTCCTCAAGGTGGTCTCGCACACGCCGATCGAATGCGAGAAATTGCTCGCTGCCCAGGCCGAGGGCGAGTGGATTGACGTCGCGCGCGACCGTATTCCGCTCTCGGAAAAGGTCTATACGTGGTGGAGCTATCGGGCCGCCGACTGGACGGTCGGCAACCGAGGACGCCGGCTCGACCATATCTGGGTGTCGCGCGCGCTCAAGGATGCAGTCAGCGATTTCCGCATCCTGCGCGATGCACGAAGCTGGAAACGTCCCTCCGACCACGTCCCTGTAACGGTGACACTGGACGTTTAGCCATCACTACGGGCTCGCCAACTTTGCCGAGAGCACTATAAGGGTGCATTGGTTCACCAACGTATCCTTTGACCTTGCAAATCCCGACTCCCGCAATCGAGCGGCAAGAACCATTATGGAGCAAGAGAAACATGGACGCTCAGGCAGCCTTCGTAACGCGGGAATATCCCTATAAGCCGTCCGCCCTGATGATGCTGCTGGGCGCGCTCTTTTTCGGCGTGGGCAGCGTTGTGCTTTTCAGGAGCGCTCAGACAAACAAATCGAGTCTCACGGTCGATTTCATGACATTGGAGCCTGGGGAGGCAACCGTATTTCTTTGGTTTCTTGTGGCGGTTTCGGTCGGGTTTGTCCTGATTGCGCTCGTTGGTCTCTATGCATCCGTGACCTCGCAAGCGCGCATCATCCTGACAGCCACGACGCTTTCTGTGCCACGTCTCCTGTCATCGCAGTCCATTGTCGTCCCGCTGGCCAGCATTACCGGTCTTCAGCTCATTAGTGTCAGCGGTCAAAGGTTCATCCGCGTCCTGCGTAGCGGTGGAAAAGTCGACATTTCAAAGAGCAAGTTCGCAAATGCGGCTGCGTTCGAAGACTTTCGAATCGCGCTGTTCGGCCTTGCGGGCAACACCATGGCTCCTGCCACGGCGGGATTTCATGCGCCAGCGTCTTGATTCGGCGTCTCGTATCGATTGATATCCGTAACCCCAGATCGCGAAAACGGACCATATCGAAGAATTCGGCACAGATGAGCTAACGCCACGCCTTTCAGATTCTTTCCTTTGCCGCTTGTTCGCGTACCCACTCGCGCGTCTTGCCCTTGATGCACAAGTTGGCATCCTTGACCCAATCTGAAAAATATAAGGTGGGATGCCCCTTCAAAATGTTGCACTGGCTATAACCGAGTGAGGGCATAAGGTAATACTGGCCAATGCCAACGACCGCACTGAATGCGACGGAAGCGAACATAATATAGGCCGTCATCTTGGCAAACGATTCAAACGGCTTGACGTACCTTTCATCGACAGGGACAGCTCGCATGATGCTGATGGGAAACATCGTAGCGAGGAACAGAACAAAGAACGGGAACACAACCTCGCCAGCCGTCACGCGCACGGTTGGTGATAAGGCGAACAAATCTTTGATCGATGGAATAAAGTCTACATTGATCACCCACACTCCGAGCGCGATCACTGCCAAACAGATTGGAAGAAACCACCAAATCGTTTTCCTGATCTGAATCGGATCAAATGTTCTCTCGCTCCGAGCCATCACCGGCGCCTTAGATTGGTTTCAACCAGAGAGGCCGCGACGCACCATTCGGTCCCCAATGCGTCATCCGTTCCGCTTCTTCTCTAATTTTTGCTTGGCGTTCCTGTCGTACGTATGCTTTCCATTCGGGGGAATCCGTGTTTATCTGCCAGCCGGAATGTGTCACGTCAGCCAATTTGTCGGCCTGCAGGCCGAAAAGCTCTTTAAGCCAGGCAACAAAGCCCGTTTTAATACCAAGCCGGTCGTCGAGCAAGTTCAGGCCGATTCCAACAACAAACACAGCCACTGCCATGACGGCAATCGGAGTTATTGCAAGCCCGGCGACGGTGGCAACACCTGCGCCAATGGCTAGTCCTAATAGGGACGCAACTACGGCTTTGCCGCCTTCTACGATCAACCCACCGAACAAATCAATCACCGTTTTTTCGTCATCGAATATGAAATCGAGTGTTTCAATTGCGCCTGAAACGTAAAAACCGACTTTCATACCTTCAACGGAAGACTTTGCTAGCCCCCTCACGCCAATGCCCATCTCAATCACGTGCGGATCGGTGAGCTTATTATAGGCGTGCTTCCATGGAGGATTACGAAGACCGTTCTTGCCTTTAATGACAAGAACAGGAGTACCAGCCTTCGTCACCTTCATGGTGTAGCTTTTCCAGCCTGGTCCGTGGAAAATTTTATAAATCCGCTGAAGGTTTTTCACATCCATTGCACCCGCCCCAATCGGGGAGCCGGCTGGACCTCCGACGGTGTTCTGCCAAACCGTTAGCGGCGATTCCCGCCATTGAAAGCCGCCGGTGGCTTGGCCGGCATCGCCCCTTCGTGGAAAATTGCCGAAGGCCTCGGCCTCTTGAAGGCGCGCGATTTCCATGCCTTCCTGCAACGTCATCACGTAAATCTCGCTGTATTCGTCGAGCTCGGCCCCCAGCTTCTTTTCCAATGCCCAATCCTGCAACTGCCGCACTTCCGGGGATCGACTGTCTAAGGATCTATCCCACGATGAAAACACGGGTTTATTGTTCGGATTGTCAGCCATTCGCTTCCCCTTCAGTTACGGTTCATCGGCTGCCGATTTGTAAATCGCGAAATGCGCTCCTTAGTCGTCCGTTAAGAAGCCCATTTGAGCGGGATTGGCAGGACGAGCAATCGTGACAATACGGTCAGGATTATGCGCAACAGAAGCC
>JGI24705J35276_12237294_pt1 | contig 10570 bp, 8 predicted proteins | sample TergutNt197P4_FD_35276 | JGI IMG/M metagenome (IMG submission 35276)
ATCATTGACTTGGCAGCATGAACGAATAGCTTTGCTTCACTGGAGGCTCTTCAGCCGATTTTCAAGCACCTTAGATACGGCAGGTACGACCCCCAACCGGAAAGACACCGTCGCAAGTCGCATGAAGCCGAAACTTGTCAGCCAACGAAGATAGCCACAGCTCACAGGAGAATCGCAATGAGTGATCTCGTCGTGATCGCGTTTCCGACCGAGGCAAAGGCGGAGGAAGTCCGCCAGAAGCTGCTGTCGATGCAGAAGGAGTATTTGCTCGAGCTGAGCGACGCGGTGATTGCCGTGAAAGACGACAAGGGCACCGTGAAGCTGAACCAACTGATGAATACCACCGCGGTTGGCGCGGTTTCAGGAACTTTTTGGGGGGCGCTGATCGGCCTGATTTTCTTGATGCCCCTTTTCGGAGCTGCCTTGGGCGCCGCATCCGGCGCCATCGGGGGCGCATTGACGGATGTCGGCATCAACGACAATTGGATGAAGGAAACCGCTGCCGCCATCGCTCCGGGCACGGCAGCGCTGTTCTTGCTGATCCGCAAGGTTACGGCCGACAAAGTGTTGGAGGGGCTCAAGGGCGAGGGCGGCACAGTGATGAAGACCTCGCTCGACCATACTCAGGAGGCGGCGCTGCGGGCAGCCCTTTCCGGTGTTGAGGCCGCAGTGTCAGCGTCGCCGCCCACGGCCTGACCTGAGACAACAAACTGCAGTGTGGGCTTCTCAGAGTTCGGCGATCGGCCTCCTGTTTTCGCCGAGCATGAGCTGAAGTTGTAGGGTGGGCAAAGCGAAGCGTGCCCACCATTCAGCATCGTCATTGCGGAGAGATGGTGGGCAGGGTGCTTCGCGCCTTTGCCCACTCTACAAAACTGGAGATGCGGGAGGACGTCCACGATGCCTGACCTGTCGGAGATCTTTCTTGAACAGTCGGATAATTTTTGCAAGGAAATCAGCCCGCCTGTTTTGGTTGAAAGACTCTCATTCCATTTGCGTAAGGGACGGAGACTTTTCGGACTAATTGAGTGTGAAGGTAGATATTTTCAGTTTTTTTGTGATGTTACTGTCTTCTTTATGCACGAATATGACGTCGATGAATCTTTTGAGGAAGTTTATGATGATCTCTCTGTAGAAACTGACCACATTTACACTAATTTTCGCATCGAGAAAATTGTCAAAGAAGATGATCTCGTATTGTTCTATTGCGACAAATTCGATTTGGAAATCGAGGTTAGAGACGATCGCTTCTTTCCGCGCCAACCCAAGTGGCGATAGAGAAGGGCAGTTCTTTTCGCGCAGAAGGGCAGAAGAGCGTGGCGTGTGAGTTCGCCGATCACGGTTGCTCCACCAAACGATGGCGAGAAGCGCAAGCTACCGTGTCACGGCGACAGACGAATTTGCGAAGCTATCAGCCGTGAGTATCGCTGCGCTCCACACGCTTACAGAGCTATGTCTGTGCAGGCACCCGCGTGAGCGTTGCCGTATAACTCAGGAGATGCCCGATAAGCGGTGCCGTAACCTGTGCGGACATCTCATACTCACCGGCTGCAGATACCCACTCCCGAGCAGCCACGCGTGGCGCCAGAGTCGTTGGGAGCGGGATTCCGAAGAGCCGTGTACGGCGGAGTCTCCAGGTGATGTCGTCGGTGCCGAAAGTCAGCTCATGATGCAGCGAGAACGGGCCGAAGAGTTCGACTAATGTGGGTTCTGGGGTTGCCGCCGTCTCAAACCTACTGGTGAAGCGACCGTTCTTGAAGACCCGCTGCCATAATTCACCGCATCCATCCGGCTTAAACGTGACGATCAGACTTTGTGGTCCGTTCTTCATATCGAGGCCCATGAACCTCAGTGCCAGTCGCGCCACTCCACGGCCCACTGTCACCGAGGCGGTCCCTTGGGCGATCCGGATGCCGCCGCCTTTGTGGAAATCTATTAGAGGTGACGGGAGATGTGCGCCCGTGGTGGCCGGTGCGCGGGAATGAGGTGAGTTCAGCGGGCTGGCCCGGGCTTGCCGCCACATCGCCAGTCCGGACGAAAGCTCCCGGATTCCGAAAAGCAGCACACCAAGACTGTAGACCGTCATAAGCCACGACCAGAATCCTCGATCCACGAATGCCAGCTCGGTTGGGCTCGCTGCCCACTTGAGCAGCTCGGGCGCAAATAGCGCCAGGAAGGCCCCGTAATTCAGGGTGAGGATGGTGTGGAGGACCCGCTCGTTGGCACTGAGCTTTCGTGTTCGATCCTCTTCCACGAAATCCCAACAGGTGATGACGGTTTCGCCAGCGATGATTGCGCCGAGGAGATAAGCCAACCAGCCGCGCCATTCCATCCAGGCCATTGTGGGGAACAGAATCAAATAAAAGGCTTCCCGCGCGGCGTGCAGGAGTAGCTCGAACCGCTGATGGGATTTGTGAGGAAGGCCCTCATGAAACTCATGATTCCGAAAATTGTCATATGCTCCGAGCACTCCCTGGATGCCCAGAACAGCCAGTGCAGCTTCCACCTTCAGGCCCCCCCTCATAAGCAAGGGGCTACAAGACGGTGGCCTCTATGCGAGCGAAGCTTAAGCCCGCTAATGCTTGATTCGAGGTCAAAATTTGTCGGGGACGTACCCCGATTTTGCAATGCAGTGCGGAGCTGAACGGGCAGGGCCATGTGCGACAGGCATTGGCAATTTTGCCCCGTTTCGCGTAAATCGACCGGAACATCGTGACGTGGGTTCCAAGCCCGCCCCAACCATTATTCCCGACCTGGAAGTGACTGGCTGAATGATTGCCCTGGTCCGTATTGCCCTGAGCCGGCCGTATACCTTTGTTGTGCTGGCGCTTCTGCTTTTGATCATTGGACCGCTCGCCGCGCTCCGCATGCCCACGGACATCTTCCCGGAGATCCGGATCCCCGTGATCGGTGTGATCTGGAACTATACCGGCCTGCCGCCGGACCAGATGGCCGGGCGTATCACCACGCCGTTCGAGCGGACGCTGACGACCACCGTCAACGACATCGATCATATTGTCGCCAACTCGTATAACGGCATCGCCATCGTCAAGATCTTCTTCCAACCGAGTGCCGACGTCCGCACCGCGAATGCCCAGGTGACGGCGGTTTCGCAGACGCTGCTGAAGCAGATGCCTCCGGGCACGACGCCGCCGTTGATCCTGAACTACAGCGCGGCCACTGTTCCGATCGTGCAGCTCGCGCTGTCGGGCGAAGGCCTCACCGAGCAGAACCTCGCTGATCTCGCCATCAACCAGGTGCGAACACCGCTGGTCACGGTCCCAGGGGCCGCCACGCCTTGGCCGTACGGCGGCAAGATGCCCCAGATACAGATCGACCTTGATCCGATGGCGTTGCAGGCCCGCGGGCTTTCGGGCCAGGACGTGGCGAACGCGCTTGCTGCCCAAAATCTGATCACGCCGGTTGGCACCCAGAAGATCGGAGACTTCGAGTACAATATCCTGCTCAACAACTCGCCGCTCAAGATCGAGGAGCTCGGCAATCTTCCGATCAAGACGGTGAACGGCGCGATGGTCTATGTGCGCGACGTCGCCAGCGTGCGCAACGGCAACGCGCCGCAGACCAACATCGTTCACGTTGACGGCAACCGGTCTGTCCTGATGATGGTGCTGAAGTCCGGTGCTGTATCGACGCTCGATATCATCGCGGGCGTCAAGCGAAAGATTGCCGAGGTCAAGGACCAGCTGCCGGATGCCCTAAAGATCGGCTTCATCGGCGACCAGTCGGTGTTCGTCCGTGGCGCGATCCAAGGCGTCGCCCTCGAAGGCGTGATCGCCGCGCTTCTGACCAGCGTCATGATCCTGCTGTTTCTTGGCAGCTGGCGGTCAACAATTATCATCGCGGTCTCAATCCCGCTTTCGGTGCTCGGCGCCATCACCATGCTGTGGATGATCGGCGAGACGTTGAACATTATGACGCTTGGCGGGCTTGCGCTCGCGGTCGGCATCCTCGTCGACGACGCCACGGTGACCATCGAGAACATCAATTACCATCTCGAACATGGCAAGGCGGTCGAGCAATCGATCCTCGACGGCGCCAAGCAGATCGTGACGCCGGCCTTTGTCTCGCTGCTCTGCATCTGCATCGTCTTCGTGCCGATGTTCTTCCTCACCGGCCTTCCACGTTTCCTGTTCGTGCCGATGGCCGAAGCCGTGATGTTCGCGATGATCTGGTCGTTCATCCTGTCGCGCACGCTGGTGCCGACCATGGCGAATTATCTGCTTGATACGCATGTCCATCACGGTGAACGGCCGAAGAGCCGCAATCCGCTGGTGTGGTTTCAGCGCGGCTTTGAGGCTCGGTTCGAGCGCGTTCGTAGCGTCTACCGCGATCTTCTGGCGTTGGCGTTGGGGCACCGCGCGGTTTTCACGACCGGCTTCCTCTGCTTCGTCGGAGCGTCGTTTCTGCTGTTGCCGTATCTCGGGCGCAACTTCTTCCCGTCGGTCGATGCTGGTAGCATCCTGATCCATGCTCGCACACAGATCGGTACTCGCGTCGAGGAGACTGCCAACCAGCTTGCCGACGTGCAGAAGGCGATCCGCAGGCTGGTGCCAGGCGAGATCGAGACGATGACCGACAATATCGGCATGCCGAATTCCGGTATCAACTTGACCTACAACACCACCGGCGTGATTGGCACGCAGGACGGGGACATCCAGATCAAGCTGAAGGAGGGGCACCGTCCGACCGAAGAGCATGTGCGCGTATTGCGTGAGCAGCTGCCGCGGCTGTTCCCAGGCATCAGCTTTGCGTTTCTACCGGCTGATATTGTCAGCCAGATCCTGAATTTTGGCGCGCCTGCGCCGATCGATCTGCAAGTCCGCGGCCTCAATCTTGAGGCGAATTATGCCTACGCCAACAAGCTGCTCGCCAAGATCCGCCGGATTCCCGGTGTTGCCGACGCACGCATCCAGCAGTCACCCAACAGCCCGACCTTCAACATCGATGTCGATCGTACCCGCGCACAATATGTCGGCCTGACCGAGCGCGATGTCACCAACAGCCTCGTGGTCAATCTCGCCGGCAGCTCGCAGGTCGCGCCCACCTACTATCTCAATCCGGATAACGGCGTATCCTATTCAATCGTGATGCAGACGCCGCAATACAAAATGGACTCGCTCAACGCGCTGCAAACGTTGCCGATCACGGCTCCGGGCAACTCACAGTCGCCGATCCTCGGCGGCGTCGCCGACATCAAGCGCTCGACGTCGAGCGCTGTGGTTTCTCAATATGACATTCAGTCGCTGGTGCAGATTTTCGCCACGACGCAGGGGCGCGATCTCGGTGCAGTTGCGACCGATATTCGCCAGTTGATCGCCGACACCGCCAAGGATGTGCCGAAGGGCTCATCCGTGGTGCTGCTCGGCCAGGTGGAGACCATGTACAGCGCCTTTACGGGACTGTTATTCGGTCTGCTGGCTGCGGTTGTTTTGATTTACTTCTTGATCGTCGTAAACTTCCAGTCCTGGTCCGATCCCTTCGTCGTCATCACGGCGTTGCCGGCCGCGCTTGCCGGTATCGTCTGGATGTTGTTCGCGACTCATACAACGGCGTCCGTGCCAGCCCTGACCGGCGCCATCATGTGTATGGGCGTCGCGACCGCCAACAGCGTGCTAGTGATCAGCTTCGCCCACGAGCGTTTTGAAGTGCTCGGCGATGCCGTCGCTGCCGCTTTGGACGCTGGTTTCGTTCGCTTCCGTCCGGTGCTTATGACCGCGCTCGCCATGATCATTGGCATGGCGCCGATGGCGTTGGGGCTGGGTGAGGGCGGCGAGCAGAATGCGCCGCTTGGTCGCGCCGTGATCGGCGGGTTGATCTTTGCGACTTTCGCAACGCTGATGTTTGTTCCCGTGGTATTCAGCATGGTACACAAGAACAAGAAGAAGGGCGCCAAGACCGCTGCGCCGTTGGAGATGTCGCATGCCGCTCACTGAAAAACCCTCCGCGGTGTCGTACCGGAAACTGGGGCTGGCCGGCGTGGCGGCGCTCATTGTGGTGGGCCTCATTGTCGGCACCGGCATCCGCGCTCGCGAGGAGCAGGCTTCCAAGCTGAAAGAATGGACCGACGACCAAGCCATTCCGAGCGTCGCGGTGATGTTGCCCATGGCCAAGGCCCCCAGTGTGACCATCGATCTGCCGGGCCGGTTGGAGGCCTATTACCGCGCGCCGATTTTTGCGCGCGTCAGCGGCTACCTGAAAGTCTGGAGCGCCGATATTGGTGCGAGGGTCAAGGCCGGACAAGTGATCGCCGAGATCGAGGCCCCCGATCTCGACCAGCAATTGCTGCAAGCGCGAGCCGATCTTGCCAGCCAACAGGCCAGTGCGAGGCTATCGGAGGCAACACTGAACCGGCGCAAAACGCTGGTGGCCTCCAACTTCGTCTCAGCGCAAGAGATCGACGAGCGCACGGCCGATCTTTCCAACAAGAACGCCGCCGTCAAGGCTGGTGAGGCCAATGTTGAGCGACTGGAAGCCCTTGCCGGCTACAAGAGAATCTCCGCCCCGTTCGATGGCGTGGTGACGGCGCGCAACACGGACGTGGGCGCGCTGATCAATGCGGGCGGCGGCTCTGGCCCGGCGATGTTTGTGATCTCCGATATCACCAAGCTGCGCGTCTACCTTGACGTTCCGCAGAACTATGTGCCCGCCATCAAGCTCGGCGCCAAGGCGACCATCACGGTGCCGGAGTATCCAAGCCGGACTTTCCAGGCGACGGTTGAAGCATCGTCTCAGTCGGTCGACGTCAGCTCGGGCACCACACGGATGCAGCTAGGGCTGGACAATTCCGGCGGTGAGCTGATGCCTGGCGGCTACGCCAACGTGAAGCTCAGCCTCCAGCGTGACGCCGTGCCGCTCTGCATTCCAGCGAGCGCCCTGATCTTCAACGGTAGTGGGCTGAGGGTCGCGACTGTTGGTGCGGGCGACAAAGTGCTGTTCAAGACCGTGACGATTGGACGCGATCTCGGCAAGGAGATCGAACTGGCTTCCGGTCTTGCTCCCGATGACCGCGTGATTACCGCACCGCCGGATGGTTTGGCGGACGGCGATCAGGTACGGGTGGCCGGGGCTGGCGCTAAAGGGAATATCGAGGGGAAGCCCGGGACCGCATCTGAAAAGGTGGCTCCGAAGAGCTAAGCGTCGTTTCCGATAGGCGGGACCGGTTTTCGGGCAAAATTGATGCGAAAATCGGCTTTCAGGAGATCGGTAGCATGAAGCATGGGAGAAAGAGCGTTTTTCCCGTGGGTGAGGTGCGTCGTTACCTGGAGCCAGGGCCGATCGTGTTGGTGTCCTCGAAGCTGGCGGGCAAGACCAACATCATGACGTTGGGCTGGCACACCATTTTGGAGTTTTCCCCGTCGCTGGTCGGCCTGATGATCTCGGGCGCAAACCACAGTTTCGAAATGATCCGGGAAAGCCGGGAGTGTGTCATCAACCTGCCGACCACGGCCCTGACGGATACCGTCGTCAGGATCGGCAATACCTCGGGGCGAGATATCGATAAGTTCGCGGAGTTCGGCTTGACCGCGGAAGCTGCCAGCGAGGTTGACGCTCCGCTTATCGGCGAATGCCATGCATGCTTCGAGTGCCGTCTCTACGAGGACGCGCTGGTCGAACGCTATAACTTCTTCATCTTCGAAGTGGTGAAGGCTCACGTGGCAGCCTCGCCGAAGCATCCGGAGACGCTGCACTACACTGGCGACGGCGTATTCATGGTGTCTGGCAAGATCATCAGCCGGCGATCGCTGTTCCGTCCCGAGATGCTGGGATAGTGCGAGCCGCACAACCCCGATCATCAAAGACAAGAGGGTACTTCGCTCGGCTGGTGGCGGCTGTAACCCTTGTTGGTCGTCTCCATTAATCGCTTTGCACATATTTAATCCGGCGTAAACCTAACCAGATGCATTGCCTTGTTTAAATACGGCCAGCGCATAAGTTGTAGTTGTAATACAACATGGCGAGACGCGGTCACCTTCGATAGTGGCGCTAAGCGGGTCGCTGGTCCGGAGGAGAAAGTATGATGAATGTCGTGGCGCGGAGCATCACACTCGCAATTGCCGGCACGTTTATTCTCGCTGCGGGCACTCCATCCAATGCGAACGTTGCACGTCCGCTCGCAGCACAGGTTGCGGCGTCGATTGATAATCCAGCCACCCAGGTGCGTTGGCGTGGCGGTGGTTGGGGCTGGGGTGGAGCAGGGCTTGCCGCCGGTGCAGTGATCGGCGCTGGCATCGCGGCTTCGCAGCCTTACTATTACGGTTACGGCCCCTATTACTATGGGCCGGGTTACGGTGGCCCGACTTACTATAGGCCGGCAGCGCCGCCAGGCGATGATGCTGTCGCTTACTGCATGCAGCGGTACAGGTCCTACGATCCAGAGAGCGGCACGTTTCTCGGCTACGACGGTCTACGCCATCCCTGTCCGTAAGATGATTGTGCTTACGTCTTCCGTCCGCGTTGCGCTCGCGGCAATGTTAACCGCGAGCGCCAATAATGGTGTTGAACAGGAAGGACAATGGAGGGGCACATAAAGCATCTTGTGTCGAAGTGGAAACCGGGTTCGGCGTAACAAGATACGACAAAACAAGAAGAATTGGAGCACTTGCCGGTCCAATGTGATCGGCGAGCGCTCTGGTAAACAGAATTCCTTTCTCAGCCTGAATCGGCTGGGAGCTCGCTTGAACAAAGAACTTAGAGCGTAATCCGACCCAACCGGGTCGGATTATCCTCTCGCGACAACGGCTTGAACGAGCAGGCGAGGGATATAGCAACTCTCTCACCAACTCGCACATCTCAGCCGATGGTGCACAGGCCCTTGCATTGCCGGATACGCCGCCACTGAGCAGGGTGAGCAGCATCACGTTCCACGCACTGATCGACCATATGGGAGCGGATATCGTGCAACGTTCGGCAATCGCCCCATCCACAGCGTCAAAACAGTCGCTTGAATGACTCTTGTGACCGAAGTTCCGAGGCAAACGGTTTCAATCCAGGCCATTTTCCGCTATTTTCGAAAGCCGAAGAGAGACATGCCAGGCTGAAACTACTCAACCGGGTTTTCGGTTGGCCTCTAAGCTGGCCATCTGATTTGCTTGTTGTCCATGAAACCGTCATTGAAACCCCGATCTGTCAACATCCGGGACGTTGCGGAACGTGCTGGCGTATCGCTTGGCAGTGCATCTCGCGTGATCAACGGCGCTGTCAACGTCACGGAAGACACGCGTGAGCGAGTGTTGGCAGCCATTGCGGAGCTGAACTACCGGCCCAATCATATCGCGCAGTCGTTACGCTTGCGAACGTCCCGGACGATCGGCTGCATGCTGACGGACGTCACGAACGCGCTGTACGCCGCGCTGTTCCGCGCTTTGGAAGAGCGTTTCCGCGCCGAAGGCTACATGGTGCTGCTCGCAAACGGATTGAACGACCCGCGACGCGAGATCGATATTCTATCCACATTTCGCAGTCGGGGGATGGACGGTGTTATTCTGGCGCCGGGCAATGAGCGCCACCCGGAAGTGGTGGCGGCGGTCGAGGCGCTGAGCGTTCCGGCAGTGATCCTTGATCGCGATATGCGTAGCAACAAGGATCGCGTGTTGTTCGAGCAGGTCGCAGGGGTGCGCCAAGTCACGGACAATCTGCTCAAATGGGGGCATCGACGCATCGCGCTGGTGCTCGGACAGACGCCTCTTTCGCCATTGCGTCGGCCAATGCGTCGGCGCATCGAAGGATTCCGGGCGGGGTTTGCGGAGCATGGCTTGGCCGCGTCTGAGGATTTCATCGTGTGCATCGACGAAGCCTGCGATTCGGCGTTTGAACGCGTGAAGCGAATGCTCGCCGGTGCCAACAGGCCGACAGCAATCCTTGCCCAGGGCACCAACATCCTGAACGAATGCCTGAACGCCATCAATGCCGCTGGACTACGAATTCCGACCGATATTTCCGTGGTGACGATCGGCGATCCCGTGTTCGCGCGCACCTACGTGCCACCGCTGACGACGTTGCGCCTGAGTACGCAACAAATCGCCGATGCTAGCGCCGAACTGCTGCTCGCCCGCATCCATGGCGATGCTGCCAGCGTTCCGCCGCGCACGCTACGCATCGCCGCAGAGTGGATCCCGCGTGGCTCCTGCACTCCGGTGAACAATACAGAAGTCGCGTGCCGATAAGCCGCGCGTCGATTAGAGCATTTGCGCGGAAGTGGAGAGGACCTGGAGCACTTGCCGATTCAACATGATCAGCAAGTGCTCAGGTGTCGATCACGCGCTACGAGAGATGCCGCAAGCCAGGCCGCCGTCCACCTGAAGAGCGTGAGCGTTGACATAGGTGGATTCGTCCGATGTCAAAAACAGACACGCGTAGGCGACTTCCCAACCCGTACCCTGGCGGCCAAACGGCACAGCAACGGCGCGCCCAGGGCGCCGTCGCGTGGCGTCGCGACCCATCGGAGTGTCCATGAGGCCAGGCAGCACGCTGTTGCAGCGTATGCCTGTCGGCTCGCCGGCGGCAGCGATGGCACGTGCCAGGGCGACTTGAGCTGCCTTGGACGATTCGTAGG
>JGI24705J35276_12237292_pt1 | contig 10565 bp, 12 predicted proteins | sample TergutNt197P4_FD_35276 | JGI IMG/M metagenome (IMG submission 35276)
GGCGGCGGTGGCGGCGGCGGCAGAGGATGGTAAATCATAATCAATAAATAATAATCTAAAGATGAAAAAGAGACTTTTTTTAGCAGCAACCGTTGCATTGATAATTTTGGCCTCATCCTGCGGACAAAACTCCACGACGAAAAGTAACGCAGAGCAACCTGCACTGCCCGAATCGAAAACGGCAACAGAAACCGAAGCGCCTGCAAACAACATTCTTTCTGCCCTGCTACGCAACAGAGCCAAAATGAAGTCGTTGAGCAATATTGTGGAATCCGGCGGAAAGGTTTATACGTATTTTGATGAAAATGTACCCTCCGAATGGATTTGCACCGGTGAATATTCCTTTGCCGTTGTTGGAAACACCATGATATACACCTCCAGCGATGGATTTGAATATCCTACCGGGTTGCACTGTTCGGATTTGAAAAGCAAAAACGTAAAGATCATACATCCGGATATTAACTCCTATTATGTATGGATTTTTGGAGATAAAATTGTTTACGCAGCCAAAGGGCCATCAAACGAGTATAACAAATTATTTTGCTTCGACGTAAAAACTTCTAAATCAACATTCTTGTGCGATGCGTGGGCATACAATGTTGTATCCTGCAACGACGATTTTGTCTATTACAAAACAGACACTCCAAACGTCGTTGGACGTATTCGCTGGGACGGAACAGGCGAGGAATATTTAGAGGGCGTTCCATTTCCCGAAGATTTGTATATAGTCGAAGATGATACTTACTATTGTGTTACTTCCGATTACGACTTTGAAACAGGAACCGGCACAACCAGCGTCAGCGTTTATTCCATAAACAACAACAAACAGGAAGAGAAATACACGTTGAGCGCTAACCAACTTATAACCCTGAAAGAAGGATATGCTTATTATGGAAATAAATCAGGCATTTACAAAATAAACCTGTTTACCGATCAAACAATTTGGATAGCCGAAATAGATCCTGAATTACCCGGAACACTCACTGGCGCCGGAATTGCGACAGGTTATGTTTACGGCGACTATCTCTACTTCGATGTTAACTATGAAGACGATGGATCGGTTATGGCAAGGTTATACAAAGCGCCGCTAATCGGAGGAAAAATGGAATATCTTAACCAGGAATGGGCAGTAGGAGGCTTCTAAAAAACCATCTATCAAATCTCACAATCTCAAATTTTATATTTATAAAAATGAAACTTATAATATTAGCAGCAACCGCCGTCCTGCTCATTTCGGCGGTATCGTTCGGGCAGGGGCAACCTAAGACAATTACTGCATGGGGAGCTTCATCTTTGCCCGAGGTAAAAGAAGTATTTCCAACATTCGGACGGGAATTAAACGACAAAGTGGCAGCCGCTTATCAAAAAGTTATGGATGCCTGGGTAGAACTCGATTATGATTTTGAGAAAATCCCCAAAGAGATACAGCAACTTATTAAAGAGTACGATATTTCAGTTCCTTCCTCGTATTATCATTGTATCGGCTATGGTGGCTGCGATGGGTGTAGCCCCTGGCATTCGTATTATAATACAAATCCCTACAGCATTATCGCTTCATCTTCTTTGAAATCGAATAACGCCGGTATCAATTATCTTCCCCAAAACGCCTATGACGGGGATCTCAGCACTGCTTGGGTAGAAGGTGTAAAAGGGTATGGTATAGGTGAATACATCATCTATTGTTTCGAACATTCAATGCCAAGAATTACCGAAGTTAGGGTTGCTAACGGCTATGTAAAAACAGATAAAACATGGCGTGAAAACTCCCGCGTGAAAAAACTAAAAATGTATATTGATGATACACCTTTTGCCATTTTACATTTGGAAGATAGTAGTAACGAACAGATTTTCGGTTTTGAACCGATTGGCTACAAACGACCTGCCGATATCGAAAGCGACGATTGGTATTTTAGCGAAAAGTATGCAAAATTGCCGGCATGGACCTTGAAATTTGAAATCCTCGAAGTATATAAAGGCGATAAATATGACGATACTGCCATCACTCAAATTTTTTTTGATGGAATTATTGATTAAACGGAATGGAACGAAAAACAATAATTACAACAACCGTCGCCCTATTCCTTTTGGCGGCATCGTGCGGTCCAAAATCCGCCGAACAAAAATCAAAAGCACAGTTGGAGCAGAGCGCCCTATCAGCGCAAGACGCTCCATCAGCGCTCTCGGCAAAGGATCAGGTCATTGTGCAACTCTTTGGAAGACTACTCCTTGAGGACGATCCCGATCCGTTCCAAAACCTGAATGGATGGACGGACGGATGGGTGGGGTATCGCCCATTTTTTACATCTTGTTGGAGAGATGATGACGGAAGCGGCAACGCCGCCGGCAGAGATAAAATATTCCTCTGCGGCGGTACCACGCACGAAGGGGGATATTCCATAGAGGTTTTGATAGACGAAGAGGGCAACATGAAGGTGGATGACGAATCAGGAGACGTCGTCGAATACTGCATCATCAACCGCGATACCCTCCTGATGTTTAAGAACCGACGGAGTGGAGACGTAACCAATCTCTTGCGTAAATACGACGGCAACCTGCACAACCTTTATATAGCAAACTTTTTCAACTACCTCCTTGCAGGCAAATATTCGCGTAAAGGCAGCAATCAAACCATTGGCTTCAACGCCACAAAATCGTCCGTTTCAGGATTGTTCTCCGCCGGTGAGACCCCCTTTACCTTTTTTGAAGAATATGAAGATTCCCCTATGCCGATACTTTGTTTAAGTAATGGCGAGGCGTACAAGGCGGCTCGCTCCATAGAAGGGCTTATACTTATCCCGATGAGGTTTCCCGATGAGGAGAATTTTAATATGGTAGAAGACCAAAACAAATCGACGCTCTTTCTTTCGAGGATAGACGAAAGCAAGCTGGACTTGCCGCCTGGCGTTTTCCCGTTAGCCTCCATGCAATTGATGACCTCCGCCGAATGTTATTTGTATGCAGGCGGAGGTATATACGCCAACACCCTCTACCATACAAACCTTGAAATCATGCGCAACGAAATTCTTGCCCGCTACGGGTATCAGTTCAACGACGAAATGGCCGGATATTTTGTTGATCAGGAGTGGTACGCTCCTCAATCGAGCGATGTTTCAGGCAAACTCACGGAGATTGAGCGCATCAATATCAGCATTATCAGGATGTTGGAAGAGGAGATCGAACACGCCTGGAGTGACGAACCCCAAGACCCGATAATCAGCCAAATCACTGACGATATTCTGGCGTTGCCCGAAATGCAGTTTCCCCGCGCCGCCGTCATGGTGGAAGACCACCCTTCCGATTCGGAACCCTATTATACCATTAGAGGAGGCAGTAATGGGAGGGATCAATTTGCAACAAGTTTCTGGTTTCATGTCTATGTGGATCCGGTTTACGAAATCAAAGTCTATGACGTTGTTTCAGACCGCGAATTAAGTTTGGAAGAGTGGCGCAAAGAGAAAGATAAATAACATACATACAGATATTTAAACAAAATGAAAAAGAGACCTTTTGTTACAGTCGCCGTCGCTCTGTTATGCTCTGTGGTATCGTGTGGTCAGGCTCAATCGCAATCAGGGAGCGTACCTGTTCCCGACACGGCAAAGTTATGGGTTTCGGACGATGGCAGTTATAATAAGCCTCTCCGCCCCATACATACCGATGAAGCAACCTTTGCAACCCCCTATTTCTACCAGCAAGACGATGAATGGGACGATGACATAGACGGAACCTATATGTTTCGCCCCGACACTGACGGTACATACTATCATTTTGAAACATACGTTTCTGATGGCGATTCACAATGGGATGGTTTTTGGAAATATGAAGAGCATTTTACCGCAAGTTCTTTCCTGCCGCACACAGCAGGCAACAAATACGACGCCGGTAATTTGTCCAATACGGTACAGATAGACGACCGGCTTGTCGGAGGCGATCGCCGTACCGCATGGTGTGAAGGGGTATCAGGTTATGGCATAGGCGAATGGGTTACGATGAGCATCCTCACAAAAGGAGATTATGCAGGGAGGGACGAGCACATTTGCTTTACTCAAGTGATGATTGTCAACGGTTATGCCAAAGACGCCACCACCTGGAAAAACAATTCCCGCGTAAAAACCCTGCGGCTTTATGCGGGCAATGAATCTTTATGCGATTTGGCGCTCGACGACGTTATCAACCCTCAGATTTTCAATCTCGCAGAAGCTGGAGCTATATTCCCTGCCAAATCGGGCAAGATCGTCAATCTTTCCGAAAAAGAAGCATTCCCAAATATCCCGCCGTCCTCGATACTGTGGAACTACGAAATCCCCCAATCGCCCATCTATCAGACAGACCTGAAATTTGAAATTCTCGAAGTCTATCCGGGCGACAAATACGACGACACCTGCCTCACAGGCATTGCTGTAAATGTTTTTACAGGAATGTATTGAAGGGGGTTAGAGGTTTGTGAGTATGGATATATGGTTAGTTATCAATGATTGTATAAAATTCATTACAGGTAATGATTTTTTTTATTTGCAGATGGAAAATATTATGATAGCAATGCACTTGCCATGATTATTCCTATTTCAGAAGCTATTTATCTGATGGGCAAAGCTTATGTGGTTTTTTTAGCGCTATATCGGATGATTCAAACCTGTGCTTATTTTGTTACAATGGCTAAATCTAAACTTGAATACAGCGTTAAGGAACAAAATTTCAACTTTGACGAGTCCACCGGGATTAGAGCAGACAAAACCATTGTACTGACAGGGGACATAAGTCAAAGAAACTTTATCCATAGGTGCTGTGATTGGTAGAGTTTACGACAGTGAAATTCTTAATTCAAGGATCCTCTCTCGTATAAATACCAATTAAAAACCCGTATTTCTACTGGTGTATATTATTTTTTTTCGTTATATTTTTGCAGCGCAGAATTTAATCAAATATGATATTCGATAAAAGATTAAATATGATACGGTTAGTAATTTTTGACGAGCATACGTTCTTTCGATTTGGAGTAAAACAGGCATTCGAAAGTAACCCCGATATTTGTGTGGCAGGCGAAGCAGGTTATGATGCAGCGCTTTTCGAAAATCTTGCCCGAACAGCGGCCGACGTCGTGCTGCTGAGCGTAAACATACCCGACGATTCATCTTGTATAGTAGTCGCGCGTCATATACGTCACGATTATCCGGCAATAAAAATCCTTGTCCTCGCAAACGAAGACACTGACCAAACGGTACAATCCTTAATGGATAACGGTATAAACGGCTATATCGGAAAACGGCAGGCTGACCGCGTTGAACTTGAAAAAGCAATCCGCAAGGTAGCCGCAGGAGGCGAATACATCGGGAAAATTGACAGTAACACACTTATTATTAATAGTTTTAAATTAACAGAAGAACAAACAAATGGGACTATTCAGCGCTAAATTTTATGATGTTTGCGGCGGAAAAATCGGGCTTTTAGGCAACCGCAAATTAGAGGAAGGCAATCTTTGCAAGGATTGCGCAAACAAACTTTCGCCGTTTTTCAGTGAACGGAGGAAAAGTACGGTAGAGGATAATAAATATTAAAAAGTTGCACCCGATACGAATTTAGGGATAATAAAATGAAAAGAATTTATTTAATGGCATTTTGCCTTATGTTAATGTTCTCAGTGTTTGCACAGGACAAATTGACGGTGGCGGTATCTTCGTTTAACGGAACAGTTGACGGTCGCCGCTATTATTCGAAAAGTAACCAGAATACGGCAGCTTCGATACAGTCGGTACAGGATGATGTGGAAAAATCGTTTGTGAAAACAAGAAGGTTTGTAGTGGTGGACAGGAGTAAAATGTCGGCCTGGTATAACGAAAAAGCAAGACAGAGTACTTCTGACTTTGATTTCAGCGACAGGGATTTGGTTGAGGGAGGTAAAAATTTCGGAGCCGACTTTATCATTACAGGCAACGTCAATGTTCAGCCGCAGGAAACAGTTGGCAGAGTCAGTGCCGGAGCTTCACAAACACAAAGAAGTATAACCGACAGAAACAGTAGTGTAGCCGGAGTGGCGGCCGGTGTAGCCAGAAATGTTGAATCACAGGAAAGGTTGGAGGTGATCCTCAAAATCATCAAGGTAGAAACCGGCGAGATAGTAGCATCCGAAACTCTTAAAGGGACAAGAAGTCAGCTTGAAAAGCGAATTGAAGACTTTATTGACAGCAATTTCCCTTTCAGTATACCGGTTCTGGAAGTGGCGGGTAATGATATAACACTTGTGCCCGGCGCAGATACCGGCGTGAAAAAAGGCGATGTTTTCACCATTTACAGGATTACGACCATAGAAGTGCAAGGGCGCAATATGACCCGGCAAACGGAAATAGGCTCGGCAACAGTCACGCTGATGGAAGGAGATTTTTGTACGGCAAGAATCTCGAAGGGAGCTAATGAAATTCGCCAGCAAATGGAACAGGGTATTTCCTTAACGGCTGTAAAGAAATAAGGTTCGTTGTCGCTCACGATAACAATAGATAAAGGTTTATCGCCGAAGGTATTTAATTATAATTCTCATTTTAACAATCATGAACAAATTATTTTTTTTCAGCATATCATTATGCCTGATGATAGTTCAGGTAGCGGCACAGGACTTGTATGTCAGTGCGGCAACAGGAAACAACCGCAATACGGGAACGAAAGAAAGTCCATTCAAGAACCTTCAGAAAGCCATTGATGCAGCCGCCAACGGCGCAACCATTTATGTGGCCGAAGGCAATTACTACGGCCTGCTCGATAAGGGAAACATTGACATTACCAAACCGGTGAAAATCATGGGCGGCTATTCGTCCGATTTCACTTCGCGAGATGTACTCAGATACCTCACAATGATACAGCCCACGCCTGAATCCAACGGCTCGGCTTCGGGACAGGGTACAATGAATATATCCGTAAAAACGCCCGGCACAGTAGTAGTGATTGACGGTCTTATCTTTGACCGCGGCAACTCCATCTCTTACAACACACGCGGAGAAGGCAAACCCGACGGTGTGGAATGTCCTATGATGAACGAAATCGGCATGGCAGGTATCGGAGGTCCAGACCTTACCACGCAAAACGTGCTAACCAAGCAAACTTCCACCCTCTTCCTTGCCAATCCGATGTGCGACTTAGTGATACACAACTGCGCATTCATCAACTCCCCCTACTACGGAATTATCGGCGGATGGGGTGGCAAGAAAGCCGAAATCACCAACAATATCTTTATCGGTTGCCGTTTTGCTGCGGTCGAGATCAGGGGAAGTATGGCCAATGCCCCCGGCGATGTTTTCTTTTCGTACAACACGGTGTTATTCACCTGGTCGCGATTGAAAGACTACGGCGACATGGGCTACGGCTACCGCTATATGCCCGGCGCGCACCACTACGTGACCAACAACATCATCGGCCTGAGCATCTTTTCCGGCCTTGACCGAGGTCATTCCGACAGTAACAAAGCAGTCGAAGCCTCACGTATCACCACCGCCGAAAACAATATCTTTTTTCTCAACAAACAGGCCGATCTCACCCTGCCCGGCGGCGGAATGGGGCTGCGTGTATGGGTTGGAGATTTTGAGGACGTGGATCAGTTGAACGAAGCCGGTGGCAACAAAAGTCTTACCGACCCGATCGTTTTTAAAGGCGTCATCAACGAACCGTATCTCAACGGCTTTCTTGCTGCTTCCTATAAGGAAACAACAAGTGTTGACCCCAACTCTCCGGCCAACACCTTTCGGCAGGCGATGGGGATGAACATGACAGGCACGATGAAATCGTCATCCACTATGTTCGCCAATCGCTACCCTTGGAAAGAAGCGCTCAAATTCTTCGGGGCTATGAGTGGGTATGGAGCACAGTCAATTCAATAACTTATATAATAACAAACAGATGAAAAGAACGATTACAATCTCATTAAGCCTTTTAGTGTTAGGGCTTGTTACGGCTTGTGGCGGAAAAAATGAAACCGCTGTTTGTGAGAAGAACGGTATTACCCTTTCGTTTACATACCCCAAAGGGTTTTTTACACGTTCGGATGATGCTAAAGATTACATACTGAGTGAAAAAAACGGGTTTGCTTTCGTGGGAAAAGACTTTATCATGCAGGTAACGATGGGTATCAGTTTCGGTAAGGCGGAACTGTGGGATAGAGTCAAACAAAATAAAATTGATGATCACAACGCATTGTTTAAGGAAATAAAAATTGCCGGAACGATCGACGCTTATCAATTTTACTGGGAGCCTTGCCCTGCCTATACCATATTGCTTGAAAAAAACAGGTATATTGAAATTCAGTTTTGCCCGAATGACCTGAAAAGTCTGACAGATTCGGACGTTCGCAGAGCAGGTCGTGAAAAACGGGCCGAATTTTTAGAAAACAGCAAAGCCATACTGGAATTGCCAACTGTACAGGATATTGTCAAATCACTGAAAGTGATATTATCCGATATTGACGATTAGCGGTACAGGAATAAAAAATGCAAGGATTACAGTTGCTGTTTTTATTACATTGAATTAATCTGAAATCAATTAATTATTACATAGTATTAAATAATAAAAAAATACAATCACAATAGTTCGTTATAAAAAAGTGATTAATTAAAAATCAAATAAATACGATCGAAATTTCAGAATAAATTTGGAAAACAAATTTAATTTTCAGTCCTGAAATTGATTCAGGGTCAACCTATGAATGATTAAATACAATCATTAATAAAAGTAAAAAATAAGGGATTTATTAGTGTTTAGGTTTAATCTACCTTTTGCTTTCGTTTTTTTTATATTTTTAATTGTATCTTTGCGGGGTAATACAAAGCGTAAATATATGATTGTATAATGAATAGACAATGAAATAATCATACGTTTGCGGGCGTTTATAAATTTTGAAGCATTGCAAAGGACAATAGAATAGATGTCATTGAAAGAGGCGGTAGCCCACAGCGTAGCATCTCAGGAAGATATTGACTTGTTTGCCCAAAAAGTCAAATATTTAAAAAATAACGAATGACAAAAAAGGAGCGATATAAAGGAATTATCGAATGGTTTCAGGCAAACGTACCGGTTGCGAAAACGGAATTGCAATATGCCGATCCGTTTCAGTTGTTGATTGCTGTGATCCTTTCTGCACAATGTACAGATAAGCGGGTCAATATGATTACGCCGGCTTTATATAAGGATTTTCCGACGGTCGAAACATTGGCTGCAACATTGCCCGATGTTGTATATGAATACATTAAGTCGGTATCTTACCCGAACAATAAGGCCAAACACCTTGTCGGGATGGCTCAAAAACTGCTGTCCGATTTTGGCGGAGAGGTACCATCGGAGGTAGATGAATTGTTAAGACTGCCCGGTGTAGGCCGGAAAACAGCCAATGTAATTGCGTCGGTCGTTTTCGACAAACCGGCCATGGCGGTTGATACGCATGTGTTTCGTGTGGCCAACCGCATCGGACTGACGGATAACAGCAAATCGCCTTTGGCAACAGAGAAAGAATTGGTGAAATATTTCCCTGAATCTGTTCTGTCCAAAGCACACCACTGGCTTATATTACATGGCAGATATGTTTGCCTTGCCCGTAAGCCTAAGTGTTTGGAGTGCGGGATTATTGAATTTTGTAAATTCAATAATTTAAAGATTTAAAATTTAAAAATTTATAAAAATACCATTATTACTCTTCGAAAGCCCAACATTGTATAATTTTTTAACAGTAAGGAAAATTCCTAATTTGTAAATAATATGAAATACATAAGCACAAGGGATATTCATCGAAATGAAACAACTGCTTCTCAGGCAATTGTCAGCGGATTGGCGCCTGACGGCGGTTTGTTTGTGCCTTGTGAATTTCCATGTCTTGAGGATTTTGTAGGGATGCCATATAATCAAATAGCGCTTAATGTATTGAAGCGTTATTTGACGGATTTTTCGGACGAAGAGTTGCGTAAATATATTCATTCGGCGTATAGTACAAATTTTCCTGTTCGTGTCAATGGTTGTTATTTGGAATTATTTCATGGGCGCACATCCGCATTTAAGGATGTTGCCTTACAGATTTTTCCTTATCTGCTGACCGCTGCCCTGCGCAAAAATGGTATCGAAAAAACAGCCGTAATCCTGACGGCGACTTCGGGCGATACAGGCTCTGCCGTTTTAGCGGGTATGGCCAATGTCCCCAATACACGTGCCATTGTGTTTTATCCAGCCGACGGTATTAGCAACATGCAGAAACTGCAAATGACCACACAGGAGGGCGACAATGTCAATGTGTTTGGTTTAAAAGGGAACTTCGACGATGCGCAAACGGCAGTCAAAGAGGTTTTTGCAGACAAACAATTCCAGGCCGGATTTGCCGGTGACTATCTGTTTACATCGGCCAATTCGATCAATTTAGGACGATTGTTGCCGCAAATTGCCTATTATTTTTATTGTTATTCCGAATTGGTTTGCAACGGCACAATCCGGGAGGGAGAAATGATTAATTTTGTTGTTCCAACCGGTAATTTCGGCAATATCCTGGCGGGTTATTATGCATATAAAATGGGGCTGCCCATTCATAAATTGATTTGTGCAACCAA
>JGI24705J35276_12237291_pt1 | contig 10555 bp, 9 predicted proteins | sample TergutNt197P4_FD_35276 | JGI IMG/M metagenome (IMG submission 35276)
GTGTGGCCGATGCTGATCCGCTTCTCCCTTCACATGCAGCAATTGGGTGGACCGGATACGGCGCAGATCTCGCTGCTGCCCAAGGTTGGCGAATATCTATCACTGATGATGTCGTTGATCTTTGCCTTCGGCATCGCCTTCCAGCTTCCGGTGATCCTGACGCTTTTGGGCCGGATTGGTGTCGTTACGTCACAAATGCTGCGCGAAAAACGACGCTATTTCATCGTCCTCGCATTCATCATTGCCGCCGTTCTGACGCCGCCGGATGTGCTGAGCCAAGCCTCGCTCGCAATTCCCTTGCTCGCGCTCTACGAGGGCTCGATCATCGCCGTGCAGATCGTGGAGAAAAAGGCGGCGGCAGCGCAATCATCCGATAGCGCGTCATCGACTGCCAATCCGGCGGAGTAGGGTGCCTACGGTCGTCACTCTCAACGAAGGCAGGGAATCAATTACCGACAGCGCCTCTGGAATCACGGCCGGCCTGCCTTCGCGGCTGACGACTGCTGTGCTAGGTGGAGGCTGGCCGCGAACAACAGCGCAACACGGCCGTTCTCGCCACGACCAGGACCATATTGCCATGCACGACATCAAACTGATCCGCGACAATCCCCAAGCCTTCGACGCGGCGCTGGCCCGGCGGGGCCTGAAGCCCTTGTCGGCATCACTGCTCGCGATCGACGAAAAGCGCCGCGTGGCAATTCTGGCATCCGAACAGGCGCAGGCACGGCGTAACGCGGCCTCGAAAGAGGTTGGCGAAGCGAAGAAGACCAAGGACGAAGAAAGTGCGGCGAAACTGATGGCGGAGGTGGCCGAGCTCAAGAGCACCATGCCGCAGCTCGAAGCCGCTGCCAAAACGGCTGATGAGGAGCTTGCGAAAGAGCTGTCTGCGATTCCGAATCTGCCGCTTCCCGAAGTGCCCGATGGTGTCGACGAACATGGCAATGTGCAACGCCACGTGTTCGGCGACAAGCGCAGCTATTCATTCACGCCCAAGCCGCATGACGATCTCGGCGGCGCGCTCGGCTATATGGATTTCGAGGCGGCAGCGAAGCTCTCGGGCGCGCGCTTTGTCGTGCTGAAAAAGGGCCTGGCACGGCTGGAGCGGGCGATCGGCCAGTTCATGCTCGATCTGCATACAACCGAACACGGCTATGCTGAGATCAATCCGCCGATCCTGGTGCGGAACGACGCGATGTTTGGCACGGGACAGCTGCCGAAATTCGAGGATGATCAGTTCTGGGCGGTCAGGGGCGAATTGGTGATGTCGCCTGACGAGCGGCTGCGCACGGAACGCCTTGGCCTCATTCCGACCGCGGAGGTTCCGCTGACCAATCTCGTGCGCGAATCCATCCTTGATGAAAAGCAACTGCCGATGCGGTTCACTGCGCTGACGCCGTGCTTTCGCGCAGAGGCCGGAGCGGCCGGTCGCGACACCCGCGGCATGATCAGGCAGCACCAGTTCCCCAAGGTCGAACTGGTGTCGATCACGACGCCTGAGACGAGCAAGGATGAACTGGAGCGGATGTTGTCCTGTGCCGAGGAGGTGCTGCGCCGGCTCGAACTGCATTACCGCGTCATGACGCTGTGCGCCGGCGACATGGGCTTCTCCGCACAAAAGACCTACGACATAGAGGTCTGGATGCCGGGCCAGGGTGCTTATCGCGAAATCTCAAGCTGTTCGGTGTGCGGCGATTTCCAGGCACGCCGCATGGACGCGCGCGCTCGCGGGGCGGAAGGCAAGCCGCGTTTCGTGCACACGCTGAACGGTTCGGGCACAGCGGTGGGGCGCGCGCTGATTGCGGTCATGGAGACCTACCAGCAGGAGGACGGCTCGATCGTGGTCCCGGATGTGCTACAGCCCTATATGGGCGGGCTGAAGGTCATTGCGCGCGAGTAGACGGTTTGCCCGAGAGGCCATTGCCGGATAAGACAGCCTCACGACCACCTTTGGAACCGAATCCATGCGAATTCTCTGCACCAATGATGACGGCATCCACGCGGCCGGCCTGAAGGTCGTGGAGGAGATTGCTTCGGCGCTCTCTGACGACGTCTGGGTGGTGGCCCCCGAACTCGACCAGTCCGGTGTGTCGCATTCGCTGTCGCTGAACGATCCTCTGCGCCTGCGAGAGGTGGGGCCGCGGCACTTTGCTGTGCGGGGAACGCCGACCGACTGCGTGATCATGGGCGCGCGGCATGTTCTGGGGTCGAAGCCGCCCGATGTCGTGCTGGCTGGCGTCAACAAGGGCCGCAACGTCGGCGAGGACGTTGTCTATTCCGGCACCATTGCCGGCGCGCTCGAGGGGACCATTCTTGGCCTGCCATCGTTCGCGTTGTCGCAGGAGTTCAGCGTCGAGATGCGCGATCACCCGCCATGGGATACCGCGCAGAAATTCGGACCTGACATTGTACGGAAGATCATCGCCGCGGGTGTACCGAAGGGCATCGTAATCAATATCAATTTCCCATCCTGTACGTCCGACGAGGTTGCGGGGATTCGCGTGGCTCGGCAGGGCAAGCGCAATCCCGGTTTTCTCAGGATCGACGAGCGTCGCGACGGCCGTGGCAATCCCTATTTCTGGATCGGTTTTGAGCGCGCTGCAATGCGAGAACTGCCGGCCGCCGGCACCGACCTTGCTGCACTGAGGGAGCGCTTCATCTCCGTCACGCCGCTTCAGTTAGATCGTACCGACTATGGGTTTTCGCAGGCGCTCGGCGAGTTATTGAAGTAGCGGCTAGTCTAGATGTGAATGCTATAACAGCATGATTCTAATGCAGTTTTGAACTTGCAGACGCATGACCAAGCTCGCGGAAGTCTGGATACGAAGTCCTCACATCTGCCCGCTGCGAAGCACTGACTCGATCGTCTTGCTGAGCGCTTCGACCTGAAATGGCTTTTGCAGTGCCGGTCGATCGCGATATTGCTCGGGTAGGCCGGACGAGCCGTAGCCCGTCGCGAAAATGAAGGGACGCCCCTTTGCCTGGATCAGGTCGGCGACGGGCGAGATCACCTTGCCGTTGACGTTGACGTCAAGGATGGCGAGGTCGAATTCGGTCGATCGGGCGAGCCGTAGCGCCTCATCGATGTCGCCAGCTTCCGCCGCGACCTTGTAGCCAAGCTCTTCCAGCATGTCCGCGACCATCATCCTGATCATGACCTCGTCTTCAACCAGGAATACAGAACCGCTCGAAGGCTGTGTCGCAGTCATAGCAAATCCTTGGCAGATCCTTGCCCGTCCAGGAAACGTTCGCAGATAAAGTCAGGCGAGGCAATGCAAGTTTGAATGAACCCAAAAGGGTGATCTCGAAGAGCTGCACGCAAGCGGATTGTAGTCAGACGCCGTGGGGAAAGGCTATCATGAGTTCTGGAGCCGGAACAAGAATGCTGCGATCGCTTGGTTGATTTTGTATCGACTTTGTGACCCGCACTCCGGTCGGCTCAGTCTGGCTCAACACTGGGATGCTTGCCGATCATATTGGATCGGCTAGCATTGCCGTCCTTTCCTTTTTGCCGCTGTCAGGCTGAACCGGTTTTCACTTCAGCGCAAAATGCTCTCGATGAAATAAGTGCAAAATGACCTCCAATCAGCATCCGCAGGAAAAAATGATGTTTCAGCTCGCGCTGAGACGCCGCGGGATCAGCGACCAGGGCGTGCTGCGTACCATGGAGGAGGTCCCGCGTGAACTGTTTGTCGAGGGCGCTGATCGGGACGACGCCTATCGCGACAGTGCTCTGCCGATTGCCTGCGGGCAGACCATCAGCCAGCCCTTTGTCGTTGCCTACATGACCGAGCAGATGCAACTGCAGAAACACCACCGTGTACTCGAAATCGGTACGGGCTCCGGGTATCAGGCGGCCGTGCTGTCGCGACTGTGTGGGACGGTGCTGACGGTCGAACGCTATCGCAGGCTTGCCGATACGGCACGCGCCAGGCTTGAGAAGCTCGATTATCACAACGTAGAGGTTATGCTCGGCGATGGCCTCAACCTGCCTGCCAATATCGGTCAGTTCGACCGCATTATAGTGACTGCGGCATTGGAGCAGATTCCGGAGAGCCTGATCGAGCGGCTGGACGCCGGGGGCATCCTGATTGCGCCGGTGGGACCCCATCAGGGGGTGCAGACCCTCATCCGGCTGACACTCTCGGAGACCGGAATGGAGCGCAAGGAACTCGTTGATGTTCGTTTCGTGCCGGCGCTACCTGGCGTTGCGCGCGAGCTATAGAAGGCAGGGGTTAAGGCGTTATTTACTCGCGGCGTGTTTACTCAAAAGCATAGTCAGTTGCGTACGAGTGAGTAACCATGTCTGCCGTCACCGAGTTGCTTTACTCGCGTCGTGTACCCCAGGTCGCGGCGCTGGCGCTGATCTCATTCGGATTTGCGGGGTGCAGTGCCGACACGTCATCGCGCATGTCGCAGTTTTCCGACCCCTTTGCTCAGGAGTCCACCGGAACCGTGCCGCCAGCGCCGGTGCGGCGTGATCCTCCGCAATATGCGAGGCCGCAGGCCACCTATCCGAGGCCGCAAGTCAACTATCCGCCGCCTCAGGTCACCTATCAGCCGCTGCCGCCGCCCGCCGTTACTGCGCCACAGTCCTACTCGGTTCCCAGCGGGGGCATATCCGGAGGCGGGCACGGTGTGTCGTCGTATACACCACCGTCCCAGCCACGGTTCGATATCGCCAGCCCCGCGCCACCTCAGCCACGGCTTGAGGTTGCCCACCCTGCGCCGCCACCTCAGCCACGGCTTGAGGTTGCTCATCCTGCGTCGCCGCCACCTCAGCCACAGGTTGAGACTACGGGCACCGTGGCGCCGCGCACCGTCGTGGCAGCGCGGCCAGCCAGGGGTACCACCATCATTGTTGGAACTTCCGATACACTTGATGTGCTCGCCAAGCGTTATCACGTCACGCCCGCGGCGATCCTGGCGGCGAATGGCTATAAGGGGCCACGCGCCCTCTCGCCGGGTCAGCAATTGATTATCCCGCATCCAACGACGACGGTTGCGGCGGCGGCTCCGGCTGTGGCGGCTCCCTCAGTAGCGCCAGCGAACAGGCCGGTCGTTGCTGCTCCCTCTGTGACGCCAGCGAGCAGACCGGTCGTTGCGGCTCCCTCTGTAACCCCAGCGAGCAGACCAGTCGTCGTGGCTGCACCTGCGAGCAAGCCGGTTGCGGCAGCTCCCCCAATAGCGCCAGCGAGCAAGCCGATCGCTGCAGGCAGCGCGCCGCCGAGCGTCCACTTCGTCAATGGCGGTGACACGCTCAACAGTATAGCGCGCAAGAACCATGTATCAGTGGCGGAGCTTGCTCGCGCCAACGGCCTGGATACGTCTGCCAAGCTCAAGCTTGGTACCAGGCTGACTGTTCCGGCGGCCAAGTCAGCTGCCGCGCCCACTGTGGTCGCTGCCGCGCCTGCGGCGGTTGCCAAGCAGCCTGCCGCTCAGGCCCCTCCGCAAAGTGCGCGGCTGGCTCAGGCCACACCTAACATAGAAGAGAAACCCGCCGCTGAGACGCCGGCCAAGATGCCGGCCAAGACGACCGACACCACTGGGGCGCTTCCCACCTTCCGCTGGCCGGTGCGCGGCAAGGTCGTCACGAGCTACGGCGCCAAGACCAACGGCAAGGTCAATGATGGCATCAACCTCGCGGTGCCCGAGGGTACGCCAGTCAAGGCGGCTGAAGACGGTGTCGTTGCCTATTCCGGCAACGAACTGAAGGGATACGGCAATCTGATCCTGGTTCGGCATTCCAACGGCTACGTCACCGCATATGCCCATGCGAGTGAGCTGTTGGTGAAGCGCGGTGACACCATCAAGCGCGGCCAGATCATTGCCAAGTCGGGTCAGTCCGGCGAGGTGGGGTCGCCGCAGCTCCACTTCGAGATCCGCAACGGATCCAAACCGGTTGACCCGCTTCAATTCCTGAATGGGGCGTAACCGTGTGTCGAGGCCGGTTACGGGCCTGCGAGCCTTACACCGAGCCGTCCCGCAAGTTCCTGTGTGAACTGCCAGGCGACACGGCCTGAGCGCGAGCCGCGGGTGGTGGACCACTCCAGCGCTTCGCGTTCGAGCTCTTCATCGCTGATCTTGATGCCGAAATGGTCGCAATAGCCGCGCACCATGGCGAGATATTCATCCTGGCTGCAGCGATGGAATCCGAGCCACAGGCCGAAGCGATCCGACAGCGAGACCTTCTCCTCCACCGCGTCGCCGGGATTGATGGCCGTGGAGCGCTCGTTCTCGATCATGTCGCGTGCAAGCAGATGGCGGCGGTTGGAGGTCGCGTAGAGGATTACGTTCTCCGGCCGGCCCTCGATACCCCCTTCGAGCACCGCCTTGAGCGACTTGTAGGACGCATCATTGCCATCGAAGGAGAGATCGTCGCAGAACACGATGAAGCGGAACGAGGAGCCGCGCAAAAGCTCCATCAGCGAGGGCAGGGATTCGATATCCTCGCGGTGAATCTCGATCAGCTTCATCCGGTCGGCCGGCTCTCGGTCCGCATTGATTCTGGCATGCGCGGCCTTGACCAGCGATGACTTGCCCATGCCCCGCGCGCCCCAGAGCAGCGCGTTGTTGGCGGGAAGGCCGCCCGCGAAGCGCTCGGTGTTCTCGATCAGGATGTCGCGCATCCGGTCGATGCCCTTGAGCAGGAAGAGGTCGACGCGGCTCACCCGCGGCACCGCTGAGAGGCGGCCGTCGGGATGCCACACGAAGGCGTCGGCGCTCTCAAATGACTGAGGCGCCGCAAGACGACCGGGTGCCTGGGCTGCGAGGTGCGCCGCGATCGTTTCCAGCGCGCGAACGATCCGCGCCTTGGTGCGTGGCTTGGTGCTTGCCTCGGTGTTTGCCTTGGTGCTTGCCTTGGGTCGTTTCTTGGCTGGCGTTGGGGGAGTGGCTTTGGTTGGTCTTTTGGGCATGTCCGAAATTCCTGAAGACGCAGCCTTATCGGGCCTCAAGGCCGGCCGCAAGATGTCCAAAATCGTAGGGCAGTAGCGTTGCAATTGGGACTACTGCCGCTAATTCTCGCAACCTCCTGATCGGACAGGTCCAGTCGATGTTGTATTTTTCCCGTTGGAAGGCGCTGGGGATCGTGTTGACGGCGCTGATCGTGTGCCTGTTCGCGGTCCCGAACTTCTTTTCCGAGGAGACGACCAAGAACTGGCCCGTCTGGGCCCAGCGGCGAATCGCGCTTGGCATCGACCTTCAGGGCGGGTCCTCTTTGGTGCTGGAAGTCGATTCCGACTACGTCAAGCAACAGATGCTGAGGCAAATCCTCGACGACGCGCGGACCACGCTGCGCGAAGCCAGGATCTCCCGCCCTAAATCGTCGATAAAGGGTGATGCCGCTGAAGTTCGGGTGAAGGAAGCAGATCTGCCCACCGTGCTCGCGAAGCTTCGTGACTCCGACGGCCAATTCGAAATTGCCGACGTGGGGGGAGGCCTGATCCGGCTGAGCGTGCCGGAGGCGGCCATCACCGAGCAACTTCCCCGGATTATTGAGGGGTCGATCCAGATGGTCGAGAGACGTATCAACGAACTCGGCACCGTCAAGCCGATGGTCCACCGCTATGGCGCCGACCGCATCCTGGTGGAGGTGCCGGGCCTGCAGTCCCCGACCGGTCTAAGGTTGTGATCACCGCCTCAACAAGGAAATCGCAGGGTTTGGGACTGCTGTCGCCAATCTTCGCTGTTCTCGCAACCTCCTGACAGGTCCCGTTGATGTCGTATCTCACCCGTTTGAAGCTGCTCGGGATCGCGCTGACGGCGCTGACCAGCGCATGGCTGTTCGTGGTGCCGAAGCCGTTGTGGGCTCAGCAAACCGTGCCTGGCCTGCACTCGCAGGTCTACTTGCTGGAAGTCGATTCCAACTACGTCAAGCAACAGATGCTGAGGCAAATCCTCGACGAGGTACGGAGTACGCTGCGCGAAGCGGGGATATCCCGCCCCATATCATCGTCGATAAAGGGCGATGCCGTTGAAGTTCGGGTGCAGGATGCAGAGCTGCCCACCGCGCTCGCGAAGCTTCGCGACTGGTCGCAGCAAATTGGCGAGTTCCTGGGCTCCAACAACCAATCGGAAGTTGTCGACGCTGGGGGAGGGTTGATCCGGCTTGGCGTGCCGGAGGCTGTGATCGTCGAACAACTTCCCCGGATTACTGAGCAGCAGATCCAGATCATCGAGAGGCGCGTCAGCGAACTCGGCACTGCCGAACCGATTGTCCGACGCCAGGGCACCAACCGCATCCTGGTGCAGATACCGGGCCTGCACGACCCGACCCGTCTGAAGCCAATACACAGCGGTGATGACACACGTTTGGATTTCCGGGTGGTTGATACCTCCGTTTCACCGGATCAGGCGCAGCAGGGTGTGCCGCCGGACTCCGAACTCTTGATGAGTGCGTCAGCGCCGAAGATCCCCTATGTCGTCAAGAAGCAGGTGTTGGTCTCAGGCGATGACATCATCGATGCCCGGTCGGGCTTCGATCCGCGCACCAATGAGCCGGTCGTCAACGTGAAGTTCAACATGTCTGGCGCGCGCAGGTTCGCGCGTGCCAGAGCAGAGAATGTGGGACTGCCCTTCGCGGTCATTCTCGGCGGTAGAGTGATCGCGGCTCCGCTTGGCTTTGAGCCTGTCACGAGGGGGCAGGGTCAGCTCTCCGGCAATTTTACAGTGGCATCGGCAAAGGATCTCGCGAGATTGTTGCGGACCAGCGGGCCATCCGTCCCGCTTTTGGTCGTGGAAGAACGCACAATTGGTCAGGATTCGATCGAGAGCGACGGAGTTCGAGCCACAGGCCGAAGCGATCCAACGGCAGCTCCTTTTCAACCGTCTCACCGGGATTAAGGCGCTAGCCATCATTTCGAATCGGCAATCGCTCCACGTCTTTCTTTTTGCCGCATTTTGTTGCGCCAATGCCTCCTGCTAACAAGGTGCTCCAGTAATATTGCAATTGGGATCGTTGCCGCTAATTCTCGCTGTTCTCGCAACCTCCGGATCTGACAGGTCCATTGATGTCGTATTTTAACCGTTGGACGGCGCTCGGGATCGGGCTGACAGCGCTGATCGTCGCGCTCGTGGCCCTGAAATTCTTCTGGGTTGAGCGGCCCAGCCTTGAGCGGCAGGGCGGCACCTTTATGGTGCTGGAGGCCGATTCCAACTACGTCAAGAATCAGACGCTCGACCAGATCCGCGACGATACACGGCGCGCGCTACGCGAAGCCGGGATCGGCTTCCGCGGGCTGTCGGTGCAGGACGATGCTGTCGAAGTTCAGATCCGCGATACAAAGCTGCTGCCGACCGCGCTCGCGAAGCTTCGCGACTTGCCGCAGCCATTTGGCGGGGGACCCAAGGGCCAGCGCAGCCTGGAAGTTGCCGACGCGGGAGAAGGCCTGATCCGGCTGAGCGTGTCACAGGCCGCCATCGCCGAACACCTTGGTCGGGTCATTGAGCAGTCAATCGAAATCGTCGAGAAACGCATCAACGAACTCGGTATCGAGCCGATTATCCAACGCCACGACACCGACCGCCTCCTGGTGCAATTGCCGGGCCTGCAGGACCCGACCCGACTGAAGAGATTGCTCGGTACCGGGAAGATGGAATTCCGGATGGTTGACACCTCCGTTTCACCGGATCAGGCGGAGCAGGGCATGTTGCCGCCGGACTCCGAACTGCTGGCAGGGATGTTACCGGAGGCTCCCCCCTATGAGCATCGCTCCTATGTTGTCAAGAAACAGGTGTTGGTCTCCGGCAGTGACCTTATCGACGCTCAATTGGGTTTCGATTCGCGCAACAACGAGCCGGTCGTCAACTTCAAGTTCAGCACGTCAGGCGCGAAAAAGTTCGCGCGTGCCACAACAGAGAATGTCGGACTGCCGTTCGCAATCGTTCTCGATGGCAGAGTGATCTCAGCCCCGCGCATCAATGAGCCGATCACGGGTGGCCAGGGCCAGATCTCCGGCAATTTTACCGCGGAATCGGCGAAGGATCTTGCGATCCTGTTGCGTGCTGGCACGCTGCCTGCTCCGCTCAGAGTCGCGGAGGAACGCATTGTTGATCCAGAGCGATGGAACAGGTCGAAGTGATCCGATAAGCGAGACCTTCTCCTCAACCCTCTCACCAGGATTGATCGCCGCAGAGCGCTCGTTCTCGTCGATCATGGCTGCCCCTCGATCACCGTTTCCTGCGCACCGACGAGCGTGAGACCTTTTGCCGCGACGCTGGCGGCTTCCTTTTGGCGGGAGTTCGTCGTGGAAAGCGCCTTGGGGGCTTATTGGCGGGCGTTTTGGGCGCGGTTTTGCCTAGCCTCTTCCTTGATCTCCTGGACAGGACCGAAGTTCCTGAAGATGCAGCCTTATCGGGGTCCATTGGCCCGCCGTAAAGTGGCCAAATCGTAGGCCTATCGGCGTTGCAATTGGGACCGCTGCCGCTATAGTCCGCGCGAATTTGACCGAACCGGTCGCCGTCCGGGCCCGACCGGCCTTCTCCTTTTCACAAGGATTGTTCGAATGCTGATTACCCCTGCCTATGCCCAGGCCGCGGCCGGTGGCGATACCAGCAG
>JGI24705J35276_12237290_pt1 | contig 10551 bp, 5 predicted proteins | sample TergutNt197P4_FD_35276 | JGI IMG/M metagenome (IMG submission 35276)
CTGTCAGAAAATATATTTTTTCAGGAACCTTAAAAAATTATCCCTTAGAACAGATTCTTGAAACCATAAGACTTAGCGCTCCCATACAATACTCCATTAGTGAAAATATTGTATTGATCAGTGAAGACAAACAATTAATAAAGACATACGAAAAGCTCATTCATTCACCTTTTTAACTCATTTTTGCCTATGATAAAAAATAAAAAATTTATACGCTAAACAAAAACCCGGAAGCAAATCTTGTTCCGGGGAGTGAGAATAAATTAATCATTATACTTTCCAGTCCTGAGAAAACGTCGAAAGTATATAATCTTTTAAACTTGTGACAAATATATGAATTTATCTTTTAATACAAACAAATTATTTCAGGTATATCATAAAATAATAACGATTATGAAATTTACCATTTTTTTAAGCATCGTTTTTGCATGGAATGTTTCGGCGAACGTTTTTTCGCAGGTAGTTCATCTTGGGCAAAACAGTAAAACCGTTTCGGTTAAGGATGTACTTAAAACTATTGAAAAACAGACCGATTATACATTTTTTTATAACGATGCCTTTCTGGATTTAAACCGTTCTGTTTCTATCCAAAAAACGGATATGGAAGTGGGAGAATTGCTCCATTTCATATTTGCTGATACGAACCTGACCTTTCGCGAACACGATAAGAAATTTATTGTTGTTACGCCTAAGGAATTTATGCAGGGTATCACTGTTACCGGCGCTGTTGCAGATCATAGCGGACCTATGCCGGGCGTAAATATTACGGTAAAAGGAACTGCCATTGGCGTGGTTACTGACATCAATGGAAGATATCAGATTACCGTACCCAACACCGAAGCCGTATTACAGTTTTCGTTTGTTGGCTACGTAACAACTGAGATGCCGGTGGGCGCTCAACGTGTCATAGACGTCAATATGGCTGAAGATTCCCAACAGATCGAAGAAGTAGTGGTCATTGGCTACGGTACGGCGCGTAAAAGAGATTTGACCGGCTCCATTACCAGAGTAACGACTGAAGAATTTAAAACGCGCTCCATGTCGCAGTTAACCGAAATGCTCAACGGGCACGTGGCAGGCTTGAATATGAATCAAGGCACGAGCGCCGCAGGTGGAGGAGATAATCTGGAATTGCGGGGCGCCACTTCAATTACTGCGGGAGGCTCGCCTATGATTGTCCTCGACGGCGTCATATTCGGCGGTAGTATTCGCGATATTAATCCCATGGACATCGTTTCGATAGACATCATGAAAGACGCCAGCTCGGCGGCAATCTTCGGTTCAAACGCCGGTAGCGGAGTACTTCTGATTACCACAAATAAAGGAGAACTTGGCAAAAAACCAACCATCAATGTTTCAGCGAAAATAGGGATGGCGGACGACTACAGGAAACTCAAGCCGCGCGGTTTAGACGAATATCTTCAGTTCAAGGCGGATGCTTATCGCAGGGGTAACTCCGAAAATGCAAATTATAATGCTCAATATGTGACCAATCCTGATTTATTGTCCGGCTTGTCTGTTGCCAACTGGCTGGCTTTACGCAATGATGCGAATAGCGATCCACAGCGTGAATGGCTCATAAGGCTTGGACTGAACAATGATGAAATGCAAAATTATTTTGACGGAAATACATGGGACGTTTACAATACCGTGTTTAGAAAAGGTTTGCGACAGGATTACGATCTCAGCATCAACGGAGGATCAAGCAATGCGACCTATTTCTGGTCAATCGGATACAACGATTATGAAGGTATCCGCGTAGGCGACAGGTATTCAGTGCTTCGTACGCGCCTGAATGTGGATTTTGCAATTAACAACTGGCTAAATGCCGGCGTAAACGCACAGTTTGCCTACAGAGACGAAGTACCGACGGATAGAAACGCCTTTTCGCCTGTCCCAGCTTTGGACAGAGATAATTACTGGGCAAACTCACCCTTAGGTACGCCCTTCAGCAAAGACGGATTCATCAACAAGGAGCCGCATGGTCACTCCGGAAGCTTGAATCCGTTGATAAATGCTTACAGAAGTGATATCTTCAACAAAAGATACAATTTATTTTCCAGTTTTTATGCCAGCCTCAAACTTCCTTTCGGGATTAATTACAGGGTATCGTTCCAACCTCGTTTCGAAACGCGGCAATGGTACGAATTTTTCAAGGTTGGACGCGAATTTGGCGTGCCCGATCCAGCGACTGTATCCGAAGGTAGAAGACGAACCTATTTTTGGTTGAACTGGATGGTGGACAATGTCCTTTCGTGGAAATTAGATACGGGAGGCCACCATTTTGATGTAACGCTTTTGGCAAATACAGAAAAAAATCAATCATGGAACAACACGATGTACAACAAAGATTTTTCGCCCTCGCAAGCGCTGAGCTATCATGGCTTGGAATTTGGAGCAGACATCCCGACAATTGCTAACTCTGATAGCCGCAGCACCGGCGCAGCGTATGCCGCTCGTTTGAATTACAATTTCATGGGTAAATACTTGCTCAATGCCACCGTCAGAAGAGATGGCTATTCGGCGTTCGGACAGGACAATCCCTGGGCGGTTTTTCCGGCTATTGGCGTGGGATGGATGATTTCGGAAGAAGACTTTTTTAATATTAATGGCATTGACCGTTTGAAATTAAGGGTATCCTACGGCGTCAACGGAAATCGGAACATCGGAGGTACTGTTGCCATAGCGACTCTTGAAGCAGATAAATGGTACGATGGAAGTCAACTCCAAACCGCTGTTTTTACCAATAAATTATCCAACAGGGGATTGAGATGGGAAAAGATTACCACGTTCAACCCCGGATTCGACGTTGTTCTGCTGAACAATAGAATTGATTTTTCATTCGACGTATATCAAATAACCACTACCGATCTTTTGCTGGAACGAAAACTTTCGCGAATTACCGGTTTCGATAATGTGATGTCTAATATAGGACAGTTGGACAATTTCGGGATTGATTTTACAGTGAAAACCGTAAATGTCAAGAATAACGACCTCATTTGGTCCTCGACTTTCATATTTTCTATGAACCGGAATAAATTAGTCATTCTAAACGACGAGATTGGAACTTATACCATACAGAATAAGGAACAAACGGGGCAACTGCCCGATATTCCGAATCGCAGGTTTATCGGACAGGGACTTGACGTGGTGTGGGATTATAACGTGCTGGGAATATGGCAAACCGCCGAGAAGGACGAAGCGCGAAAATATCGTTTAGCTCCTGGCGATTATAAAGTAGAAGATGTAGAACGTACCATAATGAATGAGGGCACAGCCAATGAGTTTTATGCTTTAGAAGAATTAAAAGACAAGCAGTTCATCGGTCACACCCAGCCGCGTTATCGTCTGGGCTTTCAGAACGACGTAAGATTTCTCAAGAATTTTACCGCATCCGTCTTTTTGCGGGCTGAATTGGGGCATATACGCGGATTTGGCGACGCTTACTTTACCGATTCACAATATACCATGCGGAATCGCGCTTGCGCACCGGGACCCTATTGGACGGAAGAAAACCCACACAAGGAATATCCCCGTATCAACATGAATACCACAGTATACGGCGGAGGGCTTAACATCTACAAACCGAGTTCTTATCTGAGGGTTCAGGATGTGTCGCTGACGTATGATATGCCACGGGAGATTTCCAATCGAATTGGGGTGAACAATTTACAGGTTTTTGGCTCGATCCGTAATCTGCTTACCTTTACCAAATATCCGGGATGGGATCCCGAATCGGGCGGCTCTCCGATGCCGAGAATATGGACGCTTGGAGTTAATTTCAGCTTATAATAATAATTGAATATGAAAATGAAAATGAAAATGAAAAATATCATTAAAAAGATGATGAAACCGGTATACGCCGTACTGATTGGATTTTTGTTTGCAACGGCAGGTTGTTCCGACGAATGGTTAAAACCCGAACCGCTTTCTGAATTAACGCCTGAAAGTACTTTTATCAACGAAGCCGCCTACCAGGCAGCGCTGACCAGATGCAGGAAAGAATTGAATGCGGATTCTCACGGCGACAGATACTTCAATTATATTAATTGGGATTACGGAGCAACGGAACTTGGCATAACGCTGTATAATCCCAATTGTGACGACTGGACACCCAACACTACGGATAACAACAATCCGGGAAATACCTGGACGGATTATGCTCAAACCTCCAATTTATTTATCAATGGGTATCAGTATATCAAAAACGCCAATGTGGTCATTACCCGTATTGACGACATCAAATGGGATGACGTTAATGTACGTAACCGTATATTGGCGGAAGCGCTTTGGATCCGCGCCTACTGGTACTACCGGTTAGTGCACTCTTTCGGCGATATTCCGTGGATAGGCGGAGAAGTGCTCAGTCCAAAAATTGATTATTATTCCACATCACGTTGGGCGATTCTGGGGCAACTTCAAAAGGACCTGGAATATGCCGCAAAATGCTTGCCGGTAACCCCCTCTGCTAAAGGGCATGTATCCAAAGGCGCCGCCAATCATCTGCTGACAAAAGTTTATTTAGCCAATTGCGAGTTCGATAAGGCGATAGAATCAGCAACCGCCGTGATCAACGGACCGTACGCATTGATGAAGCAACGCTTTGGCGTATACGTGTCGAGTAAGACATGGTGGAACCTGATGTGGGATTTGCATCGCTGGGAAAACAAAAATCATGCTGCAAATACCGAAACCATTTATGCAACCGTCAACAGACGCGACCAGGCGGAGGATTCATGGTATAGATACGGAGGCGTTGGAAATCAATTACCAAGAAATTATGTTCCCCAAATTTGGAGAATTTGTGTGAACAGCGACGCAACCAACGATAGAGCCGCCCCCAATAGCGGTCAGGCTTTTAACGATGGCATTTACCGGGGTTATCAAATAGATACCTTAGGCTCAGGCATCGCGAGCTTCCGCTCCAACGGTTATTTCCACTATTCCATTTGGAGTAACAAAGCCGGTATCAACTATAAAAATACGACTGACTTGCGCCGTATCAAAGGGAACTGGATAGAAATGGGACCGGAAGATGACGCGGTTTGCGACCAAATAGTAGTTTCAAATACTTATCCTGCATCATCTTGCGCACCCTTTGTAGGTCAACCTTTAAAAAGATCATGGTGCTTCTTTACACGGGAAGGAAATGACACGCTCCGGTACTGGTATCCATTTCCCTATTATAAGACGTATAACCTCAAAATTGCTGAACAGGCGCAAGCGCTTGGAGGACCGGGCGACATGTATGTATTCCGCTTAGCCGAAACTTATCTGCTGAGAGCTGAAGCCTATTGGTGGAAGGGACAGGCAGCTCAAGCCGCCGCCGATATCAACGAAGTGAGAAAACGCGCTAACACATGGGAAGTTGACGCCAACGATGTAAACATCGTATACATCTTCGACGAGCGTGCCCGTGAATTATATACCGAAGAGCCGCGACATTCGGAAATGGTGCGGGTATCGTATATGTTCGCCAAATTGAACCGCGATGGCTACAGCGAGGAAAACATCACGAGTAAAAGTTGGTATTACGACCGCGTAATGGCAGTGAATTATTTCTACAAAGAGCCGAGGCCTATCAATACAGAACAAGCCCTTAGACCGAAACTTGATCCACATTGTATCCTTTGGCCCATTCCGCAATATATTATTGCTCCGAATCTGCTGGGAGCCATCAAGCAAAATGCCGGATATGTCGGACACGATCCGAACGTAAACGTACTTCAGGAAATTCCTGAAGGAGGCGGCGGTTACGTTGAATAACAGAAAATGAAACCAAACAATTGTTTACAGCCGGTTGTTACCGGTTTCGGTACTACCGGCTGTTTTTTTTAAAGATATAGAAATGAAAACAAAAATTCTTTTTTCTCTTTTTATTGCAACTTTTTTCACAGTTCAAGCGCAGGTGGTAGACAAACCAACCTATTTAAATCAGATGAACGATATTTTGAAAGGCGTGCCATCGTGGTGGAAAACCGGTCTTGATGACGTTGAAAAGACAGTTGCCGGCGTAAAGAAAGGAAAAGTTGAACAGGTATGTCTGTCAGCCGGAGGACGCCCCGTTTATCGTATCTTTTACGGTAAACCGAACGACGTGAAAAGCACAGCCAGCCTCAGCAGTGCGATGGGTGCGGGAAATATGAAATACTACGCCGATAAATCCTCGCCCGATTACCGTCCAACCTTATTTTTGGCAGGAGCCGTTCATGCCGGAGAATTAGAAGGAGTTGCGGCGTTGGTCAATCTGGTTTCTGTTTTTGAGACAGGGAAAGACCTTGCCGGAAAGACATATCCCTACTTCACCGCAATTTTTGAAAAGATGAATTTTATCATCATCCTGATCGCTAATCCCGACGGACGCGCACGAATGCCATTGCCCAGCATGATGGATCTGGATTTCGAATCGTTCCGCTACCTGGGGCAAGGCACATGGAAAGACGGAACGCTTACCGGTTATCCTTCATGTAAACAGGTTCATCCGATTAAAGATGCCGCCGGTTTTTTAGGCTCCTATTTCAACGATGATGGCGTCAATCTGATGCACGACAACTTCTTCACCAACCCTTCAGCCGAAACCAAAGCCGTACTGCAAACTGCGGAAACGTTTGCTCCCGATTTCTCGGTACTTTTCCACGGCGGGAGCAACAACAAACCGCACATGGCCGGTTCCTGTTACCTCTTCCAGCCCACGAAAGCGAAAATAAACGCTTTTCAACAGTTTATCGCCGACGAATATAAGGCTTATAATTTTTCTCTTGGCGGAGAAGGCGTGAACGACAGAAGCAACGTGTTCAATCTCACTTCAGCCATTTCGCAGGTTAGCGGCGAACCGGCTATCACTTTCGAAAGCAATCAGGGTCTGAATTATACCAACGAAAAAGAACCTTGGTTGGTAAAATATACGTATGATGAAATTTACCTTCACCATATTCTTTCTATTGAAGGATTGTGTAAATTTGTGATGATGAACAGATAGATGAAAAAGGCGCTATTTTTGAACCGCAAGATGCAGAAAGCGGATGAAAACAGGTTTTCGCGACATATACCAAAACGCTTGTTGGTTTGTGTTTTGTTTTCTAATTGCTTGTTGTTTGCGCTTAGTGCCTTTAATAGCAATAATTCATCGAAAATCGTTTACACGGTAAACGACGAATTTGATGAATTAAGAGTAAAGTGTATTGAATACATGACCGGCGGGGCTGACTATGACCATGAAAACAAGAACATAAAGTTCGCCCTGACCAACCTTACCGCCACAGCCGAAAAATATTGGAGCAGTATGCAGAAAGATCCGAAAAGTTTCCTGTGGAGTGAATTGAAGTACAACCCAAACGGGAACAGCAGTACGTATGGGACTTTAGGTCGCATCTGCGTTTTATGCCTGGCATATTCCACGCCGGGGTCATCTTTATACGCCAACCGTGCACTACTTGACGACATATTGATGGCGATGGAGTTTGTCGGCGAAAAGATGTTACAAATCGGAAAGACGATCAACCCCGCCGATTGGTGGAGCGCTGAAGTCGGCTGCTCGCAGGCAATGGGGTATGTTCTTGTGTATATATATGATTACCTGACCCCCGAACAGATCAAAAAATGGTGTAACATATTCGACTATTGGAATCCTAACGACATAAGAGGAGCATATTATAAAACATGGGGGCTTCCGAACGGCACAAACATGACAAACAGATGCGTGGCCAACTTGATGAGGGCAATTTACGGCAAGGATGCAGAACTGCTCGAAAAAGTGCGTGTTGCCTTAAACAGTACGTTTTTCTATGCTAACGGCATTAACTTACGGGGAACAGACCTTGAGGACGGCTATTATCCCGACGGTTCCTATCTCCTGCACATCGGTTTGGCGCATACCGGCGGTTACGGAACGGCGCACCTGGAAAATCTGCCATTTTTAATCTATGTGCTTTCAAACACAAAATGGGCGCTTGATCAGGAAAAAATAAACATGGCATGGGATTGGATATATAATACCTACATGCCGGTCATGTATAAAGGCGGCGTGTTTGATTTTGTGAAAGACAGGGAAGTTTCCCGTTCGGGGCTGCAATCTCACGTGATGGGACAAAGAATCGCCAGCGCCTTATGCGGACTTGCACTGGCGGCTCCTGAACCGCACGGGAGTTATTTCCAGTCGGTCGTGAAAGGGTGGATACAGGAAGATTTGTTCCTTGACTTCTTTTCGTACATCCATCAGGAGAACCAGCGGTTGCATATTGCGGCAACCATAAGGATGGAACAGTTAAGGCTCAACGAAAATATTAAGCCCTTAACCGACTTTACTATGGGCAGGATGTTTGCTGTCTCGGCGCGTGCCGTCAGCTTCCGACCAGGATATGCTTACGGCGTAGCGATGAATTGTTCAAGGATGAAATATTATGAAACCATTCACGGGGAAAGTCTCAAGAGTTGGTATTTTAATGAAGGCATGACGTTTTTCGTCAACGATGACGATTTGGGTCAGTATGACGGAGATTACTGGGCTACCGTAAACTGGTACAGGCTGCCCGGAACCACTGTTGATACGAAGGAACGCGCCAATCAGGAAGGAGGATCAACTTCGAATAACTTCATATATTCCAGGAACCATTGGGCGGGTGGCGTTGCGCTGGGGGACAGATATGTTGCCACAGGGTATCACATGGACGCTTATAACGTAACCCTTACAGCGAGAAAGTCGTGGTTCATGCTGGATCACAAGGTCATTGCCCTTGGTGCGGATATCAACAGTACTGATAACAGGACGGTTGAAACCATTGTGGATAACCGCAAACTGACAAGCAACGGCAATAACTTGTTAATCATTGATGGCAAGGATAAGTCCAAAGATTTAAACAGGTCTGAAAAAATGGCTGATGTAAGCTGGATGTGGCTTGAAAAAACAGGTGGATATTATTTTCCGAAAAAAACCGGCATTAATGTCCTGCGCGAAAACAGGACAGGTTCGTGGAGCGAAATAAACAATGGTCAGTATTTTGCTCTGACTAACTATTTCCAAACTATGTGGATTGATCACGGTAAAAGTCCAAAGAACGCGACATTTGAATACGTTTTTCTACCCAACATAAGTGTCGAAGAAACCAAAAAGTTTTCTGAAAACCCTGATTTTGAGATTTTGGAAAATTCAAAAAAAGCACAGGGTATATTTGACAGACCTTCTGGCGTAACAGCGGTAAATTTCTGGACGGACGAAGGCTATACCGTTGGAGGGATTACCGCAAATGGTCACGCTTCTGTAATGGTTTGGAATAGTGGCAATAAAGTTTCTGTAGCCGTCAGCGAACCCACATGGCAGAATAACGGTACACTTCGGGTGAAAATAGATTCCCGGCAAAAATTTACGTTCGGAAACGCCGTTTCTATTGACGATCGCATCACTGTGGTTGAAAATACTGGATCAACGGTTGTATTGAACGTAAATTTGAGCGGAAGACCAAACGGAGCAACATTTAAGGTAACATTTGCAAATAAATAAACAAATAAATAAACAAATATATAATGAAAACGTATTATTTTATCATTTTTTTGTTCGCAGCCGCGTGTATTCAATGTTTTGACGTACAGGCAAGTAATAAATTAAAAATTGTTACCATTGGCGGAGGTTTTCAAGCCGTCAATGCAGGCGATGATCGCAATAATCCTCAGAAAATCGTTGACGGGATGATTGATTATTGGAAACGGGAGATCAACAAAGTGCTGCATCACAAGCCCGACCTCATCGTTTTAACCGAAGTTTGCGACGATCCGGGCGGATTAAACAGGCAGGAACGGGATGCCTATTACAAGGTTCGGGGAAATCAAATACGAAATTTCTTTGCTTCCGTAGCAAAAGAAAACAGGTGTTATATCGCTTTTGGCGCCCAGCGCGAAGAAAACGGCAGTTGGTATAATTCTTGCATTATATTAGACCGTGCGGGCAATGTAGCAGGTATCTATAATAAGAATTACCCCATCGTTCCCGAAATGAACGGCGGGACAAAACCGGACGATAAAGCGCCTGTTATTCAATGTGATTTCGGAAAAGTTGGATGCGCAATTTGTTTTGATCTTAATTTCGACGAATTGCGCGACCGCTATGCTGCGCAAAAACCGGACATCATGATATTTATTTCGCAATGGCATGGTGGTTTTGAGCAAATCAAATGGGCGTATTCCTGCCGATCGTTTTTTGTCTGCTCCTACTCATTCCGAACCCAACCTTCCGAAATACGAAATCCTTTTGGCGATGTAGTCGCTGCAAGTACGCATAACTTTAATTATGCTGTGGCAACCGTTAATTTAGATCGCCAAATGTTCCATCAGGATCTTAATCTGGTTAAACTTACGGCGCTTAAAACAAAATACGGCGACAAGGCGATCATCACTGAGGACGGACCAATCGGAGTAATGATGCTCACCAGCGAACATGAACAGATCAGCGCTGCCGACATGGTAAAAGAATTTAACATCGAATTGCTCGACGATTATTTGGAGAGGTCAATACAAACCAGGTTGCAGCGGTTAAAAGGAAATTAAAACCAAAACATAAAA
>JGI24705J35276_12237288_pt1 | contig 10544 bp, 6 predicted proteins | sample TergutNt197P4_FD_35276 | JGI IMG/M metagenome (IMG submission 35276)
TAGGTGGTGGTAGTAGTGGTGATGGTGTTTCTTTAGTTGATGCTCAGGTTTCGTCGGTAGGTGGTGGTAGTAGTGGTGATGGTGTTTCTTTAGTTGATGGTCAGAATTTGTTGGTGGATACTTCCGATGATTTTTGGTTGCCGGCTGGTTTTTGGATTGTTCTTGTGTTTTTGTTTGTTGTGGCTTGTGTTGCTGGCGTTTTTATTCTTGTAAAAAAGCATGTCAACATCAAAAGTTAACCCTCCCCCTCTTTATGGGTTATTTTGGCTTAAGTTGTGGTTGTTATTTTTGTTATGTGCGGTGTTATAGTTTATGGTTTATGTTGCATGTGGGTGCGTAAAAACGTTCGGTTCTGCCTTCTGAGTGACAGTTTTCTTTGTTGTTAATGGGTTGGTGCTGATTTATTTTTCTGGGTGAATGTTTGTTGGGTTTGTATTTGTTGTGGTGTGTTTTGTACTTGTTTGGGTGCGTTTTACATATGAATGACCTGTGGGTTGGCCTATGGGTGACATAGATTAAGATTTGTGGTTGAATTTTAAAACAGGTGCAAATTCTCGTCAAACTATTGGTCAGGGGTAATTTTGTCGAGTTCCAGTTCTACTTCTGATTTGGTTGTGCCTTTCTAAAATGTGGTTGATTTTATTTTGGTGTGGCTCTATTGTTCAGAATCTTTTCTTTATGGTTGAGTGATGTTTTAAGTAGCGTTTTTATATCTTGTAACTAAGTTTGTGGAGTGCTTGATTGTGCTGATTTTTCTAATTCTGATGGCCTGTGTTGGTTGTCTATATGTGAAGTTGTTATTTTATTTAAAAATATATATTTTATATATGCGCCTATAGTGACTATATTTCTATTTGGTCTATTTACATATTTTTTATATTTGACTTTTTGGATTTGCACCTTAGAAAGCGTTTGCTTTCTTAAAATATGGTGAAGGTAAATGAAATGAACATAAAAATATCAAAAATTTCCTGCAAGATTTTTTCTTGCTATAGGAGAGACTAAAATGAAAATACATCCAACAACCAAAAAAGGAAGCGTTATTTCTATGCTACTAGCCGTTATATTGGTAGTTTCCATGTTTACAAGCGTCCTGTCGATGGCGACGCCAGTAACGGCAGAACAACCTGGGACTTTTGTTATCACCAGTCCCTATGCAAATGTAGACTGGACTGCCTACGGTCAATACAAAGCAGACTTTCATTCACACTCAACCAACTCTGATGGCAGCAATACCGTAGCACAAATGGTCGAGGACCACTATGCTAAAGGGTTTGATATTTTTACAGTAACCGACCACAGTGTTCTCACTGAGAACTGGGATAAAGCTGCAAAAGAACCAATCACAACCGAGCGCAAAGCCGAAATCGAAGCAGGCGTAGGACGCGACGGTAAGGGCATGATTGATATCGACAACTGCAACGAACAATCAGCCACAGACCACATAAATTCATTCTTTGCTAATTATAACGATGTTGTTGGCGGAACACGAACAATGGCCAGCACAATTGCAGCAGTTGAGGCACTAGGCGGTATTACTCATATCAACCATGCAGGCCGATACACCGGCGGCGCAGCGGGTGGAGCCAACGGAGCAGCAGCATCTAACAATCCAGCAAACATAAAGAAATATGTAGACCTGTTTATGACCTATCCATCCTTGGTAGGCATGGAGATAGTAAACAAACAAGATGATGAATCTAGAAGCGACAAAATTCTTTGGGATAACATCTTAACACAAACAATGCCCCAGGGCCGCTTTGTTTGGGGATTTGCTAACGATGATACCCACTCTGTTGGTGCTACTGGTTTTGCTTGGAACGTTATGCTTATGCCCGAACTCACCCAGTCCCAGACAAGAACTGCTATGGAAACTGGTGCTTTTTACACTGTTAGCCGTATTGATCGCCGGGAAGGCATTAATGCACTAAACCTCGCACTCACTACACCAAGCATCACAAATATCGTAGTTGAAAGAAACACAATCACCATAACCGGAGCAGACTATGATGTAATTGAATGGATATCTGGTGTTGACGCTACAACCGGAATGGTCAATGTCATCGCCACAGGTGCATCTATTAACGTTAACGATTACGCTGATATTATCGAAAATACCTATGTTCGTGCCCAGCTTAAAAGCCAAAACGGTATCGCATACACACAACCTTTCGGTGTTACTGCACAAGCACCTGCTGTTGTTACTTTGAGTGGTGCTACAGATATTGTTGTTGGTAATGATGCTACCTATGCTGTTTCTGTTGCTGGCGTAGATAAACTTGCTACGGTTGCTCTTAAATTTGAAGTTGATGGTGCGTACTTTAGCGGCAAATCTTTCACTGGTCTTAATGGTTTTGAGGTTTTGGGTAACATTGAGTGGTCTTCAGTTGGCAATGATGTCTGGGTGGGCCGTGTTGTTTTAGTTAATCTCAATGGCGGTATAAGCAGTACTGATGCTTTGGATATCTTTGAGATGGTGTTTGCATCAAACAAAGGTTTACTTGGAACTGCTGAGGTTAGATTGGTTGATGTTGTCTTAAGCGGTTATGATGATGCATCTGGGGCTGTCTATCTTGATTCTTTGATAGTAGATGGTCTTGTGCAAACCTTGGTTGGTCAGTATTTCTCTGTGTATGATGTTAATAGGGATGGTGTTGTTGATCAGCTCGATCTTACTGTTGCACAATTGTTCTTTATGGCAAAAGAAGGTGATGCCAACTGGGCTACTGCTAGACGTGCTGATGTTAATGGTGATGGTCGGGTCGATATCGAAGACTTGATTCTTATCCTTAAAAACATCGTTTGGTAAATCTCTCCCCTATTTTTTTCTATTTTAACTTTTTGTCTAATACTTGTTAATCAACGTTTAGAATCTGCCGTTTTCATGGACTTTGTCAATCCTAACAAACAAAAAATACACCTTAAAACAACCAATAACAACACCCCACCTGTCCAATAACCCCGCACAACTCGGCCCAAGAGGCACCTATAAACCACAAACTAAGTTCCTAAATTCCCACGTTTTTGAGCAATACGCTATCTAATTTTTCCAGATCTTTTTCTGCTCTCTGATCGGTTCACAGACTATCTCCATTCTCGTAAACTCGCATTTTAGATTTCTCATAATAATTAGACATCATCAACCGAGAACGCACCCCGCACCTTTTAAGATGCGCAAAAATAATTAAAGACAAAAACTGCAAAAACAAAAAGCTTCTAAGAGTCTCCTCACGATACACCCGCAACGGCAAAAGCCTCATCGTCTTTAACAAACCCAAACAACCCTCAACGTAATTTCAAATATGTTGCAAAAATCTAAGTGCTAACCGATAAAAGTCTATTTTTTTGGCTTTGACTGTTTTACACATTGCGGCGTGTGTTTTTTCAAGTCTTTTTACTGTTGCAGTTGCTTTCCCATAAAAATCGTTTTGTCTTGTGTATGTTTGTTTTGGTTTTCTGTTTGCCTGTTTGGGCCCTATGGTTGCTATGTATGTGCCTAAGCTGGTTTTAATTTTTCTAATAATGGTTTGTGTAAATTTTGTGCATGGTCTTCCATTTTTTGTGCTCTCAAGTGTAGTATGGAAAAATGCCGCCAAAAACAACTCTTAACAAAGTGTGCACAAAATAAACCTGTGGCTGTTTGGTTTGGAAATTTGGGTTGTAGCTGTGCCTTTAGACGGCTTTTTTATATTTTGGCGATTGATGCGTTTTTTGCTTTTGTATTTTTTTAGTTTTTATTTCTATTTTGGGTTGTTTGTCTTTTTTGTGTTCAGTGGTTATTTTCTTGTCGGTATTCCATGCGGGAAAGTCGCCGTGTTCTTTTTTAAAGTTTTCCAGTAATGTTTTCTGTGTGGTTTTATGGTTGTCGGTTAGCATCCAGCTTATAGCAACCTTTTCGATGTAGCCTTCGTTGAAGAGGGTGATGTGTATTTTTTGTGTTGTTTTGTCGCCATATCCTGCTATGTAGCCGCCGAAAATCCTTTTTGTGAGTTTTTTGGTTTTATCGATGTAGAGGATGTCTGTTTTTGTTTTGTCTGTTGTTGTATCTGCTATGATTATGATGCTGTTAGTATTTTCTGGAAGGTTGGTGAGCTGAAGTCCTTTTAGGGGGCGGAAGTCGGTAAAACCGTTTTCTTTTAGGGTGAGCGAGTTCATGCCCCTTTATTAAGAGAGGGCTTTGATTTAACTTTTCCTATATATTTTTTATTTATCTATATATTTTATTTTCAAAGTCCTTAACCGTTTCTATAAATATTGTACCTTGGGTTTACTTCAATGAATAAAAAAACGCGATTATTTAAATTGGGGAATTTTTCTATAAAAAAGGGGTATAACTTAGCATTGATGGTTTGTTGGAGACACATAAGCGTTGCAGGGGGCTCTTATAACCTACAAAAACATCATGCTTAGTCCTTGAAATGTCTATGGTCTTTCAATTATAATTTATAACTGGTGGGAAATATACTCACATAGGAAGAAAGAAAGTTCGTGTCAAATACCATAAGTTACGCAAAAACTGGTGTTGGTGTGGTTCAAGAAAAAAAGCTGGATGACACAAGTTATTATATCAACATGGAACTCAGCTGGGTGAGGTTCAATGCTCGTGTCCTCGAAGAAGCACGCGACGAATGGCATCCACTGCTTGAGCGTGTCAAATTCATGGCAATTTGCGGAAATAACCTTGACGAGTTTTTTATGACTAGAGTTGCCCGGTTACTTAAAAAAATCGCTAAAGGCTCCCAAGAACGCTCAGTAGACGGGCTGACATCTATAGAGCAGATTTTGGCCACCCGCCAAGAGATACTTTCCCTAATTGAGCAACATGCTGCCTGCTGGAAAAATGAGCTTCTGCCAGCCTTGGCCAAAGAGAACGTAATAATTCGAAAATATGCTGATTTATCAAATAAAACTAAGGACAGTATGCGAGAGTATTTTAAAACAAATCTTCTACCTAAAATAATTGTGTTTAAGGATGTTTCTGATGTATCTTTAATTGAAAATCTGCAGATTTATTTATGTGCTGAATCAGCAAGCAAACAATTCCATTCAATTATCGCTCTGCCCTCAGAAAAATTTGGAAGACTGATAAAAATCCCTCAGAGCCCCTACCGCGAACTACTCAATTTAGACCACAATTTTATTTTCATAGAAGACCTTACCGCAAACTGTATAGATTTAATTTTTCCAAACGAGCAAAACTTAAACACTTATCCCTTTAGACTAACCCGCAATGGCGAAATAGATATAATGATGGATGAATCCTCTGATTTTTTAGGTTCAGTAGAACAGGGGCTTGCCAAAAGAAAGACTGGCTTTCCCAGCCGACTTGAATTTGATGCTCATATCCCCAACACTCTAAGGACAGCATTAATGGATTATTTTAACCTGCCTAATCATTTAACCTACACATTTGACGGTCCGCTTGGACTAGTGGACCTTTGGTGTCTCTATAAAATTGTTCGTCCCGATTTAAAAGACAAGACGTTTCTGCCCTCTATTTTGCCCCTGTTAACCCCCGAAAAAAATCTCTTTACAACAATTTCTAAACGTGACATCGTGCTATATCATCCATACGACGGGTTTGAGATAATCATTGATTTACTCAAAGAAGCCGCCCAAGATCCCTTGGTCGAAAGTATCTGCATCACTATGTACCGAGTGGATGCCCATTCACCCATAGTGGAGGCACTAATAGAAGCAGCACAAAACGGCAAAAAAGTAACTGCAATTGTCGAGTTAAAAGCCAAGTTTGACGAACAAAACAATATTTTGTTGGTTTCAAAACTCAGACAAGCAGGAATCATTGCAGTCTATAATTTTCCCAACTTAAAAGTTCACGCTAAACTCTGTCTCATAACTCGGCATGAAAAAGCAGGGTTGGTGCGGTACTCACATATTGGTTCAGGTAACTATAATGCGGTGACCGCTAAAATTTATGGCGACACCGGATACTTGACCGCTAACCCCGAAGTTGGCTCAGAACTCGAGAAGCTTTTCAACAGCATAATAAACGGGTTGCAAGAAAAAGGTTTCAAATATTTGTTAGTAGCCCCCAAAAGTCTCAAGAGTGAGATTCTATCCCGTATTGATCGTGAAATCTTGGTCCATCAAAAGATGGGCCAAGGATATTTGGCCTTTAAACTCAATAATTTGGAGGATAAGGACATCATTAATGCTCTCTATCGAGCATCTATGGCTGGTGTCAAGGTAGAATTAAACGTCAGAGCGCTCTGTGTTCTACGTCCAGGCATAGCTGGGATAAGTGATAACGTCTCAGTAATTTCCATCGTCGGACGCTTTTTGGAACATGCCCGTATCTACTACTTTGAAAACGGTGGCAAAAGTGATCTCTTAATTGGTAGCTCGGATATGATGTTTCGCAACCTCAATGAACGCATTGAGGTTCTCTTCAGTGTTCCTGATTCCCAGATACGTCGCATAATCTTTGATTACATGCTAAAAATTCACCTAAAAGATAACGTGAAAGCCCGAAAACTTCTCCCCGATGGAACCTACCAACGAATAACTCCCAAATCTGGCGAAACAAACCTTGATTCCCAGTTTTGGCTAATCCAAAACCGAGGTATATGGAATGAATACGCTGCCCACATCCCAAAAGTGTATAGTTAACTCAGGTTATTGCCGTTTTGGTGCTCAAACACTTCTAAACCTCTTAGAAGGATTTGATGACCTACTAGAGGGGGTTATAAATAACCAAGATGTCGAATATGTGCACAAAATACGGGTGGGTTATAGGCGACTAAGTGTGATGTTGCCTTTTTTTATGCCCTTTTTCTCTAAAAAAAAATATAAAACATGGCACAGGGAAATCAAAAAGGTTACACGATTACTTTCCAAAGCACGTGACTTCGATGTACAAATCGACTTTGTAGAGCACTACCTAAAGACGCTTAAAAGCCCTGTAGATAACGCTGGCTTAAGTGCACTGTTAAAGGAACATAAAAACTGCCGAAAAAACATGCAAGCACAGGTTATCAAAGAGATAGAAAATTTCAAAACCTCTCAAACATTGGCTGAAATCAGGATATGTTGCGAAAATTTATTGGAACAACAAACTGATGAAGCTGTTGATTTTGGATATATGCTTCAAAGTGCTCACCGCAATATAACCCTCAAGTTAACTGATTTTCTTTCCCTGAAACGCTATATTTATCTCGATAATGAGCCGCTTTGTCATCACCAGATGCGTATATACGCCAAAAAACTTCGATACACCCTCGAATGCTTTGCCCCTTTCTATGAAAACAGGCTTGAATCGGAAATTCGTTGGATTAAGACTTTTCAAGATACTCTGGGTGAGGTGCATGATTGCGATGTATGGATTGACTACATCCAACAGTTCAACAGAAAACTGCATAAGGAAATCAAACATAAAGCTACAAAAAACTCCTCCTTTGTGGTCCTTGACGAATCACTCAAGATTTTCACCGCCTACATCTGGGACAGAAGGAAAAAGTACTACTGTCAGTTTATAGATTGTTGGAATCAATCAATGAAACGCGGTTTCTTTGATCAGCTTGTCACCAAAACCAGCCAGAGAATTTTTATGGCATCACAAGAAAAAATTTATCAAGCTCTTACCCATCACACTGTTAAACTCGCAGTACTATCAGATATCCATGCTAACCTACAGGCGCTAAAAAAAGTCATCCAAGATGCCGAGATGCGGGGGGCCGAAATTTTTGTTAACGCCGGAGATTCTGTAGGATTTGGTGCCTGTCCCAACGAGGTTATTGAGTTGCTTTGTGAAAAGAACATATTGAGTATCGCTGGTAACTATGATGTGGCAGTGCTAAATAACAGAAGTGATACAAAAGGCGAGAGGAAGACAACTTTTAAATACACAAAAGAGTGTCTTTCCAAAGCATCTGCGAGTTATCTGGCTTTGTTGCCACGCGAACTTAGACTAGAGGCAGGCGGCAAGCAACTTTTAGTAGTGCATGGCAGTCCAAAATCGATTGATGCGCATCTCTATCCCAGCACATCCACTAAAAAGTTACAGCGATTGGCAAAGGTAGCAAATGCAGATATTGTGGTGGTTGGGCATTCGCATATCCAGTTCCAGTGTGAGGTGGATAAGACGGTTTTTGTGAATCCGGGAAGCGTCGGAAGACCCAGCGACAGAAATCCACAGACGGCTTATGCACTTTTGAGTTTTAACCCCTTTAAAGCTGAATTAATCCGATTGTCCTATGACGTGGAAGCCGCTGCCTATGACCTGCGCAAACGGGGGTTGCCTGAAAGTTTTGCCCAGATGCTTTTCTGCGGCGTATCAATAGATGACGTGGTCAAAGATGATAAAGTCAAAAAATTCCAGATAGACGCCAACTGTAACGCTGCAGTGGCGTCTTGTGAACAGTTTTCAAAAGCTCTTTGGCCAGATGTTGAACATTGTAGGCAGGTCACTCGTTTGGCTTTAGCTTTGTTTGACGGGTTATCAGATATTCATAAGCTAGGCAAGCGGGAGCGTTGCTGGCTTGAATGTGCTGCGTTGCTTCACGATGTGGGCTTATCAAAGGGTAACGGGGCGCATCACAAGGAATCGATGCAACTTATCCTAAACGACACCCAGTTGCCTTTTCCATCAAAAGAACGACGTATTATTGCCAGCATCACACGGTATCATCGTAAGGGGTTGCCTAAACTCAAGCACTACAACCTTGCATCATTAGACATCAAATCTTTGCATTCCATATATGTATTGGTTGCACTTTTGCGTGTAGCTGACAGTCTTGATTACAGCCATGAAAGCTCCGTTAAAATGTTAACTGTTAAAACCTGTGCAAAAGAGGTAATTGTGGACTGCCTCTCTGAGGTTGATTTATTGATGGGACTGTCGCGGTTTAATAAAAAAAAGTTTTTGTTTGAAAAAATCTTTAAAAAGGAAATGGTGCTGGTATGGAATCAACAGTGAAAACTGCAGAAACTGTAGTGGGTTTTATTGACATAGGTACAAACGCCATACGACTATTAGTAGCAAGAATTAACCCTAACTTTTCTTATACCGTAATAAGCCGCGAAAAAGAGGTTGTTCGTCTAGGCGAGGGTGAATTTAGCGATCAAACTCTAAAACCCGTTGCGATGGAACGCACTATATTTGTCTGTGGAAAATTTGTAGATTTAGCTCGAACTTATGGTGCTACAGAAATTATTTCGGTGGGCACCTCAGCGATTCGCGAAGCCACTAACCAAGCAGAATTTCTCGAGAGCCTCAAAGCAAAGACCGGTTTATCCGTTAGGGTTATCTCTGGTGAGGAAGAAGCGCGTCTTATCTGGTTGGGCGTCTCAAGCGGCATAGATATCGGTTCTAAAAAAGAACTCTTTATCGATTTAGGTGGTGGCAGTACCGAGATCAGTATCGGAAACCAGCATGAATGCTTCTACATTAACAGTCTGCGCTTAGGAGCAATCCGATTAACCGCCCAGTTCATAGGAGACAGCTGGACTGCTCCCATAGACTTTGGTCTCTACAAAAAAATTAGGCAATACGCTTGTAGCAAAATCAACATAATCAAACCACACATATTAGAATATGGTGTCCGACTAGGCTGGGGCTCTTCAGGCACAATAACTAACCTAGCCGAGGTTACAAACAAATTGTTCAAGAAAACCAGCTCTAACAACAAAGCGCTGGTTTTAACCAGAAAGAACCTCAAGAAACTGGCAACGCTTCTGTGCTTATTACCCCTTGAGGAGCGAAGAAAGTTGCCTGCTATAAATCCCGAACGTGCCGACATCATTGTTGCTGGTGCCGCAATAATCGAAGCTGTCATGGAAGAACTTGGTCTCGAAGAAATCCGCATAAGCAACAGAGAACTCCGGGATGGCCTTCTTGTAGAGTATCTCTCTAACTTTGAGGGCTTTAGAGAACTCCAAAAAGAACCCATACGAAATCAAAGTATCCTACATCTGGGGCGATCATGCAATTTTGATGAAAAACACGCTCAAACTGTTGCCGATTTGTCATTGGAGCTTTTTGACAGCGCCAAACAAATAGAGCTCCATAATCTAGGCTCAAAGGAACGCGACCTGCTCAGACATGCTGCATCACTTCATGACATTGGTGATTTTCTCTCCTTTAACGATCATCACATACATTCTCACTATATCATCCGCAATGCAGGTCTTGCAGGTTTTGACAAAACTGAACTCCAGTTGATGGCAAATATTGCCCGGTTCCATCGCAAAAAGTTTCCCACAAAAAAGGTTCTAAAAGCAGAGGCGGGGATGGATGAAAAAAGCAAAGAAATCATTGCGGTGCTTTCGACGTTTTTGAGACTTGCTGAGAAACTAGATCGAAGTCATCGTGGCTTAGTTAAGAAGGTCGAGTTTGTAAGGGAAGGCAAAAACCATGTTGTTTTACGATTCTATTCAGACAATGACTGCAGTTTAGAGGAGTGGAGTATAATTCAGAATCAACCGGCATTCTATGGTGCATTTGAAAAGACACTATGTGTTCAGTGTATAGTAAAACTTAACCCTGGCGGTATTTAGTTTTTTTCGAGTAGATTTGGCTTTAGTCG
>JGI24705J35276_12237287_pt1 | contig 10536 bp, 7 predicted proteins | sample TergutNt197P4_FD_35276 | JGI IMG/M metagenome (IMG submission 35276)
CAGATGTCGGTAAAGTGCATGGTGGTAAAGGTGATTCGCCCCGACTGCAGTTCATTCAGGTCGGGAGAGATGTATTCGACTGTTCGGGTATCGGGATTGTAAAACGAGCCGTAAACCTGGTAATTGTTTTTTGGAGTGACGGCAAAGCCATTGGGCAATGGGAAGGTGACGGTAGCCATCTCGTTTAGCCACACCGTTTCCTTTCTGTCGTCAACGTTGATGTTGATGGGCGACGCCAAACGATCGAATTTACTGGTACTTTTGTAGGCCTTATCGGCCTCGCCGGCGCTGGCTGTCACGCTTACAATGACGTCTTCGTCGAATGTCTCGCCACTAAAGAAAATCTGATAGCCGTTCTCTTTCAGGTCGCCGACCATCGTTATATAACCGCTTCCCGCCTTTACCTCTTCGATGATCGGCTTGATGTCTTTTACATCGAAGCCGGACTCTTTCTCGCAGGAGCCGAACAGTAACGCTGCTGCGATTGCACAAAATGTGACGCGTCGCGTCGTTTTTTTGAAATTTTTCATATTGTTGTTTGTTTTATTGTTTTATAAAATTTTATATTAGTTTATTCCATCAGTATATTTGTTCTTTTTCAACCATTTTTCATAAATTTTTATTCTTCACTTTCATATTTTGGGCGGCAAAAATACAGTCAATTATTCGAAGAAGGTGGACAAAACGTAAAAATTTTGGGACAAAACGTAAAAAAATTGGACAAAACGTAAATTATTTGGACAAAACGTAAATTTTAACAATTTTTAAGGATATTGGACGCGAAACTCACAGAAAACACCGCGTATTTACAAAAAAAAACGTCACTTCTTAAAAAACAAAAATATTTCCCCGAAAAATTGTTATCTTTGCCTGATTATTACTGCTTGAATAATGTTTAAACTTTTTCTTTTATTGAATCCTGTGTATGCCACGCTGTTTTGGGTGGTTGTTTTAAACAGTGTAAAACGGCAGGGCAACGAACCAAAAATGTTTTTGGGCAAATTTTTTGTGGTGGCATTTCTTACTTTCTTTGCTCATTTATTGTATTTTATACCCTTGCCCGAAATTTATATCTATGCCGATACGATTTATTATCTTACGCATTTGCTGGTTTTTCCGCTGTACTATATATATGTACGACTGTTGAGTACAGACCTCAATTTTTCGTTGAATATTCATTACAAACACCTGCTTTTGCCATTGGCACTGTTTGCGCTTTATACAGCAGGCGTTCTGTTTATGACTAAAACGGAGTATATTGATTTTATCTACAATATACCGGTTAAAAGCGAAGGCGTGATAAAAAATTTTATGTATCTAAATATCATATCTTTAATCGTTCACATTACCTTTATCATTCAGGGCATTGTGTATATGACGCTTTCTATTTTGGCTGTGAACCGGAACCAAAAGAATGTCGTCAATTTTTACTCCAACACCGAAGATGATTCGTTGTATAAAGTACAATGGCTCAATATAACAGTCTCTTTGACAATGACAACCAGTATTATTATGGAAGTTTTAGGCAAAAAAAGTTTTGCGGGACACGACTTTTTCCTGCTTGCACCGTCTATAATTTTCACGGTAATGCTGTTCTGCATCGGTTGGCTTGGCAATAGTCAAAGAGCTGTACTGTTGACGGATATAGAGAAGGAAAATGAAATTGCGGCGATTAATGAATATACAGATAAAGGCGAAGACACAAGTAGAAGTACAAATACAAATAAAGGCAAACACTCAAGTAAAGGCAGAAACACTACGCTGCCTTTGTTACAGGAAAACCTAACAAAAACGCAAAATATCCGTATAAAAAACCACTTGGAAAACTTATTTGACAAGGAGCATATTTATCTGAATAAAGATTTGACGATTTGGGAATTAGCAAAACAACTCGACACCAACCGCAGCTATCTTTCGCAGATTATCAACACCGATTACAGACAGAATTTTTCGGCTTTTGTGAATTCCTATCGCATCCGCCATGCCGAAAATCTACAACAATCCCACCCCGAACTCTCTCAAATTGACATCGCCGAAATGTCGGGGTTCGGGAGTGTGAAAAGTTGGAAAAGAGTGGGGAAAGAGGAGGATAAGAGAATCAGGAATTAAGAATTAAGAATTAAGAATTAGGAATTAGGAGTACTGTATTCATAATTTTCAATTTTCAACTTTCAATTTTCAATTGAAATCGTACCTTTGCATCAAAATTGAATATTAATGCACACCAACGAACAGGAATATTTATTAGCACATATTCACATACCAGATGATTTGCGCAAGTTACCTGTTGAAAAATTAACGCAAATCTGCCGGGAAATCCGCCAATTTATTATTTCTGTCTTAGCTGAAAATCCGGGTCATTTGGGAGCGAGTCTTGGGACAGTTGAATTGACCGTTGCGCTTCATTATGTTTTCAACACACCCGACGACAGGATTGTATGGGATGTCGGACATCAGGCGTATGGACATAAGATTCTGACAGGCAGGCGTGAATCCTTCCATACGCTCAGGCAATGGAAAGGAATCAGCGGTTTTCCTAATCCGGCAGAGAGCGAATACGACGCCTTTATTGCGGGACATGCTTCCAATTCGATATCTGCTGCGTTAGGCATGTCGGTAGCTTTTGAACTCAACAAGGAAGATAATCGCAATGTCATTGCCGTAATTGGCGACGGCGCTATGACGGGAGGACTGGCTTTTGAAGGACTTAACAATGTATCAACTAATCCGAATAACCTGCTTATTATCCTCAACGACAACGATATGGCCATTGATAATAGTGTAGGGGGACTAAGCCGCTATTTGGTCAATATCACTACCAGTCACACATACAATAAAATTCGCTACGGAGCCTATAAAATCTTTCGGAAAATGAACCTTATCTCCGAAAAACGCAGGGAAAATATCCTTCGGTTCAATAACAGTTTGAAAGCGCTAATCAACCGGCAACATAATCTGTTTGAAGGATTCAGTATCCGTTATTTCGGGCCTGTGGATGGACATGATGTGGTGGATTTGGTGCAGAAGCTAAACGACATCAAACGCATGAAAGGCCCTAAATTATTACATATCAAAACAAAAAAAGGCAAAGGATTCAAGCCGGCTGAAGAATCAGCTACCGAATGGCATGCCCCGGGTAAGTTCAATAAAGATACCGGCGAACGTATCGTACCTCAAAATCTGAATGAGCCACAACTGTATCAGGATGTTTTCGGGCATACTTTAGTTGAGTTGGCAGAAAAAGACAAGCGGGTCGTCGGCGTGACGCCGGCGATGCCTACCGGTTGTTCGATGAGCTATCTGTTCAAAGCCTTTCCCGACCGCGCTTTCGACGTCGGTATTGCCGAAGCACATGCCGTGACCTTTTCAGCAGGATTGGCCAAAGAAGGCATGATCCCCTTCTGCAACATCTATTCATCTTTTATGCAACGCGCTTACGATCAGGTAATTCATGATGTCGCCATCCAACGTCTGCCTTTAGTGCTTTGTTTGGATCGCGCCGGATTAGTAGGCGAGGATGGTTGTACGCATCATGGCATTTTCGACTTAGCCTGCTTGCGTCCTATTCCAAACCTGACGATTGCCTCACCTTTGAATGAATGGGATTTACGCAATCTTATGTTTACCGGGTATCAGGCATCCAATCCGTTTGTTATCAGATATCCGAGAGGACAGGGTGAATTGAAAAACTGGCAAAATACAATGGAAGTGTTGCCCGTCGGACGCGGGAAAAAAATCAGAGAAGGCAATCAAATCGCTATACTTTCAATCGGGCCGATTGGCAATGAAGTCATCAAAGCAATAGATATGGCGGAACGGGATGGTATTTCGATCGCTCATTATGATATGATCTTCCTGAAACCTATTGATAAATCTATTCTTTATGAAGTTGGTAAACGCTTTACACATATTATCACGGTCGAAAATGGTACCGTCACAGGAGGCTTGGGGAGCGCAGTCATGGAATTTATGGCTGAATACAGGTATGCAGCAAAAATAATACGTATTGGCGTAACCGACCGGTTTGTCGAACATGGAAGCATTCCGGAACTCTATCAACTCTGCGGGTTGGATGCAGAAAGCATCGCTGATACAATCAGAACTTTTTGGTTTTTTCAATGAAACAAGTTGCTTTTGTGATGAAAATTACTATTTTTGTAAACTTTGTGAACTTTGTGGTGAATTAAATTTAAAACTAAATAACCAATGACAACAAGACGCCATTTTCTTCGCAGTTCGGCAATCGGTGTTGCCGCCGTAGCTGTACCTGCCGCTATGATCTCAACCCCTGAAAACACTGCCTCAAATGAAAATAAGGAGAACGGCCCGCTGAAAGCCGGTATCGCCCGTGAGATAATCACTCCCAAATTGGGCGGATTATTTATGGGATACGGATCCGACAAAGGAAGCACAGCCGTGCACGATGATCTGACAGTGACTGCATTAGCCCTCGAATATGGACGGCTTAAGGTGGTACTTATGAGCGCAACCGTCTGTCTGATAGGCAATAAACTTGTCTCCCGAATCCGCCGGTTGTGTGGTGAAGCGGCAGGTGTTCCAGCCTCGCATGTGATCATTGCTGCCACTCATACCCATTCAGGACCGATTACCACCGACACCAATACTGACATACCTTATTGTGATGAGATATTTATTCCCAAATGCGTTGCTGCAGCCAAAGCTTCCGTAAACGCTATGAAATCCGCCACAGTAGGGGTGGGCAACACAGATAGCCTGGTGGGTATCAACCGGCGACAACTTTTACCTGACAATCGGGTAGCATTAGGACAAAATCCCTGGGGAGCCTACGACCGCGAGATGACAGTTATCTCATTCAAAGGGAATGATGGCAAATCTTTTGCCAATATCATCCATTGTACTGCACATTGTACGGCTTCCGGTATCAATACCGAAGTCACGCGCGACTGGGCAGGCGTGATGATTGACCGGCTGGAGAAAGAGTCGGGCGCCATTACGATGTTTTTTAACGGCATGGAAGGCGATGTTGCACCGCGGATGGCCAATGGAGGATCTACGGGCGACATTGACCATGCCATGGAAGTGGGTTCGGTGGCCGCGCTCGACGCAGTCCGGGCCTATAAAGACATACGTGTTTACAACGATGAAGTCATGGCGGTTGCAACCGGCGAGGTCAGTCTTCCACACGCACCGATTATGCCCATAGAAGAAGCCCGTACCCAATTGGCAAAGATTGAAGCCGGCCCAAAAGGACGCTGGACGGAAGACTACACAAACATTCTAACAAAAATCATTGACCTGCATACAAAAGGAGAAACAGGCGAGTCGTCTTATGTGTACGACCAGACACTTGTCAATATAGGACCCATTGTATTTGTGCCTATTCCCTACGAAGCATCGTCAGAAATATCATTGCGGCTACGCGCTTACAGTAAATACGGACATACACTTGCGATAGGCTGCACCAACGGCAGTAACTCCTATCTGCCTTCGCAGGATCAGTTATGCAGGGGAGGTTATGAAGTCGAACGATTTATGTGGTTTACACCGAGGAGATTAGCCGATAATGCCGATATGCACTTAGTCAATCAAAACCTTCAATTGATGGAAAAACTATAAATAATATAAATATATATCATGGAACAAATTAACAGACGAAAATTTTTAGGAGCAGCTGCGTTGGCAGGAACAGGGCTGGCAATGACGCCTTCGGCAACATTAGCCGGATTAAGCCACATTACCCCAATCGTATCAGGCGATGAAGACCAGCCGGCCTTGTTGGGAGGGCCCAAAGCGCATCCGGACAGATTCCCCGGATGGCCGGTTTATGACTCAACAGAAGAACAAGCCTTGCTCGATGTGTTGCGTAGCGCTAAGTGGGGACGTTTGGATGGCAAAGTAACGGCCAATTTCGAAGAAGAGTATGCCAGGATGATGGGTATGAAACACAGCCTTGCCGTTGCAAGCGGCACAACGGCATTATATACCATGCTGGGAACCTTAGATGTTGGTCCGGGCGATGAGGTGATTATCCCTGCTTATACATTTGTGGCCACCTACAATGTTGTTGTACTCAATTATGCATTACCGGTATTGGTTGATACCGATATCGAATCATTCCAGATAGACCCCCAAAAGATGGAAAAAGCCATTACGAAGCAAACCAAAGTATTGATGCCGGTACACATGGGTGGCGTACCCGCCAATATAGACAGCATCATGGCTATCGCCCAAAAACATAACCTTCCGGTGATTGAAGATGCCTGCCAGGCGCCCGGATCGGAATGGAAAGGCAAGAAAGTAGGTTCGTATGGCATCGGAGGTGCTTTCAGTTTTCAATCTTCCAAAAACCTGAACTGTGCAGAAGGCGGCGCAATTACCACCAACGACGAAGATTTTATAAAGACCTGTTACCGCTTTCATAATCAGGGACAAGGAGGCACATCTGCTATGCATGCTTCGGGTACAGGTACGCGGGGAACTAATGGACGTCTGACTGAATTTCAGGCTAACATCCTCCTGTCTCAAATGATCCGCCAACAGATACAGGACAAAAAAAGGTATCAAAATGCACTTTACCTGTCTAAATTATTCAACGACATACCGGGTATTTCACCGGCAAAACTCTACGATGGCGTTTCCTTTGTTTCCTATCACCTGTATATGTTCCGTTTCGACAAATCGCATTTTGCCGGAATGAGCCGCCAACGCTTTATCGAAGCATTGAGAGCCGAAGGAGTAAGCACCTCAAGCGGGTATGGACATTTGAATAAGGATACATATGTGACCGGATTGGCTCAAAACAAACATTTCCTAAAAATATACGGGGAAAAAACGATGAAACAATGGCTCGAACGCAATGATTGTCCCCAAAACGACCAATTAGCCGGTGAAGAAGCCATCTGGCTCACTCAAAGCATGTTGCTCGGCACTACACGCGATATGGAACAAATCGCCGAAGCCATCCGTAAAATCCAAAAACATGCCGCTGAATTAAAAACCTGAAAATCAACGATAAATTTTTAAAAAAACAGTATGTAAATCTGTTGGAATCTTTCAAATTTTTTGCACTTACTAATATGTAAAGTACACCGAATATGAAAATTATAAATCGATAAACAATAAAATGTGAAACCGTGATTTTAAAATCAACTAAGAGCATGGGCTTTATTCCTTCTCAAATCCTTTATGTAGAAGGCGATTACAATGATGATTTAAACCGGTTCATACTGAATTATTTTGAAATCATTGCGGACGAATGTAAAAAAATAAATTTAAACTTTATTTATTTGCCGAAAATCAATGAATGGATTAGCGATCAATCATCATGGAAGTTTCTGGCAAGTTACTTTTATCCATCTATGAGAAGTAAGATCAAATCGCTATCAATTAGAGATTTACATTCAAGCGTTGCCGAAATAGCTCCTTCATTGCAAGATAATATATGTCAATATTTTGAGGCGTTAGGCTATCGTGATGAAATTCGCCCGGGATTGCTCAGGCTTGTGAATGAGTCGGAAACCGAAGGGTGTACTTTTGAATACTTCTTTTTTGATTCGAACTTGATAAAAAAAAGATAATAAGCCGTTTAGTCATAGATTCGGATTACAAAATCACACTTCCCGATTATGGAAGTAAAGCGATTCATTTAACGCCATTGGTAAAAAGTTTATATATTTTGTTTTTATGGCATCCCGAAGGCATACAATTATCCAACATGTCGAAATATGAGCTTGAGCTGATTGTGATTTACTCCTCATTAACCGACCTGTCCGATCCAAATCCAAATGAGATGAAAAGGATGTTGAAAAGCATCAATCTATTATGTTCCCCTAATAAAAACTCGATACATGAGAAAATATCATTGATCCGTAAAGCATTTAATAATCAAATGTGGGAAGGTTACGCCAATCACTATATCATAATCGGCACAAGAGGAGATAAATACACCATAAAGTTAAAAGAGAAAGATGTATCAATAACCAAGTTTTTAAAGTTTGACGCCCGTTATTTGCAGCAAAAAAAAAATGCTTGGAAAGATCGAATTAAGAAATATAAGGAAAGCATAAATAATCAACCGGTTTGCAGCCATTAAGCAATATACAAATATGAAAACAAACCACCTCTCTCTTAACGTTAACAATGCAACAACAAGAATTATCAGGCGATTCGTTCTCATTGTTTTTTTCGCGTTGTTAGTTATGAATTATGTGATTGTCAAGGCATCAGATCCGGTAATAAAAATCACAAAAGTACCTCCGCTTGGTGAGAGTGGTTATGTTGAAGGCAAAGTGGTATGGAACGAATTGACTGCTAAAAATATAAATCAATATGCAGTTATTGCGATGCTTCATGCAATATGGGATGGAGGTGGCGATTATTTCGTGAAGCCATTCACAAACAACTATCTGAATAATATAGACTTAAAAGGATCGTTCAGGATTATGATAACGACCGGAGGAATGGATAACGAGGTTGATGAGGTCTTTTTTTATTTGGTTGATCGTTCGACAATCAATGATGCAGACGTCGCTAATCCCGCGACAATGTCAAACAAATACTTAGCAACAAAAACGATTTACCGCAGTCAATTTATTGAATCTGATCCGGAACCCGAATTTCAAAATATAAATAACCATCTTCTTCTTACCGGTACGGCTGCCTTGCTGCTTATATTTGGATGCATATTGACATATTTATTAATCAGAAAGCGACATCAAACAAAAAAGAAATCGGAAACAAGCATAGAAATAGCGATGGATAATAAAGAAGGACTTGCCCGAATTCCGGTGAGATTTAATGGCGTGGAACTTTTTTGTATCGTTGATACCGGCGCTGAGATTAGTGTTATTTCCACCATGGAAACTAATTATTTAGTAAAATACGGAAAATTAAAAAAAGATGATTTTGGCGAAAAAAAGACAATAATACTCGCCGCGACAAACGAAGAATTTGATGGCAGAGTAGTTAATTTCAAAACGTTAGAAATAGGGACGCAAGCATTTAATGATGTCAAAGCTTTCTATACCGAAGAACGTAACGCAGAACCGATATTGGGAAATGACGTATTAAGTCGTTTTGGAAAAGTAATCATTGACAACGAACATCACAAAGTGATTTTTGAAATCTGAAAAATGCCGGTACATTTTTCAGATTTCAAAAAACCGCTGATATGATTTATTTTTTTTCATTGTTGTTCAGATATTACTAAATTATCACTTTATAAGCGTTGTTATTAAGTGTAACCACATAGTAGCCTTTAGTGAAGAAACTCAGCCCTTCACCGGCGCCGACTTTGAAATTTCTGTTAATAAAATCCAATGTCTTGTTTACATCCCATAAATGAGCTACTTCCGAATCGTGACAGAGAGCAAGAATACCCCATGTATTTGTATCAAGAGGCATGTTGCTTTTATTAATAGTCTTTCCATCCGTATCGGTACCGGTGTAAAAACATCCGCTTTGAGGGTCGTACATCGACATTACAAAATTACGGGCATGAATACCGGCTTGTCTGTAACGTTCAATGTCTGTTCGGTCGGTGGCTATTTCAGCAAGCAACCGGTATGCAATGTAAAGATCAAGCGAATGTTCGGTCGACTTGTAGGTTAATTTTGGAGGACCGGCCGGATTTAACGGATTCGGTTCCCAACCTTGATAGCCGCCCATAAAGCCTCCTCCATCCGAATCGGGTGAATAGAAATTTGTCAGGATATAATCGCCCAGTTTCATGGCTACATCCTTGTAATCTGTTTTCGGATGCGGTGCATTTTGATATATCTTTGCTAATGAGATAATTGCCCACGCGAGGTTTCCTGAGTTGATGGAGACAGCATATAAATCCTCCCACCATTCTTTGTAAGCAGTGCTGTAAAAACCCGGTATTAAGGCAAATTCCTTTCCATGTACCGACTTCCATCCGGGATACGAACGCGGATCGCCATTAAAATACGCATTTCTGAGTACACAGGTTTCGTAATACCTGTCGTTACGAGCGGCATAGACTAACGCATCGGCAATCCGGCAAGCCCTGTCATAATCTCCGAAAAACGATAATGTCAGCGCAGCAATTGCATTGTCGTAGATATATGCAAAATTGTTGATAAAGGCCTCATCTTTATCAAGTGAAACAGGATCATGGCTTCGCAGAAAGAGAGGCGTTGTACGCTCTACATCAAACTCATACACGATTTCATCTAAGTAGAAGATGATTTGAGACCTACCGGCGTTTTCCGGTTCGTTCGTTACCCAACCAAATCCACACGTTATCCGGCTTAAATCAAGTCCCTTTAAATCAATCTCATAGTCGCGCCATTCTTTTGATAAGGTTACATACGCCCCACCGTTATAATGCTTTTCGGCCGTATCAGGGAATTTCGCATTCGGATCATTATCAGCCAACCCACCAAGATAGAAACTTACGCTCTCACCACCCTGCTCGCCACGTGCTTTAAATTTTAACTTTTTAGCGCCACGTAAGTCTTGACCCGTATTTGTTTGCCCGAAATCCAACTCAGGAGTGGTTGAGCCTTGCGCTAACTTACCGGTCAGAAACAT
>JGI24705J35276_12237286_pt1 | contig 10516 bp, 7 predicted proteins | sample TergutNt197P4_FD_35276 | JGI IMG/M metagenome (IMG submission 35276)
TTGCATTTTTACATCCCCACCAAGAGAATCCATCGTTTTTTGGAGTGCACCCCGCAGGATTGGGGTGACGGATATGGCAACGTCACCATCAGCTGTACGGCGGAAAATCAGGCCATGGCCGACAAACGTCTGCCCCTTTTCGCTTCCTTGCCGATACGGCGCAAGGAGATCATTGTGGAGCCCATGCTGGAGCCCATGGATCTTTCTCCTTACCTGTCCGGCATCAGTCAGGTCATCGCCGGAGGTGAATCAGGAGATGGGGCAAGGATCTGTGATCTCCGGTGGTTCATCGATTTGCAACGGCAGTGTAAAACCGCGCATGTGCCTTTCCGGTTCAAGCAAACCGGCGCCAAGTTCATCAATGAAAAAGGGCAGCGGGTCATCGTAGCCAGGATGCACCAGCAACGTCTCGCGGAGAGATACCGGCTCAGTCTTTTTTAGGGCATTGCAATGTTGGAATGCTCTATGTACGCCATGCCGAGGCATGGCGCGTCGCCGTGCAGACCCGCAAGCAAATAACAATTTTATGGCAGGGGAGAAAATTAATATGTTGGAATTTCACGTAGATGTAGAAAAATGCGTCCAGTGCGATGCCTGTGTCCAGGATTGTCCAAGTGAAATCATCCACCGGGAAGGGACAGTGCCGGAAGCGGCTGAAGGCGCGTGCCTTGAATGCCAGCATTGTCTGGCCGTATGCCCTTCGGGGGCGATATCGGTATTCGGTTTGAAACCGGAAAACAGTCTGCCGTTGCTTGAAGGCGTTCTTCCTTCGTACCAGCAGATGAAAACGCTTGTACGCGGTCGCCGGAGCGTGCGCCAGTTCAGTGATGAAGATGTTCCGTCCACGCTTATCGACGGATTGTTGGCGGATATTGCCCACGCGCCGACCGGTTGCAATGACCGTGATTTGACTTTTTCGCTTGTCCCCGACCGTAAATCCATGGGGCTACTGCGGGAACGGCTTGTCACAGCACTTGAGACCCGACAGGAACCGGGGGCGGTCCTAGATGCGTTTATTGCCGCCGCTGTGGCGGCATACCGGAATAACGGCAGGGATATGCTGTTCCGGGGTGCGCCGCATCTGCTTATTGTCTCTCCTGGTGAAAAGGCGACCTGCGGCCACGAAGATGCGGTACTCGCCCTCGCGTATTTCGAATTACTGGCGCAAAGCGCCGGCTTGGGAACGACTTGGTGCGGCGTGATCAAATTTATCGCCGACATGATTCCGGAAACCCGCGAAATGCTCGGTCTGACTCCGGATGCCTATTTCTATGCTATGTTGTTCGGCAAGCCTGCGGTCAGGTATGCACGGACGGTCCAGCGGGATTCGGCGGCGCGGATTCGCCGGGTTAGCATAGCCTAAATATTTTAAAGCTGAAATGCTCTAGACGTAGGCTATGCTAACAAATAGCCATTTTGCCCTCCGGCTGCATCAAATTGCGCCTGTTATTCCAGCAGAATATCATAAGAGTATACTCCCTCATAGCAGGCTTATTTTCCTTGCCGGAGAACAAAATGGCTTATTCTTTAGCGCAGCTTGGCGAATACGGCTTGTCTCTATAAAAAATACACAGTTCCCGCACGGGAAAGCGTGCCATTCCTCCAGCAGATTCCGGAAACAGCGGTAGTCAGGCTCTTGATAAAAGGAGCTTGCTCCCGTATCCATCGGCATGGGCTTTTTTACGCTGCACTAGCAAGGAACCGCTGTTATGAAACTGCAAAATAGGGTGCTGTTGCCGATTTTGGCGCTGATCGTCGCGCTGATGGGCGTTTCAGGCGTGTTGTCGTACCGCACTGCCGAAAAAAATCTGACCTCGTCGCTTGTGAACAATATGAAAGGCGAGGCCAAGGCATTGGTCCGCACCATACATACCCTGATTGAGGACGCGGAGCGCGATGTGCCGCGGACCACCACCCGGGAAGAAATAGTGAATTTTTTCAAGGGGGATATCCACAATCCCCAACGCCAGAAAGAGGTCTCCGCCGTGCTTAAAACCGTTGCGGACACCTACCCGAATTTTGACCGCATGTCGATATATGACACCGAAGGGGTCACAGTTGCCTGCTCCGCTCCCTCGGTGATCGGGCAGAGCTTTGCGGACCGCGATTATTTCAAGGCGGTGAAGTCGACCCGGGAGATGTTTACCTCAGCTCCGTTTCGCAGCAGGGTGAACAACGCCTCGGTTCTAGTGGTTGCCGCACCGATCATTCAGGACGGCAAGCTCATGGGCGTGATCACCGCAAATCTGAGTCTGCCCCTGTTCTTCAGCAAGTACGTTGAGCCGGTGCAAGTGGGGGATGCAGGGTACGCCTTTGTCCTTTCGGCGGAAGGATTCATTGTCCTGCATAAGCAGCATGATCTGGAATTCAATGACAAGCTGCCCGAAAAGCGGGACTACGCCCGTCTTGCTCAAAAAGGCCGGGGTGCGGATGCCTTTGTGGATGCCAAGGGTAACATGGTCCGCGTCTATCTGGAAAAGGAGCCCAAAAGCGGCATGGTGGCCGTACTGCGCGCGGATGAGGCCGATGTTTTCTCCGGTTTGACCGAGATACGCAACCAGACGCTTACCGTCGTTGCCGTGAGCATATTGTTGGGGACTCTGGTTGTCTTTCTGATTATCCGGCCGGTGGTGGGCGCCGTCAGGGCCGGAGCTGCCTTTGCCGAGGAAATAGCCGGGGGGAAGCTCGATTCCACCTTGGCTGTAAAGCGTCCGGACGAACTTGGCGCCCTGGCCCAGGCCTTGCGCGCCATTCCCGCGGTGCTGAGGTCCATCATCGGTTCATACGAGCAGTTGGAAAGAGACGTGGAGCAGGGACGCCTTGACGCTCAGGGGGACGCTTCCGGCTTTTCTGGCGAGTATGCGAATCTGGTCAAGGGCACCAATTCCGTCATGAACCGCTACCGTATGGTGCTGGATAACATCCCCTCGCCGGTGGTTATGCTGTCCGGGGAGGGCAAGGCCGTTTTCCTGAACTCCCAGGCCCAGCAACTGGCGGGACAGGTCTATAGCGGGAAAAGCGCCGACCGGCTTTTTTCTTTTGAGGACCAGGACTCGCCCGATTCCCCCTTGCGTCGCAGCCTTGAAACGGGCCGCCCCGCAAGCGGAGAAACCCGCGCACATCCCGGGGGCAAAACCATGGATGTCAGCTATTCCTCCATTCCCATGGAGGACAGTTCCGGCAAGGTCGTCTCGGTGCTCCAGCTCATCACCGACCTGACCGAAATCAAATCCGTGCAGGGGACCATAGCTGAAGTGGCAAATCAAGCGCTGGATATTTCGGACAGGCTGGCTAAGGCTTCGGAAGAGCTCTCCAGCCAAGTGGATCAGGTCAGCCGGGGGGCCAACATACAGCGTGAGCGCGCAGACTCGACAGCCACAGCCATGGAAAAAATGAACGCCACCGTCCTGGAAGTGGCGCACAGCGCCACCGAAGCCAGCAGCCAGGCGGCAACCACCAGAGGAAAGGCGCAAGCGGGTGCGGTTCTGGTGGAAAAAGTGACCGGCGCCATCGGCACGGTAAGCGTTGTTGCCCAAGATTTGCAGAAGAGCATGCAGACCCTGGGGCAACAGGCCGAATCCATCGGTGGCGTGATGAACGTGATTTCCGATATCGCGGACCAGACTAACCTGCTCGCGCTGAACGCCGCCATTGAGGCGGCCAGGGCCGGGGAAGCCGGGCGCGGGTTCGCCGTGGTGGCCGACGAGGTGAGGAAGCTTGCGGAAAAGACCATGAATGCCACGTCGGAAGTGGAACAGAGCATCAAGGGCATCCAGGGCTCAGTGCAGACCAGCGCCAGTCGTTTTACAGACGCGGCTGCGAGCGTGGCGGAAGCCGTGACCCTTGCGGAAAACTCCGGCGACGCGCTTAAGGAAATTCTGACCCTGGCGGGCAAGAGCACGGAACTGGTCACTGGCATCGCCACCGCCGCAGAGGAGCAGTCCACCACTTCGGAGGGAATCAATCATTCGGTTGAGGAGATCAACCGCATCGCGGACGAAACAGCCACCGGCATGGAGGAATCCGCCTCGGCCGTGCGCAGGATGGCCGGCATGGCCCAGGAACTGAAATATCTTCTCGACAGGCTGAAGAACTAACACGCTACGTGGTCTGAAACTCTTGCCGGCTCAAGCGGCAGACCGGCCCTTGGAACGCATGATGCATGCGTGTTGCGGCAGGCAAAAACTGCCGCAGCATGTGTTGTTACGCACTGTTCCAAAAATAAGGAGCGGATCATGGATATTTCAAGTATCTCCGGCAGCGATTCTCTTCAGGCTGTTGACCCGAGCGAGATTTTTAAAAAATGGGCCGGCAAGAAGCTACATGCCGGCAGTGACGGCGGCGACACCGTAACCATCTCCGAAGAAGGGCGCAAGCTTGCCCAAGCCCAAAAGACCGTCCAGGTAAGCCCGCTGCTGAACATGGATGATGCGGAGACGCAGGCGGACGACATAACGGTGGACGATGCATCCGACGCCTCCAGTGAAGAGGCGAACTTTTCTTCCGCCCTGAGCAGTTCTGAAGACCAGACCTCGGAAACAGACGAGATAGATGAAAAAATCACAGAATTGACGGATCAGCTCGTCGGCATCATGCAGAGTCCGCTCCCGCAGGAAGAAAGGATGCAACAGGCGGAACCCATCCAACAGCAGATAGATCAGTTGGAAATGCAGCTCAACGAGCTGAACGCCGCTGAGGCATCGCAAACATGATGTTGCGGGATAATTCCAACGCGATAGCAGAGTAGCTTTGAGGCGCCTGCGGCTGTGAGTTGTGCCTTGGCATGGCTCACGCAGCACCTTGTAAAGTTGAAATGTTCTCAATCAGAATGAAAGCACTTTTGTTTTCACATCGGAATAACATTCTATTTTTCGAATACGCTACCTCATTCGAGGCGTACAGCAGATCAAGATGAGCGTACTCGCTATAATACAGGATATCCCCGCTACGAAAGACGTCCCCGCCGGCTCATGCAGTCCCACAATGCCGAGCAGCGCGGCACTGACAGGCTCCGCCAGATTCAGCGTGGCGGCGGTAGCGGTGGGGGTCGTCCGCAACCCGGCCAGGGTAATCGAAAAGGCGAGCGCAGAGGTGACAAGCCCCAAGTATAGCGACACTGCCATGCCTTTGGGGGTGAAGATCCAGGCGCCAGGATAAGAGAGGAACAGGGGTAGCAGGCAGATGCCGCTCAGCAGGCACAGGATCATCATGACGCCTTCCACGTTGTGGCGCCGCGCCAGTTCCTTGCTGAACACCAGGTAAGTTGTGTAGGAAAGCCCCGCGAGCAGCGGCAGCCCCAGCGCCAGCGGATTCACGCCAGTGGCGCCGTGCCAGTTGAGCAGCACCAGCCCCAGAATGGCTATGGCCGTGGCCGGATACCAGGCCCGTGCCGGACGTTCGTCCAAAAAAATCCGGCCCAGCAGGGCGGAGGCTATGGGCATGGAGCCTATGGTCGCCACAGTTCCCACAGCCACGCCGTTCAGCAATATTCCTTTGAAGAAGAAAAGCTGGCAGCCCAATAAACCCAGAATCGACAGGAGGACGTTTTTGATGGGCCAGCCCTTTCGCCGGGGCAGCGTACCGCGCCAAATGCACCAGATGAGCAGCCCTAGGCCGCCGATCAGCATGCGCAACGCGCCAATGATATAGGGTGTCGCGTCTTCCGGCGCGAGGGCCTGTGTGAATCCGGATGTGCTGAAGCAAAGCGCCCCGGCAAGCACAAGCAACGGGCCGCGCAGGGGATGTCCTTCAGACATGGGCTAGGCCCTCTCCGTCAGCCTTCCTTTGTCTGGTGGGCCGTGTGGATATTTTCCAGCAATTCATCCATGTTCAAAGGTTTCCTCAGGACGCGATATGCGCCCGTTTCATAGGCGGTACGCTCGTCTTCGGCGTCGGCGTGGCCGGTAAGGATAATAACCTGAATTTCCGGATGGCTTTTTTTGAGTTCGCGCAGAACCTCAAGACCGTTCATGCCGGGCATGCGCAGATCAAGCACCACCACTTCGGGAGGCAAGGCAAGTGCGTTCAGGGCTTCAGGGCCGCTGTACACAGCCCGCGCCTCAAAGCCGCGCATCTCAAGCCGAGCGGCCAGGGTGTCGGCAAAGTGTTTTTCATCATCCACGAGCAAAATTTTGATCCCGTCACCGGGCATGCAGCACTCCTCGGCAAACCGTCATTGCGCCTGCCGGCGCCCAGCGGTGTGTCGCCGATTCTTTTATTCCAGCTTCAGCACCTTCTGCCCCATAACATAGTGCATAAGGCGCGGCCGCTCGACCGATTTTTTCAGGGAATTGATAATCCGTACCATGCGGAGCACGCCATTGTTTACACCTTCAAGCTGTTCGGTAAGTTGATGCAAGTCGGTGCGGGCAAGCAGCTCCTCCAGTTCCATGGCCTGAAGCCGCGCGGGCGCATCCTCAGGAAGCTTTTCCAGAATATTCCGTGAAAGCTCCAAAGCATGGTTCAAGCCAGCCTCCATGTCTTCCATAAGCTCACCGCAAAATTCCGCGTGATTGCGCATGACGTTCAGGGCGTTGTTGCCGAAGTGGGCGACGGCTCCGGCGGCCTTCTCCAGGGTATCCCGGGCCACGGCCACACGGCGGCCGACAGTCAGGGAGACGATACGCGCGAACTTGGACAGAAAGCGTTCGTCGAAAACCTCAAAGCCGTATTCATGCCTGGTATAGAGCATAATCAGGCCGAAAGGCCGGTGCTTCTTGCCGCGTTCGCTCAGGACAAAGGCGAGACGGGAACGGTAGCCCTGACTGTAGATGGCGCAGTCAAGGGATTGGCCGCCGTGCTCAATGGCGTGCAAATCGTTGGAAACAACGAAATTCGTGTGTCCATGCTGAATTGCCTGGGCGACCGGGTGTTTGGAAAAGCTTTCGTCCATAACCCGCGGAATCATCGGAGTGCTTTCCGAGCCCGGCGCATCGCAAAATTGGGCGATCCATTCTCCTTTGGAATTTCTCAGTCGGCAGACGTAGAGATCCGCATGCAAGGCCTGCACCAGCACCTCGGCGCTCTGGCGCAGCACTTCCTCGGGTGGAGCCATGCGATCCCCAATCGTGAGCAATTCATTGGAGACGTGCAAGAGCATTTCCGCATCGCCCTGCATGGCCGCGATGGACGACAGCAGAGCCAGAAGACAACGCCAGCCTTTGATATGCGAAGTGCTTACCGCATGGCGGTGGCCGGAATCAAGAGCTTGCTTCGCCGCGGGCAACAGAGCCAGTACGGCGGTGCGTATCGTTGGCGGCGCATATTTCAGAAAGCGGATAATTTCCGCCCGGACAAAGTCATTTTTTGCAGCAGTTGTCATCTTCCAGAGGGTATCTTATACGCCGGGAAATTCCTAGACGCTGCCGTGGGTTTTTTTAGAGAAAATCTCCATGAGAAAAAAATATCGTCTGATATCAAGCTGTAATCCGTTCGATTGCAACCTAGTATGAAACCGCTTTGTCGGCCGGCCAGCGCGCGGCTCGACTTTCAAAAAGCTGTCGCGTATACCTCGTCTAACACGTTGCAAACGGATTATACCGTTGCATGCGGTGACAGCAGAGATGCTTTTGGGTGCTGCTGCAGGAAGCGCGTATGATGTGTCGCATAGTACAGATACGTTCAGAGCACGATTGGCCCAAGCTCGCGCATTTGCTCAAAGGGCGTGCCGGCTCCGAAGAATCCGTCGAGCGGAAGGTGCGGGAGATCCTTGCGGAGGTCGCTTTGCGCGGGGATGAGGCCGTACTTGAGTACACCCGGCGCTTTGACTGTCCGGATCTTCAGCTCCCGCTCCGTTTGGGAGAGGAAGACATCACGCGCGCTGCCGCAAGCGTAGATGCGCAAGATCGTGAGCTCATCGTTCAGGCGGCGGCCAACATTCGCACTTTCCATGAAGCGCAGCTCGAACGTTCCTGGTTCATGAACAGGCCGGACGGCAGCATCCTCGGCCAGCAGATTACGCCTGTGGATCGAGTCGGTCTGTATGTGCCCGGCGGTCAAGGGGGAGAAACCCCTCTGCTTTCCAGCCTACTGATGGGCGCTATTCCGGCCCAGGTCGCCGGCGTACGGGAAATTGCCGTGCTTTCGCCCCCGCGCAAGGACGGCAGTTTGAGTCCCTATATTCTCGCGGTGGCACACTTGCTGGATATAGACGAGATCTACCGCGTGGGCGGCGCGTGGGCTATCGGCGCGCTCAGCTACGGTACGGTCTCCATTCCGCCAGTGGATGTCATTGCCGGGCCGGGCAACATCTGGGTAACTACCGCCAAGCGTCTGGTCCAGGGGCGGGTGGGTATCGACATGATCGCCGGGCCCAGCGAAATCCTCATTGTGGCGGACAGCTCCGCAGATCCCGCCTGGGCGGCGGCGGACATGCTTTCACAAGCGGAGCATGACGAACTGGCCTCCGCCATCTGCATCACCATGGAGTCCGGGTTTGCCGACGCTGTGCTGCGTGAACTGGAAAGGCAGTGCAATGCCCTGCCGCGTGCGCTGACCGCGAGAAAAGCCCTGGAAAACTGGGGAGCGGTGGTTCTGGCACCCGATATGGATGTTGCCGTGGCCCTTTGCAACAAGATCGCGCCGGAACATCTGGAGTTGCTGGTGGAAAACCCGTGGCGCCTGTTGCCGCGGATACGCCATGCTGGAGCCGTGTTTATGGGAGGACATTCCCCGGAGGCCGTGGGGGATTATTTTGCGGGCCCCAACCATGTGCTGCCCACTCTGGGCACGGCGCGTTTCGCCTCTGCGCTTTCTGTGCATACCTTCTGCAAGCGCACCAGCATTATCGCGGCCTCTCCGTCCTTTGTGCGGGAACACGCGGACAGCATCGCCCGTCTGGCCCGTCTGGAAGGGCTTGAAGCGCACGCCCGCTCCGCTGAGGCCCGGCGCGAGAAGAAAGAGGAGCAAAAACTCACCAGTCCAGCGTTGCCTTGAACGCCTTGGCGAGGTCTGCCACGTTTGCTCGCAGAAGTTCCCGTCCCGCATATGCGATGCGCAACGCGGCGTCCTCCGTTGTCCGGCCGATACGGGCGCAAATCTGTCCCTCAAAGGCGTCCTCGAAGTCTTCAATCATGTCGCCGCGCACGGAAACGAGCAGGCGGCTCGCGGATTCCGAATAGAGCAGTTCAGCCGGGCTCATGGGTTCCAGCGCGGATACGGCGTCAAGGCTGATATCCGCGCCCTGGCGGCCGGACAGGCACATTTCTGCGACAGCCACGCCCAGGCCGCCGTCGGAAAGGTCGTGGCAGGCGGTGATCATGCGCTGTTGCATGCAGCGGTACAGCGTACGGTACCGGGCCAGCGCGCTTTGCGCGTCCACGTGGGGCACGCGGCCTCCGGAACGTCCCTGTTCGCTTGCCGCCTCGCTGCCGCCCAGTTCGCGCCAAGTGCCGCCGAGAAGATAGACGGCTTCTCCGGAGCGTTTGAAATCGCTGGATACGGCAAGCTTCACATCGCGCATCACGCCCATGACGCTGAAGAGTACCGTGGGAGGGATGGAAATTTTCCGGCCGCCGCCGGTGTAGTCATTTTTCATGGAATCTTTGCCGGACACGCAAGGCACGCCGTAGGCCAGGCAGAAATGGCGCAGGGCCTTGCAGGCCCGGACGAGCTGGGCAAGTTTATGTTGTCCGTCGGGTGTTTTTTCAGACACCACAGGGTCGCACCAGCAGAAGTTGTCCACCCCGGCCATGAAGTCGGGATCGCCGCCGGTAGCCACCGCGTTGCGGATGGCTTCGTCCATGGCATTGGCCATCATCCAATAACTGTCGTAATCGCTGAACTTGGGGCAGATGCCGTGTGCGATGACCAGCCCCTTTTCCGAGGTGAGTCGAGGGCGCAGCACTGCCGCATCCGAAGGCCCGTCGCGTTCGACGCCCATGAGCGGTTTGATCACGCTGCCTCCGCGCACTTCATGGTCGTACTGGCGGATGATGTATTCTTTGCTGCAGACGTTCAGACGCCCGAGCATGCGTTTCAGAAATTCGTCCTGCTCCGCGGCGGGCAGGTCGATCCCGGCGTCGGCCGGGGGAGGAGGCGGATCCCAGCGGGCGTTTAGCCGGTACTGGGGCGCGCCGTGGTGCAAAAAGTCCAGGGGCAGACGGACCACAGGCGTATCCCTGTAAAAGGCTTCGAAAAAACCGGACTCGGTGAAGCTGCCGAGCACTGTGGCCTCCACGTCCATTTCCGTTGCCAGGTCGAGAAAACGCCGCAGGTGTTCAGGGGGAACGGCCAGGGTCATGCGTTCCTGCGCTTCGGACAGCAGGATTTCCCAAGGACGCAGACCATCGTATTTGAGCGGCGCTTTTGCCAGATCCAGGTGCGCGCCGCCGCTGTCCTCGCACATTTCGCCAACAGAAGAGGCCAGCCCCCCAGCGCCGTTGTCCGTAATGGCGTTATACAGGCCGAGATCCCGGGCATACAGGATGAAGTCGTACATTTTGCGCTGGGTGATGGGGTCGCCGATCTGTACGGCTGTGGCCGGCGATTCCTGGTGTAATTCTTCCGAGGAGAAGGT
>JGI24705J35276_12237284_pt1 | contig 10509 bp, 19 predicted proteins | sample TergutNt197P4_FD_35276 | JGI IMG/M metagenome (IMG submission 35276)
AAACCGCCGCCCAATACGCGGTTCAATTCCTGGTCGCCGGTATCCATACGGATTTCCTCGCCGGCATTAATATCCTGCAACAGAATTGGTTTTGATTGCTGCGGAAGATAATTACTCAAGCTTGAAGATTCTTTTACCGAGTTTTGCTTAGAAATAAATTCTTCCACGTATGTATTCCATTCACCGCAGACCGGACATTTACCCAGCCATTTCGGTGAATCGTTTCCACACTGCGAGCAGACAAAGACGCTTTTTAGTTTTGCCATAATTATTTCAAATTTTCCCTTAACAGGATATTGTACTTTTGCTATTAAACATAATAGTAATTATATTGTTTTTTCATTTTTAGTCTTTATATTTGTGCGTTAATTTCTTTTCAAAGGTATGGAATTTTTTGTTATGATGTATGAGCACGATATAAAAAGGGATACAGATGCGAAGAAATTTTTCTTTAAGAAATACCGTTGCTTTGATGGTATGGGTTCCTGTTATTTTGATACTCAAAAAGAAGCGATGCGATATGTTGCCAATCGTTCGAGAGTTATACAGAATGCTATGAATTTTTCACTTTCTCAGTTTAGTGTTATCAGTAAGTTGTATATAGATAATCTTGTAAGGTATAAAAAGTATTGCCCAAAGGCTTCGTTAGTAAATGAGTATCTAAGGGATTCTTTAATTGTAATAAATTATTTAATGTCATCCGGGTGTAAGATGGAATATGTATTATCAAAGATAATTTATTTACTGAGACGATATAAGATTGTTATAGAGATTTTGGGTTATAATGTTCTTCTCCGTACCGTATGTGATTATTTGGAAACATTAGAGGTTGAATATCCTGTATTTGAAAGTGTTAAATATAAAAAAAATAAAAATTATGAAATGGATTTTAAGAAAGCTATTTAATTTACGGTTTTATTTATTGTGTGTGAGATGGAGATGTCCTTTATTTGAATTTTTACATTTTTATCCGGATTACAGTGATGTATCTGATATTTATTCGTTCCGGGTTTTGTGGTTTGAATTTGTATTGTTTAAATATTTTAATAAAAGGAATTATGGAAGGACGGAAATTTAGTAATTTAAAATGTAAGATTTTTCGTTGTGGTGTAGGTACTTTTGTTCGTATATGTCGGACTGGTCGGATTGCTTATATAGTTGGTAGTGATAGCGATTTTGTTCGTTGTGTGATGGTAGGTCTTCCGGGATTGTGTTATTATGGTTCTAATACTGTTGTTAATCGTGAATTGAACGATGAGCGAAAAAGGAAAAAATGAAATTTTGGTTGTTGATGGTCATAATTTTAATTCGTTTGGTAATCCCATTGTTAATGGTAGGATACGAATAAAGAAAGTTGATTTTGATAGATTATGGCATTCGACATTATGTTCATATTCTATATATTGTAAGGCGTATGAAATTGTTGATATTGAAATGAAGAGAACGAGACGAGGAAAAAAAGAGAAGAAAAACAATTAAGTATTGTTTTTCTTTAGTTGGCTTGTCTATTGTCCCACAATTCAAATTTTACTTTTTAAAACGCAGAACGAAAATGGTTTATGATTTGCAGCACGTAAGTATAACCCCGACGACGGTAACTCTTTTCAGTCGTTTTATGGATACGGAAACAGGGAGTTTTCTGAAAGGAAAGAAGGATAATAAGCTTCCGGATTCGAATGATACAAAGGGTATGGTCTCGAAAAAAAGCTATTCGCGGATTTATAATCGGATTTTCACATATATTTATAATGTGGATAAGGAAATATTGTTGACGGGCAAAGGCAGGGAAAAGATTGGTTTCTTAACTCTGACCTTGCCGTCTTCACAACTCAAAGAGGAGAAATTTTATGGAAAGGGTAGATTTTCTTATGGGGTTTGGTATCACTCTGACCAGGAAATTAAGAAACAGTGTTTAAATCAATTGTTCGTAGAATTAAATAAAGTGTATGGACTTAAGGAAAAGCTTTGGAAAGCTGAAAAACAAAGTAATGGGAGTATTCATTTTCATGTGCTGGTTGATCGGTTTATTCCCTATAGTGATTTGTGTACTCGTTGGAATCGTATATGTAATAAGCTTGGTTATGTCGATCGTTATAGGGAGAAAATGTGCAAAATTAGTGAGGAGGATTATATTAAAATGCGTTTGGAAGGAGTTCAAAATTTTAAATCTGCTGCCGCTAAGAAAAAATACATCCGGAAGCTTAGAATGACTTATCAGGAGCAAAAAAAAGCGAATTGGATGAATCCGAACAGTGTGGATATTCACTCGCTGTATAAACAGAAAAATGGCAAGTCTATAAGTAATATGGTTGCATATATTGCCAAGTATATGTCGAAGGAAGGGGAGGGATTGGATGTTGGTACTGATATAGACCGGGTTAAGGGTCGTATTTGGTATTGTTCCAGGTTGATATCACGAGCTTGTAAGGTGGTTGTAGAATGTACTGATGAATTAATAACGGCTTATAATAAAGCTCTTGAGAAGATAAAGGATGTATTTGTTATAAAGGATGAATATTTTACCTGTGCCTGTTTTTCAATTGTTCAGGCGGTGAAAAAGGGTATATTGAGTTTTGACAGGATTTTTGAGAATAATTTGATAATAGAAAGGGGGTTAATTTATGGCAGCGGTTAGGTATAATGTAATTGTTTTTTTTCATGACAGTGGTAATGTTTGTAAGTATCGGAATGTGGTAAATGTGTCTAAATTATTGGCATGGATTGAATTGAATCTGGCGGGTGGTCGCAATTGGATGTATGCAAATATTTATGATGCTTCCACTAAACAGTATTTGAGAAGAGTGTATTCTGATGGATATAATGGGAATTACGGAAATGGCTTTGACATTTATCGATAAATTTTACGTTTTCATCTTTAATTTTTTTTTTATTTATGGAAATTCGGGTAAAGGATTTAGAGATTTTTTATGGTGTGTCGAGTCGGACGGCACAGCGCCGGATGAATGAAATTTGTGATTTTTTTCATTGTAGAACGCTAACTGTTTGGCATTTATCTCAGTATGAAGCAGTACCAATTAGCGTAATTAAGTCAATATTAAGATGTTGTGAATGAAAAATCGGACAAGATCGGACAAAATCGGACAAAAACGGTAATCGTTGTATGTGGTGTATTGTATATTTGCAGTAAAGTTTTTTAGTATTAACAATTAAAAGTTTAATTTATGAAGGTAACAAGTTTTACGGGAGTTTCACAGATTGATAATGTAAAAATTTTCAAGCCTGTGAATAAAATTTTTGTGAAAACTATCTACAATGGAGTCGAGCCTATGGATGCGGATAATAATCCGTCCATACGTGTTCGCTTGGTAGATGGACGTAATGGGCGTTCTGATGAATTGGTTCCGGAAATGGAATTGGAAGTATTATCAGAAATTGCATCGAAGTATGAGGGCTTTCAACGTCGTGCTGTTCGGGATACACAAAATCAGACAGTGGATGGTTATGATCTGCATTCTGTGATTTTGGGTGCGATTGTTGGCACGGGAGTAGGTGAAGAATGTGCAGCTATTGACTTGTCAAATGATAAGTATCTGGACATTGACATGAGAAATTTGAATCCGAATTTGACCTATGAGATTTGGGGTTTCGAACATCACATTATTTCAAGTTTTGCCCGGACGTACAGGAAATTTTATCTTTCTGTAGGTGAATTGGAAAAATCGTTTTTTGTAGAAGGGAATGAGGTTTTGGCTTTTAAAATATCTGATTTGAAGGAGATTCAATTTTACGCCTTAAATGGGTCTTCCCCGGTTTATCGGAAAGATGAATTAATTTTGGATGAGGACACACGAAATGATTTGGTATCTGTTCAATTGGATGATAATAATTTGTCTCGCGCTATGTCGGCAACAGTTGAGAACACAAATGTAGTTGAAACAATTTTAGGAATTCGTTTTGGTTATGCGGATATTGGGGTAATCGATTTAAGACCTTATAAGTCATTCGATTTTCGCCGTGAAGATGGTATGCAGGCTGTCATGTTTTTGATGATTGATACAACGCCGTCGCTTCCGACAGTTGTACAGAATGTTGTTATATCCGATCCGTCGCCGGTAGCGAATGTATCAAGTAGTACGGTATTGGGAAATCAAGGTTAAAAAGTTGAGATTATGAGTTTATTTAGTAAAATCGGTAATTTTTTAAGTGGGTCAGTAGGTCAAGTGGTAAATACAGTAGGCAAGATAGCGGCATCGACCGGAATTCCTATAGTGTCACAGATTGGCAAGGGCTTAGATTTGCTTATACCGGATTCACAGCAAAAAAAGATGGTGGATGCAGTAGAGAGAGACGGTGTAATAAAAGTTGATGAAATAGAAAATACGCTTATGGCGTTGAATCCTAATTTATCAAGTACGGAATTAGTTTCGATTTCAAAGGCGGTAACAGAGGGCTTAAGTACGGTTGTACCGAATGCGAGTATATCTGATAGTAATGCAGTAACGAATATTTCGTTTATTGATAAAGTAATTGCGTTTGTGAATAAATACAAATGGTATGTGTTGGGTGTATTGGGCTTTATTGTCCTCTATTCGGGTGGTTTTTTACGTAATTTTGGTTTAGGTGGTGGACGTCGTTCTTATGGGCGTCGTAGTTATCGCCGTTATTAAAAGAAAATACAATTATGGGGTATTATAGTAATAATAATAGAGGGTATGTAAATGATCAAGAGCTGCGTTATGTTTCTGATGCAAATTGGGATTATGCGAGAGCTCCTCGTGCTGCAAATAGATATGGAGTTACAGAGCCTCCTAAGCATACAGGTTGTAAAGCTATTGATGTTAATGGCAGTATAATCGTATATGGATGGAATTATTCACGTCGTAACGGTATGGTGCATTTCTATGCGCGTCCTTATAAGGGAACTAAGGAAAGGACTTCTAAAAGTGGTAAGGTTTGGTTGAACTATTTTGTTACAATGACAAATGTTAGTACTAAACAAAAAACTAATACTTCTGGTTTGCTTGATTTGTCAACGAAAAGAGTGTATATTAAAGAATTTAATATTTTGATGAATCCAAGTTCAAGGCGTGGTGGTTATTGTGGTAAACATATTTCAAAACGGTAGATTATGTTACAGAAAGTAATTGATTTAGCCGAGAAGGTAAAGGAATACATGACGATATTTAATGCAGCGGTGAAAGCATTTAATGTTTTTACGGATGAATTGAAGAATCCGTCGTTTAATAAGTCACAAGATGAAAACTAATTGGTTTTTGTATTTAGCATTGTTGGCTGTCGGCGTTGGTATAGGCTATGTTTGGAAGTTGCAGGAAAATATTAATTATTCCAAGACTTTGGACGCTGCCAGCGCCGGGAAAAAGCTTTACGAAGGGATAACCGATGTAATTGATTTGATAAAAGGAAATAAATAATTAAAATTTTAGTATTATGAATGGAGTTATAGATTTTGTAAAACGTTATTGGGTTTTTTTGGTAGCTGCGGGCGTGGCCGTATGGTTTTTCCTAAAAAAAAAATAAGTACCGATAATTACGGGTATTACCCGGTAAGTGATACGGGGGCGTCCAGTTCTTCAGGCGTTCCCGTCCCTCCTTTAAATGGTCAAGAAACGGTAGTAGTTCCCAATATGACAATGCAACTTGTTACGGTTGTACCGAGTGTTGTAAAATGGAATAATCCGTTAAATTTGAGAGTATCTGGTAATGAATGGCAAGGTAAATTGAGTGATAAGCAGAGGACTCAACAAGCCTTTGAAGAATTTGAAAGTCTGGATTATGGAACCCGTGCAGCAATTAAGAATTTGTTAACGTATTTTTCTCGAGGATTGGATACGATAAGGAAAATAATTAGTACATGGGCTCCGTCATCAGAGAATAATACAACGGCGTACATTCAATATGTATCAAATTCGATGATAATTAATCCGGATGTTGTGATAAATTTGAAAGATAAAAAGGTGATGGCGTCTTTAGTATCTGCTATGTCGTATGTTGAGAAGGGAAAAGACCAGGCGTTGCCTGTATTTTATGTAATGGGTGTAATTGATAAATTTAATTTGATATAATTATGTATCATTTTGAAGCTTGGTTGCATCTTGGCGGAAATTATCCTAGACCTTATAAATTCAAAATAATAAAACATTTTGATTGTTATGAGGTTGAGGAAACTGCAACCTATAAAGGTGGTTTGTTTACGCCTGAACAGTATTATTATATGCGTAATATGGCGAAGGATTATTTTAATAAAAGACAGTATAGTTATGAAAGGTATTAAGAGTTTTCTGATGCAAAATTGGCTTTTTGTAGTAATAGTTGCTGGGGCTGTTTGGTTGTTTGTTTATGTCAAGCAAAAGGGTTTATTGGGCGCATTAGGTTCAATTATTGGAGGTTCTAGTGTGGATGTTCCCGTACCTAAGAAAAAAGGGTTAATTAGTGATGAAAAGGCGAAATCTTTGGCAGATAGAATGTTTAATGCATTTAATTATTTTTGGGGTACTGATTTACAAGAATTGAATTATGTTTATGAGGAAATAATTAAAATACCTGGTTCGATTGTAGATGTGTCGAATGCGTTCGGTGTACGTCGTTATGCGATATCCGGATATGGTTTTTTTGCTTCATTAGGTTTAGGGAGTGATTTAAATTTGTATGGTTGGCTGGTTGAAGAGTTATCTGCAAAGGATATGGAAAAATGGCGTGTATTATTTAATAATGCTGGATTATGAAAATATTGTCGGTTAGTTTGCAGTATATTTTGTCGTTTGTTACTTGTGAAATAGTATCGACGGAAATTTTAAGGGAATCGGTTGACTACTTGATATTGTCGTTATTGATACTTGTAGTTCGCTGGTTAGCTGGTAAGGTAGAAAAGAAAATAGAGAGTTTAAAAAAGGAATGATATGAAGTGTTGTAATAAAAATGGAGATACTGCCATGTTAAGTCTTTTGACTTCTCCGCACTTATGGGAACCGGGTATTGAATATGATTTTGGAGATGGTACGTTTGGACAGCGGTTTGTTGGTGGAATAACGACGGGAACTTCAATGTATAATGAGGCGTTGTTTTCTGGTATGCTTGAGCATTGGTATATAATGGTTTCGGATGGTTGGTTTCATTATGGAGGTAAGTATCGGATTCCGATAAATGCGTATATTAGTACGAGTTTGTACTCTTTTTTGAGGTTTGAGGATGGTATAGGGTTGTGGTTTCATTCTCAATGTGGGAATGTCAGGACAAATGATCCTTATGATATTTGGGTTAGGTATTTAAAGTCTTATGTTGAATAAATAATTAGTTATGTACACACAAGAGAGTTTATTAAGTAAAAATGATTTGCTGATGTTTGCAAGTGAACTTCTCCATCAGGCGCCGGAACGGATAGCGACATCATATAGAGTTTTGAATTTGCCGGAAGGTGAAGAACTTGATTTGAGAGAAAATAGGGTTGGTTTTCTGATTAGTTGTGTTGCTAATGATTATGAACAAGTTGAATTTATAATTGACGGATTAAATATTACGGTTGGTTGTTGTTGGCTTCCTATGATAAATTTGTTTTTTAATAAAGCAAAGGTATCGAAGGATACACAGTTGATCTATTATGTATTTGAAGTTCTTTAGGCAAAAAGAAGGGTAAATTTTACGTTTTTTACCTTTAACTTTTTTTTTTTGAGCATGTCAGAGATGGCATGCTTTTTTTTTGTAGTTTTGCAGAAAAAAAAGTTATGAGATGTATATGTTGTGATAAATGGTTGAGTGATGATGTCTATGAATATTCTTTGTATAAGTATGGGGCTCCATTATGTAGAGATTGTCAAAAAATTTTAAGAGAGAATAATTATATTAGTGTTGATGCTTTGATTCTTTTTAATTGTTTAAAGGATTGTATAAAATCAAGTGTTACTTTGGAGCATTATGATAAACATAAGCATGTAGATATTGCTATATTGGAGTTTAAATTTTATATTGAAGTTGATGGAGAAAATCATAATTATGATGCGGATCAGGCGTTAGCTGATTTAATGCGTGATTATTATTCGTTTAAGGATGGTTTTTATACTTTAAGGGTACCTAATTCTTTAATTAGGCAAAGTTTGGGTTTTGTTATTGAATGGATTGAGAAATTTTTAATTTTGAGGGGGTATAAGCCTGTATATACTAGTTCTAAATAAGGGCTTTTTTGTTATTGTATTGATTATTAAGTATTTAATAAATTCGAAAAACTTTTTAACACTATTTTGATTTCTGGTATAATTCTATTTTGTTGTCCGTCAGTAAGTTATAGTATTTAATATAATTAAATAATAGTAATTATATTGTTTTTAACATATTCAAAACAGACTATACAAAATTACTACTTTTTAAATAGATGTGTATCTCCGACGGAGAAAAAATTAATTTAAGCATTTTTCTATTGATATGTAAAACCTACGGTTTATATTTCATCAAATTAGACAGTACAATCTCTGTGCCTTTGTGGAAACATAAAAAAGTAGTAATTTTGTTGCAAATACCATACTTCAAATTTATGTTGGAAAAAAGAAGTTTAGCATTGTTCTGCTTGCTGTTTTGCTTTATATCAGTCTATCCGCAAAAAGTCGGTTTAGTCCTAAGCGGCGGCGGCGCTAAAGGCGCTGTGCATCTGGGTATTATTAAGGCTCTGGAAGAAAATGGAATTCCAATCGATTATATAGCGGGAACTTCCATTGGAGCTGTCGTAGGAAGTTTATATGCAATGGGATATACGCCGGATGAAATTTTAAACATATTCATGTCTAATGAATTTTATTATTGGCAGACAGGTAAAGTGGAAGAACAATATCAGTATTTTTTTCGTAAAGGACCCGCTCAACCCGACTTTGTTAAGTTCAATGTACCTCTGAACGATTCACTAAGTCTCCGAACTACCGATTTGCTTCCTAACAGCCTGATTAATCCGGTACAAATGAATCAAGCGTTTCTGCAATTGTTTTCACAGGCAAATGCGCAATGCAAAGAAAATTTCGATAATCTTTTCGTGCCGTTTCTTTGCATTGCTTCCGACGTCTTTAATAAAGAAATGGTTGTATTCCGGAATGGTGATTTAGGAAGTGCCGTCAGGGCTTCTATGACTTTCCCGCTTGTTTTCAAGCCGATATTGAAAGACAGTATTCCGCTCTTTGACGGCGGAATTTACGATAACTTCCCCGTAAACCCGATGAAAGACGCTTTTCATCCCGATTTTATTATCGGTTCTTCAGTAGCCGGTAATAAGATGAAAAAGCCATCTGACATGGATTTATACAAATTGGTCGAAAACGTGATTATGCAAAAAACCGTCTATCATATTGAACCGGCTGAAGGAATCATGATGAATTTCACTTTGGATGACGTGGGTTTATTGGATTTCAATAAATCGAAAACGCTTTATGATATGGGATATAAAGCGGCTTTAGAATTGATGGATTCCATCAAAGGACGGGTTACGCGTCGCGTTTCATTGGATGAGCTTACAGAAAGACGAAAAGCTTATAAAAATTCGTTGCCTGCGCTTGTATTTCGGAATATTTACATAACCGGAGTTAATGATGTTCAAAAAGAATACATTGAAAATCAAATATATAAAGATAACCGCACGTATTTTACCATGGAAGATTTTAAGAAAACATATTTTTGGCTTTTATCCAATCCGAAAATACAGGAAATCTATCCGTATGCCGTCTGGGATTCGATTGATAACAGTTTCGATTTATACCTGAATGTTCAAATCAAAAATGAAATTACCGTCGCTTTCGGTGGAAATATTTCATCTATGAGCGCCAATCAGTTGTACTTAGGTTTAGGATACCGAAGCTTGACGGAATTTTTTTCCGAGTTAAATCTGGATATGCAAGTTGGAAATACCTATAATGGCATCGTTTTATCGGGTAAAATTGAAATCCCCTCCCCTACCCTGCCATTGGATGTTTCGGGAACAATAGCGCATAATTACCGGAAGTTTTATGAAAGCGAGAGACTGTTTATCGACACTGAAGTTTCGACATTTATCCATCAGCGAGAGACTTACGGGAAAGCTGGGATTGGCTTTCCATTTCAAAATAAAGCGAGAATGGATGTTATAATGGGATATGGTTATTTGGAAGATAAATATTACAAGAACAATAAAAGTCCTTATTATGAAAATGGTTTTGACAGAAGTGTTTACAGTCTATTTTCTACAGGTATATTGTATAGAATAAATACGCAAGACGCCAAACAATATCCTATTCAGGGGCAGAATCATCATATTTACGCACAGTACATTTCCGGAAATGAAAATTATTATCCGGCGCAAAGCGGTTTTAAAACAACACAATATCAATCTTGGATTCAATTAGATGCGTTTCTGTATAATATTCGCACGATAAATTCCAAGTTTAACTTAGGCTATATAGCAGAAGGAGTTGTGTCGAGTAAAAATTTGTTAAGCAACTACACAGCCTCTGTTCTGCAAGCGCCGGCATACACCCCTACCCCATTTAGTAAAATAGCTTTTAATGAAGCATTTAGAGCCAA
>JGI24705J35276_12237283_pt1 | contig 10507 bp, 9 predicted proteins | sample TergutNt197P4_FD_35276 | JGI IMG/M metagenome (IMG submission 35276)
TTCGTGATGAGCAATTCCTTCACCAATCAGGTGCTGGCCCAAATCGAGCTGTGGAACAATTCGGCGGCCTATGGGCGCCAGGTCTATTTTCTGCCCAAGCAGCTCGACGAGAAGGTGGCCCGGCTCCATCTCGCCAAGATAGGGGCGCAGTTGACCACCTTGACCGCTGAACAGGCGGCCTACATCGGGGTGGACATCAACGGTCCGTTCAAACCGGAGCACTATCGCTATTGAGGCTGTTGGCGGCAATTTTTGCGGGTCGGGCAGGGTGAGTATTTCACCCTGCCTTTTTTTGTCAGGGAGATAACCTTTGGCCAACCCAGGAAAAATCACGATAATCGGCGGCGGCCTGGCCGGCTGCGAGGCGGCCTGGCAGGCGGCACAGCGGGGAGTGCGCGTAACCCTGTTCGAGATGAAGCCGCTTCGGTTCAGTCCGGCCCACGAGATGGCGCAGTTGGGCGAGCTGGTCTGCTCCAATTCGCTTCGCTCCAATGCAATTGATTCCGCCGCCGGGCTCTTGAAGGAAGAAATGCGGCTGATGGGTTCGCTGGTGATGCGGGTTGCCGATCAGAGTAGGGTGCCCGCCGGCACCGCCTTGGCCGTTGACCGGCAACTGTTCGCCGCCCGGCTGACCGAGGCGGTCGAATCCCACCCCTTGATCACGGTATGCCGGGAAGAGGTGAGGTGTATTCCCGAGACCACGGACGGTCCGGTGATCCTGGCCGCCGGGCCGCTGCTCTCAGGGCCCCTGGCCGATCATCTGCGGACCTTGACCGGGGATGCGCACCTCGCTTTTTACGACGCCATCGCCCCGATCGTTGAGGCGGACAGTCTCGATCTTACGGTGATCTACCGCAAGTCCCGTTGGGATGAGGAGGGGCCGGGTGATTATCTCAATTGTCCCATGGATAAGGAACGGTATGAACGGTTCGTGGCAGCGCTGGGTGCGGCCCAGGCTGTTCCGTTGCATGCCTTTGAGGAACCGAAATATTTCGAGGGGTGCCTGCCCATCGAGGTGATGGCCGTCCGCGGGATAGATACCCTCAGGTACGGGCCGATGAAACCGGTCGGCCTGGCGCATCCGCTCACCGGCGCCATCCCGCATGCCGTGGTCCAGTTGCGGGCGGAGAATCGCGAGGCTACGGCCTACAACCTGGTGGGGTTCCAGACCAAGCTCACCTACCCCGAGCAGCAACGCCTCTTTCGGACCATTCCCGGCATGGAGCGGGCGGTGTTCCTCAGGATGGGATCCATCCACCGCAACACCTTTGTCTGCGCACCGCGACTGCTCGACCCCAGCCTGCAGATGCTTAGGCAACCGGGCTTGTTTATTGCCGGCCAATTGTCCGGAGTCGAGGGGTATATCGAATCCGCGGCCATGGGGCTGCTCGCCGGCATCAATGCCGCCCGCCTCGTTCTCGGTCAAGGGGTGCTAATCCCGCCTCCTGTCACGGCCCACAGGGCCCTGATTGACCATCTCACCGCCTCAGATCCCGTCATTTTTCAACCATCCAACGTCAATTTCGGTTTATTCCCGCCGCTGGTGGGACGAAAAATCCCCAGAAAAATACGCGGCCAGGTCCGGGCCGAGTTGGCCTTGACCCAGATCAGGCAGTTTTCGGCGCAGTTCTAGTCTTCTTCCCTGAATCCCCAATAGGGGTAGTCGAGCCGGTAGGAGGCGACCAGCCCCGGACTCTGCTCGCGGCTGGCCACCAGCCAGAGTTCGTTCTGGCGATGTGCGGGCGTTGTGTCGACAAACGGGTCCCATTTCGTCAGAAAGACCATGGCGTTGTCGGCGGAATAGCCGATATCGCCCGATCCCTTGAACGAGCCGAGGTGGGGCTGGCGGTCGAATTGGCCGTCCGGGCTCCGTTCGAGTTCGGAGATCACCAGAAAGGCGGCCCCCAGGTCATCGCGGATTGCCTCCAACTGGCGTAACCAGCCGTCGATCCCGCTACGTTGCTGGCTGATGTCCTTGAAGGGCAGTTTGTGCAGGCTGTCGATGACCACCACTGTGTAGGGGCTGTTGGTTTCGTGGCGGAGGAAATCGATGTGGCGCCGCATGGTTTCGGGAGAAAGCTGTCGGTCATTGATGACCCGCAGCCAGTTGAGCATGGCCCGCAGCATCTGCTCGGCCTGGGCCAGCCGTTTTTGCTCATCGATGGTCAGAGCCGCGGACTTGAGCTGGTCGATGGCCAGGCGGCTGAGTCGGCTGAGAATGCGGAGATAGATCTTTTGCCGGCCGTTTTCAAAATCATAGTACAACACCGGGATCTTCCGCAGGGCCATGTCCGAGGCGATCTGGATGAAAAAGGCTGATTTGCCCGCCTTGGGCGTTCCCCCCATGATATTGATGCCGTGGATGCCGGCCAGGGCCTCATCCATCCTGGCAAACCCGCTGGTCAGGTTGGCATAGGCCTTGCCGGATTCCTGGAGCAGACGCTCGTGAAAGCCTTGGAATTCGCCGGCCGGGGTGGCAAAGGGTGAAAAGGAACGCGCCTGCTTGATCAGGGTGAAGACCTGACGCTGGAACTGGGGGCCGCTGGCCACGGCCAATTGATAGATGGAACTGTTGCGGGTGGCCTGCTCCGGCCAACGGACGATCCGCACCTTGTAGCCGGTCCGGGTGGCGAAATTTCTGGCCATGGCCTCGGATTCGGCGCTGTGGTTGACCCAGAGGAAAATGGTCCGGATCCAGCTCAAGCGCTGGGGATCGAGGTGCTCGAGGTCCGCGGCGGTGGGAACGGCGATCCCCGGCAGGTTCAATTGCTTGAGCGGCAGCAGGTTGTGCTCTCCTTCCACCAGGAAGAGTGCGCCGTTTTCGCAGTGCTCGATCTCCGGAACATTGAACAGGCGAAACGGTTCAGTGGCAAAGCGCTCGTCACCGTGCCAGAAGAAATCCTCGGGCCGTTCTGGATGGACGCACCGGGCGGCATAGCAGTTGCCATTGGCTTGCATATAGGGATAAACCAGGTACCGGCCGTTGTAGCCGACCTGCAATTCGGCCAGAGTTTCGGCCGCGACCGAGGCCCGGTGGAAGAAATCGAGCGCCTCTCCGGTCAGTTTGTCGGTGAATCCAGCCAGTTCTTGGTTGAGGTTGGTGACCGGATAATCGGTCTCGCGGCCGAAATAGTCGCGATCCGGGTCAAATCCCGGTGCCTCGGCCAGGCTGATGGCGCTGGCTCTGGCGAAGTGCAGGGGAAAGCCGCCGGGCAGGCAGTGGCGGGAACAACAAAAATATCCGTGGAAAAAGCTGTCCGGGTTGAGGTGGACGGTCAACATGCCCCCAGGCTGCTTGCCGTGCCGGCTACAGAAGGGGCATGGGGCCTGGAGGGCTTGGTTGCGCAGTTGCGCCTCCGGGAGAAGGCGGCGGTAAAATGCAGAGACAGAATCATTCATGGCATTTGGCTGCGGGTTGATCCCAATGGCCGGGTCAACCCAGGATGGATTGTAATGCCTGTTGGTCCAGGGGATGGTCGGACTTGAAATGGACGGAGAAATCGTTGCCCAGGACTTGCAGCGGTTTGATCCCGATGATTATGCCCTTGATGCTCAGGGCATGATGCTTGCCGCCGACCTGCAGGGTGATCTGCATTCGCCTGCCCAGGAGCAGACGGGCTTTTTCCTGGTGGGGGATCCTTACGAGAAAGGCCAGGCCGCCATACGAGACGTCGTTGGTTTGCGTGTGGAATCCGCGGCCAATGGGGGCGTCGTGGTCGTTGATCGGCTGGACCGTGATTTGCCGCGTCAGGGTGAACCGTTCATCCCGGCGTCGCTCAAGTTTTTTCTTTTCAAGCATGCTACCGATGGGGTTGCAGGCAAGATAATAGGCATGCAGCTTGGTGAGCAATCTCGGAAACTGTTCTTTCCAGGCATTGAGCGTTGATCGCTTGAGGACATGCAGGCGCGAAGGGGTGAGCGAGGTGAGGGTGACGGACCAGAAAAAAGAGGCAAAGAAATGCTCACCGGCGATCTGGCCACGGTTTAGGGTGGTGATGAACAGCTCGTGGGAACCGGTTCGATGGGAGACCTTGAGGCTGCCCTGGGTGATGAAGAAAAGGGCATCATTTTTGTCCCCTTGGTTGACCACGATCTCTTCCGGTTTGAACCTGAGCTCGCTCCATTCTTGAGCAACGGTCTTGAATTCCTGGGGAGTGAGCCGGGAGATCAGATCGGACCAGATTTCAAGCTCTTCCCCCTGGAAGGCATCCACCTTTCCCTTGTCGCTGATTACGCTTGAGCGGGTAATTTGACCCAGGTCCAGACTGTCGATTTCAACGATCTGACCCTCGGGCGGCTTGGTGTCTTCAACCTCACTGGCCCCGTGGTCGGAATCGCGCAATGTCTGGTCCTGGTCACTCAGGCGTTCCAGTTGGTCCTCGGCAAGGTGGCGGATGAGCTGGCGGTGGAGTTGTTCCCCGAAAAAACTTTTGCCGGTGTACACCAGAAGCAGGCCGAGTTCCTGATCGTTAAACAACAAAAAATTCGTCACCGCCAGGGAGGCTATCTGTTCTTGCTCATTCTGGTCGAACAGGTTGTCGTAGATGGTCAGGAAGCGCGCAAAGGAAGCGAGCTGGTCGGTGTTGCCGTCTTTCTTGGCGGCATCCACGGCATACTGCGCCATGGCCACCAGCACCGAGGCCGACCATTCCGGCTGGCGCAGCCGCTGACGCAGATGTTCGGGGAAATGGTCCAAGGGGGTAGACGGATTGAGCAGCAATCGCCGGGCATCGATGGTGTGGGCGATGGCCTTGGTGATCTCGGGGCCTTTCTTGGTTCTGGCCAGCCGTTTGAAGAGGGCGCCATCGGCAATCTTGAATTCGGTCCCGCCTTCCTTGCCGACCGGCACGCCGTGGATGAGGGCGGCGACCATCCGGTTTATCTGCCTGGGCGCAAGGTGATTGATGGTCTGGTCCAGAAGCTCGTTAGGGACTTGGTCGACGATCTGGTGGTAGAGCCGCTCGCCGAGAAGTCCCCTCAACCGCTGGGTGAGGATGTCGTCCGGAGCCAATCCCTCCTCTGAGGTCAGTTGGGCAATCTGGTTGACGATCAGGGTATCCAGTTGTGGCGGCGTCAACTGGTGGAGTGCTGCGCTCAGGACCGAATCCACCTCCGCGGTCGGCGGCAAGGCCGTGACCAGTTGGGCCAGGAGGCCTGGATCAAGTCCGGACAAAACCTTGGCGAATTGTTCGGTATCCGTGGCCTGTCTGGGGTGATCGGTCTCTTGGGCCAGTTGGCGGAGAAATTCGATGACCCCATTGGTGACCTCTTGCGGGTGCTGATGGGGGATGGTGGGTGGTGGCAGCCGTCTGATCAATTCCTGAACCAATGCGGTCGAAATCCCGGGGATGGTCGTCTGATCGGTTGTGCCGGAGGCCCCGTCGGCCTGTTCTCTGTCGCTGGCCCCTGGTTTGGAATCGAGCGCTTCCTTCTGGATGGCGACGTACCGCTTGCTGTCAACGGACACAGTGGTTATGCCGGCCTTGGCCAACAAGGTGGCGACCGGTTCCACCAAATCCTTGTCCCCGAGCAGCAGGGAGACGGTTTGGGTGAAGGCGGCGCACTGTGCCGCGGAAAAGGAGGAGTGAAAGACGAAGGAGTAGAGGCTGAAGCGATTGGCCATGGCGATCAGGCCCTGGATCTGCGGGCGGGCTTGATCCGAAGGCGCCAGTTGCTCGTCGCAGACCAAAACCTTGCCATCGGAAAAGGCAAGGGGCACCGAACCGTCGCCGGGGTTGGCTGCCCGGAGTGCCTGAAAAGCGTGCAACACCAAATCGTTGCCGCGCTGTACCTGGGGGCTGGTGGCCGGGTACAACCGTATCGTCCGCAAAGCGGTGTACAGTTTGATCGGAAAATCGAGAAGGAGATTGCTTTTCTCAGAAGTTGGCGGATGGGGTGACGAGGTCATGGGGCTCCGTTGCTACCGTGTGGCCGCGCAGCCTGCCGCCAAAAATCATGGCTAGCACTGGCCGTCGGTCAAAGAATACAGGAGGTGGTTCTCGATGCTCATCATGGTTGCAGCCCGCGAACTGCAAACCGGGCCAACTCTCGTTGGGAGGTTGCATGGACGCTTGCTGGACAAATACAGAAAAAAAATGAAGATAGCATACTCTTTTGGCAGAAGTCAAGGATGGTTGCCCCGCGCGCTCGGGTGGGAATCCCGTATGTGGTACGGCAAGCGGGTTGGCGCGCCATCATCTGGCCTGAATAAGGGCATGGCCGAGCAGCGCCCTGACAACGGCGTGGACCGGCAGGCCCACCACGTTGCTGCACGAGCCGGATATGGAATGCACCAAGAAGCTGCCGATACCTTGGATGCCATAGGCGCCGGCCTTGTCCATGGGCTCGTTTGAGGCGACATAGGCCTGGAGAATCGGTTCGGGAAAGGTGCCGAAGGTGACTTTGGTGGTGACCGCGTCGAGTTGATCGATGTTTAATTCCTTGGCCACGATGGCAAAGGCTGTGGTGACTTCGTGGGTGCGGCCCTGGAGCGCCATCAGAATCATGAGGGCCTCTTCCTGGCTTTTGGGTTTGCCGAAAATACGGGCACCGAGGGCGACCACGGTGTCGGCGCCGAGGACACAGGCTGTCGGGTTGGTTGCGGCAACGGCCCTGGCCTTGGTTGCCGCCATCCGTCGGGCGAAATTTTGAGGTGATTCTGCCAGGTTGCAGGATTCGTCAATGACGGCTGGAACAATACTGAATTCCAGGCCGAGCCGGGTAAGATATTCGCGCCGCCGGGGGGAGGCCGAGGCGAGGATCAGGGGGCAGCAGGTTTTGAACATGGGGATGGCGGACAAAAAATTTGAGGATGGTAATGGATTTCTTCGAGCAACAGCCCGCAGGCCGGGGCCGTAGGGCCGGCGGCGGCGCGGTTTTTGGCGGCGAGGATGGCGGCTATTTCATCCGGCTGCCGTTTGCCCTGGCCGATCTCGATCAGGGTGCCGGTCAGGATCCGGACCATTTGTCGGAGAAAGCCGTCGCCGGTGAATCGGATCGACCAGTGGTCAGGACGGCCCAGCACCGGCACACAGCTGATCCGGGTGAGGGTACGGACCGCCCCGCGTCCGTCCGTGGCCTCCTTGTCCCGTGAACCGGACCGTTCGAAACTGGAAAAATCGTGGGTACCGACCAGAACGGCCAGCGCGGGTTCCAGGAGCTTCGGATCAAAGAGACCAGGGTAATGGGCCTGGTAGCAGCGGTTGCCGGGCAACTGCACCGGGCCGGTAAAAAAGGAATAGCGATAGGTCTTGCCCACCGCGCTGAAGCGACTGTGGAAATTGGGCGGCGCCTCTTCGGCCCCGAGAATGCGGATATCCGGCGGCAGCAGCGAGTTGAGTCCCTTGGTAAAGGCCGCCAGCGGGATAGCGCTGGCGGTATGGAAATGGGCCACCATGCCCAGAGCGTGAACCCCGGCATCGGTGCGGCCAGCCCCGTGCAGGGTGATTTGCTGCTGACAGAGGGCGGACAGACGGGTTTCCAGTTCCTCCTGGATGGTTGTTTCCCCCTGTCGCTGCCGCTGCCAGCCATGGTAGCCGCTGCCGTCGTAGGCGATCAGCAGCCGGATCGTGCGGAGCATCAGGGAAAGAAGGGGGCTCCCATCAATCCCGCGGTCTCGGGAAAGCCGCTCATCAGATTCATGTTCTGGACCGCTTGTCCGGAGGCGCCCTTGACGATGTTGTCGATGGTCGACATCACGATCAGGCGGCCGGTCCGTGTATCCTTGCTCAGCGAGAGGTCGCAGCAGTTGGAGCCGCGCACATGCTGGGTGGTGGGCAAGGCTCCGTCGGGGAGTACCCGCACAAAGGGCTCGTCACCATAGGTTTGTTCGTACAGAGCATGCAGGTCAGCGGCCTGGCCCGTGTCGGTCAGGGTTGCATAGATGGTGCTCAGAATGCCCCTTGAGAGGGGGAGCAGATGGGGGGTGAAGGAGACTCTTACCGACTTGCCGGCGGCTAAGGACAGCTCTTGCTCGATTTCGGGAATATGGCGGTGCGAACCGCCCACCTTGTAGGGCCGGAAGCCGTCGGTCACCTCGCAAAACAGTGAACCCACGCTGGCGGCCCGGCCGGCTCCGGAGGTTCCGGATTTTGAATCGATGATCAGGGTGGCGGGGTCGATCATTTTGGCCCGAAGCAGCGGGGCCAGGGCAAGGATCACCGAAGTCGGGTAACAGCCCGGATTGGCGGTCAGTCGGGTTGTCCTGACCTGGGCGCGGTAGAGTTCGGGCAGGCCATACACTGCCTCGCTCAGCAGATGGGGACAGCTGTGTTCCTGATACCAGGCCTCGTAAACCGAAGCGCTGCGGATGCGGAAATCGGCACTCAAGTCGACCACTTTTTTCCCGGCATCCAGCAGCTGGGGGACGATATCCATGGCTGTCTTGTGCGGCACGGCGGTGAAGAAGAAGTCGGCCCGGTCGGCGAGCTCCTCTGCCGTCAGGTTTTCGCAGATGACCTCCACCCGCTTGCGCAGATTGGGAAAGACCTCGGCCAGAGGCATGCCCGCGTACTGCCGCGAGGTGGCAACGGTAAGGTGGACGTCCGGGTGGCCGGCCAGAATCCGGGCCAATTCAACTCCGGTATAACCGGAGGCTCCAACAATGCCGACTCGCATCATGATCAAAATTCCTCATGCTGGGGTATGGGTGGACCATAAAAAAAAGGGAATAACGAAGCCTCGTTATTCCCTGGATAGACTGTGGCACAGGAAGAAAATCGCTGCGATAGCTCCGTGAACCGCGCTTAACGCTTGGAGAACTGGAAGCGGGCCCGGGCGCCACGCTGGCCGTATTTCTTCCGTTCTTTGGCGCGTTGGTCGCGGGTCAGCAGGCCGGCCCGCTTCAAGGGCAGGCGCATTTCCGGATCCAATTCCTGCAGGGCCCGAGCGATGCCATGCACCAGGGCATCAACCTGAGCAGACTTACCTCCGCCCTTGACTGTGGCCTGAATGTCGTATTGATCGATGGTTTCGGTCACCGCAAAGGGCTTAGCCACCTTGGGCTCGAAGTAGATGTTGCCGAAATACTCGCCTGCTGCCATCTTGTTGACTGCAACCTTACCGTTGCCAGGGGTGATCCAAACTCTGGCGATTGCTGTTTTCCGCCTACCGGTCGCATATGTCTGTTCAGGGGCCATGCTTGTGCTCCGTTAATCAAATCTCAAGTAATTCAGGTTGTTGAGCCTGATGGGGGTGATCCTTGCCGGCATATACTTTCAATTTCCGCAGTTGAGCGCGGCCGATTTTGTTTTTCGGCAACATGCCCCGTACGGCCATCCGAATCAATTCTTCGGGCTTTTTGGCCACTACCTCGCGGGCGGTCTCGCTTTTGATGCCACCGGGATAGCCGGAATGACGATGATAGACCTTGTCATCCCATTTGTTGCCGGTGAGGTGCACCTTTTCCGCATTGACCACGATGATAAAATCGCCGTTGTCCTGGAAATTGCAGAAGGTCGGTTTGTGCTTGCCGCGCAGGCGCCTGGCGATTTCGGCCGCCATGCGTCCGAGTACCTTGCCGTCGGCATCGGCCACGTACCATTTGCGCTCAATTTCGTTCATCGGCGTGTAATAGGTTTTCATGCTCAGCGCCTCAACACTTGAAAAAAAAAGGCTCGAACAGAGGTCCGAACCTGGGAGTCTCTTGTGGAGCGGGAAACGAGATTCGAACTCGCGACTTCAACCTTGGCAAGGTTGCACTCTACCACTGAGTTATTCCCGCCCATAATTCTTCGTAACAGCCGCTGAATTTAGCAAATTTTATGGAGCAGTGTCAATAAGAAATTGCGCATGAAAGCAAAAATTGGCTCGGACCCGGAGAAAAACCGCATCTCCTGGACGGAGAACTGTTGCCAATCAAGAAAAAGCAGAATAGTATGCAAGCTTACTTGCTTATTATACTGGAATTCTTCTCGGGCCAAGCAGATCACCGCGCCGGCCAGGAAAAACAAATCGGTTCCCCAGGTCCAGCGCCGGTTGCCCCTCTTTTAATGGGCAGGCCAACTTTAACGAGCAGAGCCGGCCAGAGGCTTTGATGAGCGAAACTATGACAGAAAACATCCGCATGGCAAGCCTTGCGCGGACCACCAGGGAAACCGATATCCGGCTGACCCTGGTTCTTGACGGCAGCGGCGTAACCTCGATCCGGACCGGAGTCGGGTTCTTGGATCATATGCTGACCCTGTTTGCGGTCCATGGCTTTTTTGATCTGGAAATCACGGCGCAGGGCGATGTTGAGGTTGATGACCATCACACGGTGGAGGATGTGGGCATCTGCCTTGGCCAGGCGTTGGCCAAGGCCCTGGGCGACAAGGCGGGTATCTGCCGGTACGGCCATGCCTACGTGCCGATGGACGAGGCCCTGGCGCGGGTCTGTGTTGATTGTTCCAACCGGCCTTTTCTCCATTACCAGGCGGAATTCCAAGAGAACAAGGTTGGCCGTTTCGACCTCTCCCTGGCCAAGGAATTTTTCCGCGCCCTGTCATTGCATGGCGGGATGACCCTGCAT
>JGI24705J35276_12237281_pt1 | contig 10504 bp, 7 predicted proteins | sample TergutNt197P4_FD_35276 | JGI IMG/M metagenome (IMG submission 35276)
ATGAGCCGGAAACGGTCTTCGCGCTTGAGCAGCGCATACCAGTCGCTCCAGAGGAAGGTGATTCCCACACCGAGCCGCAGGGCGTTGGCAGTGGCCACGGCCAGGGCATCGCGGGAGATGTCGGTGGCGGTGATTACGGGGTGATCGAGTTCCAGCGCGAGGGTGATGGCGAGGATGCCGGAGCCGGTTCCGAGATCGAGCACTCTTGGGCGGGGAACGGCGGAAAAATGGGCGACGGCCAGTTCGATGAGCAGTTCGGTTTCCGGGCGAGGAATGAGGACGGAGGCGTTGACGAAGAAAGCGCGTCCGTAGAATTCGCGCTCGCCGGTCAGGTAGGCAATGGGTTCGCCCGCAACGCGATGCTCGATGAGACGCTGAAAAGCCTCCCATTGGGTAACGGACAGGATTTCTTCCGGTCTGGAGGCAAGATGGGCAGCGGAGGTGCGGCAGACATGCCGCAGGAGCAGACGGGCTTCAAGCGGTTGGATGCGTTTGCGCGCCCAAGCCAGTGCCTCGGCAATACTGGTTTCCGTTGACGGCGCGCTCATGCTTCTTCCGCCAGCGCCGCCAGTTGTTCGGACTGGTGTTCGAGGGTGAGGGCGTCGATGATCTCATCGAGTTCGCCATCCATGACGGCATCGAGCCGGTAAAGGGTGAGGTTGATCCGGTGATCCGTCACCCTGCCCTGCGGGAAGTTGTAGGTGCGGACACGCTCGGAGCGGTCGCCGCTGCCGATAAGGCCCCGCCGGGTGGCAGCATCGCGCGCCTGTTGCTCGCGCGCGCGCGCATCGTTCAGCCGCGCGGCAAGTACGGCCATCGCACGGGCTTTGTTGCTGTGCTGGCTGCGTTCGGCTTGACATTCGACGACAAGCCCGGTCGGCAGGTGGGTAACGCGCACGGCAGAGTCGGTTTTGTTGATGTGCTGCCCACCCGCGCCAGAAGCGCGGAAGGTATCAATGCGAAGCTCGGCAGGGTTGAGTTGGAGGGCTTCGAGTTCGTCGGCCTCGGGCATGACGGCCACCGTGCAGGCCGAGGTGTGGATGCGCCCCTGGGTTTCGGTGGCGGGAATACGTTGCACACGATGCCCGCCGGACTCGAATTTGAGGCGCGACCAGGCTCCTGCGCCCATGATCCGGGTAATGACTTCACGGTAGCCGCCGAGGTCGGACTCGCTGGCAGAGATGATTTCGACTTTCCAGCGCTGGCGTTCGGCGTGGCGAGTGTAGAGGCGCAACAGGTCGGCGGCGAAGAGGGCGGCTTCTTCGCCACCCGTACCTGCGCGAATTTCGAGGAAAAGATTGCGCCCGTCGTTGGGGTCGCGGGGCAGGAGCGCGCATTGCAGGGCGTCTTCGAGTTCAGCGCACCGGCGCTGGCCTTCGCTCAATTCGGCCTCGCCCAATTCGCGCATTTCAGGGTCTTCGAGGAGTTCACGGGCAGTCGCGCAATCGGCTTCAGCCTGACGCAAGTCGCGGATGAGGATGGTAATAGGCTCGATTTCGGCGCGCTCACGCGCGAGTTCGCGGAAGCGGTTCATATCCCGCGCGGTATCGGCTTCGCCCAGTTCGCGGTCGAGTTCGCCGAGGCGGTCGAGGAGCCGGTCGAGCCGGTCACGGATGCTTTGTTTCATTTTTCTCCGTAGCCGCCCCGTTCAAGAATAGGAATTATCCGTTGTGCGTCGTTCAAAAAAACGGGGCGCGTTTGCGCCCCTTCATTGTCACGCGAAAACCGGTTTATTTTCCCTGGGGCATGCTAGTCCGGTTGCACTTGCAATTCGCCACTACGCCCGGTTCCCAAGCCGCCTTTAACATTTTGTTGCTTGTAGTTCCGCATCGCCTTGACGAGGTTGTTGAAGGAGTCCGTAAGCGCGGCGGCAACTACTTTACCTTCAGCCGTATTGGAGTAACCACCCAGACCAGCGGCAGTACCGCCGGAGAAGAGCCTAGTCATCAACTTAAAGTCAGTATTGCGGGCGCTGCCTTCAGCGGCAGCAAGTTGTACGCTGGAGCGGTTATCAACCAAGGTCAACATGGTGCTGGCTTCCTTGAAACTGGCACCACCCGCTACCCCCGCGAAGGTACGGCCAACACTGCTGTTACCGAACCAATTAGAAATACTCCCTCCTATACCACCCGAGTTCGAGTCGCTGAATGTGACTGAAGGACTGAGCGTGTAATCAGCGGACACCATTTGTCCCTTGCCAAAGTTGGAGCTTCCGCGCAGTTCGCCGGATTCAGCCAGTGAGCGTTCCCTCATCATGCTGTTCATGGCACGACCACGGTCAACAACCACGAAGCAATTGGATTGCTGCGCCAGCAATTTGAGCACCGGTGCGGTAGACCCTAGTTTGTAGCTGCTGAGTGTATGGTACCAACCAGAATTGAAATCTTCGATGACCTCTACGGTACCAAGCGTCTTGTCACATCTTTCAAGTCCGGAATTTGCTCCCTGTGCATTGGCTCCGCCAGCGCTACCGGTCGCAGCCGTCTTTGCCGACCCCGAACCTATATCCATGCTGGCACAACCCGATACCAGCAGAAGCGCGGCAAGCGTTCCTGGAAGTGAGAATAATTCTTTCAAGATAACCTCCTGGTCGAAATAAAAACTGAAAGCTCCAAAACGAATGGAACTTGGCGAAGTGTAGACAGACAGCGCACGCAGCTTTTTTTCCTTGCCGTCTCTCGTTTTTCTACCAGCCCGTCGCAACCCTCTCCCTCAAACAGGATATTCGACTGTGTAAGATCATAGCAGCTCGCGTTTGGAAAGTAACCGCCCATCCTGAGCACTGCTGAAAGCTGCACTGTTAAGCCGGTCACGGATGCTTTGTTTCATTTTTCCCCGTTGCCGCCCCGTTCAAGCATCGGGCAGGTCGAAGAGGCGGCGGACGAGTTCTCCGGCTTCGGCGTGATGTTCGCCCTCAGCTTGATTGAGAAAGCGCGTCGGCCCGTGCATCAGTTTGTTGGTGATGCCGTGCGAGAGGGCTTCGAGCGCCTTGGCAGGATCATTGCCGCGCGCGAGCAGTTTGAGCGCGCGTTCCAGTTCGGCTTCGCGCACGGCTTCGGCATGCTGGCGCAGGGTGCGGATGACGGGAACGGCATCGCGCGCCTGCATCCAGTGCAGGAAGCCATCGACGCGCGTGTCGATGATGCCTTCGGCTTCGACGACGGCTTGCTGGCGCGATTCCAGCCCGGCTTCGACGAGTTGGGCGAGATCGTCGACGGTGTAAAGAAATACGTCGTCAAGCTCGCCGACTTCGGGTTCGACATCTCGCGGCACGGCAAGGTCGACCATGACAATCGGGCGATGCCGCCGCGCTTTGACCGCGCGTTCGGCCATGCCGAGCCCGACGATGGGCAACGGTGCGGCGGTACAGGAAACGACGACATCGAACTCCGGAAGCGCCTTGTCGATGGCTTCGATTTTCATGGCTCGGGCATTGAAGCGCCCGGCCAGCACCTGCGCCCGCTCTTCAGTGCGATTGGCAATGGCAATGGCGCGTGGATTGGCCCCGGCAAAATGGGCGGCGCACAGTTCGATCATTTCGCCCGCGCCGATGAAAAGAACGCGCAGGTCGTTGATTTGCCCGAAAATCCGCTCTGCCAGACGCACGGCGGCAGCGGCCATCGAAACGATGTTCGCGCCAATCGCGGTGGTAGAGCGCACTTCCTTGGCCACCGCAAAGGTGTTCTGGAAAAGCCTGTGCAGGAGCACGCCGAGCGTACCCGCTTCTTCGGCCTGCCGCGCGGCGTCTTTTACTTGCCCAAGGATTTGCGGTTCGCCCAGTACCATCGAGTCCAGCCCGCTTGCGACGCGGAATACGTGGCGCACGGCTTCACGCTCCGGGTGAGAGTAGAGGTAGGGGGAAATTTCGCCGAGAGGCAGGCTGTGGAAGCGCGCGAGCCAGTCGACAGCGTACCGGGGCTCCTGCCCCGTGATGTAGAGTTCGGTGCGGTTACAGGTGGAAAGGATGGCAGCTTCGCGCACGGCCTGCCCATCCGCCAATTCTTGCAGGGCGCGGTTCAGGCAGCCCGACCCGAACGCGACCCGCTCGCGGATAGCAAGCGGCGCGGTGTGATGGTTCAGGCCGAGGGCGTAAAGCTGCATGCAGGGTTGCCGTAGTGAAGACGAGGCTGGCGGAACGCATCGTAACACGTAACAGCTTGAGGCCGGTTTCAGCACGGCAACGCACTGATTTCCATCACGATTTTGCAGCAATCCCACAACGAAGCGGGTCACGGCTCACAAAAGCCTCACGAATCGCCGCGCCGTCCCAGGCAATCGGGCAGCAAATTGTCGGTGATAACATTCTGTGTAGATTCGATACGCCCGTTCTCCCGGTTTGAAGACACCCGCTCCCTGGCTGGACGAGACCTTCCCCCAAAAACATACAGGCAACAGATTTGGCACACCCCCGACGTTCTCCCCCTTCCTTGCCGCTCGATAATGCGCGGGCACTCACCCCCGGGACTGTCGTTGCCGCGTTTGGCCGCCATTTTGAAGTCCGCACCATCGGCGGCATCCTGCGCTGCCACACGCGGGGCAAAAAGAATGATTACGCCTGCGGCGACGAAGTCGGCATCGCGCCTGCGGGTGAGGGCTTGGGAGTCATCGAAGCCCGGTATCCGCGCCGCAATCTGCTGTGGCGCTCCGACGCCTTCCGCCAGAAACGGCTCGCCGCCAACCTGAGCCGGATTGTCGTCGTCGTCGCAACCGAACCGGGATTTTCCGATCTGCTCGTGTCGCGTTGCCTCGTGGCGGCGGAAAGCGAAAATATCCCGGCGCTCATCGCGCTCAACAAGGTCGATCTCACCATCAGCCTGCCTGCCGCGCGTGAACGTCTGGCCGTGTTTGCCACGCTCGGTTATCCAGTCATCGAACTGTCCGCCCTGCTCGGTGCGGATGTGCTCGAACCCTGGTTGCAGGGCGAGCGTGTCCTGCTCGTCGGCCAGTCCGGCATGGGCAAATCCACGCTCATCAACACCCTCGTGCCCGAAGCCGCCGCGACCGTCGGTGAAATCTCCACGGCACTGGGCAGCGGAAGCCACACCACCACCCTGACCCGGCTTTACCCTCGCGGGGAAGGCTGGCTGATCGACAGTCCCGGTTTGCAGGCGTTCGGGCTGGCTCACCTCGATCCCGGCACACTGGAGGCTGCCTTCATCGAGTTCCGCCCCTATCTTGGGCAATGCCGTTTCCGGGACTGCCGCCACGACGCCGAACCCGGCTGCGCGCTGTGCGCCGCAGTGGAAAGCGGGAACCTCTCCGCGCGGCGTTTCGAGCACTACCGTCTCATCCGCGATGAAATCGCTGCCGCGCGCCGTGCCAATCCAAAGGGTTTATTTGATCTTTCTTAATTTCTGATAGTAAAAAAAGATTTAATCTAATATTTTATAGAGAATATCCCATTTGGCACTGTGGGTTTATTCACGCGGCTGAACAAGGTTTCAGCAATAACGACGTACAACACGGAGGAGAATGATGAAAGCATTGCTGTATGGGGGCCCCGGTCAAAAAACCTGGACGGACAAGGCGGATCCTGTCATTGAAAAACCAACGGACGCCATCGTCCGCATCACCCACACCACCATCTGCGGAACCGACCTGCACATCCTCAAGGGAGATGTGCCCGCCGTCACACCGGGCCGTGTACTTGGACACGAAGGCGTGGGCGTGGTCGAACAAGTCGGCAGTGCCGTGCGTAACTTCAAGAAAGGCGACCGCGTATTGATCTCCTGCATCACATCCTGCGGCAGTTGCCCGAACTGCAAGCGCCAGATGTATTCGCACTGCGACGACGGCGGCTGGATTCTCGGCCACCTCATCGACGGCACGCAAGCCGAACTCGTGCGCACCCCGCACGCCGACAACAGCCTGTATCCGATTCCGGCCGGCTCGGACGAAGAAGCCCTCGTGATGTTGAGCGACATTCTCCCCACAGGTTTCGAGATCGGTGTACTCAATGGACAGGTCGGACCGGGTGACGTCGTAGCCATCGTTGGTTCAGGCCCCATCGGCATGGCAGCCCTGCTCACCGCTCAGTTCTATAGCCCCTCGCGCATCATCATGATCGACCTCGACGCCAACCGGCTTGAAGTCGCCAGGAAGTTCGGCGCAACCGATACCGTTTGTGCCAGCGGAAATCAGGCCGTCGAACAGATCAAGGCAATGACGGGCGGCTTGGGCGTAGACGTCGCCATCGAAGCAGTCGGCATCCCCGCCACCTTCGACGTCTGCCAGAACATCCTCGCGCCGGGCGCGCGGCTGGCAAACGTTGGCGTACATGGCAAGAGCGTCGACCTGCGCATGGAAAACCTGTGGATTCAGAACGTTACCATCAGTACCGGCCTGGTCAACACGAACACCACGCCGATGCTGCTCAAGACGGTGCAATCCGGCAAGGTCGATCCTACTCGCCTGATTACCCACCGCTTCCCGCTCAACCAGATCGAAGAAGCCTACCGGGTCTTCAGCAATGCCGCACAGGAAAAGACGCTAAAGGTCATCCTGAGCGCCTGATGCGGCAAAACACAGCGCAACATAGGGGGAGGAGAGACAGGCGGCGTGGCGCAAGCCCGCCGCCTTTGTTTCTTATCGACGAATCAACGGACTTCGGTCACATGCGAGTCCAGACTATACTTGGTCGATGCGCTCCCCAGGGGGAAAGCAAAGCCATAATCCTCCAGGTAGTAATAGGTGGAAATTTCGTCGATCTTGCCCCCAACGACATGGCACTTCAGTTCTTTCGCCCTGCCCTGAAGGCGCGAATGCAAGTCTCCGGCAGACACATCGCGGGCAACTCTACAGATGACTTCCGACTCCCGGTTGGACTGATTGGTCATGAGATCCGTGATCCGCACACGCTGCCAATACCCCAACTGGCCGTAGACGGGCATCTTTTCCCAATCTCCCCGCAATTCCAGCCTATCGACCTGAAAAACGTTCTGCTCCTCGGCGCTGTAGAGCATCTGGCTGATGGGAATCATGCCAAGAAAACTCACCTGCTCCGTCCTGTTATCACCTTCCTGCGACGTGACGTGGAAAACGCCTGGTATCGACGTTGGTTCGATCAGGATTTCCTGTTGGAAGAAACTGGGTTTGTTCAAGCGGGCTGCCGCGCTGCCGCTCAAAAATGATCGGGTACCTTCAATGCGCAGGGCTTTGAGGGTCTGCCTGGGCGGGGCAGCACTACGTTGCGCGAGTTGTGTGGAAACGTTCGCATCCGGCTCCGGCAAGGCGGAAAAATTCGGCAAACGCTTGCCGCGCGCCTCAGGAGGCAAAAGAGTTTGGGATAGATTTTCCCGACTGCAAATTGCCGACAACAGGGTGGCGGAATCGCCGGTGGACTGGGGAATGCTCAAGACAGGCGGACGGTTCTGCATCCCGCCATCCGTAATCGTCTGCTGTTGATCCAGGTAATAGACATGGAGAAGGGAGTACGACTGCCCCTGGCAATCCACTTTGTAAAACCCGGCCCGACGGGCATAAGGGGCCTTGTAAAGCCGGATATACGCGAGATAGGGATAGTCGACCGCCGCCCAGAAACGCACACTGCCATCCGCCTGTGTCTGCAAGCTCGAAACATCCAGCAGGAGTTGCGTCTCGTTTTTCCTGTTGTACGCGATCTCGCGCCAGGAGGGCGCGCGCTCACAGGCTTTTTTGACGGCATCCAGCCGATGGACAGCACTGGCGGCCGATTCGCTCAAGGCAAGCGGCGGGGAATAAAGTGCAGTCCCATTGGCGTAACGCCGTTCCTTTCTGACGGGAGACGCCTTCTTGTCCAGGATGTCGCCATAAACCCAGTCTGCGCGCCCGTTCGCGCAATCCGCCCGGAGATACAGTTCCCCGGCTGCTTTATCCCCGTTCAGAAAGCGCACGGCCAAGGAAACCTTCCCGCCGTCGCGCAACACGCTTTCCTCGACCACATTGTTTTCTTCGGCGGCCTGCCTGACAACCTGATCGATCTGCTTCTGATCAATCGAAACCGCTGGTGGAATAGAAGAGGAACTACACCCGAACAAGGCGGAAGAAACAGAGAGAACGACAAACAAACCCGATGCTTTCATGATGAACACATTCCCGAAAAACACTGTCGGCAGACACACCTGAGCACTAAAAGCGCCAGTATTCTAACCCCATATACGGAAGGAGCCTCTGTTTTACAAAGGAAAAACAGAGAGTTCCCAAGGAAACGCTGATTTATGCCTGTGCTTTCCCTCTCCCCTCGTGGGAGAGGGATCGGCAAGCGGCTTGGTCAATCAGGGTTTCTTTGGTCAGGCTTCTGACAGTCAGAGCCTGCCAAGCGCGTCCAGCAATTTTTGGTGGATGCCACCGAAGCCGCCGTTGCTCATCACGACCACATGGTCGCCGGGGCACGCCTCGGCGGCCACGGCGGCAACCAGCGCGGCAAGATCATCATGGCAGGACTGGTGCGCGCCCAGAGGGGCGAGAGCCGCTTGCGCGTCCCATCCAAGATTGCCGCAATAGCAGAACACCTGATCGGCCAGCCGGAGGCTTTGCGGAAGCAGGTCTTTCATCGTGCCCATTTTCATGGTGTTCGACCGGGGCTCCAGCACTGCGATGATCCTTGCGGCTGGGCCGACCTTGCGGCGCAGGCCGTCGAGTGTGGTAGCAATAGCGGTGGGATGGTGGGCAAAATCATCATAGACCTTCACGCCACCCGCTTCGCCGCGCACTTCCATGCGGCGCTTGACGTTTCTGAATTCGGACAGAGCCGCCAGCCCGTCGGAGACCGACACTCCGACGTGGCGCGCGGCCAGCAGCGCCGCGCAAGCGTTGGCGCGATTGTGCGCACCGGTGAGTTCCCATGATACGCGGCCTATTTCATCGTCGTTCTCGTCGCAAATGACGATGCTCCCCTCGGCATCGTCGCCCCCCGCGCTCCAGCCGCCTTTCCAGCCATTGAACCAATCCACGGGAGTCCAGCAACCGCGCGCCAGAACGCGCTTCAGGCTTTCTTCACGGGCATTCGCGATGATGCGGCCCGTGGCGGGCAAAGTGCGCACGAGGTGATGGAACTGCGTCTCGATGGCCGCGAGATCAGGAAAGATGTCCGCATGATCGAATTCCAGGTTGTTCAGGATCACGGTGCGCGGGCGGTAATGGACGAACTTGGATCGCTTGTCACAGAAGGCGGTGTCGTACTCGTCGGCTTCAATCACGAACAGGGGCGTTTTGCCGGGACGGGCGGAGACTCCGAAATCCACCGGCACCCCGCCAATCAGGAAACCGGGTTCAAGCCCTGCTTTTTCGAGGATGTAGGCGAGCATGGAAGCCGTGGTGGTCTTGCCATGCGTACCCGCCACGGCCAGCACCCAGCGCCCCTGCAGGACATGCTCGGACAACCATTGCGGGCCGGACACATAGGGCAAACCCTGGTCGAGAATCGCTTCCAGCAGGGGATTGCCACGGGAGACGGCATTGCCGATAACGAAAACATCCGGTTTCAGGCCGATCTGACCGACATCGAACCCTTCGGTGAGCGCGATGCCTGCCGCTTCGAGCTGGTCGCTCATCGGCGGATAGACATTGGCGTCGCATCCCGTCACCTTGTGCCCGGAAGCCACCGCCAGTTGCGCAACTCCCCCCATGAAAGTACCGCAGATACCGAGGATATGAATGTGCATGGAACGAAAACCCAAAAAGTGGAGAGAGGATGCCGCGTCCTGTGTAGAATCAGGGGGATTCTACCCGAAGGCGCTCATCTTTCTTCTTTCATGGCGGAATACGGTTTCCCTCCACGCGGCGCGCAACGCCGCCGCGAAATCGCCGCGCTGGCCGCGCGCATGATGGCCGAAGACGGTATCGGCGATTTTGGTTTTGCCAAGCGCAAGGCGGCTCGTCGGCTTGGCGCAGATGAAGGCGCAAACGGATGCCTGCCGACCAATACTGAAATCGAAGCAGAACTGCGGCGCTGGCAAACCCTGTACCAAGGCGAGGAACTCCCGGAGCGGCTGGCGGACATGCGTCAAGCGGCGGCAGGGCTGATGCGCCTGTTGAGTGAATTCAGGCCCTACCTGACCGGCAGCGCGCTCGATGGCACTGCCGGGCGTTACGCGGAGGTCGAAATCGACCTGTTCCCGGAAAGCGCCAAGGATGTCGAGATTTTTCTCCTCAATGCCGCTCTTCCCTTCGAGCACCGCGAAACCCGCAAAGCGCCGCCCGGCGCGCCGGAAGCGATCCTGACCCTGGAATGGGAGGGCATCCCGGCGCGGCTGTCCATTTACCCTGCCCCGGCAGAACGCAACCGGCGGCAGCCCCGCGCGCGCCTGGCTCAGGTCGAAGCCCTGATCGCCGCGCCGCCGTCCCGTGAAGAACCCACCGGATGAATCACATGTCCAATTTTTTCCCCATCCGCTACGTCGACCCCGTCTATCGCCCGCCAAGCGAAGCCGAATCTTTGATTCTGCCGATAACGGACGGTTGTTCATGGAATCGCTGCACTTTTTGCGAGATGTATACCGCCCCGCAGAAAAAATTCCGCGCGCGG
>JGI24705J35276_12237280_pt1 | contig 10499 bp, 5 predicted proteins | sample TergutNt197P4_FD_35276 | JGI IMG/M metagenome (IMG submission 35276)
GAAAACCAGGCCAGGACCTGACCCCGGTTCTATATGAAAAGCAGCGGCAGCCGGAAAGATGGCTACGCCCGCCAATACGGCAATCAATGAATCGGCGGCCGCAATCATGCCGGCTGAGCGGACAAGGTCTTCGTCGCGCCTGATGTATGAACCGTAGGTAATAAGACATCCCATGCCAAGGCTGAGCGAGAAAAACGCCTGTCCCATGGCCAACAGCACGGAATTGCCGGTCAGTTTTGAAAAGTCGGGTTTCAGCAGAAAAACCAGTCCTTCGGATGCGCCCGGCAGCGTGACCGACCGGACGCAGAGAATAATCATAAGCAGCAAAAGCATGGGCATCAGTATTTTTGCGCTGCTTTCAATGCCTTTTTGCACGCCCATCATCACTACGATGAGCGACAACGCTATGAAAATCAGTTGGAACGCCAAAGGCATATAGCTTTCGGCAATGAAACTGTTGAACTGTTCGGCGGGATGAATCGAAATGGTATTTGTGACGGAGCGGATGATATATTCGATTGTCCAGCCGCCGACCGCGCTGTAAAAGGATAAAATGGTGAACGCGGCGACAATCCCCATTACGCCTATCAAATGCCAGGGTTTTTCCGGAGACAATATTCTGAAAGCGCGGTAGGCGTTGCGCTGCGCGCGGCGTCCTATGCCGAATTCGGACAGCATAATCGGCAGACCCATAAGCACGACGCAAAGTATATATATCATCAGGAAAGCGCCGCCGCCGTTTTGGCCGCAGATGTACGGGAATCGCCATACATTGCCTAAACCGATGGCCGAACCCGCAGCCGCCGCTATTACGCCGAATCGTCCCGAGAAATTTTCACGCGGTTTCATATTTATTTTCAATTATAGAGGCGCGATTAATCGCGCCCATTTATTATATGCAGGCGGGACGCCCGCGCTCCCGTGTCATTGTTTTGTAAAAATCTCATTTATTTTCGGACATCCTACGATAATGAACTGCGTTGCCGATGACTGTTTTAACATAATTACGCGTTTCGGCAAAGGGAATCTGCTCGACAAAACCGGCCATGTCTTCATCGGCGAATTCCTTACGCCAGCGGGCGACTCGCGCCCCGCCGGCGTTATAAGCCGCCAGCGCAAGTTCGGGGCGGACATGCTGTTTAAGCATGGCGGCGAAATACGCGGTTCCCAGTCTGATGTTGATCTCCGGATCGTAAAGGTTTGCGGCGGCAGCCTGGGCGCGCGTTAATTTAGCGCTTGCCGCAGTTTCAAGCGCGGTTGCGGGAAGCAGTTGCATCAGCCCGCGCGCGTTCGCGCTTGAACGGGCAGTAGCCTTGAACGCCGATTCCTGGCGTATAAGGCTCATAATAAGAGGCGTGTCGAGTCCGGTGTTTTTCGAGTATTTCGCTACGATATCTCCGTAGCGTGTTGGATAAAACAAATCCCACACGTCTTCGGGCAGAGCCTCACGAGCGCGGTTGTTATAATCCGGAAAAACCCTGCGCAACATGGAGATTGAATCGTAATAGTCTCCGTGAAGGGCGGAGATTTTAGCTATTACATATTGCAAGGCCCGGCGGTTTTGCGGATATTGCTCAATTCCCCAGCGCAGTTCATCAATAGCGATGCTTTCAAGTCCGGCGGCGGCAAGCTGACCGGCCCGGCGCAGAAATTTCATTCCGTTTGCGTCGGGAACCGAAATCGCTTCCAGATCAGAATATCGGATACCTTCGCAGATGCTTTTAATTCCATTGAAATCAATACCGGAAATGCCGTATCCCGCGCCGCTTTTAATGTTTGTTAAATCTTCTTCAGCCTCTCGGGCGCGCAGTCCGTAGTAGTTATCGCCAAGCACCGCATACGCGCGACTGTAGAGCCATTGCGCTTCTTCCTTATATCCAAGTTTAGCGTAACAGCGTCCCAGCCAGTACATGCCAGGACCGGCGGTTGTCGCAGCAGGGTTGTAAATAATATAGTCACGGAATAACAACGCTGCTTCGGAAAATTTCCCTTCAAACCATGCGGCCAGAGCCACTTTCCATTGCGCCCTTTCAGCGTGCGCCCCGTTTGGGAACGCTTTTAAAAGAACTCTGTATGCGTCGCGCGCCTTAACCTGTTCATAGTTGATGTCGTAATAAGTGGCGACCGAATAACAAAGTTCCTCGGTGTCCTGAGACTGTGGATAAAGTTTCAGCGCCCTGTCACGCAGCGCGATAAAAGCCGTTATCTGTTTCAGCCGCCGCCTGCTGGCCCCCTCAAGATAAAGCGCCCTGGCGTGCATTTCAGGATCGTCCGTTTTGAAACTCTCCAGGACAATCAATGCGGCAGACGTGCGATTCGTATTGAATTCCGCCTCCGCGCGCAGCAGGTTGCGCCGCTGCCCGGTTCTGGCGTCCGGCGCGGGAACCTGGCCGAGACCGACAAGAAGTGTGCGTGCGCTTGCGTAGTTTTTCTGAAGAATGAAGTTTTCCGCGCGTTCAAGCCTTGCCTGATAGTTACGCGCGCCGCTCAAGACGTTAGGAACCAACGCCAGGAGCTGCTGCTGCGCCTGCGATGAAAACGAAGACATCGGATATTTTACGTAAACCTTTAAATAGAGATCGGCGGCCTGTTCATTTTTCTCTTCAAGTTGCAGCGCCCTTGCCTGGTAGTACATCGGTTCCGCGCCAGTATATTTCCCGTATTTTTCCAGCAGGGATAGTACCGGTTCAGGCTCATTCAGTTCCAGCAGCGCCTGGCATTGTCCTATAACGGCCGCGCGCAGCCGTGATGAATCCGGGAAATGCTTTTCCAGGAGACGAAAAGATTCAAGCGCCTCTTCGTAGCTTTTTAATTCCATATATGCTTTGGCGCGATAAAGCAGGACATAGTCGCCAAATGGCGGTTTTTCCGCGTCTTCGATACCGGAAAGCGCGTCAATTGCTTCCGTGTAACGTTTGCCGTCGTAGTGATCGACGCTGTTTTTCAGGGCGTCAAGCGTTTTCGCGTACTCGCCGGCGTCAGCGCGCCACGCGATTAATGCATCCGGCAGCAGCGTCGCGTTTCCGCCTTGCAAAGCCGGCGAGGTTGGAAGCAGGGAAAGGAGAACAAACCAGGCAGCCGCGAAAAACGGCAGATGATACTTCCTAAATCGCAGGCGGGACGACAGCGATTGCCTGTAAGTGGAATACGAAGCGGGCATGACATGCGAGGGCGGGCGTCCCGCCTGCGGAAAGCAAAGAAGGCATAAAAAGCCGTTCTTTTTTAAGAATGTTCTGTGAAACATACGAAACATTTTATATATTCGCTGCTTTCCACGGGCGAGAGCCTGCGTCCAAAGTCTCCTTATTTCAAAATTTTACAATCCTGTCAGGTCCGCCGATAATTGGTCCCGGGTAGCCGTCGCCGAACGCTCCGGCGTCGCCGTCCGCGAGAATACGTACTAATTCTTCGTGCAGATAGTCAATTTTTTCGGCAACTGCCGGCGCGACGCGCTTTTCATACATCTTGCGGTTTCGGATTATACTTTGTTGAAGCCGTTTGTATAAATCGCGATTTTTTCGTCCTTCGGCAATAGCGTGTTCATTGTAAAATTTTATACCGGAAACCAGCAGTTCGGCGAATCGTTTAGTAGCCGCGTGCAGAGTATCATCCTCAGATGCCGGCAGCCGCGGGGATGGCGTCGCCTGAGCCGCGTCAGTCCCGCTTTCAACAGACATTTCCCGCTCCTTTACAGGCGGTTGTTGTTCTGATGTAAAAGTAAGTGAAGAATTTTCGTCAATCTCGGGCGATGATTCGCTCAGGGTTTTGAGTATCTTCAACGCGATGTTTTCAAGACGCAGCGTGGCGCAATCCATTAGCGCAGCCAATGCTTCAGGGCGTCCGTCGGAATCTTCGGCTTTTCCGGCGAGCAAAATCGCTACAGGCCGACCGAGTATATGCAACGGATAAAACCGCCATGCTCCGGATGATTCTTCACCCATTAAACGTAAAGATCCAGTGCCAGGCAGTTTATCGCTCTTTGCCTGTTTTCCGTTCCTGAGAATTTTCATCAGCCATGAGCATGCGTCCCGGCTTAGTTCATCCGAACTTATTGTCTCGGCGGTCGAATCGGAAAATCCGCGGGAAGACCAGCCCCTGAAAACGTCGCCGCGGACGGTAAACAACGCCACACGCGGGAAGCAGTTCACTGCATTGTCGAGAAGAGATGCCAGAATCTCCTCCTGTGTTTCTTTTGTTCGCAGTCCGCGCGTAAAAAGCGCCAACATTCTCCCGTCAATATCCAGTTTCCGCACAGCGTCATCCAGATAATCGTTGAGAATTAATTCAGTGGCGGGAAGTTCCGTATTGCGTAGAGATTCGAGTTTATTTCGAACGCCGCGGATTCCTTTTACGAGCAGTTCGTTTAAATTCCGCAATTCGTCTTCCAGAGCCTGAATTTGCGGGGTCAGCGTTTTATTGGCCTGTTCACGAAGCAGGTCTGCGCATTTTTGCACGGATGGCATATAATGCTCCTAATTATTCAAAATCAGCGGTTTTGCCCGCATTTGAAGATTGTTTATTTATCATAAAAATAATTATAGCAAATTGAACCAATCAAAAAACGGCAATCAAAAATTACATGGTGTTCCTATAGCGGAAGGCGCAGCAGCGCGCGGCAGCCGCGGGTGTCTTTGCGGTTTTCCAGAGACAGGGAACCGTGGTGCGCCTCTGCGATCTGGCGGCAGATCGCGAGACCGATGCCTGAACCTTTCGGTTTTGTGGTGAAAAAAGGAACAAACAGATTCGCGCCGTTGCTTATGCCGTGACCATCGTCGTCTATCCATATATGCAATGATTCGGCGAAAACCGTCCAGCTGACGCGCACGGAACCGCCGGTGTCCAGCGCGGCGTCCGCCGCGTTGCGAAGCAGATTTATAAGAAGCTGGTCAAGCTGATCTTCGTCCGCCCATATTTCAAGATCGGGACCCGGAATGATTTCCATGTCGACACGCGTTTCGAGGCTGATTGCGCGGTGAATCCATACTGCGACATTCATGCGCCGAGGCGCGGGCGGGGGCAGTTGCGCGAGGCGGGTGTAGCCTTCCATGAACCTGTTCAGCGAATCGCTACGGTTCTGAATTACGCCGAGGCCGCGTAAAGCGTCATCCTCCCAGTCTGAAGGACGCGGGCTGCGTTCGAGCAGAGTGACAAGGCTTCCGGCTATTGATTTGATCGGGGCAAGGGAATTGTTCATCTCGTGTCCAAGCACGCGAATGAGGCGCTGCCACGCCAGTCGTTCCTCATCGCGCAGAGTTCTGCTCAGGTCGGCGAGAACAAGCAGCCGATGGGGAAGCCCCGATTGCCTGAAAACCGAGCGGCGCGATTCCCATCGGCCTGCTCCTCCGGAGAATGATGCCTCCATCATCTGTGTTGGTTCTCCAATCAGGCAGGACGCCAAACGCAGTTCTTCGGCGCTGCAGCCCAGTAAATGTCTTTTGGGCGCGTCAAACAGTCGTTCGCCCGCGCGGTTGACAAGCGCTAAAATATCGGAATCGTTGAAAGCAAAAACCGCGACGTCGATTTCATCAATGACGGTTTCCAGCAGCGCGGAGGCTTCAAGAGCGCCCAGGCGCTGTTCTCTCAGTGTGACGCCGAAGGTGTTGATTTCCCTGATTACTTCGCCCAGCGCATCGTCGCGGCTTGTAGGACGCACACGCAACGAAAAATCTCCTTCGCGCAGGGATGAGAGTACGTTGGCGATGGCATGAAGCGGCCGGGCAGCGCGGGTACGGATGGAAACAGAAAAGCCGATCCAGAAAAACAGGATTAATGCAGTAAGCGTCCACCGGGTATCGGACAGATAATCGCCGGTCCACAAAAAGAAGATAGCCGTGGCAGCAGCGGGGAGTCCTGAAACGGCGGCCGTCAATGCCAGCCGTGTTTCATATCCGGCGCGAAATATGCCGGCGACGCGGGTTAAAATCCTAATCATTGTTATCCATTATTCCGGTTTTGCCGGAAGGGCAGTTCGCGAACCGCCCTTACATTTGTCTTATCTTTGTGTTCCGTATTTTTGAATACGCCGGTACAAAGCGCCGCGGCTGATTCCCAACGCTTCAGCGGCGCGGCTGACATTTCCATCAAAACGCGCAAGGGCTTTCTGAATTAATATCTGTTCGACTTCCTCCAGGCTCAAATCATTAAGCGCCGGAGAGCTTTTCTTTTCGGGAGCCAGGCCGAGATCGGAGGCGTGAATCACACTGCCGCCCGCCATGAGAGCGGCGCGTTCAATGGCATGTTCCAGCTCGCGGATATTACCCGGCCATGAATGTTTTAAAAGAAGCAGCGTCGCCGATTTGTCAAACCCGGATAGATGCTTTTTGTCGTAACGCGCCGCGTAGCGCCGCAAAAAATGATCGGCCAGCAAAGTGATGTCCGCTTTGCGTTCGCGCAGCGGAGGCAGATGAATTTCAATGGTGTTGAGCCTATAGAGAAGATCCTGCCGGAAACGCCCGGCTGCGACCTCGGCTGCAAGATTTGCGTTTGTGGCGCTGATAATCCGGACATCCGCGCGCATCGTCCTTGACGATCCGACCTGTTCGTATTCGCCTGTTTCCAGAACGCGCAAAAGCTTGTTTTGAAGGTTCATGGAAACATTGGCGATTTCATCCAGGAACAGCGTACCCTTTTCGGCAAGTTCAAACCGTCCTGCCCGGTCGGTTTTGGCGTCTGTAAATGCGCCGCGCACATGACCGAAAAGTTCGCTTTCAAAAACGTCCTCGGACAGGCCGCCCGCGTTGACTACGATCAACGGCTTTTTGCTCCGCCTGGAAATGGAATGAAGCGAGCGGGCAACAACCTCCTTGCCGGAACCATGTTCGCCGGTTATGAGAACATTGGCGTCCGACGGACCGACGCGGGCTATAAGGTCAAGCACAGGCTGCATGGCGGAAGAGGACGCAATCATTTCACCGGCACTGGCGTCGCGCAGAAGAAGATTTTCCTCTTCGAGACGCCGGTTTTCACGCAGGGCGCGTCCGAGATCAATCTGCGTTTTCATCGTGGTCAGAAGCCGCGCGTTGTCCCAGGGTTTATGCACAAAGTCGCGCGCGCCGCGCCGCATGGCTTCGACTGCCAGCTCGACGCTGCCCCATGCCGTCATAACGACTACGGGCGTATCGCCGCTTATTTCACCGATACGCCGGAGAATGTCAAGCCCTTCCTCGCCGGATGTCGTATCGCGCGCGTAATTAAGATCCATGAGAACAGCATCGTATTCCCTGCGCTTGAGCGCCAATAAAATATCGTCCGGAGAAGCAGCCGTATCAATGCCATATCCTTCAGTCCTTAGCAACATCCTAAGCGCCTCAAGAACATCGGGCTGATCGTCGGCGATCAAAATCCATGTGGAATTGGTTTCAATATTCAGCATAGCTTCCATTTATTCAAGCCCGGTTTCTATTGCGGCCATCTTCACGCTGTCCGCTTTGCCGCGAAGGAATATGTACACAACGCCTCCAGGCAGTGAAGTCAAGATTACCATGAAAGAATACAGCAATCCCAACGCGATGCATGATTCGTCGGCGACGCCGATTGCGCCGAATAAACTCATGAAGGAGTATTCACGCAACCCCATGCCATTCAGGCTTATTGGTATCATGGAAATAAGCGTGACGACAGGAACAAATATTAGAAAATAATATAACGGTATGCTTATGCCCAGGCTCCGCGCAATAATACAGACAGCCGCGCATCCCAAGGCCTGATTGGCAAACGAAAACCCAAGAGACATCCATAACGCAGCTGGATTTTTGCCGATAACCAGGAATGCTTTGGCAACATTGTCAATCTTCGCGAAGATTTTTCCAAGCCGCGGTTTTTGAAGAAAATTGCGTAGAATACGATGGAACCTCGGCGTAAATACGGCGATATTGCCAAGTATAAACAATATGAAGACGCTCCAGAGAATCAGCGGAATTGAAATGCCGGGAACTGAAACCGGATATATAAGAACCGTACTGCAGGCGATTATCATCATGGCGAGCATGCCGATATCACGGTCAAGGAATATTGAGGCAAAACTCTCGGCGTATGTCCCTGACGGTTTTCCAGCGTAATAAACCTTTACGACGTCGCCGCCGATGGTTGTCGGAAATGTCAGGTTAAAAAATATTCCGATACAGTAAATGCCGCAAAGTCGCAGGAGCGGCGGAGCCGGCATAAGTGGATGTATTAAAATACGCCAGCGCAGTACGCACAGGAAATGACAAATACAGAATGCTAAAATCGCTCCGGCAAGCAATTCGATACGCGCGCCGCGTATTGTGTTCGCAAACTGCTGCAAATCGACTTTTCCGAATATGTATACAAAAAAAAGCGCTGTAATTAAAATTTTTAACAGAGTTATAATAAAAGTTTTCATTTATATATTTTCAGAAAAGAGATCGTTGCGCGTCATCAAAAAAATCTTCAGCCGGTTTTCGGCGGGCGCGCCCGGTCAAATCGATTTCCTTTTTCTCCAGCTTATCCAGAATTCCCGCCGCACGTCTGAGGACATCGCGCGGTATTCCGGCAAGTCGCGCGACTTCAATTCCGTAGCTTTTATCAGCCGCGCCGGGTTGAACTTTGCGTAGAAATATAATTTCCTTCCCCGATTCCTGAATCGCCATACGGTAATTTTTTACACCTGGCTGGATTTCCGCCATTTTTGTCAATTCGTGATAATGCGTTGCGAAAAGCGTTTTCGCCCTGCGTTCGGGATTTTCCACCAGGTATTCGGCTATCGCCCAGGCAAGCGACAGGCCGTCGAAAGTCGCCGTGCCGCGCCCCACCTCGTCAAGAAGAATCAGACTTCGGGGAGTGGCGGTATTCAATATATTGGCGGTTTCAATCATCTCAACCATAAAGGTTGAGCGTCCTTTTGCCAGGTTGTCCGATGCGCCCACGCGGGTATAAATGCGATCAACGCATCCCATCTGCGCCTTGACGGCAGGGACAAACGATCCCATCTGCGCCATTATGACTATTAACGCCGTCTGCCGTAGATAGGTGGATTTTCCGCCCATGTTAGGCCCTGTCAGGATGAGTAATTGGTCTGATGTCGCGTTCATATATAGATCGTTGGGAATGAAAGGCCGGCTTTGCATTTCAACGACCGGATGACGTCCGTCCTGTATGAATAATTCATCTCCGGGGACAATACGCGGACGCACATAGTTGTTTTTGAGCGCGATTTCCGTCAATGAAACATAAACATCCAGTTCGGCGATAAAGCGCGCAGTCGCCTGCACCCTCGCGCCCTCGATGCCGACGTTTTTGCGAATCCGCGAAAACAGGTCTTTTTCGATTGCCGCGATACTCTCTTCCGCGCCAAGCACTTTCTCTTCGTAGGATTGCAGTTCTTCGGTTGTGAAACGTTCGCAATTCGCCAGCGTCTGCCTGCGTATGTAATGTTTCGGCACAAGCGGAAGGTTTGTGTTTGTCACTTCGATAAAGTAGCCGAAAACATTATTGAATTTCACCTTGAGCGATGCGATTCCCGTTTCGGCGCGCTCGCGTGCTTCAAGCGAGGCGATGTATCCTTTCCCGCTATGGCGCATGTCGCGCAGTTCGTCAAGCTCGGCGGAATATCCCGTCCGAATTATTCCAGGTTCGTTTATCGAGGCCGGAGGATCATCGGCGATGGCTGATTCGACAAGATTGACTACATCATCAAGATGGTCAATCCGCTCACGTATTTCGTCAAGTCTGGCTATGGAAACGTCGCGCAGAATTGTTTTAAGTACGGGAACGACGCGGAGAGAATTTTTCAGCGCCACAAGTTCACGCGGCCCTGAAATGTCGGCCATAACGCGGCTGATCAGGCGCTCGATATCAAGAATTTCTTCGAGACGTGATGCTAGTCGGCCGGAAACCGAAATGTTTTTCCGGAGCGTTTCAATAGCGTCAAGCCGGTGTTCGATACGGCTTATATCAAGAAGGGGCAAGAGCATCCATGATTTCAGCATCCGCGCGCCCATGCCCGTTCGCGTCATATCTAAAAACGAGAACAGCGACCCCTGTTTTGAACCGTCCAGCGTTCTGGTCAGCTCAAGATTTGCGACGGTCGCGGCGTCGAGTTTCATATAATCGGACGATTCAAAAAACCGCAGTTCCGCCACTTTTCCCAACGCTGAAAGCTGCGATTCACGCAGGTAATGAACGAGCGCGCCGGCGGCTGAAAGCGCAAGAATGCGTCCTTCCGCGCCGAAACCGTCGAGCGTAGCGACGCCGAAATGTTCCAGGAGCGCGCGATGGGCGTAATCGTAGTTGAAAACCCAATCATCCACGAGGCTCGATACCCAGCTATCCGACCATGCGCGCGTCAGCTTTTCGCGCATATCTTTGCCGGAGCTTTCCTGAAGCACAAGTTCGTTCGGTGTAAAGCGGGCGAGTTCATCTACGGCTTTTGACCATGCATCATCCCCGGTAAATTCCGCCGCCAGAAAATCCGCCGTGGAAAGGTCCATGAAAGCCAGTCCTATTCCTCGTGGCGCAACAAAGAAACTTGACAGATAGTT
>JGI24705J35276_12237278_pt1 | contig 10496 bp, 8 predicted proteins | sample TergutNt197P4_FD_35276 | JGI IMG/M metagenome (IMG submission 35276)
TGGTTTTCGGGTTTTACAGTTTTCCCCTCATCTCTCCATGGCAAATTGAGGTTGTGTTTGTATAAAACGTTGAATTTTAGCAGATTGTTGTTATTCAAAGCGTACCATAAACCAACACCACCCAAAATGCCGAAGTCAAAGAGTGAATATAATATGCGACCATCTAAATCTGCGGAGGGGATACAATAGTAAATTCCGTCATACATGCATTTATCTCTTGAAGACAAAGTGTACTCGGCAAACACGCCCAATTCACACGAGAGAAAAATCGGTTTTTTTGTTTGTTCTGTAAGTTGGTACAAATACTGTACACTCAACGGAACGGAAAGTGATACAATACTGACATTTTGATATTTCATTGTATCATTTCCGCTGAATTTGTGAGAATATCTGTTGAAATCCAAACCGACATTGAGAAACACCGTTTGTTTTTCCTTGTGGAAAATTTGTTTGCCATAGAAAAACGACAGTGATAATGCGTCGCTTGCAGGTTTAATATTTTTGTTTCCATTGATGATTTCATATCCTAAAGCCAATGGACTGTAATTTACGCCAATTTCCCATATATTTTTCGGATATTTTTGAAAGTCAGGTTGATAAAAATGGGCGTCTGTTTGGTTATTCGATAATACGCCTGTCGAATGTTCAAATATATTTTTGTTGTTATTGGGTTCAGAAATTTGAATATTTTTAATGTTCCACTCCTCTTCGGGGAAAATACGACTGTTATATTCTGAATCCCAACCGTTAAGCGTTTCGCCTGACTTTGTGGTTAAAGGCATATTCTCTTTGTTTTTAATCACAAAAAACTTTTCTAATGGATGATCCACATCAACGCTTACAATTTTAGCATTTTCGTAAACCTTGTTTATTTGGTGATACCATTTATCCATCTCAACAGTAATGGTGTAACTAAATTTCCATTCAGGATAGTTCATCTCTTTTTGTGTTTTATACCTTGTTTCCCTGATAAAACTGAATTTGATCTGCCATTTGTTACTAATGGAAACAGGTTCGCCCATTCTAAAATCACTGAATGTCGGATAAATCCGTTTTATGTTTGCCTTAAAGTTCTCAAAGTACTTTGCCGGAGATAATTGCGCAGGGGTATTCGCGGGAATAATGTCGTTATAAATTGTTGCCTCCGCGTCGAAAAGCGCCATAAAATTATCTTCCGTATAGGCGCTGTTGCTGTAAAGACCGGATATGACTACTTTGTAAGTTTCATAAATCTGCAAAGCAGTGGTTTTAATACGGCGCGTTTCGGTAACCGATTGAGAAGATGCCGAAACGGTGGAAAAAATGATTGCTATTGCTGTTAATGTGCTATTTTTCATTTTATTACAATTAAGAGTTTCGTTCAAAAATTAAATCGCCCGGAGTTGCTTTGAGTTTGAATTTTAAGAAAATGACGGTTGCCAATGCCGAAATGAGCGGAATGACAAAAATGGTCACGATCACCCAAATATCGCAAAGCGAAAAATGAGACATTTTACCTTCATACTGCCACCATTTCAGTGCGTTGAACAGTATTTCAGCGCCGCCAAGAACTGCAATTACAGAGAGCAGACTTGCAAAAATCATGAGAACAAATACGGTAAGATAAATCTTGATAATCTGCTTGTTGCCCAGTCCGAACGCCATGATGGTTCCAAGTATTTTTGAAATTCTGCGAAAATGCGAATCAATCAGAAAATAAAGGAAAATAGCAACAAAAGCAATGGCAATCAGAGAAATAAACAAACAGAGCATGGAAGCCAGAAGGTTGAATGTATTGAAGTTTTCTTTTGCTTCAATTTGCGCCATATCTATTCTGATACCGTGATTCTCTTTAGCCCATACTGAAAATGCTTTTACTTTTGAAAGGTCTTCAAACATAAACGACAGATAGTTGGGGCGTAGTTGATACCCTTTGTCGAATGCCCAGTCAAAAATACGATACACATCTTTTCCCTTTTCGCAAATTTCGACAACCGTTTTGTTTAATGTCTGATACACAGAATCACGGATGATAATTCTAAATTGTGTTGCAGGTCGTAACAAATGGATCATTTCTTCCTTTTCAAAATAATCGTCATCATACAGCAAACCCGCGTGATCAAAATATGATTTCAGCCGACTTTCAAAATCCTGATCCGGATTTTCGGCAACTAAGTACAGGTCGTGGAAATAGTTTTCGTGGTTGGGTACGATAAACGGCTTGCTTCCGCTTGCGTTTTGTTCCATAAAAAAGGTTGGCGCAATAAAATCGAGCAAGTCGGGAAGTTGCTCTACAACGGCTATGATGGGAATAGGTATCTCAAAATAATCGCCGAAATTTTTTAGCCCGTACTTTTTCAGATTTTCGGTTGAACCGGGGAAAGTGTATCTGATATAGAGCGGATAATGCGATTCGTCATCATAACCAAGCCGCGTCATCAAGTCTTTGGTAACGATCCAGCCATAATCGCGTTCTTCCATTTTTTGCACGCGGGATACGATGGCATTTTTTTCGTCGAGAATCTTGATGAGCAAGTCGCTTTCGTAAGAAATAGTACGACCTTCCACACGTTTCATTCCGTAATCTTTCGTAAAGACATATTCCAAAATGTAATTGTTTGCCTCAATGGTTGAAATGTGAAAGTCGTCTTTTGACCGGTCTGTTTCTTCCATAAATGCGTCAAAATTGGTCTGTTCTTTTACGTCAATCCAATTGATGAACGGGTCGCTCATTTTGTACGACAAAAATTTAACGCCGCTACGACTAAATTCCAAAGCAAAAATGGTAACCACAAAAACCGCAACCAATATCCAAAAGTTCCGCCAACCTTTGCCAACGATTGATTTAAACTCCTGTTTTACAAATACATCAGTATATTTTTGCGTTTTCATCGTATGATAGTTTTTAATTGTTCACTTGAAATTTCCGTTTCGTTATGAAACCATTTACCGTTTCGTTTCTCATAGATGCTGTCGCTGTCAATTTTTCCGAAAGTATCGCCGTGTTGCAATTCTTTTTTATGAATTTTAATGATACGGTCAGCATATTTTACGGACAATTCGGGCGAGTGAGATACGATGATTGCAGTTTTATCGGCGCTTTTATGTATCTCATCGGCAATAATTTTCATTAAATTATCGGCATTTTCAGGGTCAAGGTTTCCGGTCGGTTCGTCGCCGAAAAGGATTTTGAAATCAGGCAAAAATGCGCGGACAAAAGCAAGGCGTTGCTGCTGCCCTCCTGAAAGTTCGGCAACATTTTGCCTGTTTTCCTTCAAAATCTGCTGTAGCCCAACCTGCAAAAGCGTGTCGTTGTAATTTTTGTCGCCGCCTTTAATCAGTTGTGGAATAACTGCATTTTCCCAAATGGAAAAATTTTGCATCAAATTGGTTTGCTGAAAAATGAAACTGAAATACTTTTTGCGAATGTCCGATAATACGCTGTTCTTTTGACGCCAAACTTCCGTAACATCAATTTCCATGTCCTCTTCGGGAAAAATCGTAAATTTTTCGGCAGCCAGAATGGTATGGTTCATCAGCCCCAAAGTTTCCAGAATGGTACTTTTACCGCACCCCGATTGTCCTATAATAAAGACCACTTCTCCTTTGGGAATACTCAATTCGTTGGCCTGCAAAACAACTTTCGGATGGGTTGCCTTACATTCATACGAACATTTGAGATTCTTTATTTCAAAGTAATTAATCATCTTTATCTGTTGAATTTTAACTTATTACAATCTTCGTAAACACCCGGCATATCGTCCATTGGAATCCAGTAATAAGTAATGCGATTTCTTTGAAAACGCCCGTCATAATTACTGTCTGAATTGATTCGTTTTAGATTGTCTAATTTATTCTTAAACACTGTAATATAATCTTTCAGGTCGTCCTTCTCCATATTGGGTATTTTCTTAATGTCAAGCCCGCAAAGATTTAACGGCACAGGTATTCCGTAGATTTGACCGAGAAGTTTGTCCATATCCATATTTCTGATTTCATCTTCGCTGAACTGACCGAGCATTGCCTGACCCATTTTAACGATGGCGTCCTGAAATGCTTTTGCATCGGAAACTACCTCCGACGAATTTATTTTAGAGAGTTGTTGAATGAGTTCCTCTAATTCGTTCTGTGAGAAAAACAGCACATAATCGAAAAGTTGATATGGCGATTTATCGGTTTTGATGGGTGCGTATCCGATAAATTTAGTTGTTCCGCCGTCTTTCAGATACGCAATATATTTATTAATGTCTGTTTCGCTCCAATCGTACAGCCGCAAAATTTCCGTCAGTTTTTGTTCTACGAGGTATCCCGTTTCTCCGGTTGAAGCAGTTGCGCTGTTTGCTTCTAACTCGGTCAGTTGCTTGAAAACAAAATCCTGAAAGTCGGAAATGTTCCCAATGATTAGATTCTGCAATCCTTCCATGGTTTCCGACTGACCAGAACCCGCGTATTTGTACGAATCGTAAACAGGTAAATCATTGCTGTTTCCTTTTCTGGATAAAACATATAAGCGATTGGTTTTCAGTTCATATTCCAATACGTCTGTTTTCATTTTGTTTTGATATTGATTCGCCAGTTCTTTTTGCAGTTTTCCAATCTGAATGGCAAAATCATCATAAGTCGTAGAACCGGCATGATTCACCTGATAAGCAAGGAAATTGATCCGGTTGTCAAACATTTTTTGCATTAATTCCGTAACTTTATTCTGCCATGTCACACCGTTGGGGTCGGTGCGGTTATTGCCGGTATTGCCAATCAGAATGATAAAGTTGGTTTGATTGCTTTCGTAACCCATTTTCCGCGTATCCAATGCCGTTTCCAAGCCGAGAAACATTGCTCCGTTTTTTGCGCCGGAACTTCCAATGGTTTCCTGATTCAAAGCGACAAATGAGGATACTTCATCTATTTTACCAGTCAGTTTTTTGTATGCAATTTTATCGGCGTCGTTGTAGTCTTTGTAAAGCACGACTCCCGTTTTCATCGGATAATTATAATCGCGTTTCATAACCGTTGTCAAAGCGTTGGCAACCGACTGAAAGTAGGTTCGCATCGACGAAGTAGCGTCAATCACAAATATCACATTGATATTATCTTTCGCCTGCTTCAACAGTTCGATTTTTTTGATAAATTCAGGGTCTATTTTTTGCGACGCCATGGACGAAATAGAAGCAACGCTGTAAATATCGGCGGCAATTTCTCCTCTTGTAAGAATCGGATTACGCATGGCATACTGGTGCATTCTTTGGGCGCTGAAATCGCGATACAGCCATAACGGATTCTGCGTTTTTTCGTTAGTCCAGAGTTGCCGTGCATCGTCCATTTCGTAAAAAATAGTTGGATAGACGTTTTTGTTTTTATAATCAGCTACCGTTTTTGACTCGTGTGTCGGCTCTACCAGCAAGCGCTGATTCCATTCGGTAATGTATTCTTCAGGCATCCATCCATATACGATTTGCGTGTTGTTGCCGATTAACATCCCTCTTGATAAAAGATAATATTTTGAATCACCGACTTGCGCTGTTTTCATCACAAAATAAATTTCAAGGTCTTTTGCTTTTTGATTTGGATTTACCCGTGCTTTTTTATCCGGTTCCATATAAAATGGCGGATTTTTTTCGGCAATGGAGCCGTGTTTTGCAGGGTCGTGTACCACCAATGCTTTTTGATAAATTCTACTGTGCGTTTGGGGACATTCTTCCCACAACAGCAGATGATCAACCGGAATCCAACCGAAACATTTCGCATCTTGAGGTATTTCCATAGATGCATAATATGATTTATACACTAAGGCAAAACCGTTCCGGATTTCTGCAACATTGAGCTGATCCATAAATATCAGCGTAGAATGAACGGCAGAAGAAACGCTTGGCTCTGTATAAGTTATGTTGTTAGCGCGGTCGCTGTAAACTTTCCACACAAGGGTATTTTTCTTGCCCAAATCATTGCTTTTTATTTTGGCAACCGCCCAATCCTGCCATTTTTGAGATTTTGTCCAGTCGGGCTGAACTTTATAGGTATTGGCAATGTATTCGGGCAGCCAAACCTTAGATTGATTTGGCAACTTTTGCGCCGAGGATAATCCGCAGATTAATAAGCATGTAGAAACGAAAAATGTGTATTTGCTTTTCATAAGGACGAAATTATTTTTGTGATTAAATTGATATTATATTCAGAATTGAATTTGATTTGTTTTTCTTTATAGGTAGCGCCACAAGGGTAATACTGTAACGAAACGCTGTATTTTGACTGCATTAAACTATTGACAATCAACATTCTTGCAAACAGAAGGTTTTGAAAATTTTTGTCAAAGAACTCATTACCCACAAAACAGTCGAAATAAACAGCGTTATAAGTTTCTTCCTGTAACTGTTTTTCGAGAGGAACTGAAATGCTTTCGAGCTCGTCGGGAATGGAAATTGCGATAGAAGAATTTTGACTGCTGATTTGCCCGAACAACATGTTTCGGTCCCAGGATTGCTTGTCCATCGTTGTATTTTCATTGCTGTAATACAGAATGAAGTCGCTACCGGAAAAACTGTTTTTCAGTTTTTCGATTTGCGTTTTTAATATTTCCGTATTCATCGAATTGTCTAACCTGACATAGATAAAATGCAGGTCTCCGGCAAAAGAAGTTGTTGAATACAGGACGCTTATTAACAATATTATTAACTTTTTCATTTTGACAATCATTTACTTACAGTGATTGAAATTACTTTTCCGTCATCATTTGTATTTACTTTAGTAACTTTATAATGACTTCCATTGGAAACGTCTGTGATAAGTTGCTGAACATTGCTGATATTGGGAGCGCCTTCAACTCGTAAACTGTTTCCCAAAATACGTCTTAATCTGTCTGTCGCCTGATCATCAGAATTTGTAATTCTATTGAGTAAATCATTAAGTTGTGCAATTGTAGGAACAGTGATTTGATTAATCTTCACCTGTACAGAACAGGCAGACGAAAGCCCGTTATTGGTAAGTGCGGTGATAACAGCATGTCCATTGGTAACAGCCGTAACAAGTCCATTCGTATCAACTTTTGCAACAGCGTCATTGTCCGATTTCCAAACAACCTTTTTATTCTCTTCCGATACTTCAGCAGGAAATACGATAGCGGCAAGTTGCTTTTTTTCTCCTGCTCTGCCAAAAATTAAAGCGGTTTTGTCAAGGACAATATTGTCGGGTAAAACAATAACAGGCAAAATCTCCGTTTGCACTCCAAATACGTTTTGGAATTGATAGGTAGCCATATCAGACGGCTTATTGTTGGCGTCGAATATCATATTACAGTTATAAATATCCGGTGGCAAGGTCACAACGCCTATAATGATTATTGTCTTCGTTTCGCCTGCGTCAATGGAATACACATCACCACCCACAGTTTGTTTCGGAGAAAAAGTAACCGGTTTTTCCATCAAAAACCACAATCGGGAATTGTATGCCCCTTTACCGTTGTTTTTCACTGTGACGGTGAAACTTCCTGTCTGGTTCTGGTACAGAGTTCCATTCACCTCCAGCGACACAAGATGCAAATCAGGTGAAACATTTTTTACCTGATCTAAATAAATGAGTATACCGCCACCGACCAGCACAACAATCAGGGCAATGATAAGCGCTATTTTCCCGCCCGAAGAACGCTTGTTAAGGGTTACTGCCGGTTCAGAAACGTGCCTGTGCTGTTGTGGCTTCGCTATTGGTTGCTGTACTTTGGGAATAGCGGCGTCTGCAGTTACGCTCTGGGGTTCCGTTTCTCCGCCAACAAACGCTGTCAGTTTTTGGAATTGCCTGAAATTGTATTTTCGCGCTCTTTTCTTGGCAGTGATTACATCAATCAACCACCAAATACCGCAGCCGTAGCAGGTAATAAGTTTCACAAATCCAAGCCCAATATCATTCAGGAAAAATCTTTCCCACCCGAATATAAATGCAATGGCAAAGATTTTGGAGGGTTTTTTGAATGATACATTTTGGAGAAACATTATTTCATCGTCGGTCATTCGTTCTAATTTGCTCTTTATAACCGGCAAGGCTTCTGGAGTAAAATTTCCTGCATTTACGCTAAGCCAAAAATTTGTTTGATTCGTATCCATAACTCTTTTATTTTTATTTCCATTAATAACTTTCTAATTATCTTCAACCACTCAAAGAAAAGTAACGGCAACACAATAACAACTAATTTGTTGTATTGGAATGCCGCTGCAAAGTTGAATTGAAATGCCGATATGATGGCACGTGTGATGCCGCATCCCCAGCATTCGCGCCCAAAGATGTTTTTAAACAGGCAGATAGAGTGTTGCTGATTTAGTTGTTCTATCGGTACACAATAGAGGAAAACCGGTAACAGCGCTATCAAAGTAAGTTTGACCGGCGCAGGCACGCGCAATAATATTGAGTGTAATTTCTGCATTTTATTTTAATAAATATTGGAACGAAGGTATAGACGGCATGAAGGGCATTGAGGGCAATATGATTGCCTCCAACACTTTCATCAATACAACAAAAACTGCCACGGCAACTATCCACGAGGTAGCAGCATACGAACCGGCTTTCTCGTCAGCAGGTTTCATCATCGGTTTCAAACCTGTAATGAGTAGATACAATCCGTAAATTCCTACTGCATAAACGAGCCACGACAGCCCATGCCATATATGAAATATTCCTGCGAAAAACATCGGCGTATAAGCATAAGCAACAAGGGCAAATGCGCGGTTGAAATCACCCATTGTGCCATATTTATTTGCCTGGGCATTAATAATCAATGTGGTAATATATATCCCGCCAAGTAGCAAAACGATTTGTTCCGCCGCCCAACGCAACCCCAAAGTAACTTCGTTAAAATGGTGTCCACCAAAAGAATAACCAATCAGTCCGTAACCAATAAAAGCAAACAATACAGGAACTACCATCAAAGGGAGTACATAATGAGTCATTACTTGGGTGTGTGGTTCGTTTCCCTGTTCAATTGTCTGATACTCGGTTTGCGGGGAGAAAAGCAGTTGCTTAACCCTGTTCAACATATTTTTCATAAATTCGCCAGAAACTGCATCTTGCGGTTGACTGGCAGGTATAGAAAAGTTCTGCGGGTTTGACGAGACAACCTGAGTGGGTATGCTTGGTCCCGCCTGATAGGGAACCGATTGGTAACCGCCCGCATTGGCAGACGTTACAGAAGCGGATGCAGAAGCGGAATGATGAACATTTCCGCCAGGAAAAAATGATGTTACCTTTTGGAACTGCTGGAAATTATATTTTCTCGCCCTTTCTCTTGCCGAAAAAAGGTCGATGAGCCACCAAATACCGCAACCGTAACCGGTAATGACTTTGACAATTCCCAGCCCCACATCGTCCAACATAAATCGTTCCCAGCCAAGCAGAAACGCAATTAGAAAAATGGTGGACGGTTTCTTGAACGAGGTACTTTGCAGATACATCATCCGCTCGTTGGGCATTGCTTCCAATGCGTTACGAATAGGAACAAGGTCTTGCTGTCTGAAATTCTCGGCGTTCATTGACAGCCACATATTAACTTGATTGTTTTGCATGATATTCTACTTTTATTGACGTTGTACTGCTTACCAAGCCCCAAATGCAGTCATTTCTGGAACTGTTGAAAATTGTATTTCCGCGCTCTATTTTGTGCGGTAGGGCCGTTGGGATTTTCGAACTTTTTGTACATAATATTCACATCGCCGATTTCCTGAACCAACGCCTGAATGTCATTGCCGTTTTTCAACGTGATCACGTCCTGTGCAAACATACTTGCCATGCTCGCGCAAAAGATAAAAAAAATCAGGAATGTTCTTCGCTTGAGGTTTCCCCTACTCATCTGGCTTTTCGGACTCGCCCCGTTTTTGAAATGGTCTCCAGGCTCCATTATTCTGTTTAATTTGCTTAATTGTAACATTTTCTTATACCCTGATTCGTGTCGGGCGCAACTTCTAATCGAAAGTTATTAAATTCAAAGATTGACTTCGTCGTTCCTTTGGGTGGATGTAAAAAATTTGATTTGACCGCATACCTGACGGCATGAGAGGCGTCTGCGGCGTCATTCATTGCTACCGACCTTGTACTGACTTCGTCGAGCACTTCGTGGTTCCTGTCGGAATAAAAGCGTCCATGAAGGATGGACGCATACGCCCATGAAACATGGGTGCATAGCCCCATGAAGTATGGAGGCATACTTCCGTGAAGCATGGACGTACACGCCCATGAAGTCCATCTTCCGTTCATGTTATGCAACTACTAAATTTTTGGGATATACAAATATTTTCGGGGAGAGCAAAAACTTGCCGCCGCCCGAAAACTGCGTCGCCACTTTCACCTGATAACTGCCCGCCGTCAATGCCGGTATCATGGCAATGATTTTCGAGGGTTTGTTCTCGATGATGGTTGCCGCTTTGGTTTCCTGCCCGTCTGCGGCAACAAACCACAGTCCGCACGAGGGATTGTCGCCGTCAATTTTGAGGTTGTATCCGCGCAGTTCCGCTACGCCGCCTGCCGTCAGGCGTTCGTTCACC
>JGI24705J35276_12237279_pt1 | contig 10496 bp, 7 predicted proteins | sample TergutNt197P4_FD_35276 | JGI IMG/M metagenome (IMG submission 35276)
GAAGATGCCGGTTTGATTGGACAGAGTCAGCGCGGCGGCAACGGCGACGTGATTGTCGAAGCCGCAGGCAAGCCTGTAACCAATCGCGACGATCTGCTTAATATCGTCAAAGGAATAAAATCCGGGTCTCCGATTGTGATTAAATTCCTGCGTTATTACCAGGAAGACAATACGACTGCGCCGTCATACACCAGCCTCATAAAGCCATAACCCTTCCGGCTTTGTTGCGGCGCCAGACATGGGATCGCGGGCGTCCCCGCCTGCGATCCCGTGTCAGACGCCTGCGATCCTGTAAGGAAGCGCTTCAAAAAAATCGTGAATTATAAGGGCTGTCAACCCCCATATTCTATGCGTTCCGTAAAACCAGGAATAATCGCCGGCGATTTTTCCTTCAATGATAAAGTCTTTTTTAATAAACAACCGTTCCGGATCAAGAAACAACGAAATTGGAATCCGCAGCACTTCGGCGACTTCGTGGGCCTGCGGCGTAATCTTAAAAGGCTGTCGAAGCATGGCGGCAAAAGGCGTTACGCGGACGTTTGTAATTGAGAGATAGTCATGAAACTTCCCCAGAATTTCCATGCGATCCTGGGAGATTCCGATCTCCTCAAAGGTTTCACGTATTGCCGTGCGTTCCAGCGTTTCTCCTTCCTCGCGCATTCCGCCCGGAAATGATATTTGGCCTTTGTGCGTTTCAACCTCATCCGTTCGACGCGTCAACAAAAGACGCAATTCCCCATCCTGTTCAAAAAACGGCATAAGAACGGCCGCCTGTCGGGCGTACCCGTCCACAAGACGTCTGGGCGTAAGTTCCGCCAGCCGCCCGCGAATATATTCTGAAAATCTTATATCTTCTTCAGGCATATATTAACCAGCGTATCAGCTATCTTATCCGCAGCGCCATTGTTTTTTTCAATAACGGCCAGCGCGGCGCGTCCCAGCGATTCGCGCTCTTCGGCATTTTGCAGCAATTCTGTGAAAACTTCCAATAACTGTTCCTTTTGCGAATGCCGGTCGTCGTCACTCGCTGTAATTTGCCGCAACGCGCCGCGCGCGATGAATTCATCCCGGATAGCCCGGAAATTTTCCATTGAAGGGCCTACGACGACAGCCTTTGAAAATGCGGCAGGTTCAAGAATATTGTGGCCGCCATGCCGGTTAAGCGTTCCGCCAACAAAAACGATGTCGGCGAAACAATATACTTCGGAAAGTTCTCCCAGCGTATCAAGCAATAAAATCGGCGCGGATTTATTTTCTTCGTTCGGCCGCGAGCGTCTTTGAATCCTGAAACCGGCGGCAATGGCAATATCGGCGGCTTCATTAAATCGTTCCGTATGGCGCGGCGCGACGAGAAGCCGGGTTTTTGCCAGATCTGGCAAGCGTATAAGTTCGTGAAAAACTTCAAAAAGAATGCTCTCTTCGCCTGGATGAGTGCTCCCAGCGACAATAAGGAGCGATTTTTCATCATCAATGTTGCGGAGGAAATTTTCAGCAAGATCGCGGTGAAGCTCTTCTTTCGACTCTTTATGTGAAAAGCTGCGGTCAAATTTCATGTTTCCCGGCATTGAGATTTTTTTCGGGGGAGCGCCGACAGCCGCAATGCGCCGCGCGTCTTCTTCCGACTGCATCATAAGCGCCGCGTAGTTTTTAAATACATGTCGCAGCGCCGGGCGCGCCATTCGGTAGTATTTAAAAGAACCCGAAGAAACGCGTCCGTTTGCGAGCGCGACCGGAATGCCGCGTAACCACGCCTGATGAAGAAGGTTCGGCCATATTTCAGTGTCGATGATGACGATCAAAGAGGGCTGAATCCAGTCAAGCACTCGCCTGATAACAAAAGCGAAATCGACAGGGAAGTAAAAGACATTTTCCTCGCCGAAGGCGCGGACGGCGATATCGTGCCCCGTTTGCGTTACCGTAGAGAAAAGAAAACGATCCTCCGGTAGTCTACTCCGCAACGCGCGCGTCAGAGGTTCAAGACTAAGGGTTTCTCCGACGGAGCAGGAATGAAACCATACGACGGCGCGTTTTTCACCGGGATTGGAGCGAAAATTTTCCGGCAATCGGCCAAAACGCTGGCGCATGGCAGGCAGGCGTTTGCCATACCGCCAAGCCTTGTATAAAAAGACCGGAAGCAGCAAAAATCCCCATATGATCAGCAACAGGCTATAAATTAAATACATTCGATATCAGCATATAGCGCCATAACAAACAATTTAACTGCAAAGAACCCAAAGAAAAGAGTGCTTTGAGATATCCGCGACATTTGCGGTTAAAAAATTTTCATAATAAAAAAGCGCGGGCTTTTTCAAGATCCTCTTCCGTATCGACGCCGATTGTGTCATGCGATGTTTCCATTACGATAATCTTTATGCCGTTTTCAAGAAAACGCAGTTGTTCGAGTTTTTCCGCCATTTCCAGAGGAGACTGCGGCAGGCGGTGAAAAAGCTCAAGCGCCGCGCGCGTATAACCATAAAGTCCGATGTGTTTGTAGTACGAAATATCGTTCGCGCCGTCCCGGCCGAACGGAATCGGAAGTCTCGAAAAGAAAAGCGCGCGGCCATCAATATCCGTAACTACTTTAACGCAATTCGGATTTTGTGCGGCGTTTTTATCGATGGCCGTTTTCAGCGTTGAAACTTCGGCTTTGCCTTCAAGCAGCGGTCGCAGAAGAAGATCAATATGATCGGCTGATACGGTCGGCTCGTCTCCCTGGATGTTTACGTAGATGCTCCCGCCGGTTCTTTCCACGACTTCGTAAAGCCGGTCGCTACCCGAAGGATGTTCCCGCGTCAGCATGACCGAAATTCCCTCGCCATTGCAGTATTCACATACTTCAGAGCTGTCTGTGGCGACCAGGAGCTCGTCGATCAAATCAGATTGGCGCGCCCGTTCGTATACCCAGTGGATCATCGGCCTGCCGCCGATAGGGAGCAGAACTTTTCCCGCAAGCCTCTGAGAATGAAGCCGGGCGGGAATAACGCCGATGATTCCTGTATGCTCGCGCATTGTCGAGTACTCTCCTCATATACGCATTTTAAAACATAACCCGGATATTAATCAGTACGCCAGAATCATGACGTTTGAACTCATTCCAAGCTGCGGAAATTGTGGAATTTTAGACATTCCCAATCCGGCGATATTTATATTGTAAGTTTTTCCGGCTTCATTTTTCAAATTATCAATGATCTCGACGCCATATTTTTCCAGTAAGGGTTTCAGCGCTTCTGATCTTAGAACATATGTAAAGCCTTCCGCGCTCATTGCCCGATATGGAATCATTCCGATGAGATTGCCTGAGCCATCAAGCAGCGGCCCGCTGACGCTGTTTAATAAGTTTGTGTGGCTTGTCCTGCTGACAGCTTCGGTCATCTGTATACCGGGCGTGATATTGCGTCCGATTTGCAGATATTCGGGATCTTTTCTTGCGCCGGTAAGTTTTTGAACCTTTACCGTAGTCCACGCCACGGCATAGCTTTCCACAGGCCGCGGTGAAAGGATTGCAAATACATCCTGATCTATGCGGATATATCCCGAACTTGCTACTGGCGCCGGCGTGGCCAGACATTCGCATTTCAGAATGGCAATATCGTATGCCATGTCAATTTCCAGGATTTCCGCTGAAAGCGTGCGCGCTACAGTTCTTATTTTGATTGATTCCGCGCCGGCGACAACCCGCGCGGAAGTAAGAATTAACCCATCTTTGGAAATGAATACGCCTGCCCCGCTGCCAATTGGATCTCCTAAAAGTTCGGTTGCCGGAATCCCGGTTCGAGCGGATATTTCTGAATTGATGAATTGTCTGATTTCCTCGCTTCGTCGGCGGGCGATCCGCGTTTTCTCAATACCCAATTTATTTTCCAGTGTGGCGATATTTGAAATTGCAAAGAGAGGCTCAATCGCCCTGTTTCTTTCCGCCAGGTACAGCCATGCCAAGCCTTCAATTTCATCTTTTTTAACGCCTTCACCTTTAATATACATCTGTCCCAAATCTTCCTGCGCCGGAATATGTCGTTGATTTGCCGCTTTCTGAAACCATTGCGCCGCCGCCGCGCGATCTTTTTTAACGCCATTACCGTTATAGTACAACAAACCAATCTGGTATTGCGCTCCGCTTTGTCCCTGTTCAGCGGCTTTTAGATACAGTTCCCTCGCCGCGTTAAGGTTTTTGCGGGTTAGTATGCCTTCCGCGTATATAATCGCAAGGTTAACCTGCGCTCCAACATTTCCCTGATCCGCCGCTTCTTGATACAACTCAATCGCTTTTTTAATATCCCTTTCAACACCATCGCCGTTGATATACTTCAGCGCAAGCAAGGATTGAACGTTGGCAGATTCTTTTTTCGCCATCTCTTTATACGAGGCAGCCAATCTTTCGATATCATCTGGAACGCCGTCGAATGCGGTATGAAGTCTGTCAATATCAAGTTTAGCCGCAGCATTACCTTGATCCACCGATTTCTGAAGCCAAAAGAGCGCTGTTTTTGTATTTTTTTCGACGCCATCGCCGATTATATACATCCGTCCAAGATTTGCTTGCGCGTATGTATGCCCGTTTTCCGCGGCTTTAAGGAACCATTCCGCCGCTTTCTCCGGATCTTTTTCAAAACCGCTTTCTCCGGTCGCATACATATAACCGACGGAGAATTGACCCTGAACATCACCCTGTTCTGCTGCTTTCTGAAACCATTCGACAGCTTTGTCAGAATCCAGCGGGACGCCTGCTCCGAAGCGATACCTTTGCGCTAGAGCCATTTGGGCTTCGACATCGCCCGCTTCAGCTAAAGAAATAACCGCCTCGACGTTATCGCCGCCGAAAATATCATCCTGTTGCGCCGCTTGTGCCGCAGAAAGCGAATGAGCAAAAGTTGTTGTAATAAGAAGAAACCAAAGGAATACAAATATTCTTTTCATAAGCGCCTCACCTGTTCTATTAATTATAACCAAATCTCATAAATTAATCATTTCCATTTGCAAATATGGCTGTAGTATGTCAATTTGTTACATTCTGGATTTTGATATGTTAATGAGTTCGGCAATCATAAGCTTTATTATTATCGGTATTTCCGGCGTATCGCCCGGCGGATAGAGGCTTGTGAAAACGAACAAAAAAGCCCTCATCCGCACGGAGCGGATTGAGGGCTTTTTTATTTTATAAATGAGGCGCATATGAAAATATTGATCTATGACACAACGTTAAGAGACGGAACGCAGGGTGAGGGAGTGGCGTTTTCAGTGCAGGATAAAATCCGAGTCGCCATGAAACTTGATGAACTCGGAGTCCATTACATTGAAGGCGGCTGGCCCGGTTCAAATGAAAAAGATGCGGAATTTTTTCGGCAGGCTGCGGATATTAACTGGAAATCGGCTAAAATCGCGGCTTTTGGCAGCACCGCTCTTGCGAAGAACCGGCTCGAGGACGATGCAAATCTGCAGGCGCTTGTCCAAGCCCGCACGCCGATTGTTACGATTTTCGGAAAATCATGGGATTTTCATGTAACAACCGCCCTGCGAATATCTCTTGCGCGAAATCGTGAACTCATCCGTGATTCCGTCGCGTTTCTCAAATCGCATGGGCGCGAGGTAATCTACGACGCCGAACACTTCTTCGACGGTTTTGCCGCGAATCAGGAATATGCGCTGCAAACGCTCAAGGCAGCCGCTGACGGAGGCGCGGACATAATAGTCCTTTGCGATACCAATGGCGGCTCGCTTCCGTCGCATATACAGAGCGCCATTCGTAAAATACAGGCGGAAATATCGATTCCTTTAGGCATACACTGCCACAATGATTCCGAACTGGCGGTCGCCAACACGCTTGCGGCAATAGAATGCGGCGCGGTAATGGCGCAGGGAACGATGAACGGCTACGGCGAACGCTGCGGCAACGCCAATCTCTGCTCAATCATCCCCAACCTTGAAATCAAGATGGGATACAGCTCCATCGGGCAGGAACGGCTCAAACTGTTGACAGGCGCGTCACGCTTTGTCAGTCAGATAGCAAATCTGCCGCCGCGCCGCGACATGGCGTTCGTTGGAAAAAGCGCTTTCGCTCACAAAGGCGGCGTACATGTCAGCGCGATAATCCGGAATCCGGCGACTTATGAGCATGTTTTGCCGGATCATGTCGGCAACGCGCGTCGCGTATTGGTATCTGAATTGTCCGGAAAGAGCAATCTCATGTACAAGGCACATGAGATGAAACTGGATATTAAACAGCAGGAAAAACTCAGCCCCGCCCTGCAAAAAATTAAAAAGCTCGAAAATGAAGGGTATGAATTTGAAGCGGCGGAAGCTTCCGTGTGTGTCATAATGGAAACGGCGGTTAACGGCGAAAAGGAGTTTTTTGAAATCGACAATTTTCGCGTAATTACCGATATGCATGGAACCGGCGCGCAGGGGAACGAAAAGTATACGTCCGAAGCAACTGTAAAGGTGCGCGTCGGACATGAATGGAAACACACTGTGGCGGAGGGCGACGGTCCGGTTCACGCGCTCGACAAAGCCTTACGTCTTGCGCTCAACCAGTTCTTTGAACCCCTGCGTAACGTCCGTCTTATAGACTACAAAGTTCGCGTGCTTCCGAGCGAGATGGGAACGGCGTCAAAGGTTCGCGTGCATATTCTGCAATCCGACGGGGAAGAGAGCTGGACTACCGTCGGCGTTTCGGAAAACATCCTGGAAGCCAGCTATATCGCGCTGGCCGACGGCATTCGCTACAAACTGATGCGGGCGGAACAAAAACCGTGGAAATCAAAAATCAAAAAACGGAAATCAAAAATTCAATGAGCCGCTTCCGCTCTCAAATACTTGCGATTCTGATTCTCGCATTGATCCTGCTGGCGATTGCCTTAGCGCGTTATTATTTCCATTTAGGTTAGGATAACGCCATGCAAAAAAACGCCATTGCCGTTATAGGCCCCACCGGCTCCGGAAAATCCCGTCTTGGGATCGCCCTGGCGCGCGCGTTCAATGGAGAGATCGTCGGCTGCGACGCGTTGCAGGTCTATCGGCGGATGGATATTGGAACCGCCAAAGTCACGCCCGAAGAACGCGGGGACGTACCGCACCACATGATCGATGTCACGGATCCAGACTGTGAATTTTCAGCCGGGGATTACCAGCGCCAGGCGCGGCAGTCAATCCAGGAAATCAGCGAACGCGGACGGCTGCCGATTGTCGTTGGCGGTACGGGCTTTTACCTGCGCGCGCTGATTGACGGCCTTTTCGAAGGTCCGGAGCGTTCTGAGGAACTGCGGGCGCGGATGCGCGCAATTATTCAGCGGAAAGGAACAAATATCCTGCATCACTTTCTGGCGCGGGTTGATCCGCAATCCGCATCAAGAATCGCAACTAATGACGCAGACAGGATTATTCGCGCCTGTGAAATATATTTCCTTAGCGGAAAAAACATGAGCTGGTGGCAGAGCCAACCTCGCGATGCGCTGACAGGCTATAGATGGCTAAAAATCGGCATCGACATGCCGCGGGAACTGCTGTATCAAAGGATCAATCTACGTGTTGAAAGGATGTTTGAAAACGGCCTGCTGGACGAAACGCGACGGCTTTTACAGATTTACCCCGCGGTATGTCCGTCGTTCAAAGCGATCGGCTACAGACAGGCGGCTGAATATCTGGCGGGACAAATCACGTTGACGCAGGCAGTCGAAAACACGCAGATGGAAAGCCGCCGTTACGCAAAACGCCAAATCACGTGGTTTCGCGCCGATAGTGAAATTATATGGCTGCGCGTCGAAAGCGATCCTGAAACAGGCGCTCTGAGGGACAATGCCATAAGAATTGTCCGCGATTTCAGCATTTCCATGATATAGTAAATTGCAATGAATGATAAAAAAACCATGGAATCCGGGACGCGGGCGTATGCGGATTTTCAAACATGATTAAACTTATGGAGCGACTATGAAAAAAAGGACAATTCTTTTTACTATTCTTTTGTGCGTGTTTTTTGTCGGCTGCGGCGGCTCTGGCGCCAAAGATGCGGCTACAGCGGACCGCGAGCCGCTTATAAGGTTAATGGATCAGTATCTTACGGCCTTGCAAAAACACGATCCTACAGGCGTGCCGCTTGCCTCAAACGTGAAGCTGGTTGAAAACATCACCCCGACGCCCATTGGAGAAGGACTATGGAAAACCATGACCGGTGGACCGACAGATTTTAAGGTTTATGTATCCGACCCTGTTAGCAACCAGATCGCTTTTTTGGGTATTATCGAAAGCGACGGAAATCCCAGATTTCTCAGTGCGCGTCTGAAGGTCGAAAACGGTCGTATCACGGAAATAGACCACATGGTATCGCCGCTGGGGCTTGACAATGGCGTGCCTGACACGCTTATCAGACCCCGCGAAGGACTTGTCACAAGACTGACCCCGGACGAACGCGTCCCGCGCGACCAGATGATAAAAGCCGCCATGGGCTACTATGAAGCCATTGAGTTCAGCGACGGGACACTCGCGCCTTTTGACGACGACTGTCAGCGTATTGAAAACGGCATGGCTACTTCAAACAATAAACAGTCCCAGACTGTTGCTGTTCCAGAATCGGCAGACGTGTTTACGCGCTTTATGGCCGCTATTGTCCCGATGAAATGCGGCGAACAACTGTCAACCGGAAATGCCGGATACATAACAAAGATGAATCAGCGGCGTGTGGCCGCCGTGGATGAAGAAATGGGATTGGTGATGATCTTTTCCATGATGAATCACGACGGCGAACCAAATCCGTATCCGGTAAGAAATGTGCCCGGCATAACGGAAATCCCAAACACGTGGGGGCAATTCACCGTTCCCGCGATGCACTTATACAAGGTCAAAAACGGCCGGATTTACGAAATCGAAACAAATGCCCTTACAGGCGTACCTTACCAGGCAAGCGACGGTTGGACCTGCACGCGCAAATGCCTGGCGGATATTATGGACAATTACCTCGCCGCTCTTGCAAAACACGACGCTTCATCGCTGCCCCTGGCAGCCAATGTGAAGATCGTGGAAAACGGCGAAGCTATCGGCACAAACAGTGGACTTTGGCAGACGGCGACCGGCGGCCCAACAGCGTTAAAAATCATCACGGCTGACCCAGACAGGGGCGAAGTGGGATTTATGGGCGTTATTCAGGAAAACAATAAGCCCACTATAGCGGCAATACGCCTTAAAATCGCAGACGGACGGATAGACGGCAAAATCACCGAAGTAGACCATCTGGTCGTTCACGGCGATCAACCGCTGGACGCAAACATGTCAAAGCTACGTCCGGCGTTTCTTGAGCGGCTGCCCAAGCTGCAGCGCGTCAATAGAGATAAAATGCTGGCGGCTGCAAATTCTTATTACGATTCAATACTTCAGAACGACGGCAATGTAGCGCCTTTTGCGGACACCTGCCAGCGCAGAGAAAACGGCATGATAACAGCCAATAATCCCTCTCCTGATCCCGACAGCGATATGGCTGTTTTCGGTAAAATGAAATGCGGCGAACAGCTTTCAACAGGCGTGATGGGCTACATAAAAGACATCAACGACCGCCGCCTTTTCGCCGTAGATGAAGAGCTTGGCCTGGTAATGGCATTTTCGGTTTTCCGTCATGACGGAAAACCTGAAGTTATGAAAATCACCGGCGTACCTGGTGTGACGGAACGAAAGAACAGTTTTGGCTCGTTCGATCTGCCTGCGGCTCATGTTTATAAAATCCGCAACGGCAAGTTAGATGAAATCGAAGCCATCGGTTATATGACCGACGCGGGCTTCATTAACGGCTGGTAGATTTTAGGGAAAGGCTGATTATTAACTCAGAGCAGGGTTGGACTATTTATATTAAAGATAATAGAGAATAACGCATATCCACGAAGTGTGGGCGACGACAGGATCCTGCGAAATGGGGAACAGCTTGTTGTATGTTCGAATGCGGATATGGATGAATGGGAGGTAAAGGATAAACGAAAGACGGTAATATATATCAATAATGAAGCCTGGCGCCTCGTAGGGAAACAGTTTTTCGCAAAAAATGAGGTGCGATACCTGCTTGAACCCTGGCCGGATGCCATGAGGGAAATACCTGGCCGGGTAATCAGATACGACGAGAAATATATTAGATCCAGAGACAAAGCTTTGAAAAAAATAAGACTGGAGTCCTGGACATATCCCATTTTTTATGTCCTTTCACCGTTAATCGGGCTTCTGCCATCACCTGTAAAATCCAGAATAGAATCTAATTTTGGATTATCGGCGAGAGATGCAACTTTTGCTTCCTTATTCATCGAACTGCTGTTGATTATTGTATCGACGCCTCTTTTTGTATTGATAACCGCGACAGCAGCGGATCGATCGCAGGATTCAAATATGGTATATATAGCGATACTCAACAGTGTATTGCATGAAATTGTACTGCTTCTTATCTTAATAATCGACCTTGCCATAAGATACAGCAGCTATTTACGCGATGATCGCAGTCCGTTGGGAGCGTTTGAATGGATATGGAGTTGGAT
>JGI24705J35276_12237277_pt1 | contig 10494 bp, 9 predicted proteins | sample TergutNt197P4_FD_35276 | JGI IMG/M metagenome (IMG submission 35276)
CCGGAAACATCTTTATGATTTCTTCATCAGTCATGGGAAAATGCGTTCCCAAAGCCGGAAGAATATCGGTCAAACGATCGCCGTAATATGCATAAACATATAGTGTCAATTCCCCCGCACGCGAATGAAAGCGCGTAAAATCAGGAGGAATAACAAGTACTTTGTCTCTTTTCCCAAGTTTGTCTAATGTCGCAAAGATAATGTCTTTTATTTCGTCCGAACTAAATGCATAGTCCGGAGTACCTTTTGCAAAATATAACATAAGTTATCAATTAATAATTACGAATTACGAATTAGGATAAAAAAACTATAAAGAGATGTGTTGAATAAACAATAAAAAAAATAATTCTCAATTCTCAATTACCTTAACACCCTCGCATTCCCTTTCCAGATACTCCACACCTGGGTTTCGTCGGCGGGTTGGCCGTAGTCGGTAATAAATGTAGTGGCTAAGGCGCCGGTTGCCCATCCAAATTGAGCCCATTTTTCCGGTTCCCAGCCTTTGAGTATGCCGTAAAGCAATCCGCCAACAAAGCCGTCGCCTCCGCCGATACGGTCTAGTATATGGATGGAACGCGGTTCGATTGTGTGCCAGTCTTCGCCGGCCAACAGAATTGCTCCCCACAGATGTTCGTTCACGCTGACTACCTCACGTAAGGTAGTGGCAAAAACGGATACATCCGGAAACGATTGTTTGACTGCACGAATCATGCTTTTGAAACTCTCCATTTTGGCAGCAAGGTCTTTTCCTCCTGCTTCAGGGCCTTCGATGCCGAGACACAGTTGAAAGTCTTCTTCATTTCCGACCAATATATCTGATATAGAGGCGATTTCCTTGAAAATTACACTTAATTCCTGCTCTCTTCCTTCCCAGAAAGAAGCCCGGTGATTCAGGTCGAACGAGATGGCTGTGCCATATTTTTTGGCGGCACGCGCCAACTCAAGGCAAAAAAGGCTGGTTTCGTGCGACAAGGCGCCTATCAAACCTGACAGATGCAATATCTGCACTCCCTCTGTACCAAAAAGACGTTCGAGGTCAAAATCTTTTACACTTAATGTACGGCCTACTTCACCGGCGCGGTCGTTCCACACGCGAGGCCCGCGCGAGCCAAACCCGCTGTCGGCAATATTAATCTGATGGCGATACCCCCAAGGGCCGCCCTGTTCTACTTCTATACCCTCGTAGTCTAAATTGCGACTGCGCAGATTGTCTTTGATAAATTGGGCAATCGGACTGCCTTTGACAAAAGTAGTCAATATCTTACACGGCAATCCCAAATAGGCCGCAACGCTTGCCACATTCGATTCGGCGCTTGTGGCTTGCATAAACATTGTATCACTCTTATGGATGGGTTGGCCGTGAGCAACCGGCGTAAGTCTAATTCCCATACTGGTCGGAACTACCAACGACCATTGGTAATTTTCTTTAAGTTTCATACCTATAAATTAATTTAAAATTTAAAAATTTAAGAATTTAAAACAGTTGTGAGTTACGAGTTACAGGTTACGAGAGAATTGATTTTTATGAATGATTTTTCAACTAAACTCTACTATCTAAACTCTAAATGGAGAAGGCGTCAAAGCCGCCATCAATCGGAGTCACTGTTCCGGTAACAAAAGCAGAAGCATCGCTTGCCAACCATTGAATAGTACCTAATAGTTCTTCAGGGTTTCCTAATCGTTTGAATGGTGTGTGTGCTATGATTGTCTTACATCTATCACTTGGCGTACCGTCGGGGTTAGTCATCAATGCACGGTTTTGTTCGGTAAGGAAAAAGCCTGGCGCAATTGCATTGACCCGCAAGCCTTCGCCATATTTAGTAGCTAATTCGCCTGCCATATATTGGGTAAAATTACTGATAGCAGCTTTGGCGCATCCGTATCCGACGACACGTGTCAAAGGACGAAGGGCAGACTCGGATGAAATATTTATGATGCTGCCTTTTCCCCGGGTTACCATTACCTCTGCAAATACCATTGTCGGAAGCACGGTGCCGAACAGGTTTAGATCCACCACTTTCCGAAAAGCCTCAATATCAAGATCGAAAAAGGTTTTATCCGGTGGAATCGTCGCTCCGGCCATATTCCCGCCTGCTAAATTAATCAACACATCAATCCTGCCGTATGCATCTAAAACAGCCTGTTTGTTTTGCGACAAAATCTCCTTGTTTAAAACATTTGTTTTCAGAAACATGACCTCTCCTTGTTTGCTTCTTATCTCTTCGGAAAGTAGCATTCCGCCTTCTTCATTAAGGTCGAGAATGACCACCTTAGCACCCTCTTCGGCTAAATGTTTTGCCATTGCCCCCCCTAAAATTCCACATCCCCCGGTCAGGATGATCACTTTTTCTTTTACGCTGAATAAATTTGCCATACTATTTATTATTTACTATTTATCAGAATTTAATTACGAGCTACAAGATGAAAAATAACCATTAACCATTAATCACTGATAGTTACTTCTTCCGTTGTAAAAGCGGTTAGTTTGCGAAAGACGTAGCAGTTCATCAGCCCTATAAGTGGAATCGTAACAAAAATACCTATAATAAAGACAATCAGGCCTAAAATAGCAATTGCAATTTCAGCAAACAAGAGTATAAACAATGGTTTTTCTTGTCCTTTGGTAATTTCCCAACTTCGTTTCAGGGAAGAGATAATTCCTGTATCTTCTTCTACAATAGATGCATAAAAGAATTGAAAGCGGATAGCCAAATAAAAGCCCGGGAATAAAAGTAATGCAATACCTAAAACCACAGTTACCGCATAGATTAGTCCGGTCAGGAATAATGTAATAATTTTTCTGATCTCCTGGCCATAAGCAGAAAATTGAGGTTCTTCTCCATCAAGCGTTTGAAATATATTTTTAGTATAACCTAATGAAAAAAGCAGAGAAAAAACCAGGCTGAAAAGTGCCAAAGCTAATCCGGCTGCACTCATGTTACCATGTTGCGGAGGAGGAATATACAAATTCAAAGCAAGGTTGACTATTACGCATCCGATTATCAGGCCGGTTAATATCCAGATTTGCGAAATGTATTTTTTCCAGGCAACCTTAAAAACATCCAAAAGCACAAATTTTCTTATCATAAATTTATTAATCATTTATCATTGGCCACTAAGTTACGCTTGTCCCTGAATCCCGCCTATAGGAGGAATAAAATGGTCGAATCCGACATTTTTTCCAAATTTGGTTTGTTCGTCAAATTTACTAATATTATCCTGAAGTGCAAGGAGTAAGCGCTTGGCATTATCGGGAGATAAAATAATACGGCTTTTTACTTTTGCTTTAGGAGTACCGGGCAGAATCCGAATGAAATCAATGACAAATTCGGACGAAGAATGGGCAATAATCGCTAAGTTCGCATAAATACCCTGCGCTATTTCATCGCTAAGCTCGACTTGAATTTCGTTTGTAACCTGATTTTTTTCCATATTTTTGTACACTATTAATCGTACAAAAATACATAAAAAATGCAAAAAAATTACTACTACCGGAATTTTTTATAAATTTGTAAACGTTTTCGAACAAATAGAACAAAAGAATGAAAAATTTATTCGTTGTTGTTTTATCCATGTTGTTGAGTTTCAACTTATCAGTTGCACAGACACGGATAGAAAAGAAAGTAGCTACAAAAGCTACCGGATATTGCGTTACTTATTCGCTGCCTAAAACTATCTTTATTATCAATGTAGAAATGACAAAGACGACCTATAAAGCCGGACCTTATTTCAGATATGCGGATTTGCATTTAGGCATCAAAGATCCGGTCATTGAAGATAAAATCATCTATGAACTAAATTCCGTCACATTGACCAACAAGGGAATCCCTGATTTGAACAACACGTACATAGTTGAGTTCAGATCAGGAACAGTTGCTCCTTATGTTTATTTAACGGAAGATGGCCTGTTGTGTGCGATAAACGCGGAATATATTCCCAATGAACTGGGTATTAAATTGAATCCGAAAGTTACTGAATCCGAATCTGTAAGTATCACCTCTGTATTTACCGAAGAATACCTGAAGGCAGGAACCATCGCTCGGCAAGCTGAAGTGGCTGCCAAACAAATCTATCTTCTTCGGGAAAGAAAATTGGATATCCTGACTGGTGATGCAGACAATATGCCACCCGACGGTGAATCTATGAGGTTGGTTATTAAAGGTTTGGAAGAACAGGAAAGGTTGCTGACACGTCTTTTTGCGGGTAATTATACGGAAGAGACACTTACACATGAAATTACATTCGTCCCACAGGAGAATGTCAACGACGAAGTATTATTTCGTTTTTCTGCTAAGCAGGGAATATTAGACGCCGATGATTTAGGAGGCGAACCGATATACATTAATCTGTTCATTACGGAGAGGGCGGCTGAATTAAGCCCGAAAGAAGCGGAGAAAAAAGAAAAGTCAATGAAAGGGATCATTTATAATTTGCCCGGCAAAGCCAGGGTGGAGATCAAAACAATACAAAACACACTGTTCAGAGGCGACTTGCAGGTTGTCCAGTTTGGCACACAGGAAAGTCTGGCCCCGGTTATGTTTGAAGACAAGAAAGCCCCTGTAAAAGTAGTCTTTTATCCCGAAACAGGAGCGATTAAACAAATAAATCAGTAGAAGCCGGGAATTTGAAAATAAAGATTCAGGAATTGAAAGATATTTTACGAGCATTGAAAACTAAAACTATATAAATATTTACAAATATGTTTAAAGGACATCCCAAAGGTTTACTTGGCGCTGCGCTGTCAAATATGGGAGAGCGCTTTGGCTTTTATATTATGATGGCAATCCTGACTTTGTTCATTTCTTCAAAATTCGGATTGTCGGAAACAACAACCGGCTATATTTATTCAGCCTTTTATGCTTCCATCTATTTACTGGCATTAGTGGGAGGATTAATTGCCGACAAAACAAAGAATTATAAAGGAACAATACTTATCGGCATAGTTACAATGGCGATTGGATACCTGATTATTGCTGTTCCTACGCCAACCCCTGTCCCAAATCCGGGTTTATATATTGCCATTACCTGTATTGGGCTTTTCGTTATTTCTTTCGGTAACGGTTTATTTAAGGGTAATCTTCAGGCATTGGTAGGGCAAATGTATGATAATCCTAAGTATGCTAAGAAGAGAGACGCCGGATTCCAGATTTTTTATATGTTTATCAATATTGGGGCTATGTTCGCACCGTTTATAGCGATCGGCGTACGTAACTGGTGGTTGAAAGTACATCATTTTGATTATAATGCTGCCTTGCCTGAATTGTGTCATCAATTTATAAATCAAGGAAATAAAATGCCTGCAGAAGCAATCGCCCGTTTGACGCAATATGCAGGTAACGTATCACTCGACGGCTCGACTGTAACGGATTTGTCGGTTTTTGCAAGCAATTACCTGAATGTATTTAATGTGGGTTTTCAATATGCGTTTGCAGCGGCGATCGTTGCAATGCTAATTTCGTTCGTGATTTTCTTAACGAACAAAAAAACATTCCCTGATCCGGCACGAAAAGTGTTAGCCGCCAAAGAGGCAGCACATCAGCTCACGAATGAGGATATCACGTTGAATGTCAAGGAAATCAGGCAGCGCATTTATGCGTTATTTGCTGTATTTGGCGTGGTCATCTTTTTCTGGCTGTCGTTTCATCAAAATGGTTATTCGCTTACCTATTTTGCAAGAGATTACGTGAATCTGAATATCATCAATATTAACTTGGGATTTACCAGTATTAAGGGCGCTGAGATTTTCCAAAGTGTGAATCCATTCTTTGTCGTATTTCTTACACCATTGATTATGTGGATATTCGGTTCGTTGAGCCAAAAAGGTAAGGAACCTTCAACACCTATGAAGATTGCCATAGGGATGGGTATTGCTGCCTTGTCGTACCTGTTTTTGATGGTCTTTTCGATGGCATTACCTGCCAAGGAACTGCTTTCAACGATGAGCGCCGAAGCACTGGAGGCCATGCGCGTCACACCGCTGGTAATGATTGTAATGTATTTTATTCTGACGATTGCGGAATTGTTTATTTCACCATTGGGGCTTTCGTTTGTGTCGAAAGTTGCACCTCCTCATTTGCAAGGACTTATGCAGGGTTGCTGGCTGGCAGCAACGGCCATAGGAAATTCGATCCTGTTTATTGGTGGCATTTTATATACCTCTGTTCCGTTATGGATGTGCTGGTTGGTTTTTGTCGGTGCAACAGGTATTTCAATGGTCATCATGTTAAGCATGGTTAAGTGGCTCGAACGCGTAGCAAAATGAAAGTTCAGGCAATATTTTTTGACATTGACGGTACGTTAGTCAGTTTTAAAACACATGCTATTCCTCCTTCTGTGAAAGAAGCAATTAATCAGCTTAAACGTAAAGGGATAAAAGTCATTATCTCTACAGGTCGTTCATTGACAGATATCAATAATCTGGAAGATCTGGAATTTGATGGATTTATCACTGCAAATGGCGCTTACTGTGTTGATTCAAAAGGAGAAGTAATTGCACAACATCCGATCTCGAAAGATAGTTTGGAAAGATTAGCGATTTATTTGAATGATAAACCGTTCCCTTGTTCGTTTATGACAGATAATGGAAACTTTATCAACTATATAGATGAATTAATGATGAAGTTTAGTGAAATAGTAGAAATCCCGATTCCTTCCGTTAAGCCTGTTTCAGAAATTTTAGCATATACTATATATCAATTAGATGCATTTATTGATTCAGATTTGGAATCTGATATATTGAAACATGTGGTATCAGATTGTATTGGCTACCGTTGGCATCCGTTTTTCGTTGATATAAACGCGAAGCACTGCAGCAAAGCAACAGGAATGGATTGTTTTTTAGCGTATTTTGGTATCTCAAACGAGCATACAATGGCCTTTGGAGATGGCGGGAATGATATATCTATGCTGCAACATGCCGCGATCGGCGTGGCAATGGGTAATGCAAAAGATCACGTCAAAGCCGCTGCCGATTATGTGACAAGCCCGATTGATGATGACGGTGTTGTCAATGCGTTGAAATATTATAAGATATTTTAATCATAAACAAAATTGTTTTCTCCCTTTTTTTACTTCTAAAAAATCTCATTTTTTCATGCACTCATTGTTCGAATATTTGTAATAGCTGAATCACCAATATACCTCACTTGAGATAATATGAAAACCAGAGTTTTATTATTGCTTTTACTGATTAATTTACCTTCACTTTTTCACGGGCAGAACTGTATCCCGGATAGTCTGGCTTCATTGTTTCTTAACCAATTATTGGCTTTTCCGCAGGAAAAGATTTATTTGCACACCGACAAGCCCTATTACATTTCTGGCGAACGGATATGGATCAGGGCGCATTTGGCTGATGCGGCTACACATTATCCCGTATTGTACAGTCGGTACGTGTACGTCGAGTTGATAAATCCGCTTGATACCATCGTTACCTGCGTTAAGATTCGCGAGGAGGAGGGTGCGTATTATGGCTATCTGCTTATTCCTGTAGAAGCGCCGGAAGGCGACTATACAATACGCGCTTACACAACCTTTATGCGAAGCCAGGATGAGTATTATTTCTGTACGAAGTCTGTTCGTATCGGCGATCCGCAATCCCGTGCAGTGCATACCGATACACAGTTTTTTTTCGAATCGGGGCGGCGTGGAAGAATACATGCCACGTTCCGCTTTTCACACGCTGAGTCTGATGCGCCACTTGTAAGGAAAAATTAAAAGCTAACAGTAAGGGACACATAATACGACTCAGGTTCGTTTCGAGTTCAAAATAAAAAAAGGTTGTTTATACGTTCGAAAGTTTTTTGCGACTATTCAATCTCAAACTCCAGCTTTGCATTCACAATCGTTCCATCTGCTCCAATTCCCTCAACAGCAACAACATACTTTCCGAGAATATCAGATGTGGTAAAAGGAATGGTTAATTCGGGTTGGCCGTTGCTTTGGATAGCGGGCGCCCAAAGGAGCGTATGGCGGAAATCGGGCATGCGTGATGCTACATTTGTTTCATCATATCGGGGCGTATAAAAGTAGCGAAAGGGTTGGGCGCCTGGGTAATCGAATATTTGTGTGTTTTCGCCGAATGTGATGCCGGGGTAGTCATTTTTATAGGAGCAGAATGAAATTATTCCGTCGAAAAGGTGGCCTCCGAATACATACCGGCCGATATGCAGGTCTATCGTTTTTATCAGTAACGGATTATAATTGCATAACAGTTCATGGTCGGATATGGGGATATTATCGAACAGCACCAATACATTGTTTGAATAGGTTGTAAAGTTTTCCGTCATCATGGTGAATCTTCGCCCTTCGTTCGTCCGGCGTATTCCGGCAAAAGTAATAAATTCGAGGAATATTTCTTCCATATCAGGAAAACGGGTATAGTCGTCCAATGTATAGCGAATATACGGACGAAAGTAAGAACAGGGAACGATTTCTTTGATGATACTCAGCGAATCGGCCATATAGGCATTGGTTACCTGAATAGCCATGTTTCGATCCTGAAGATAATCAATCCATGTGCTGTCTGGATTGAATACAGGAAGACCGGTAGAGGTATGTACCGGATAAGGCGATTGGATATCGACACGGTATTTTCCACCTGACGGAGCGATGGACGTCGTAGTCAGTTCCTCTTTTCCTGTTGCGCATTGGGTGTAAAAAGCGATATTGCCTTTTTCGTCGGCTTCACCTGTAAACAATTGTATTTCTTTTCCCGGAAAAGACAACAGATTAATTACTTCCTGGGCAGCTGACGGGTTGCCCGTATTCAGGTCAATAAGCACACCGTCAATGATCGCCCCTTCGTATTCGGGTAAAAATCTTTCAGACACGAAGGGAAAAGCATTTCCGGCCAATTGTCTTTTCCAATCACTTATTGTTGAGGATGTGGCTAAAGCCGGGTCTGCCCCTGCAATGGAAATGCCTAACGAAATATTTGCGGCAGGCAGTCCTTTGATGCTGATTTCTCCTTTATCTCTTTTTATATATAAAGATTTATCTGTTGATATTTCAGCCGTTTGCATTTCTTTTTCGACAGGTTTGAACAAAAGGGATGTATTTGTTTCATCTGCGTAATACTTTTCGTTCGGGTTGAAAGGGTTGACAATGCAAATTATCTTTTCAAAGAAAGTTTTTTCACCTTCGTTACGCATATAGCGCGTATATGCTGTAAGGCGATAATATCCTGTTGGCAGCATAGCTGGTAGTTCAATCCATCCGGCGCCTGTGCCGTCACGGATATCCACCTTTACCTGCACTTCGGGAATGGAATCATGGACAAGTTCGACATAGCCGATTTTACTGAAAGACATCAATCGGCCTTCCTGATCCGTTGTGTACAGTTTCATCCAAAGCAATTCACCCGCAAGATACAGTTGTTTGTCGGTTTGCAAATACATGCGTTCCCGAAGCTGAGCATGTACACGCATCTGCCCTATACACAAAAATAAACAAATTACAATATATTTTTTCACAGTTCGGTTGATTAATTTATTGATGATCATTCGGCCAGAAATCAGGTTTATTCTTTGAACCTCCGAGTTTTGTACAGTCAACGCAAATGATTGGAGCGCATATATATACAACACCCACTAAATAAGCAATCCCCAAACCGTAATTCCCGTATGCAATATCCAGCTCGTCTGCAGGAAAGGGGAAGTCATAAAAGTCGCAATTACGTCCGTCATTTCCTCTCATAGTCTCCATGTTTATAAAGACGCGCAACGCAACTTCTTCTGTGGCACAAATATAGCCTATCACCGGTTCATCAGTATGGGATATACATTTAATATTCCCTTTTAACTCGGTTGGTTGCAGGCCAAAAATACTTCCGCCTTGCTCTACATTTTTTTGTATATTCTCGAAATAAGTGTATGCCGTTTTATCAATACCGTATTGCTTGACCAAAATACTGTACAAACAGGAAAAACGGGTGCTATATCTCGGTATATTTAAAATTTTTCGGTCTTTGATCATCGTTTCGGTAAGTTTGTCGGAGGTACCCAACAGAATGGATTTGGATTTATCGGAAGCCCAGCAATAATACCTGTTATTTGACCCGGCCAAACTCTGTCCGATGATTTCTCCGGTATTTGGTTCATACCTGAATTCACTCAAGTATCTGGATCTGATTTCCCAATCTTCATCAAACTCCCAGCGATAGTATTTGGTTTCGTTTGCCGGATCGTGGGTCGAAACCAAAATATCCAGGCTGTTGTCCTCATTTTGTTTCCAGCTTATTTCATCTATTTCAGGCGTTCGAATAGGTGAAACAAAGGCGGATTGATAATGTTTCGCTCCGATTTGGATATCCAGGGCATATTTTGTGCCGGGACTGAATATGATTGGATTTTGTACGACATAAACGGAACTTTCCGTTCCGGCATTTTGCAGCAAGGCAACGGCTATCGTTTGATTATTGTCATCAATCACATGAATACGGGCATCGCTGACACCTTCAAGACTGGTAGCAGAATTATCGGAGTCGTTGTTTAG
>JGI24705J35276_12237276_pt1 | contig 10492 bp, 10 predicted proteins | sample TergutNt197P4_FD_35276 | JGI IMG/M metagenome (IMG submission 35276)
GTGCACAGCCTCCGCGCCGGTCTTGCGGCAGGCCTCGATGATTTTCTCCATGACCAGATAGCTCTCGGCCGCCGCCGCGGGCCCGATCAGGACCGCCTCATCGGCCATCTCCACATGGAGGGCGTCGCGGTCGGCCTCGGAATAGACCGCAACCGTCTGGATTCCCATACGGCGGGCAGTTTTGATGACCCGGCAGGCGATTTCGCCGCGATTGGCGATCAGAATTCGTTTGAACATGCTATTTCTTATGTCTAGACCGTGGGCGGGACCCATCCCCGGCCGTGAGGCAATGGGAACGAGCCGTGACAGTGTCGTCGTACAGCAAAATGGGCCGGAGGCAACGGTCTAAATCCCTGGCATGAAACCTGCTCTCCTTTCCGCTTGGCAACTCTCCAACTGGCAGTTCTGGGCATTCCTGTCCGCCTGCTTTGCGGCGCTGACCGCCATTTTCGCCAAGGTCGGCGTGGAGAACGTCAACCCCGATCTGGCGACCTTCATCCGCACGGTCGTGGTGCTGCTCGCTTTTTCGGTGCTGCTGTTTTTCACAGGGCAATTCACCGCGCCGTCCGCGGTCTCTTCAAAGACCTGGCTGTTCCTGGTGCTGTCGGGGCTTGCAACTGGTGCATCCTGGCTCTGCTATTTCCGCGCGCTAAAACTCGGGCCTGCGACGCGGGTGGCCCCGATCGATAAGCTCAGCGTCGTTCTGGTTGCGCTGTTTGCGTTCGCCTTTCTCGGCGAACGCCCGTCCGCCCAAGGCTGGGTCGGCATCGCCATGATCGGCGCGGGCGCAGTGCTGCTGGCCGTGAAGCCATGAGCTTGCGGCTTCAGGGCCCCGCACAATAATTCAGGCGATTGGAGGAAAGACGTGCTGACCGCACCGCATGACGCCATCCTGGCGGGGGGTATTATCGTGCTTGCGACGGCGGGCGTGCTCGTCCGCCCTTTCCGCTTGCCCGAAGCGATTTGGGCGCTGGCGGGTGCCGCTGCCCTGGTCTTGTTCGGCCTCCTGCCGTGGCCCGAGGCACTCTCCGGAGTTGCAAAGGGTATTGATGTCTACCTGTTCCTGATCGGCATGATGCTGATCGCCGAGCTTGCACGGCGCGAGGGTCTCTTCGATTATCTGGCGGCGGTCGCGGTCGAGCGCGCACGCGGCTCACCACAGCGGCTGTTCTTGCTGACATACCTCGTCGGCACGCTGGTCACCGTGCTCTTGTCCAATGATGCCACAGCTATCGTGCTGACGCCGGCCGTTGCAGTGGCAACGCGAGCGGCAGGCGCAAAGCCGCTGCCCTACCTGTTCATCTGTGCCTTCATTGCGAACGCGGCGAGCTTCGTGCTGCCGATCTCCAACCCAGCCAATCTCGTTGTGTTCGGCTCGCAAATGCCGCATCTCACCGACTGGCTACGGCAGTTCGCGCTGCCCTCGGTTGCCTCGATCCTGCTCACCTATATCGTGCTGCGCCTGACGCAGCGCCGCGCTCTGAAAGAAGAGATCATCGAGCACAGCGTGCCGCATCCCCAGCTAAGTCGCGGCGGCAAGCTGACCGCGGTCGGAATTGCTGCGATCGGCATCGTGCTGCTGACGGCCTCCGCGCTCGACCTGCAATTGGGACCACCGACGTTCATCTGCGGCACTGTCACCGCCGCCGCCGTCTTGCTACTAAGCCGCCAGTCACCCTGGCCTGTCCTGAAAGGCGTGTCCTGGAGCGTGTTGCCGCTTGTCGGCGGCCTGTTCGTGATGGTGGAAGCGCTGGCCCACACTGGTGTCGTCAGCTATCTCAGCGCACTGTTGCAGGACGCCGTCGCGCAGTCCGTCCCCAAGGCAGCCTGGAGCGTCGGCATCGCCACCGCGATCGGGAGCAATATCGCCAACAACCTGCCCGTCGGCCTCCTCTCGGGATCAATCGCGGCAAGCGGTCATCTGCCCGCACCGGTCATGAGCGCCATCCTGATCGGCGTCGATCTTGGCCCAAATTTCTCGGTCACAGGATCGCTCGCCACCGTCCTGTGGCTCGTCGCGCTCCGCCGCGAAAAGATCGAGGTTGGCGGCTGGCGGTTTCTGAAACTCGGCCTGCTGGTGACGCCCCTCGCACTGATTGCGGCGCTGGCGGCCGCAATCAGATAGCGTAAGCGACTTCGCGAAGGCTCAGTAACAGCGCGTGATATTGACGGTCTGCTCCCCGCCGCCGCTTCCCTCAACCGCGACCTTTTCCGATGGGCAGCCTTGCACATAGGGATGATCGGACGGCACGACATCCGGCGGAAACCGATGCGCCCAATCCCAGGGGACGTCGTAGCTATACGTGTAGCGGAGCTCGTTTGAGGGCGGAGCGACATTCACATAGGGTTGGGCGCCCGAGGGTTCGTAGTTGTCGCCCGGCCAAAAGAATAGTCCATTGGGTCCTCGATGGAACCGACGGACCAGCGGCCGATGGCCATCTGCTCGAGAAACAACCGTTCCATGAGGCGCTGTGCCCGACACAGCGAATGTCTCGGTGGGAGCAAGCATCAGCATCACTGCGCTGACAGAGGCGACAACCGCCCCATACATTTTCTTCGTCATCGTACGCACCAACTTCCTGACTACCGCCGCCCCTCACAGTCGATATGGCTGGCCCGCCTGCCGCCCGCAAATACGTACTTAATTTTTGGTTAAGATTCTTGGTTAAGACGAAGGGCCAATAGACGGACACTTTCTGGTCACGAGATGTTTATCGCGATCCGCCCCTGGCAAGCGATCGATGGGGGCTCTCCGACTTTTGAGCGTCATCTTCCCGCGCAACCTCTCCAAGCAGTGCAATAAGAACTATCCACTAGAGGTCCGGCGCGGTTCCTTCTCGACTGAAGTTTCGCCTTGGTGTTCACTGCTGATGTGGGTGGGCCATATGCGTCAACGGCCGCAAGAGTTCTTGCCTCATGTCCAGGTTGCGCTGGTGATGCAGATCCTAGCGCTGATCGTGGTTGGCTTCGCCATCACGCTCATTCCCCTTTCCAGAAGCATTGCTCACGAACTCGTCGGCAACCGCTTCTTTCCGGCAACGATCGGGATTGATGATCCCGGCGCAAACGACGAACTGGCGTTTCCGACAGTCGACAGCTTCCAAACCGGTGACGTTCCGCCGGTTCGACAGTGGGACGTCTCCGGCGAGATCGCCAAGCGTATCACCGAGAACTTCGCCGTCTCGCTTGGCGCAACCTACACGTTCCTCAATCCCACTGATCGGAGTGTCCCGGGAGCGAACGGCTTTCAGAACCTCGACACGACATTCAAGTATCGTGTGTTCAAAGACCCGGCGCATGAATTCGTGGCGTCGGTCGGGCTCAGCATTGACTGGGGCGGCACGGGCGCGAGCAGCGTCGGTGCCGAAACGTTCAACACCTACACGCCGACGGTCTGGTTCGGCAAAGGCCTTGGCGATCCGCCGGACACTTTGTCGTGGCTCCGACCTGTCGCCATCACAGGTCAGGTCGGTTACGCAATTCCGGGCAGGAACGCGACAACGACATTCGCGAGCAGCGGCCCCGTCGCCGATACCGAATTCAATCCGCAGGTGCTGAACTGGGGTGCAACGATCCAATACAGCATGCCCTACCTGAAATCCGCGGTTAAGGACTTCGGCCTGCCCGACTTCATCAATCACCTGATCCCGCTGGTGGAAGCGACCCTGCAGACACCGGTGGCGAACACCCTCACCTCGGGCACAACGACCACCGGCACCATCAATCCCGGTATCATCTGGGTCGGCAACACGTATCAAGTCGGTGTCGAAGCGTTGCTTCCCGTCAACCGGCAGAGCGGAACGCACGTTGGCGTGATCGGCCAGTTGCACTTCTATCTTGACGACATTGATCCGCATGGGATCGGCAAGCCGCTCTTCGGAGGCCCGGTCCAGCCCGCCCGTCCCTTCTGAAGGGAATTGACCGATGCAACGCCTTCCAATTGTGACAATGCTGCTGCTCTCCTTACTGATGACTGGTGCAGCGAGCGCTCACGCCTTTCTCGATCATGCCGAGCCGCGCGTCGGCAACACAGTAGCAAGCCCGCCGCGCGTGGTGACTCTCTGGTTCACGCAAAAGCTGGAGCCGGCATTCAGTTCGGTCACGGTCACCGGCCCCTCAGGGCAACGTGTCGATGCCGGCAAGGCGCGCGTCTCTGGCAACCAGATGTCGGTGCCGCTGAGAGGCGGCGGGGCCGGCACCTATCATGTGAGCTGGCATGTACTGTCTGTAGACACGCACACCACTGACGGGAACTTCACCTTCCAGGTCGGTCGATAGTACGACTGCGTCACAAGCGGGTTCTATCCCTCATCCTGAGGGGCTCAGCGCAAAGCGCGTAGCGCTTTGTCGCGACGAGGCAAGCGTCTCGAAGGATGAGGCCACCACCGGGGTCTCATGGTTCGAGACGGCGCTAACGCGCGATGAAGCGCTGCGCGCTCTACGCCGGCCTCGCTCACCATGAGGGTTCTGACGCGGTAAGAAAAGGGAGCTGATCGTCGATGGACTGGTCCACTGTCGACGCACTTATGGTTGCGACACGTGCCGTGCATTTCGCGGCCACAGTGATCACGGCCGGAAGCATCATCTTTCGAACCGTCGTTGCTCCTCCGTCCCTTCGTTTGCAAGCGATCGCTGCCGACTCGTTCTCCAAACAGTCGATATGGATCGCGTGGCTCGCCCTCGCAGCTTCCGTCGTCTCCGGCGCGATCTGGCTGCTGCTTCAGGCCTTGTCGATGAGCGGGATGTCGCTCGATGAGGCGCTTGCTACCAACGTATTCTCCACGGTCGTCAATGACACTCAGTTCGGCAATGTGGCGATGCTTCGAGCAGTCCTTGCAGTCGGTTTGGCCGCTTGCCTTGCACTCGATCGCATGTTGATCGTTCGACGGATTGGACTAGCCGCGGCACTTGCGTTTGCCGCAAGCATCGCCTGGACCGGACATGCCGGTTCGACCATCGGCACGTTGGGCTACCTGCATCTCGCGGCGGATGCGCTTCATCTCATCGCCGCCGCGGCCTGGATCGGCGGCCTGGTAGCGCTGCTGTCATTCTTGGCCGTTGCCCACCAGAACAAGGCAAAGTCCCTCGCCTGCGACGCAGTCAGACGCTTTTCGACGTTGGGTATCGCGAGCGTAGCAATCCTCCTGCTCAGCGGCATTATCAACGCCGCCATCCTGGTCGGCTCACCGCGCGGCCTCGTTGCCACTGACTACGGGCGAGTTCTGCTTCTCAAGCTCGGATTGTTCGCCGTGATGCTAGCCTTCGCCGGCGTCAACCGATTTCGCCTGACGCCGCGCCTCTCCTCGTCCGACAGTGAGCGTCAATCAACAGCACTGCGCAAAATAACGCGCAACAGCGCCATCGAAATCGCACTGGGACTAGGCATCCTCATACTTGTCGGACTGCTCGGCACCCTGCACCCGGCGATTCACATGAACTTGAGTCCTGATTAGAGCTTGAGCCACAAAATCGGTCCTTACTTCCTGCCGATCACGCATCAATCATTGCCGACTGGAACGGCCTTCGGCGACCGGCCCGACCAGTCCACGCGGAGTGTCGTGAACATGGTGATAGCGAGCGCCACGAAACCCAGCAATGCTCCCACAAGCAATGCATAGTCCTCAAGACGGAGAATGAAATAGAGCAGTGCAAACAGCAGGCCGAGAATGACCACCATAACAATACCCCGACGCAGGCTCTGCAACACCGCGCCGACATAGGTCGCTACCATGAGCGCCATCGCGGATGAGGCAAGAAGATAGGCCGTATCAAAACCTATGTGCTCGGCCAGCGACAGCAACAGGACGTAGAAGAAGATCAGCCCCAAACCAGTGAACAGATATTGCACGGCGTGCACACGTCGCCCAGAAATGACCTCCAGGCAAAACACCGCCATGAACGCGGTGGCAAGGAACATGAGACCGTACTTAATCGCGCGGTTGACGAGCGTGTAGAAGTCGACAGGGTCAAGAAAGCCCACTCCGAATACATAGGGCTCTAGCCGATCCAGTCCCGCCTCGGACAGTGACCACGAGTCAGGAACGTTACGCGCGAGCTGGGGGACCTTCCACGATGCGTCGAAACCGTCCGGCCCGATCTCACGCTCGCTCGGCAGAAAGGCTCCCTGGAAGCTCGGAGACCGCCAGTTTGATTTGAGCGACACCCGCGTTTCCTTGGCAACCGGGGCAACGTTCAGCGCCACAGAACCATTGAAATCAAGATTGACCTCGAACCCGAATTCCTTGTCTGGGCCGTACTGAATGGCCGGCGCCTCGCCGAGCCTGGCATGAATGCCGGTATTGAGCGCCGAGCGCCCAGCAAGACCTGTGCTTGGTGCAAAGGCAATATCCGTCTTATCGTCTATCCTAAGCTTTGCCACTGATTTTAGGCCAGCGACCTCCGACAGCGACAACACAAACTTCGCGTCGTTCCAGCGCACAGACTGGACGGTTTCAGAATCCACTTCAGCGATATGAGCAGCGCCAAAACGGCCGGAGAGCTTGAGCCGTGCGGCGTAAACGGGCACGTCGTAGATCGACCGATGCAGGATCTTGGTGTCGGCCTGTCCCGAAACATCCAGAACTTCAGGCGTAAAGATAGCGAAGCGCTCCCGCTGCTGCTCAACGCGCTTGCCATTGTCCCACCCTACGACCTGCACGACGTAGGGCACGGCGACGAATGGTCCGATCAGGGTCTGCTTCGGACCCCACTGGTGCCCTATTTCACTGCGTACCTCTTGCGCCCTGTTTGATCGCTCGTCAATCAGCGCCCCCGCCAGAAACAGCGGCACCATCAAGAGGACGATGAGGAACGCGATCAGGAAAAGCTTAAGGCTCGGACTGCGTAAGAAAGTGCGGAGGAATTCAAACATGCGCGCCCTCTAATTCGGGAGGATTGGCAAGGCTCATATCAATGATACACGATCGACAAGTGGTGACATAGGCAGGCGGGACGGTCAAATAATCTGGCTCTATTCCGGTGAAACGCCATGGCTTGTTCGGCCACTGCCGGCGCTTTCACGCAGTATCCGTCTCACGATCGATTCAACGCCTCACTTGGCAGCCGCAGCCATCCCAAAGGAGGCAAGCGTCCATCGACGACATATCCGCCATTCACCTGCCGCAAGACGAGCCTTTCACGAGCCGGCGGCGAGTTCTGTTGGACAACTTCAATTGATGTGGCGTCGACGTTCGCCACGATGGCGACGTGACCGTAGCCAGCCGCGCCTCCAAACACGATCAGATCTCCGCGTCGAGGCGGCTCATTTCCGCCTTGACGAAACTGGATCATTCCACGCTTCGCATTGACATCCCCGTGGATAACGTTCGGATCGAAAAAACTGATCGCGTTGCCCCAGACATCTGGCATCCGCAATCCCTTTGCCTGATAGAGATAACGTTTGATGAATTCGACGCATTGCCATTTCTGGCCAAAATAATACCCGTCGGGCGCATAGCTACGGCCGTGCCCATCCGTAAAATTCGGACCGTTGTCGTAGACAGCGACTCCGTCGAGGCCTTCAACTGCAATTCCGGTGGAATAACGATCGTTGGTCCAGGGAAAGCCGGAACGTACAAAACCTCTCCATAATACGGCGCCTGATGCGAGAACAATGACGATGGCGGCAAGCAAAATGATCTTTACACGTTTGGTCATGTGCACCAGCAAAAAATTGACTATCAAATTTAGATCCATCGACAGGATCGGGACCGGCGTCTCGCCTCAATCCGTCCTGATCTTCGATTGAATGATGGCCTAAGAAAGGCACCATCTCTATGTGGGAGTCGAGCACGTCAGAACGTTGCTGAGTCAACAGTATGATATTTGACGCGGCCCAAGTCCGTGAATGAGTTTGACATTCGCGCTGCCCTCCCATTCGATCAAGAACATTCCTTTGAAAATGTTAGCCCTCTCGCCTCTGACTGCCTCAATGAGTCACCATAATACCGACAACCCAAATTCCCGAATTAGCCTGCCCCCCGGTCCGCCTCGTTTGTCCATAGATCCCATCACGCGGGCAGCCGCAAACCGAATAGCGCGGCGGGACCACTGCGCCTGCCTCATGACAAGAACAAAGAAGGGAAAGCCGCTCGTCCCGAACCTGCACACGGAGCCGCAAGATCAAGACACGCCCGGCCGGAGACAGCTTGTCGAGTTGATCCGCCTGACGGAGAAGGAGCGCCTCTCTGCATTTGAGCCTTCGGCGCACATTCCCTGGGAAGATTGGATGCGTGTCGTTACGCTTCCCGCGGCGCTTGGCTCGCTCTCGCTCGTGAAGGAGGTGCGGCTGTACGGCAGTCACCTGCGCCGGCTGCCGCCAGAGATCGGTCGGATGAAAGACCTTCAAGACCTGGACATCTACACGTCCTACTCCCTGCACTGGCTCCCCTATGAAGTCACCCGCTGCCGTCAGCTCACGAAGAGCCGCATGAGCACGCGCGCGCTCTACGGAAACAGAAAGACGCGATTGCCTTTTCCGAGGCTCAACCGTCCTGTTGAAACCCTCCTGCCTTCCACATGCAGCATATGCGATCGGCCATTTGGAGATGTGACGCCACAGCTTTACTGGATCACACTGCCTGTCGCGACTGATGTCGTGCCGCTATTGGTGCACAGTTGCTCCAACGACTGCACGCTCTCGATCCCACAACCTCCGAAAGGATATTTTCAGCGCCCCCACAAGGGCGGCGGTGGAGTCGGAATGCCCAACCCGTGGGACCATGGCAAAGGCGTTTTCTGGGAAGGCGAACGAATTATGAAGTTCGTGACGGACCCCAACACCGGCGAGAACCGTCTTGTCTCCTACACAGTGAACGTCGATCCCGAAACAGGCGCAACGACTTTCGTGCCAGACGATGAAGGCTGACGTCAGCCTGCGCGAATGATCCTGCTGTCGCCAGAAGGGGCGGCTATCTTTCCGTCAATTGAATGTGTTCGATCATCCATATCAGGGCGCCGTTAAGTGATGCCGTATGTGGTCCATTGAGGTTCTGCGCAACATGAACGAGGTATACATGCCCATTCGCAATGGCGGTCAGGAGCAAAAAGACTTCCGGTGCGGCGCACGTCCCTCGAAACAGCGCCTGAGGCCATGGTTTGCCGCGCGAATCATTCCAGATCGGTGGCGACACCTTGACGTCAGCACCGCATTTCTTTCCTCGAAGGAAAAATGATCCTACTTGCTTCAGTCTTTTGGTCGGCAAAGGACGGGAGGGCGAAAAAGCAAAATCGCTGAAGCCATAATACTCGCCACACTCGTCGCTGCCGACGCGGGCGCATACCCTATATAAGGTTTCCGTCGCCCTTCCCCACGGCGTTGAAACATTGTTCGTTGTCGACACTTTGATTGGTGCAGGCAGAGAAATGCGAAAATTGGGAGTGACAATTCCTTCGAGGGCAGGTGCTTTAGCACCGGATTCTTGTGCCTCGACGGTGCCGATGAGCAGGAGAAAGGACAACAGACACAGAGCTGGAGCAAAAATATTTCTACGCATGGACGCTAATATGTGTTTCTTCGCACCTGCTCTTCGAATGAACCGGCGCTGCAAAAATGGGATCAGAGCATATCTATCATAAATCAACTCTGACGAGTCGGTAAACTGAATTACGGCCTGGATACGGAGCGGACGGCGCATCTGGAGAGAAGGCGCGCGGGAGAGATCTTCTCCATCCACGCTTCGGAATGAATACTTGTAACAACACTGTCACACAGCGAATCTAGACAGATGTCGTGGCCGTCGGGATCGCCACGCTGCATGGTCGCAGGGAGAAAATTTCATGGGTCGCTTACTGGTGTTGCTGTCCGCAGGACTGACCTTGCTGTCCGCCGAACTCGCGTCCGCGCAGAACGACGTGCCGAGGAACCTGATCCTGTTCGTTCCCGACGGGTTGCGCGCGCTCAAGGTCACGCCCGAGACCGCACCAGCGATGGCCGATGTCCGAGACAAAGGCGTCAGCTTCAAGAATCCACACTCGCTGTTCCCCACCTTCACCATGCCGAACGGCTCGGCGATGGCCACCGGGCACTATCTTGGCGATACCGGCGTGTTCTCCAACACGATCTTCACTGGCTACACGTCCGCGCCTGCCGGCAACACCGCGACTCCCTTCATCGAGAGTGACTCCGTACTTGGCGACATCGACGAGCACTTCGGCGGCAATTATCTCAGCGAAGAGACCATCCTGCAGCTGGCCCGCGAAAAGGGTTTTAGCACCGCGGCGATCGGCAAGGTCGGGCCAACCTACCAGTTCGACCACACCGACCACGGCGATAAACCTGGCTCGCACTCGATTGTGATCGACGACTCCACCGGCCACAGGAATGGCGTTCCGCTATCAGACGAAATGAAGGCGGCGCTGACCATGGCCGGCCTCCCCCTCGCCGCACCTTCGCGCGGCGACAACGGCAAGGCGGGCGACGCCAAAACACCCGGCACCACCGTCGCCAACGTTGCACAACAGGCCTATTTCGCTGACGTCGCAACCAAGGTTG
>JGI24705J35276_12237275_pt1 | contig 10491 bp, 7 predicted proteins | sample TergutNt197P4_FD_35276 | JGI IMG/M metagenome (IMG submission 35276)
CCCGCCAGTGGCGGTTTCGGCCGCTTTGCGCTGAAGGCACGGGCCGACGTCGTCGGGGGCTCGATTGCGCTCACCAATGTCAATGTGGAGCTTGACGGCAATGTTGCCGAAGGCGTGATCACCTACGCCAACAACGGGCGTCAGACGCTGCAGGCGACGCTTGCGTCCGAAACGCTCAACTTCACGCCCTACATCTCAACCTTCCGGCTGCTGGCAAACGGGGCACGCGATTGGAACCGGCAGCTGTTCGACCTCAATGGGCTGATGACAACCGACCTTGACATGCGCCTGTCCGCAGCACGGCTGACGATCGGCGCATCGAAACTCGGTCGCACCGCGATCGGCGCCAATTTGCGCAATGGCGCGCTCGTGCTCTCGGTCGGCGAGGCGCAGATCTATGGCGGCATCGCCAGGGGTTCGTTCGGAATCGTGCGCTCGGAGGCCATTGCCGACGTCAAGGCGCAATTCCAGTTCACCGACGTCGACCTGCAGGCGTGCACGAGCGAATTGTTCGGCACCAGCAAATTGTCAGGCCGCGGCAACATCAATGTTGAACTCGCGGCGTCGGGCTCAAGCCCGTTTGGTCTCGCGCAATCGCTCGACGGCACCGCCACGGTGACCGGGCGTGACGGCACGATATCGGGCTTCAATGCCGAACAACTGCTGAAACGGCTGGAGCGGCGGCCGCTTTCCCGCGACAGCAGTTTCCGCAGCGGCTCCACGCCGTTCGACAATCTCATCATCTCGGTACGATTCGCCGATGGCATTGCGACCGCCAAGGACGTCCGCATCGAAGGACCAGCGGCGCGCATTTCGCTGACCGGCACCGTGTCGGTGCCGATGCGCGAATATGACCTGAAGGGCGTCGCAAGCCTGAACACCGCTTCTGGCTTCAAGCTGCCATTCGTGGTCCAGGGCGCATGGGATGATCCCCTGATCTTCCCCGATCCGGAAAGCCTGATCCGGCGCTCGCCCGCCTCCGCGCCATTGCTCGACGCGGTGAAGGATCGCAAGACCCGCGACACTGTGCGCTCCGTGCTGGAGCGTCTCTCCGGGAAGCCCGCCACGACAGGGCCGCAGGAAGAAGCCCCAACAGCGGACGACGCCAGGAAGTGACGGCGAGAAGCCGGATTGAGCACCACACAATTTCTCCAATCCGTCTTCCCTGGCAGCCATGACCATTATCAGAACCAAGACGAAAGCTTACGGCGGCATCACCGAGCACGAGAAGCGGCTGATGGAAGAGCACGCAAAGCTCTGGATCGCCAGAGCGTTGCGTACCGAACCTATTGAGCCAGACAAGATCATCCCGGCGATCGAGGGCATCTATGCCGCGGCCGGTTTGAAGAAACCGCGCATTGTGATCGTACCCTCGCCGCTTGTGATGGCATTTGCTTATGGCGCGGCTGCGGCGATCTGGTACGGGCGAAAGCAGCTGAAGATCGGCAAGCGGTCCTATAAGCATGCTACAGATTGGCTGATCTACAAAGCGACCTACGCGCCCTATCGTGCGGCCTACGAGGCGACCGAGGCCGCGACCTGCAAAGCAACTCGTGACGCGACTGATGCCGTGACCGCTGCTGCCACCCTAACCGCAACTTTCGGCCTGAAAGACTTTGTGACCCACGAGATCTATAGTGACACTTCCAGGAGCTACGCGGCCTATAGTGCGGTCAACGAGGCGACCGAGGCCGCAATCTGCGAAGCGGCCTATCGTGACGTCCTGACCAACGATGAAATAGAGAAGTCAGCTAAAGCCGTGGGCCGCAAATTGGCGGAAATTTGCACCGACCAATGGGAAAGCAATTGCCAAGCATACAAGCGGTGTGACGAGGAGTGCTATCTCAGCGCCTGCCGCGACATACTCGGCCTCGATCTGCCGGAATACAAAGCCTGTGCGCACTGGGAGCAGGCCGCGATCCATGGTGGCCCCCGTATCATGCACGAAGAGTTCTGCATGGTGAGCGACTCCCCCGAAATTATTCGCCTGGACGCGCAGAACCGGGCTCATTGCGAGACCGGGCCGTCACTCCGCTGGCGCGATGGGTGGTCACTCTATAGCTGGCACGGCCAACGCATTCCGGCCGAGTGGATCGAGGATCGCAACTCACTCACGCCAGCCGTCGCGCTTGGTCTGGAGAATCTTGAGCTTCGCCGCACGGCCTGCGAGATGCTCGGCTGGACGAATATTCTCGATTCACTCAACGCTGAAATCGTCGACAGTGATCCCGATCCGCAGATCGGCACACTTGTGGAAGTTGAGCTGCCCGGCCGGCCCAGTGCGTCCGCGGCTGGGAGACACGCCCGACGATCAGCTGCGTCCCTGAAGGCAAAGTTTCTTCGCGTCAAATGCGGCACCGGCCGGGAATTTGCCGTCGGCATTCCGCCTCACATCACCAAAGCGCTTGACGCCCAGGCCTGGATGATCGGCCTTGAGCCGCACGAATTCCAGCCCCCGGAAATCCGGACCTGACATTGCCTGACTACTTGGCCGAGCCGGAAGCTTCAATCTTGCGCACCATCTCTCGGGCACCAGCATGCCCTTGTTCGGCAGCCTTGCGGATCCACGCTTCAGCTTGGTCATAGTCTGGCGCAACGCCGCCCTTGCCGAGCGCGTATGCCAGACCGATGCGATATTGCCCATCAGCGTTCCCCTGATCGGCGGCCTTGCGGAACCACACAACAGCCTGCGCTTCGTCCCGCTCAACGCCCAGGCCGCTCAGGTACATCATGCCGAGATCTGATTGAGCAGAAGCGTTCCCCTGATCAGCGGCCTTCTGAAACCACGTAATCGCCTGCGCATAGTCCCGCGCAACGCCTTTGCCATCCCTGTACATCATACCGAGATTGTCCTGGGCGACAGCATCCCCACGCTCGGCGGCAGCGTGTGTCTCCGAAAATTTCGCGGCAAGCGTCGCGTCGTCCGCCCGTTCTGACGTGACGGCGGTCTGGGCCATCGCCGATCCAATGACTCCAAGACAAAGGGCAAATGCCAGGGCGGCTTTCTTCATGACTGTTCTCATATTGGTAACGCAAAACTAACCTGATTGGTTTTGTGTCCCGCCCCCCTGCCGTACTGCCGGGCGCAGCAGACGGGGCGGGACCGCAAGGAAGGGTTTTAGTGACTACCTCTTGGCCTTACTTCCCAACCAGTTCGACGCGGCGGTTCTTTGCCCGCCCTTGCTCGGTGTCATTGGGTGCGACCGGCTCTGACGCACCCGCACCGCGCGAAGTGAAGCGGCCGGCATCGATGCCCGCGCTGGTGAGTGCGTGCATCACCGAAGCAGCGCGGCGGCTCGACAAATCCTTGTTGTACGCATCGCCGCCCGTCGAATCGGTATGCCCGACCACCTGCAAGTGCAATTTTGCGTTGGCCTTCATCAGCTTGCTGATTTCCTCGAGGGTGGGTTTCGATTCGGGCTTGATCGTGTCTTTATCGGTGTCGAAGTAGATGCCGTAAAGGTTGACGCGGCCGGTGGTGTCCAGGCTCTTTTTCATCTCTGAGGCATCGATGAAGGTGATCATGTTGGCGTCCATCTCCTTGGTATCAACCACGCGCACGAAAGCGTAATTTGCGTGGAGGTCATGGTCGCCTAAGAAGGTAAAACTGCCCTCGGACAGAGCAATACTCACGTAGGTGGTGCCAACGGGTGCCTCGCGTTTGGCGAACAAATATCGTCCGCTATTTGCGAAATAGTTCGGGACACCTCTGGCCAAAGGTTTGCAGCAACTCTCCAGCTTCATGACAGGCCAGCGTGTGGCAGCCATTATCTGCCTGAAACTGGCCAGGGGATTATCCAAGAAAGCCTCGGAGTCGATCTCAAAGCACGAACTTTCTTTGACGCGGTTTCCGCCGTCCTCGATGTGACAGGTGAAGTCCACCTGAAAGCCCTTGGACTTCAGGCTGTTCTCGTATTTGCGCAGTACTTCCAGCTGCGAGCGCTCTCCGGGCAGCTTGTATTGGTAGGTTGAGACAGCACCTTCCACGTACAACGCGTTCGCTCTTACATTGTCTTCACTGCGCGGCGGGAGCGAGGGGCCTTGAATCAGGTAAGCCTCGTCATAGGCTTTGATCTCGGAGAACACGAGTTCCGAGCCAGAATAGCGCCCCACTAAAGGATGGTCCTTGACGGGGATGAAAGTGATCTTGTCGGCGTCCATCTCCTTGGCATCAACCACGCGCACGAAAGCGTAATTCGCGTGGAGGTCATGGTCGCCTGAGAAGGAAAAACTACCCTCGGACAGAGCAATACTCACGTAGGTGGTGCCAACGGGTGTCTCGCGTTTGGCGAACAAATATCGTCCACCATTTGCGAAATAATTCGGGATACCTCTGGTCAAGGGTTTGCAGCAACTCTCCAGCTTCATGACAGGCCAGCGTGTAGCACCCATTATCTGCCTGAAGCTGGCCAGGGGATTATCCACGAAAGCGTCGGAGTCGATCTGAAAGCACGAACTTTCCTTGACGCGGCTTCCGCCGTCCTCGATTTGACAGGTGAACAGCACCTGAAAGCCCTTGGACTTCAGGCTGCTCTCGTAATTGCGCAGCACTTCCAGCTGCGAGCGCTCTTCGGGCAGCTTGTATTGGTAGGTTGAGATGGCGCCTTCCACGTGCAAGGCGTTCGCCTTTACATTGTCTTCACCACGCGGCGGGAGCGAGGGGCCTTGAATCAGGTAAGCCTCGTCATAGGCTTTGATCTCGGAGAACACGAGTTCCGAGCCATAATAGCGCCCCACCAACGGATGGTCCTTGACGGCTGTGGCGGGTTGGCTTTTGGCGGGCTGGCTGGTGGCGGGAGCGCTGAAAAGCGCGAAGGCTGCGACAATCAACGCAATAGGCTGAAAAGCCCTGCCCAAAGGACGAAAAGCCAATATTTTCATGATCGAATGCCCCCTGGTACAGTCACATGGTGACCGCGAACGACTTGATCGGCCGCGGCGATGTGGCGAAAAAGTGAACTGTACCTTGATGATAGTCTTGCGCGCTCTGGGAGTCATTCCCCTGAACGCGGGATTTCTGCAGTGCAGCATAGCTGTTGCCCCAGACTGAAATATGGGAAAGAAAAGCCGCGAAAACTGCCTGCAGACGGGGCCAGGGCGCGTACCGGCTGGGGTGAAACTGTGAGCGTCGTCATTCCGGGGCCTCAGCGGGTCCGCGCAAGGCGCTGCCCGGTGAGGCGAGCCCGGAATCTATAACCACGACTGTTTGCAGGTGAGAGGTAATCGCATTGCCGCGGCTCACCAAGCGTCGAGCTCACCAGATCATCACAATAAACAGCAAAATTGGCATTTGAAACGCGAACATCTCAAATGCTCGCCCCATGTCCGAGGGCGCTTGGTCAAGGAGAAACCAATTACATTGAGGACCGCTGCAAGCGGAAGCAAGATCGACGCTGTCAAAGCCCACAGCGCCAATGATGCTCCCCAATCGTTGCGCAATAAAGCATAGAGAAAATGAACCGGCACACCGATCAATAGGCAATATGAAGTTGCCCGCAAGCCTACGGGCGAAGGTGCTCTTAAGCTCATTTGCATTCTCGCTTTCCTTTCGGTCGAAATGCATCAACCAGCGATACAAGGTTGCATTTTCAACAAAACTTGAACATTGTTCGATATGTTCAGAGAGTAAGCGGCAGTCAAGTAGAATCTTTACTGAGGAGGCTGCAAAACAGTGCGTAGTCGTACCGTTTGGCGCGCAGGCAAACGCTGAATGCTGCAGCGTCGCGCCTTTTAGCGAGACGCTCTATTTGGCGGCCGGGTCAGTATGTGGAGCGGAATACATGCATATTGAAGCGACCTGCAGAATGGTCTCCATGGAGAAGACCCGGGCTCCTGCAAACTAACATCCAGCACATGCCGAACTGCGTGCAGGCCAGTACCCACCGTCTTTCCGCGTAACACGCCAAATGGTGGGCACGTCGCGCTTTTGCCCACCATATGCCTGCTCTTTCCGATGGATTGCCGGGTCAAGCCGGTCAATGACGAGTTGTTGCATGCCCCGCAAGCGCCACTCGCGGAGCTGCAACATGTTGATCGGCACGGGCTCACTCTCGATTATCAAGGGAGCCCTGCAGCTTCCGTCCTCTCAAGGACGCTCACTTGACATCCCCGGCATTGAAAGTCCGCACCGGATTGCCCCGTTCGACGGAGATGCGGATCAGCCAATCGCGAAACGCGGCCGCGTTGCGGTCGCGCTCGTCCACGGCTGCAAGCAGGCCTGTCAGGCGCTCAATCGCGAGCGCCTTGTTGCGGTGCTGCGAGCGTTCATCGCGCGCAACGACGGAGAGGCCCGTCGGCAGGTGTCTCGCGCGCACGGCGCTTTCCGTGCGGTTCTGATGCTGACCACCGGGGCCACCAGCGCGCAGCGTCTCGAACTGCACATCCTGCGGCCTGATGACGGAGATGGAGCGAGGCGCCTCCATGCGATGCACGGCGACGAACCAGTTCTTGCGCCGATGCCCCGGACGCAGGCGACTCCTGGCAATCCATTGCACCGTCCCTTCCCAGGAGTGCGCGAAGTTTTCGTCGCCGTCTCCTTCGATCGACAGCAGCAGGGAGGAAGCACCTTGCCTGGCTTCCTCGCAGCCAACGGAAAGGCCCGCGTCCAAGGCCTCCCGCTGCAGGATTGCAGCGATCGCCGCCATCGCCTCCCGGCACTCGGCCGGACCACGACCAGCAGAAATGCAGAGCAGGATCATGCCCGGTGCCCTCCCCTCTCGCGACGATGCATCGTCTTGAAGGTGACGATCGGGCGCATGATGGCGACAGGCCGCCCCATTTCATTCATGGTGAGGTCGTCGACCACCTTGCGGATGTCCTTGTAGGCGCTCGGCGCTTCCTCGATCAGCAGTCGCCGATCCGAACACAGGACGTAACCGCCGAAGGGGTTGCGTTCGAGCCTTGCGAGATCGCTCGCCTTCCTCCGCACGCGCTTGTCCATCGATGCACGGTCGTGCTTGCGCCCGGCACCATGCGCGATCGAGCAAAGCGCGCCTTCCGCCGAAGCCAGCGGTTCGACGAGATACGTCATCGCCCCGCGAGAGCCCGGGACAGGAACGAGTCCCTGGTCTGCCGGCGCCGCACCCTTGCGATGCAGGACGCGCGATTCCAGGACTTGTGATTCCAAGACTTGCACGAAGTTGTGCGGAATATCCGTGAGCATTTCGCCACTCGTCCGCAGGGCTCGCATGGCGCGCCAGGCGATAACGCGGCGATTGAGACTTGCGAACCGAACAGCATTGTCGTGCTCTGCGAGATACTCGCGCCCTCCTTCGTCAAGTGCGAGTCCGTCCGTTCCTCGCGTGTAGTGACGCGCGAGGACGGCCGCCCCCAGTCCGCGCGAACCGGAGTGGACGAGGAGTGCAAGGCGCCCCACGCGCAAGCCCGCTCTTTCGGCAGCAGCAGGATCGACGATTTCCGCCACCGTCTGCAGTTCGCAGAAGTGGTTGCCGCCGCCGACGGTGCCGAGGCTTTCAGCGAAGCCGCATCCATCGATGCCTTCCTGCGTGAGCAAGGTGGCGACGTCTCCGTCCCAAGGTCCTTCCAGCGTCGCGAGACGCTCGGCGGCCTTCTCGATGCGAAGCCGGTGCTCGACAAGGTCGAGCAGCCAGAACTGCATGCCACAGCCGATGTCTGTGCCGATGACATCAGGATGAACGATGCCGTCAGCTTCCGCCGCACATCCGACAGGACCGTGATGGCCAGGATGCAGATCCGGCATCCCGGCCACAGCCAGGACACCCGGCCGTTCAGCCAGTTGTTCAAGTTGCCGCACGGCGGCACCCTCGATCCACGATGTGGACGAGGCGAAAATGCGAACGCGCGCATCCGCGCTCGCGAAAGAAAAATTGCCCATGAAGTTTCCGAAGCAAAAATACGTGCTGCCCATGCGGGCACACGTCAGAGATCAACAGCCATCTCAGGCATGACCGCAAAAGCGAAACCGCGCTTGCGAGATCAAGCTACAATAGGACGACAGAACATGATGCGATTCACGCAAGCACGTTCATTGCCCCAGTAAAGATGGCTCAGTGATGGTCCGTCAGGCCCTGACCGGGCGAAAGGTTTTAGACATGGCCTTGCCCCCTCTGCTTCGAGAGTCGGAACGGTTCGTTCCGAATAGGGCCGCTCACCTACAGCCAACAGCCACCAGGCGCAAGTGCAAACATGCAACAGTCGGCAGGTTGGTAAACCCACACGGAAAGAGCCCTGTATGTCGCCGAACGAGACGAAGGCCAAATACGCATGGCCTGTCGTTCGGATGCCATGATACAAACCTCGCCCTTGTCTTGCATGATTTTGGGCCACCGCACTTTGATATGAGAGCGAGCCATGTCCGAACCCGTCTCCGCGTTCTTGAGGCTTCAGATCAGCCGAGAGGACCTTATCCGCTGGAATTGCTGCAATGATGGAAGAACTTGCCCCAGAAAATGAAGAACAGCTTGAGGCGATGTTGCGCGACACGCGCGCCGCCGCTGAGCGGGGAGACGCCAACGCCCAAACCAATCTCGGCGTGATGTACCGGTTAGGCCGGGGCGTTGCGCGAGACTATGCGCAAGCTGTCGACTGGTACCACAAGGCCACCGACCAGGGGCACGCTTACGCCCAAACCGATCTCGGCATCATGTACGCGTTAGGTTGGGGCGTTGCGCAAGACTATGCGCAGGCTGTCGCATGGTTCCGCGAGGCCGCCGACCAGGGGGATGCTGGCGGCCAATATGGTCTCGGCGAGATGTACGTGAACGGCCGGGGCGTCGCACGAGACTTTGCGCAGGCCGCCGAGTGGTACCGAAAGGCTGCCGAGCAAGGAGACGCTCGCGCCCAAAACAGTCTCTGCCAGATGTATGCGAACGGCCAGGGCGTTGCGCGAGACGATACGCAGGCCTCTGCGTGGTGCCGCAAAGCCGCGGACCAAGGGCTCGCTCAAGCTCAATTCAATCTCGGCGTAATATACGAGGAAGGCCGGGGCGTTATACAAGACGAAGCACAGGCTATCGCATGGTACCGCAAGGCGGCAGACCAGGGAAACGCTGACGCCCAAAACAATCTCGGCTTGATGTACGCGGACGGCCGGGGCGTTGTGCAAGACGATGCGCAGGCTGTCGCTTGGTATCACAAGGCCGCCGAGCAGGGGAGCGCTGAGGCTCAATTCGGTCTCGGCAAGATGTACCTGAATGGCCGGGGCGTTGCGCGAGATGATGCGCAGGCCTTCGCATGGTTCCGCAAGGCCGCCGAGCAGGGATACGCTTCGGCTCAATACTATCTTGGCGTGATGTACGGAGATGGCCGGGGCGTTGCTCGAGATGATGTTCAGGCGGTCGCTTGGTACTGCAAGGCAGCCGAGCAGGGATACGCTTCAGCTCAATTCAATCTCGGCGTGGCGTACAGAGATGGCTGCCGTGTTGCGCAGGATGATGCGCAAGCCGTTGCGTGGTTCCGCAAGGCCGCCGAACAAGGCAACGCTTTTGGCCAAGCCGGTCTCGGCACGATGTACATGAAGGGTCGGGGCGTTGCGCAAGACGATGCACAGGCCGTTGAGTGGCTCCGCAAGGCCGCCGACCAGGGAAACGCTTTTGCTCAATACTGTCTCGGCGTGATGTACGAGGAAGGCCGGGGCGTTGCGCGAGATGATGCACAGGCCGTCGCGTGGTACCGCAAAGCCGCCGACCAGGGAAACGCTGAGGCCCAGAACAGTCTCGGCTTGGGGTACATCATGGGGCGAGGCGTTATGCAAGACGATGCGCAGGCCGTCGCGTGGTGGCGCAAGGCCGCCGACCAGGGAAACGCTGAAGCCCAAACCAGTCTCGGAGTGATGTACCGGATAGGCCGGGGCGTTGCGCAGGACGATGAACAAGCTGTCGCTTGGTACCGCAAGGCGGCCGACCAGGGAGACGCTGACGCCCAATACGATCTCGGCGTGATGTACATAGAGGGTCGAGGCGTAACCCGAGACGATGCGCAGGCCGTCGTGTGGTTTCACAAGGCCGCCGAGCAGGGGAAAGCTCAGGCCCAACACAATCTCGGTGTGGTTTACAGAGATGGCCGCGGCGTTGCGCGAGATGATGCACAGGCTGTCGCTTGGTACCGCAAGGCCGCCGCGCAGGGGGACGTCGAGGCCCAAGAATCGCTGCGCAGGATGGAAGCGAGCGGGCTCGGCAAATAGAAACGAGTTTGCTGATTCACAGACACGACTCGGGCGCCTGATTTCCTTCGCCCGGGTTCATTACCAAAAAACGGCAGGCTTTTCGCCTGCCGCTTTTTGCAAAGTCACGCTTTGCAGCAACTATTTATTTAATTGTCAAGGAACGAACGCAGCTTCCGCGACCTCGATGGATGCTTCAACTTGCGCAGCGCCTTCGCTTCGATCTGGCGGATGCGTTCGCGTGTCACTGAGAACTGCTGGCCGACTTCTTCCAGCGTGTGGTCGGTGTTCATGCCGATGCCGAAGCGCATGCGCAGCACGCGCTCTTCGCGCGGGGTGAGCGAGGCGAG
>JGI24705J35276_12237274_pt1 | contig 10490 bp, 8 predicted proteins | sample TergutNt197P4_FD_35276 | JGI IMG/M metagenome (IMG submission 35276)
AGGCGCTGTCGAACGTTCATGGTCGCCAGCGGGAGACGGCGGCGAGCCGCTACAAGGTCTCGCGCTACGACATCCCGGTCAGGCTTGCCGATGGTGCCGCGCTGCTTTTCAATTCCCGGACACGGTCACTCATTCTGTTGTCCGACAGCGAGGCCCGGGCCTATCGCGAGTTGGCTGAACGATCAGTCTTCTCAGGCGAGGTGTGCGAGCGCCTGCTGCTCGAAGCACTCGTCGGCGGCGGCCACGTCGTGGGCGCGACGGTCGACGAACTCACTATTGTGCGCAACAGCTACGAAGCGACACGGAGCGCCAATGGCAGCCTGACGCTTACGATCGCGCCGACCATGGCCTGCAACTTCGCCTGCGGCTACTGTTTCCAAGGCCTGGACAAGTCGACGAAGAAGATGGAGCCGGATGTCCAGAATGCCATCATCGACTTCGTGAAGTCGAAAAAGGATCTGAAGTCGCTCAGCATTGTCTGGTATGGCGGTGAGCCCCTGATGGGCAAGGAGTCGGTCTTCCGCCTCTCAGACTTGTTGATCTCCTACTGCGACAAGAACAAGATCAAGTATGACGCCGGGATGGTTTCCAACGCTTGGTTCCTGAACGGTGAAATGGCAGCTCAGCTCTACAGCCGCCGCGTCCGTTGGGTGCAGGTGACGATTGACGGCGATCGCGAGACGCATGACAGGATGCGGCCGCTGACGTCAGGGTACGGCACGTTCGACCGCCTCCTCGACAATGTCGGCGAAGTGCTGGATCAGACGGCGATCTCTATCAAGTTGCGTGTCAACATCGGCCAGGGCAACGTCGACAAGGTGGATGCCATGCTCGATCGGTTCGTTGAGGGCAACCTGGCGAAACGCGGCAACTTCAGCATCTACTTCGCGCCCATCGAGGCCTCGACGCCCGAGAGCGGCAGTGCCTTTGCGGAGAGATTCTCCCGCGCCGAATTTAATCGCAAGGTGCAGGCCTTGGAGGAGCGCGCCAGACGTCTCGGCTTTGCGTCCATCGTAACGCCGCCGCGAGGCTTTGCCGGAATGTGCGGGGCCGCCTCGCACGGCGGCTATGTCGTGACAGACAACGGAGACGTACACAAATGCTGGGAGACTGCCCACGATTCCAGCAAGCGGATGGGCAGCATCTTCGAGCCGGATAAGCTCCACGACAGTGTCAACGCAAGCCTGTGGTCGCAATGGACGCCCTTCGACAATCCGATTTGTGCCTCATGCAAGATTCTGCCGATGTGCGGTGGCTTCTGTGCGCAACGCTTCGTGTACAGCTCTCCGAAGCAGGCGGCGCTGCCCTGCCCAAGCTGGATGTGGAACACGGCTGAATACATCTTCAGCCGTGCCAGGGATCTCGGCGTTGTTGCCGCCGATCAGTGGCTTCACCAAGAGGCGACCATCGAAGCCAGGCAATCCGGCGAACGTCATTCGCTGGACACGCTGCAGGCCGCACAAGCACGGGTGCTGGAGAAGGTGAGCGCGAAGTACGGACGCCAGATCAACCGCAAGATGCTTTTTGCGGGCGAAGCGGCGCTAGAGGCTGCGCCTTTTGCGCGAGTCGAGGCAGATCAGATGCTGGAGATCATAGGGCGGTGAATGCGATCACACTTCACTCGTTCAATCTGGCAGCCGATAGATTCGACCGCGTGGTCGCCGATGCCTTCGCCACCGGCGAAGCGAGCCGCCACGTGCGGGATCGCTTGATTGAACAGGTCAATGCGGGTCGTTTCGACCACATGCTTCCGCGCGCGCGCACTGGCATTGCGGCATTGCCCGATATGGTCAACCGGAAAGCAGCGCTGAACGTTATCGATTTCACTTTTGAGCCGATCGTCATGCAGAACATGTCGACGGAGCAGGCGGTGAGGTATTTCGGCGCTGTTGAGAACATGCTCCATGTTCGCGAGGCTCGCGGCCTCGATAGCTCCGGCCCCCTGTGGGTGAACACGGTCCACCATGTCTGCGTTTTCTCCGTGCTGTTCCAGCTCGCGGCGTTCCTCGGAAAGAACCGGCGGATCAGCCAGGTGATCCTGCTTCACCAGGGGCAGCGGCCTGAACCCCGGCTGGGCATCGTCTCCAACCTCCTGCAGAGAGAGCACGGGATCGTTCTGGTGCTTCTTCCGTTGCAAGGAAATTGGTTTTCCCGTCTGACACGCATTACGACTCCGAGAACGGCCATTTTCTACCTGACCGACATGCCACCGGAGGCCTTTCCCCATGCGGCGAGGAAGCAGCGCGGTCGATCGCGGCTTTCGCTCACCCATGAAGCGGCGGAGGTCATTTCAGTCGAAACCGTATCCGGTTCGCAAAGCTTTGCCTGTCGACTCGGGGCAACAGGCATCCAGCTCGACTACCCATCGACGGACAGCATGCTCATCCGCCCGGCCGACGGACATGAGACCGCTCTCTGCCCGCTTGAGGATTGGGCGTTCTGGCCGCTGCTCGGCGACACAGCGCAGCATGCGGTCATCGGGTACGATAACCCGGCAGTCGGATAAAGGAGAAATCGTGAGCCATGCAGCAACAGGCACAAGCACTCGTCGATGAGTGGACCAAGACATTCAACGCAGGAACGATCACGGATCTGGCTCGCTTCTACAGTCAGGATGCGCGAGTCGTGCCGCCGGGCGGATCAATGCTCGTCGGCGCGGAGGCGATCTGTACGTACTTCGCCGGCATTCAAGCACAAGGCTTCGCTCACTATGCCGTTAATCTTGGTGACGTGATGGAGAAACACGGGTGTCTGGTCGTGTCCGGCCGATGGGCGCTTCGAGGACCTGACGGCGGCGGTCCCCACTTATACTGGGGCAACTGCCTGTACCTGCTCGAGCAGGAACCCGCGGGCACGGGCTGGCTTATTGCCGTCCAGATGTGGAACTGATCCATCCTCCGACAGACCGCGAGTGGCCCGGCCGCACCTTGATGTCGGACGGGGCGAGAGCTGAAGATAGCTTGATTGCGGTGCAGCGATTTGATTTATGCAAGAAATATGTATGTAATTTATATATAGCAAGCGCGCCTCCTCAACGACGACACAAGAGGCTTGATCGGTCGAGACAGGATCGCTGCGATGAGGCCTGGGGTAATTCTGATCAACGCCGCACGTGGCGCGATTGTCGATGAAGCGGCAATGATCGAAGCACTGACGTCGGGCCACATTCGTCACGTCGGCATCGACGTCTTCGGTACGGAGCCGCTGTGTTCCCAGATCCATCGCGAGCCTCCGGCGCAATCAAATTACCCGGCTTCAGGAATGAGGCCGGGGTCTGTTGTGCTCGATCTGTCAGCAGCTTGCATAGGCGATAGAGGAGCTTGCGCCTCACGCCATCTGCGCCGCGATGCTGTTCGCATCCGCGACCCGCTGGCTTCGGGAGGTGCCGGCGCTACGCTCGTAGTACTGGTCGAATATCGCTGCCGCATCGCCTGCGGTAGTTGCACCCTTGAGGCGGCTTAAGGCGCCACTTTCGCTGCCCTGCAGCTCTTTCATCATGAAGTCGACCTGAACTTTCCAGTCGCTGGCCGGCTTGCCCTGCGATGCGGCGAACTGTTCCAGGGCAGTTCGACGCCCGCCTTCCCATTGGCACAAACCGATGGCGCCTTCACCTTGGTTGTAGGCCCCCGTATTAAAACCCGACTCGACCTGCATATTGCCTAGAATTCCCGCGGCTTGCGCGGGCGTGAAGCCGAGCGAGATGAGGTACTGGTAGATCTGGTTGGCCTGCACTTTGCTGCCGCCGGACAACGGCTGAGCGTTGGCGTTGCTGCTGGAGGATACCGCCGGCTGAGCGTTGGCGTTGTTGCTGGAGGACAACACCGGCTGAGCGCTGGCCTGCGCCTGCCCGCTGGAGGACCCTTGTCCGGTCCCCTTTCCACCCTGCATCTCAAGCGCGGTGCCATCCTGTATGAGCTGCATGCCCTGCTGAACGTTACCCTGTTGGATAAGCTGTAAGCCTTCCTGCACGAGCTGATGCCCGTCATCTATGAGGCTCTGGTCAGTGTCCCCAGACAGCGGCTGAGTGTTGGCGGTGTCGTTGGTGGACACCGGCTGAGTGTTGGTACCCTGTCCGCCCTGCATTTCAAGGGCAGCGCCATCTTGTATGAGCTGCATGCCCTGCTGGACATTACCCTGTTGGACAAGCTGCATGCCTTCCTGCACGAGCTGATGCCCCTCATCTATGAGGGTCTGGCCATCGCTCCCAAGCTGGCTCTGATTTGCATAGCTGTCGATGTTCGCGACATTGTTTCCCGAGATCAGCGTGCCGTCCGGCAGCTGGAGCTGATCGATGTTGCCGTTCACCGGCCTGAGCACAGTGCCGTCCGGCGTGGCGTCGTCGAGATAGTGTCCCTCTCCCGGAAGAGCCTGGGTCTGAAGATTTCCCCGAAAGCCGCCGATCTCCACGGCGTCGTTGCCCTTCGTGATGGTGACATTGTTGATGTAATTCACGCCGCTGTTTTTGGTGGGATCGATGGTGATCTTGGTGCCGTCATCCAGCAGGATCGTCGCTGGCTGGTGTTGAAAGTCGGTCTTGTCACCCTTGTCTGTCGAGATATGCGGATCGCCCCAAACTTTGAAGCTCTCTCCGTTGGTGTTGTCCCTTACTGTGAGCGATCCGTCATCGCAATTACTCGCCGTGATCGTGTAGCGACCGGTATTCACGGTATTGCCATCGACTGTCAACGAGTCATGCTGAGGGCAGCTCGGCGGCCAACAGTGGGTGCTGCCGTCATTCCCGTGCCGCTGCAGGTTCGCCCAGCCTGGATTGTGCCATGAGCAGCCGTGCCACGGCAGGTGTGGCAATGGCATCAATGGCAAATGGGGGCCAAGCGGACCAAGGCCCGGAAAGCCTGAGTGCATCAACTTTCCTGCCGCAAAGCCAACGGCAGCTCTGGCAACGTTCCCGGCCAGCTGCTCGCCGTTCTGCAGGACACACTTCATTGTGTTTCCGAAAATCGTCGGGCCGTTCTCGACTAGCTGCTCGGCGGTGTGCAGGGCACTGTCGGCGGTATGCAAGGCGCTGTCGGCGGTGTGCAGGGCGCTGTCGAGGGTGTGGAGCGGATTGAGACTTAGACCCATGTTGTCCTCAAAATATCTGTGGCGCAGCACCGATAAGGTGATGCATTCTGAAAGCCTACAACAGAAGATTCATGGTGACATTGGTTTTGAAAGTGTCGCGACGATTATGATTTATACAATCGTCATGTATGCAATTCATGGCGTCCATAAATGTGTTCAATCTGCGATCGGGGTGAAATTTTGTAGCGAATCTTTGACGTTCACAACATGATGTCGCATCCCGCCAATCTGCGGCGCAAATAGCAGATTGAAATCGGGGACTCACAAGCCAGATGCGATTGGAGCAGATGCGAGGAACGGTCAGGAGCTCATGAAACTTCCGACTGTCTCAGTATCGTTACCAAGTGGGCCTCCGGATCCCGGCTATCAGACCGGCCCCCTTCTTAACGTTGTATGTGAAAGATATCGATCCCGCGCTGCAATTGCGGTGAAGGCAAACTGGAGCGTGTCTTCGGTTGGCGCCGGTAGCCGCAACTGAGGTCAGCGGGAGCCGACCATTTCGAAGCGTACCCACGCGGGATGGTTGGCTGTCTGAGGCTCGATCGCACTTACCGTCAACACCCGGCCGCCGACATCCAGGCTGCTCCCCACCCTAAGATGTGCGTGTTGGATGTCTTTCGGATCGGAGTCCTGCACTGTGTACTGGGAGGGTCTCCACTGAACCTCCACCGACGCCGGCGATTGGCTCGTGTTCCAGGCCGTCACTTGAATATCCGACGCCCCGCGGGTCTCAGGGCCATTCATGCGTAGCCAACCGTCGGCGACGATATAAACAGCCGCGAGTCCGGGGGCGCCTGGTTGGTGCTGGTTCGGCACAGGTGAAATGCCTACCCGTCCCTTCTGCTTTCCCGTCCCTGGCAAAATCCAAAGGACCTGGTGAAGGCCGTCACCGACAGGTACGAGGGCGTGCTCGACAGCCTGCATGGAGAACTCGGCCGGAACGCCGGCCGGGTAAGCCGCAACCACGAGGGACGCCTTCTTGATGGAGCCAGTGCCGGCCGCATCCGCGACGCCCACCTCCCAGCCGCCGACAATGCCTGTGCGGCCCGCGAGAATGTCAACCGCGCCCGCACTTTGTTCAGATTGCATGCCTGTCCTCGTTTCTGGCTCTCGTTTGCGGTGTATCACTCCAAAAGGCTACCGCCATTAAACCGTGCCGACCGCAATGGTATCACTGACTTTGGGCAGGGCGGATAGCGGAATGTCCTGCGGTTGATCAAAACCCCAGGGATTGTTGAGCGACACATACTCCTGCCCGTTCTTCATGTAGACGTTGGTCACCGTGTAGGCGTGACCGGCGATTAAACCGTAGGGATTTAAACTTTTATCGTAGCCGTCCTGCGTACCATCCGATTCCGGGGTGCTCACCGTTATCAGCTTGCCGGAGTCGAACTGGGATTTTAGCCCGGCGCCTTCGACGATGAGAAACACCAACGGGTTGTAGGATTGGGCGTCGTGGCCGGTGAGGTTCTCCAGCACTGGTTGCGGCCAGCTGCCGACGTTGCTGATATCCAAGTCGTTGATATCCAAGCCTTTGATATCCAAGCAGCTGATATCCAAGTTGTGGCCAAATATCTTTGTATCGTGCATTTTCGCATAAGCCGCCTCGACTACAGCGGGCCAGATGACCTGTTTGCCGTTATCGTGGGCAAGCGAGATATCATTGGCGCTGATGGTGACCTGCTTGGTCGTGTACGAGTTTCCATACCCCCACAGGTCACAAAAGTCGTTATTCTGCACGTGAAAGGTAACGGTGTACGTACCATTACCGTTGTCATGGATCATGTTCTTGATGGCGCTGGGATCATTCTGAGCCAATGCACCGAGCGATGCGAGGAAGCCGCAATCGCCGTAGCCGCCCTGGTGGATGTCATTCAGGCTTGGCTCATTGGCGTTCGGGCCCGATGTGTTATACAGCTCGGTGTTCTGCAGGCTGATGCGGGGGTGTTCGACGTTGCTCGCCGCTTCCTTCGCGCCGTCGAGTGCCAAATTCCAGCCGTCCTTGGCGACGTGTTCGACGCTCGTGGCGTCCTTCGTGTTGCTTGCCGCGACGTGGAGCTGATTTGAAATACCCATAATACTCATATTGTCCTCCAGGCATTAGAGGTGAAGTGGTACAAAATGGATGCATCTAGTGTCCCGTCTCCGAATAACCGACGAATTTGCCGCGCGTTTGTACGGTTATTCGGAGACGAAAGGACACTAGCAAAATCAAAGTGCTAGTGTGGCTTATGTTTCGCAATTGCCGATGAGAGGCTAGCCTCAAGAGAAGTAGGCAATTGCGAGACGCCACACTAGAATGCTTACAACAGAAGATTCATGGTGACATTGGTTTTGAGAGAGCCATGACAATTATGATTTATACAATCGCTATGTATGCAATTCATGAAGTTTATATATGTTCTAGGGAGCGATGTCAGGGAATTCGAATGAAAAAACCTATGCAACCAATAGGCTGAGGAGGTCGTCGTCGTTTCACGCGGCGGCTTTTGGGTATTTCTCCATTTGGCGCCAGCTGCCGTCAGGTAGCGCAGGCTCGCGCGCACCAAGGGGACAATGTACAACTGCGTCGCTCCCAAGGGAATCCTCATCTGCGTCCCACTTCTGCTGAAGCGGGTGAATCTTGCGAGCGGAATGATCAGCAATTTTCGGCCGTCTCCCACCTCTGCACGCAGCCGCGGAGCGGTCTTGTGCGATTTTGTGTTGATCTGTCCGTTGTTCATCGCAAGGCGAGGCGTTCGGCCTGTCTCTATTCGGCGGCCGGTGCAGTGTCCGCGATTTATGTCTTCCGAACCGGGAAGGTCGCTCATAATCTCGCTCCAGAGCATGGTCGCTCGTGGAAATAGGACGAGGCCGCAACGCTATTCCTTGGGAGGGGGCAGACTTTTTCTCGATTCCGGCTTTCCTGAACGCGCTCACGGCGGCGGCGAGCGCGGGCATCCGCTCGACAGGTGGCGCGGGCTGCTCCCGCATTCGCTATCTGTTCACCGCCGAACCATGGTGGATGGTGCGAGGCAGGTTACGGACCCTCAGCAGTCTGGATGGCCATATCAAGCGCATATACACGTGGGCGGCGCGACACCAACGGTGGCACGAGTGACACCAACGAATTCAATCGGATAGAGACAGTGCTCCGATTTTCATCGTTCAACCTCATCGCGCCTGGTGGTCTGGTTGGCCATATGACGCGCTTATGCCTGTCAATCCAAAACAGTATTTTCTCGGATGTCAAATTTTTCCTAGAGATCAGCTGACTAGGCGATGATAGGGAGTTGAGTGTGGAAACCAATGGTGCGCCGCAAAAATCGGCAACGGATTCGCCTGCCTGCAAGCTGTTGATCGCCCGTCGTTGATTCGCCGACACAGCAAAATTGGGCCGACTTCTCGCAAGATGTCTCCGACAACTTCCGCGGCATCAACCCAGCAGAATTTTGGGCTCTGGCGCGAACCGGGTGAATTCAAAGATTTCCAGTTTGCGCTGACCTGTACCAGAATGACAACCAAGCGAAAGCCTCGCCATGTCCACAAGCTTGATCGACCTCGTCTCCATCCTGAATATTGAACAGCTTGAGGTGAATTTGTTCCGCGGCAACAGCCCAAAGACGAATCAGCAGCGGATGTTCGGTGGCCAGGTGATCGCGCAGGCGATGGTTGCGGCCTGCCGCACAGTTGAGGGACGGCTGCCGCATTCGCTGCACTGCTATTTTATCCTGCCGGGCGATCCGCAAATACCAATCATCTACCAGGTTGAACGGCTGCGCGATGGCAAGAGCTATTCGACTCGCAGGGTCACAGCCATCCAGCACGGCAATGCGATCTACTCGGCCATGATCTCCTTCCAAGCCGAAGAGGAGGGCACATTTGACCATCAGGCCAAGATGCCGGCGGTGCTGCCGCCGGAGAGTCTCATGACCGAGGAAATGTTGAAGCAGCATCCGATGATCCAGGACATGCCGGAATTTATCCGCCGCTACTCCGAATTGGAGCGCCCGATCGAGCTGTGTCCTGTCGAAGTCGGGCGCTATTTCGGCCAGAAGGTCGATGACGGCTGTATTCACATATGGATCAAGACTGCCGCGACGCTACCCGATGACACGGCGCTACACATGTGCGCACTTGCCTACGCGTCAGATTCCTCGCTGCTCGATGCCATCCTGGCGCGCTACGGCCGAACCGAGTTCGATGAGCGCATGATGCTGGCGACTCTTGATCACGCGATGTGGTTCCACCGTCCGTTCCGCGCTGATGAATGGCTGCTCTATGTGCAGGATTCACCGAGTGCACAATCAGGCCGCGGGCTCAGCCGTGGCCTGGTCTTCAAGCCCGACGGCACGCTCGTGGCTTCGGTCGCGCAGGAAGGTTCGGTGCGGCAGCGCAGATAGCCTTGCGCCTCAGGCGAAGACCTCAGCCATCGCATCGTGCTCGACGAGTGTGAATGGCGTGATGCCCGGGAGCACGCCTGACTGGTCAATTCCGTGAGAAGTGCAGGTCCATGGCTTTCCGAAGTCATGGGTTGCGGGCGCCCGCCACCTGTCGCGCCGTAGGAAATTAGCTTGCCCCAACTCCATCCATATGGGGAACCGTGTCGACTAGCCTCAGGCGGGTAGGGATGTCAGGTATCGTTGATTTTCATCAACCAGCTCGTCTTCATCGTCAGTCTGCGAGATTGTGGTTGGTGCAAGCAGTTGCACTCCTTTCCATTGACCGTCTTCAACCAATTGGCGTGCAACGTCGCGCGTTTCGCTCAATACCGCCATTGCGGCTTCGGACATCAGTTCTGGTGGCAGCGAATAAAGGTAGTTGGTTCGGGTAAATGGTGCATCGCTGATCGAAAGCGCCCGCCATTTGTCCTTCTCTTCGTCGACGTCATGGAGCGCGGACATTGGTTTGATGGTGGCTCCCATGCCTTCGCTCACACACTGCATCACCAGCTTCAGGGAGTCGATTTCTGCCGTCACATTCGGTTTCATCTTGCGCCGTTCGAACTCCGCCACAACGAGGCGCCGCAGGCCGTGTGAGGCGGTTGGGAGTATCAGAGGAATCTGTGCCAGCTCAGCAATGGATATGGTTTGGCGATGACTGGGCAGGTAGCCGCTCTTTCCGAGAAAGATTGCAAACAACTCTTCTTCCAGCAGTGGTTCGAAACTCAGTTTTGAGGAGACGTCATTTGTGAACAATATCGCGATATCCAGCTGACCGAGACGCATCATGTGTGCGATATGTCCGCTCATGCCCTCGACGACGTTGAGAAGAACGCCAGGAAACTTGCTGCGAATTCGCTTCATCAGCGGCAGACCGATGGCGCGTTGCGTGGTCGCGGGCAGCCCGAGAGAAACCATGCCCTGCAGATCGGTGACTTCCTTCCTGGCGATCGACAGCGCCTGATCAAGCTGGCGGAGCATGAACCG
>JGI24705J35276_12237272_pt1 | contig 10487 bp, 7 predicted proteins | sample TergutNt197P4_FD_35276 | JGI IMG/M metagenome (IMG submission 35276)
GTGTCGGGCAGGTTCAGGGTGTGGCGGTAGTCGGTGGCGCCATCGGTTTTTTTGTCGGCCATGAAAGTTCCAGAAGTCGATGGGGCGTTGACTCTTTGGGTCAACGCGGCGGAAGGCGAAGGCTGCGCCTTAAATTCGATCGCGGGTAGTTTGGCGGTGGGTAGAAGCGAAGCGACCGTTGTTCGTGGTGCGATCCACCGTCGCGACTGTCATCCAGGCACAACCTGGGCCGGGTTGCCAAGGTTGAGAAAGATGGAGCAAGCGTTGAGTCATTCGCGCAATTTTACCGGTACGGGTTGTGGTAAAAGGCCATTGCATCTTGGCGAACCAAGGTTGGTCAGAATCCCGCAACTTTCATATCCGTATCAATGGCAGACCCGATGGTGGAGCGCAGAGAAATTCCGGTGATCGACCTGTTTGCGGGCCCGGGGGGGCTTTGCGAAGGTTTTTCGTCCATCGTCGATGGCGGGGGCATGCGGCGTTTTGCTGTCAAGGTTTCGATCGAGAAGGACCCGGTCGCCCATCGCACACTGATGCTCCGAGCCTTGTTTCGGAAGTTCCCGCCAGGCAAGGCACCCCGCAGTTATTACCAGTATGTGCGCGGCGAGATCACTCGCGAGGCATTCCTTGCGGATTCAGAAATCGAGGGCAAGGCGCAAGAGGCGGCCCGGGAGGCGCGCTGTGCCGAATTGGGCGTGACCCCTCATGCAACCATTGACCGATGGATCAGGGAAGCGTTGGATGGTTGCAAGGACTGGGTTCTGATCGGCGGGCCACCGTGCCAAGCGTATTCCCTTGCTGGCCGTTCGCGCCTGAGGTCGAAGGATCCAGAGGCGTTCGAGAACGACAAGCGACACTTCCTCTATACCGAGTACCTGCGGATCATCCAGGAGTTCAAGCCCTCCGTCTTTGTGATGGAAAACGTCAAGGGAATGCTCAGCTCCACGCATGAGGGAACGAAAATTTTTGACCGTATCCTGGCGGACCTTTCCAATCCGCAGGATGGACTTGTCTACCGGGTGCGCTCCCTTGCAGTAGTCAAGGATGATCTTGAGCCTGATGACTACGTGGTCGAAGCCGATGACCATGGAGTTCCCCAGAGTCGGCATCGTGTGATCCTGTTTGGCATTCGTTCCGATCTGGCTGCCGCAACTCCGGCGCTTTCGGTGTACCCGGAACGGTTCTTGTTGAAAAAGGTTCAGACCAAGGCGGATGTCAACGCTGCGCTCTCCGGTTTGCCGCCGCTGCGCAGCCGGTTGTCCAGGGAGGATGACTCGCCTGCGGCGTGGATCAGGGTCATGAAGCAGGCGCCGAGGAGCTTGAAGGGGTGGCGCTCGCCGCTTTTTCGTTCGCACATTGAGCAACTGATGGACAAGGCGATCAGGAATGCAGAGGCGTTGAAATCGTCGGGTGGAGCCTGGATACCAACGGCGATCACACCGGGCAAAGAGATGCTGGAAGAGCTTCGGTCTTGGTACATCGACGACCGCTTGCAAGGCGTGCTTCAGCATGAGGCGCGCAAGCACATGCGCTCCGATTTGCATCGTTACCTGTTCGCCGCCTGCTTTGCCGAGGCTCAGGGTTATACGCCAAACCTGACGAACTTTCCGCCGAAGTTGTTGCCGGATCATGAGAATGTCGAGGGTGGGAAAATTCCTTTCAAGGATCGCTTCCGGGTACAAGTCGGCAACGCGCCGTCATCGACGGTCGTGGCCCACATTCAAAAGGATGGGCATTACTACATCCATCCCGATCCGGCGCAGTGCCGGAGTCTGACCGTGCGCGAGGCGGCGCGGCTACAAACCTTCCCAGACAACTATTTCTTCGAGGGCAACCGCACCGAGCAGTACGGGCAGATTGGCAACGCTGTTCCGCCACTGCTGGCACGGAAGATCGCGGAAGTAATCGACAGGTTCCTGTCTTCGCCACGAGTGGAGTACTGCGCAGAATCAAGCCAGCGGGCCGCCGATCTCACCAAAAGCCGCGCTGCCTTCAATCCAGTCAACGATCTGCTTGCCCAACAACTGAACCGTTCGCAGATCGCGCGTTGCGCATTCCCAAATACATAAAACCCGCCACCCCATCGCGGTCAGTCTTTCCATGTTCGTTTGATCGCGCTCCCTGTTGCCGCGCAGTTTGTTGGCCCAGAACTCGGGGCGGGTTGATGGCATTTTGGCGTATTTGCATTCTGAGTGGGCGTGCCAGAAACAGCCGTGCACAAAGATGGCGACCTTGCGGCCCGGCATGACGATGTCGGGCTTCCCCGGAAGGTCGAGACGATGCAATCGAAAGCGATAGCCGGAGGCAAACAGCAATCGCCGGACTTGCATTTCGGGAAGGGAATTCTTGCCTTTGATGCCGGACATCATCCGGCTGCGCACGGAGGGGGGAACGATGTCGGTCATTCGTCAGTGCGTGTTCAAACCACACGCGATTCAGATGCCCTGAGTTCCGGGATGTCGGATACTGCCTCGGAATAACTCGCGCCCATCACGGCCTCCCTGCATTCCGGTCGTTTTGCCCACTCCGACACCATGCGCCCGCTTGCTGTTTTATGCAGCGCGTCGTTGACTTCCCTGGCCCAAGTGGCGATTTGAGACAGCAGTTCGGGTGAAACAGCCTGCTTTGCCCAGATGCGTTCCAGGTCGATGCGGTCGCCGAGTTTCTCGGAGAGTACGGCGATGGTGTAAGCAGCGACGTTGGCCTGGAATGCCTGGAACATGGGACGCAGGAGCTTTTGTGTATCCCGATAGAGCTTGGCCTTGGCAATCATGGACTTGAACTCCGGCACGGTTGGAAGCGGAATTTCCTCACCATCGACTGGCGTGAGTGCCGCCATGAACCGATCGAAGTTCTTTTGCGAACCGAGACTGACGGCATCGGGCTTTCTGTCCCAGGCATTCAGATATTTCGCCAGATCGGTCTTGGTGATACGCCTCGCGGGAGGGATCGCTTCCTTCAATGCCTTGAGTTTTGCAGGTGTGCCCCCTTCACGGGCAAGCAGTGTGTTGTAGCTACCCGCAGCGCGCTCATAAAACCATTGTCCGACGCCATCAGGACAATAGATCGAGCGCGACAGCTTTTCAATCTCAACATGGAATGGTTTGTTCGCCGAAAGGTCGGACTGCCGGACGACATTCTGGCTGTTGGCGAAGCGCGATATGTCAGACACCAAGGCTTCCTCCTTGATGGAGTCCTGCGTCTTCATGACAATGATCTTGGCCGGGACTCTCACTCGGCTCAGATCGGTTTGGGGATATTTCCGCTTGGTGAAGTAGAGCGATGCTGTGGTTTGGCCGCCGTTGACGATCTGCAATCCTTTGAGCCAAGTAATACCGGTGGTACCGTCATCAGTTTTGCCAAGGCGAATCTCGTCAGCCACGATGACGATGCCATTGTTATAGGCCATGAATCGCTCGGGTGTCGTGCGCAGCGTGGCCTGAATGCCTGCGTTGACTCCTTTGGCCTTGACGCTGAGGAATGAGCGGACATTGGCTTCCAGGAGGCGTGCGCCAAACTTTTCGTAAAGCAGTCGCAGCGCATCGCCGGGGATGGCCGTCAGTGCATAGTCGTAGTCGCCATCTCCCGGAACGAATACACAAGGCAGTGGCAGGCCGACGATTTCGTTGAAATTGGCAACCAGTTCATCACGCGGTTTGCCTTCGGACCAATGCCGGTGCAACCGCTCGATGTCCATTACTTCCAGGCGCACGGCCTTGCCGCCAATATCCCGTGTCTTGAAGCTCTTGGATTTGGCAACGCAATCTGTGATGACGTACACGCGGATCTGTTCCAGATCGTTGTAGATGCCGTGCAGCGTCTCGGCCAGCGATCGCACATCGGTGGACGGGTCGAGCTTTTCGGTCATCCTGCCTTCGGCGCAGAGTGTCAGGAAACGCAGGCATTGTTCTGCGGCCATCTTGGTTTCCGAATCGGGAATGGGTGTCGGAGCATCGACGCCTTCATAGAGGCTGACAAACAAGTCCAGTTGATCGCTGTCATCCGAAATGGAGTAGCCAGTCAGGCGCAAGGTTGCGTTGCCCACCCGGCTTTCGTGATGGCATTCGTTCGGAACGAAGGTCATGCCGATTTCCGACATGTGATCCATAACGATACCGGCGAAGACCAGTTCCTCATACAACGCGCCATCGCGTATTTGCGAGCGCACGTCAGCTTGTGTTTCGAGCAGGAAATCCGGCAGACTTGAACTCATGCCACCCTCAATTTCTTCAATGCTTCCGCGACCGTGATGTGTTCGCCCGTGGCCTTGTCCAGATCGATTTCATAGGTTGCGCCGGTGATCCCTGCCGGGACCGTGCCAAGCGTCAGCCGTGGAAAATTTTCATTCACTTCGATTACACGCATGTCCGCAAGCGAAAAACGTCGAATGTATCGCTCGGCATGAACATCAAACAACTCCGCCGCGATCAGGCGCTCATTCAATAGTCGCGTGGCTTCAGTGTTTCCCCTGACGGCTTCACGCATTGTCGCCACCAAGTCTGGCAGATTGTGGCCGCCCTCGATTTGCCGCAGTCGCACACCGACAATGAAAAGCGGTTGGCTGGTCGAATCGTCAAGCTGTTGCAACGATCTGATCCTGGCGGGAAACCCTGCGGACGACAGCGTGGCCTTGACCTCCAGCGCACCAGTTCCAAGCTCGAAATCCTGGATGCCATCAAGCGGCCCGACCCAAGACTCGATGGCAGCAGTTGGCGGCATGCCAGCGTCGATAATTGCCCGCAGCAGCATGAGTTCGCCGACCAGTCCGATTTCCGCCTCTGTGCTCAGCGCCTGTGAACCCTTGCGCATGAATTCCTGCCAGGTTGCAACTCGCTCGAGGAACACGCGCAACAGCCTGGTTTCGGTTGCGCCACACGCGGCAGCTTCGTCCAGCGTGCCAACCACATCGCAGGCCATGGCGATGAAAAGCTCAGCGTGACCTGCCGTTGAACGAGTCAGCGCGAGTCTGAGTTGGCTTGCGTCTTCCGGGACGGCCCGTTCGACCGCGAAGCCTTGACCTTCCGGGAGTTTTTCCGCAAGGGCCAAGCGAACGGTTGGGAAGCCAAGCAGGATGGCTTCGGCACCGTCCGGCGAACGCCGGCCCGCCTGAACGTCGATGGTACCCGCCGGGGACAGGGCGATGGCCTGCCAGCCCGGTGCGGGAGCATTGCCAGACAGCGCCTCCCACGCCAGCAAAAATTCCTCACTCGGACGGGCCATATTCCTGATTCCAGTAGAGAAGGTTGACTTTATATTCCACGCTGATCGGGTTGTCGCTGGCGGGGAATGCAATGGCGAAGCCGATGATCGGTTTACGCCACCCTGGAACAAGAAGTCTTTCTGGCGAGAACCAGGGTGTCAGCGGATAGAGCAGCAGCAATCCCCGGTCTGCACCGCCGCCCAGCTTTCTGCGGGCTTCGCGGACACCCTTGCCGCTGGGAAAGCTCGGTGGCGTAACCCGGCCCCGTGCCGGATCGGGCTTCCATGCAGCGCGAGTCAGGGCCAAGGCTTCGCGCCAAGCATCATCACCAAGATCAATGCCCTCGTCCTTCGGGTCAGTTAAAACACCAATGGCGAAATTCTCGGGATTGATCTTCCCGGCGTCGATGGGGTCTTCGGTCTTGCGGAAAGAGTAATTCATCGAAGGCTTGCCACCGGGGAAAGTATGTTCATCCCCTTTCCCATTTCCGCCGCCGAGCAGCGCGACCGACCACTTCGTCAATTGCCCGGTTTCCACCATTTTTGTGATGAACTCCCACAGTACATCCGCCTTGGCGCTGGTGGCTTTCGGATGGGTCGTGTATGCGCCAAGGAATGTGAGCACCTTCGACACGTCCACATCTTTCCAGAGTCTGGCGTCAGGCCACGAATCCGACTCGCCATCGCGCTCATGTTGCGGCGACTCTTCCCACGGCCTTCCGAGCGAGGAAATCAAGGCGTCGGTGGCGTCCAGATTTTGTTGCTGAATCCGGGTATCTCGATGAAAAAGAATCGTCTGCGGGCGAGTGCCGCTGTAGGACAGGGAGAGTGTCTGCGCGTTGCGCATTTTCAAGGGCGACGTGACAGTCAGCACTTCATGCGACATCACCTTGAGGCCATATTGTTCTGGCGTCAGCTTCGCCTCGGCCATGAAATCGAACTCGTCGCGCAACTCTTCCGACGCATCGGCAATGTGGCCAAACCATTTCACCAAATCGGGAGACGTGTAGAGACGGCAGAGATCCAGATAGCCGGGGCGGTAGCCAAACCAGCGGCCCATTTGCATGAGTGTGTCATACATCTTCGTGGTCCGCACGAAATAGCTCACGCACAGTCCTTCCAACGTCAGGCCGCGAGCCAGTTTGTCACCGCCGATTGCGATCACTTTGAGAGCTGCGCCGGGCGTTGCATAGTCGAGCGCGTCCCTGGCTGTGCCATTGATCGAACGAACATCCATGTCATTCAGAACGTCCGGCAGGATGGCGAGAACGTCGTCCCAATCGGGCATGGCTGGCGGACGCTCTTCGGGCGGTGAGAGATCCCTGACCTTGTCGCGAATGGGAAGGAAATCCTCTTCCCAAAGCCTCTTCAACTGACCCAGCAATGCTTCCGCACCGTTGCCGCGGGAAATCTTTTGGCGCATGCGGCGCACGGCATCTTCGACCTGATCGCGCACATGGTTTTGCACATCGACGTAACGGGTGACGTGAACCAGCATCGAACAGTGCTGATCGCCCTGACCTCGCAGTTGCCGGACTGCGCAGGCGATGACAAAGGCGCTGATCGCTTGATGCAGTGACGGAGGAATGATTTCCTGGCCGTTCCAGGTCGGAATGTGCGTTTTCCTGTGCCGGGGCGGCATCCAGACCAAACCTGTTTCCGGGTCGAAGTGATCCGTGATCTCCCTGGAAAGCGGAAGTCCGCCAACGCGCCCTGCATTGGTTATCTTGCCGAACATGCGGGCAGAGCCGACATAGTTCGACGGGGCCGCCAGGTTGATGATGAACGATCGGGGGAAAAGATCAGGTCCTTCTTTCGCTGTCGCACCCTTGTGGTGGATGAAAATGTTGGCGAACGGCGTGGCCGTATAACCGACATAGGCCTTGCGCGTGAAAGTGTGCAGGATTTGGCGAATGAGGCTGTTGATGGTCTTGGGCTGATGTTCCTCGTCTGGCGTTCCGTCCTCGTTGAACATTTGTTCGCCCGTATCGACGGAAGCGTTATCGGCCTCGTCGTCGATCATCAGCAGGGGCAGTTTCGTCACGATCTTGCGTCCATCACGTGCATCGGTGCTGTCAGCCACGCGGGTACGCAGCCAATTCAACAATGCGGTGAGGACGGTCTTCTGCTTCTTCACCACGAACAGCCAAGGGCGCTCTTCAGGCGAGATACCATCAAAATGCTTGGCGACGATTTTGTTGAAATCACCGTTTTCCTCCCGGGTGGTCGCGGAGTTGGTCTTCAGATCGCCGCCAAACTCGGCCACGCCGATGGGCATTCCGGGGGCGCGATCAGTTGTGGTCTTGTAGCCCAGGAAGCTTTCCTCAAGTCGTATCTGGGTTTGCGAGCGCAGGTTGTTGTGCATGCCCGCCAGCACGATGATGATCTTGTAGCCCGCGTCAGCCGCCTTGCAGACGAGGCCGGAATAGTTGCTGGTCTTTCCCGATTGCACATGACCAACGACAAGGCCACGGCGGTCCCAGTCATCAGAGCGTTGCGGGTCTTCGAGCAGACCGAGGATGCCATCCGTAGCTTCATCCAGCCCTTCGACCGCCGTGTCTGAAAGCCTTGCTTCCAGCCAATCTCGATAGCGGCGCCAGTATTGCCAGTCTCGCCTGCGGCTTGCAGTAAGCCAATCGAAGTGATCCGTGTTGTCCTTGAGCGTGGTCGCCTTGCCGATCCAGTGGCTGAATCGCTGGATCAGCGTTTTCACGGCTTTGTCCTGATCGACGTTTTGCGGTGAATCGCCGGCAAACATCATCGTTGCAAGCTTGACTTTTTCAGTGATGAAGGCCAAGTCGATTCTGGATCTGTCCTTCTCGGCCTTCACCAACCGCTGCGCGGTGGCGATGATGTTGTCAAGCAGTTCTGCTTGCGCGGCCGTCTCCTCTGCTTTGGTCATTGGCGTTCTCCAAGTATTGCAATCAGCGTCGGGTACTTTTGAAATGGTTCGGTCCTGAGCATTGATTTGCGTGCATCTTCAACGCTCAGGCCCTTGCGTTCGATCAGGTCGTTGAACAGTACGCTTGCCACTTCGATCACGGCTTCATTGGGCTCACCCTCGAATCCGGTGCGCGGCGTTTCCTTGTTCTCCGCAGTATCCAGCCAGATGCGCTGGATGGGAACCGTTTCTTCGATCACCCGGAGCATGGCCTTCACCAACGGCTGCAACTCGCCAGCACACTCCATGACGGCGGCGATCGACGGGTGTGATTCATCGATCCGGTATCGCACGCCGGACTTGAGCCGTTCGACGCGCCAAGCCTGACCGATCGGGTCTTTGCCGACAGCTGGACTTGGCGTGCCCCGGAAAGCAAACACGCGGCGAGCCTGTTCACGAGTGTCCTCGGCCAATGTCGTCAGCCATGGCCGCAGCGATACGGGTGGGCGGGCCATCGATTTGCGGACATCGATCTTCCAGTCGGCGTCCGCAGTGTTGGGTATGTCCAGGCGGATGCGGGCAAGCCGATGGACTTCCTCGCGGTTCCATGAACGGGGGCTGCCAAGGCCAAGCCAACCACCTGCAACCAGAAGGCGCTCGTTGCGATAGACGTAAAAACCTTGCTGGGCTGTCCAACCAGCGGGGCCGGCATTGTCTTCAAACTCGGCAAGGGTCAACTTGTCGCGGTGAGGCAGGACATGGCATTGCACCGAAACGGTCCCGCAGTCAGTTCGCCGCGAGGCAACCGGCGAAGTCCAAGCCTTTGCTGGATGTCCTGACATGAAAGGATCCCAGGGTTTGATGGGACGGTCATTGAGCAGCAGCCGGATTTCCGAGTGAGGTTTTTCCAACAGGCAATGAAAGACCATCGCCAAGTGTGACTCGACGTTATCGATCAGGTCGTTGAAGTCGTCGATCGTGTATCCAGTCGTGACAATGCGATCCAGCACCTCCCAAAGCACGAGCGTTCCGGTCTTTTTCCCATCGAGGCCCACGAGGTATTTTTGAGAATTTTCGGCGGGGCCTTCAAAGAGCAGCCAATCGCTTTCCGGATCAAGCGCCAGTTCGTCGAGATCCCACCGAAGACAACTTTGCGCGCCGTCCTTGACGCTAGCCACCGTTAGCCTGCGGCACTGAGAGAACGAGGCAGTTTTCAGGCCCATTCCAAATCGCCCCACATCGCGCGCATCGCGTTGAGTCAATGGACTCTTGTCCCCCAATCGCATCGCTCCTTCAAGCTCCGCATCGTTCATTCCGTACCCGTCATCCAGGATCAATGCCCTGCTGTTCACCCCATCGACTCCATCCCATTTGAAGTCAATGCGGATTTCGCTGGCGCCAGCAGAAATGCTGTTGTCGACGATGTCGGCGATGGCAGCAGCCGTCGAGTAGCCCAAACCTCGCAGGGATTCGAGCATTGCCGAGACACGAGGTGGGGCTTTACGGATTTTTGAACGCATCTCCAATAACCTTCTTTTGGGGCAGGAATGTAAAGTCGAATGAATGCCTCAACATTTCCCAAGACGTTGAAGTACGGCCTTCACTCCCAAGTCATTAACGATTTCGTCAAGAAACGCATTGAGTTCTTTCTCACCCACATTGGAAACGTGTCCTCCATGTATCGCTCGCAAAACAAGCTGCCTGAGCTGATCGCGCACTTCGGCGTCATCGATACGAACTTGCGGCAAGGGATGCCTTTCGATATTTTCCCGTGCTATTGAGGGATCGTTGATGAGCTTATGGGCGGTGATTTCCCTTTGGATCGCATGTGCCGAGGCTAAAACAGAAGGATCGGTTTCTGGAGGCGCAGACTCGCTTTCCGGCTCCCATTCAACGTCAGCTTCGACTTGCATTCCCTTGGCTTCCGGAATCAGTCGAAACCGACTGACGCGATCATCTTTGGTCTGGATTCCAAGTGTGGCCGTATAGGCATCCAAGACAGCTGAGGTTTCGCTCGCTCCGGCTCCAACGGCGATTTCATAAGCAATCCTGCCTGTGGAATCAAGCAAGCGGTGGTCCGCTCCGGCGGCCAGAAGCAGCCTACAAATGGTTGGCTTGTTTCCCATAGCCGAGAGCATGAGGGGAGTCATGCCGTTGACATCGCGGGCGTTGAGGTCATCACCTCTGGCAATGCGGAGTAGAACGGCAGTCTCAATGCCGGCCACAACAGCCGATCTCAGTATCGGGTTCAGAGTCCCAACGCGAGCAACGCTTGTCTTGTTCACCCGAGTATTTTCCGTCTAATCGGTCATGTCACCGGTACTCATGGCGGCGGAAATCGGGGATAGGGATCGGACAAGCCGCTTGCCCCTGCAATCAGGCCAATGGCTCTCCCGCCGCCTCAAAC
>JGI24705J35276_12237273_pt1 | contig 10487 bp, 12 predicted proteins | sample TergutNt197P4_FD_35276 | JGI IMG/M metagenome (IMG submission 35276)
GACAATGTCGGCCGGGGCGTGGAGATCATCCTCAACATGATATCCTCCTCTCTTCTGGAGAAGGCAAAGGCCTCTCAGTTAACCATGCTGCAGGATATCGACTCCCTTGACAATATACCGGAGGGGAAGGTCCTGAGGTTCGGGTGGTGCGGCTGCGATGAATGCGGCCACAAGTTCGAAGACGCACACGACCTCAAGATACTCGGGAAACCTTACGCCAAAGAGGGAAGGTACGCAGGCAAATGCATAATATGCGGCAAAGATACCGACGGATTCACACTGGCCGCCCGCACGATGTGATGAAATGCCATTCGAGGAAGGCGAGACGGTATACCTGGCGGACGGGTCCGGGAAAAGGATATGGCTCAAGGTCTCGTACGAGATGCTGAAGATCCAGGCGCTCGGGACAGTGGACGGTTCAAGGTTCAGGGATCTCGACGACGGGTCGCCGATCAGCATCGTCGGGAAGGATTACCATGTTTTCAGGCCAGGCATCGTCGAGCTGATGGATTCTTTGGACAGAGGGGCGCAGATAATCACTCCCAAGGATGCGGCGACGATACTTCTCAATTGCGACATAAGGTCGGGAAGCACTATTCTGGAGGTGGGCGCCGGATCCGGAGGACTGACCACCGCGCTCTTGAACGCAGTGGCGCCGGCGGGTTCGGTGCATACGCTGGAACTCAAAGAGGAAAACGCCAAGCGCGCGCTGAAGAACATCAAACGCACAGGACTCGACGGCCACTGGGAGTACACGATAGGAGATGCCAGAAGCATCAAGGTCGATGTTACCGCAGATGCGCTGATAATGGATATGCCGGACCCATGGCTCGCTTTGGATAACCTCTATGGCAATCTTCGGGCCGGAGGCCGCATATGCTCGTACGTCCCGAACATGAATCAGGCCGAGAAGATCGTGGCCGCCCTCAGAGATAAAGGGTTCGCCGAAGTATATGCGCTCGAGAACATACAGCGCGGCCTGGAGGTACATCCCGGAGGCGTGAGACCCGCATTTGAGATGCTGGGTCATACCGGTTATCTTATCTTCGGAAGGAAGACATCATACGATGCGGGGAAATGATAAGGGGGCTATCAGCCCTTCATTATCTTTCCGACAGGCTCTTTCCACGCCATCTTCAGATCTTTGACCGCCAGGCTGACGGACGACCCCTCTATCTTCAGGCGCGTGCCGCCGGTCTTTCCGATGCAGACCGCTTTTTTCCCAAAGATCCTTTTGAATGCGGTTTCGTCGGCCTTTGCTATCTCGACTATCCATCTGGTGTTGCTTTCCGAGTACAGCTTTACCATGTCCGTGCCTTTGACCTTTGAAAGGTCGATGTCCGCCCCGATATTACCGCCGATGCACATCTCTGCCATAGCGACCGCGAAGCCTCCGTCGGAACAGTCGTGGCAGCTTTTCACAAGCCTTTTATCCATCGCCAACAGCACTTTGTCCATTAGGCTCTTGAGGTTGGCAGGGTCGACGCTGGGGACATCTCCGCCTGTGCCTTTGAATCTGCGGAACAGCAGCGAACCGCCCATCTCATCCTTAGTTTCGCCTATGAGGAACAGCAGATCGTCCTTTTCTTTAAGGTCCGCTGTGACCGCTTTCTTGATGTCCTTTATCAGCCCGGTACCGATGACCATCGGCGTAGGCAATATGCAGACGCCGTTGGACGATTCGTTGTACAAGCTCACGTTGCCTGACGGTATTGGGATGTTCAGGCCGCGTGCGGCCTCTCCCAGCCCCCTTACCGACTCACGCAGTTCCCCCATGCGGTCCGGTTTCTCCGGGTTCCCGAAATTCAGGCAGTCGGTGAATGCATGCGGCTTTGCCCCTACCGCCACTAAGTTGCGGCATACCTCATCGATACACCCCATGCCTCCGCGGTACGGGTCAGCCTCGACCAGCCATGGGTTGCATCCGACGGTCACCGCAAGGCCTTTGTACGATCCTTTCACGGGTGCAATGATGCTTGCGTCCCCCGGGCCGTTCCCCGCCATAGGCCCTTCTATCGTACTCTTGCCCTTCTTTTGGAATTGTTTGATCGCCCATTCTCTCGACGCGATGTTCAGATCGGAAAGGAGAGCGATAATGATCCCGTTGTTGGAAGGCAGCTTAGGTATCTTCTCCTCTGCTTTCGAAGACACCTTCGGTTCAGTGTAAGCCCTGTTGTATACCGGACCTCCCGTGAGAAATTCCAAGTCCATATCGAATATCAGCTCGCCGTCCCAGAAGACCTTGGTGCGCGGAATGTCCGTGCTTTTTCCCACGACCGTGGCGGGGACCTTGTGTTTGCCGAAGATCTTCAGGACCTTCTCCACATCTTTCTCTTTCACCGCAAGCATCATTCTCTCTTGCGTTTCCGACACCCACACTTCCCACGGAGCCAGATCCTTGTCCCTCAGCGGTACCTTCTCAAGGTCGATCTCGGCACCGCATTTGCCTCCCAGGGCCATTTCGCCCACGACGCAGCTCAGCCCGCCGCCGCCGAGGTCCTTCATTCCGGTCACGAGGCCCGCCTTGTTCGCTTCAAGACAGGCGGCCAGCACAAAACGTTTCGGAATAGGGCCGACGCCATGCCTGGCGCCTTTGTTCTCCTCAGCCGCAGAAAAGTCTGCGGATGCAAAGTTCACGCCGTGTATGCCGTCGCGCCCGGTCGGTTCTCCGCATAACAGGAAGATCTCTCCCGGGCCGCCGACGAAGTTGTTCCTAAGTTCTTTGTTCTTTACTATGCCCAGCGCACCGACGTTGATCAGGCAGTTCCCCGTGTATCTATCATCAAAGAAGAACGCCCCGGATACGGTGGGGACATTCAGCGTATCGCAGTAGTCCTTTCCTCCTTTGACGGCTTTTTCAAGCAGGTCGCGGGGATGTATGGTCCCTTTCGGCAGCTTTTTTTCGGTATCTATCATGCCGACGCAGAACGGGTCGACGATGCCGATGGGTTTTGCTCCCATGCACACCACATCCCTCAATATCCCGCCGACGCCAGTTGCGGCACCGCCGTACGGTTCCACCGCGGAAGGGTGGTTATGGCTCTCTATTCTCAAAGCGTACCCGTGCCCTCTGTCGAACCTCATGACTCCCGCATCGCCGCGCGACATGATATCGGGATGATCGATGCCGAAGACGAATTCTCTTAGTATCGATTTGGAGCTTTTGTAGCAGCAGTGCTCGCTCCATGCCTGCCCAAGCGATTGCAGCTCTATGTCGGTGGCATCGCGGTTCTCCCCGACGAAGTATTTTTTTATGGTCTCCATCTCATCGAGCGAAAGGCCGAGGCCGAGGTCTTTCGAGATCTTCTTAAGGCCGACGTCATCGGCGCCTCTTATTTTTATTTCGTACAGTTGAAAAGAAACCTTGCGTTTTACCGTAATCTTATTGGAGACCATAACATTCACCGAACCGACATGGGCGCATCCGGATGATCCCTCCTCAAAAATCCTGAGATCACCCGAATATACGTCATCGTACCAATTCGGAGCCATGTATTAATTGTTTTAATATGTTTTGTTCCCTCTGCCCGGTACGGAAGGAGATGAGAAGAACATCATCCCGATGGCGGTCCATTGAAGAAAGGGTCAGACCTTCACTTTGATCTCGAGGCGGTCGCCGTTCCCTATGCTGAGCGTCCTCCTCAGGTGGTACTGGCACACTATCTCTATCACATTGTCGTAGTGCGACCTTTCGGGTATGATGATCGCGCATTCGATATTCCTTATCTTCGATTTGTGCGCGATCGCCCCTCCAAAGGACCTGCCGTCCTGCGTGAAGCCGGTTATGGCCTCTCCGGGTGCGCTGCGGATGATGTCGAGTTTGCTGACGTCCTCTCTGTCGACAACAACGTTAAGTGTCCCCTCGTACGGCCTGAATCCGAGTTTTTCTTCGAACTGGGCCATGTATCCCATCTGGCAAACGTAGTACCTGCCCTCCCCCATGCCGTCGGCGATCGCTCCGTGCAGGGTTATCTGGTCGCTGATCTCGAATATCCTTCTGTATTCGCCGTATTCCTGTTTCAGCTCCTCGATCCCCTTCTGAGTAAGCTTTATGCGCTGTTTCCTCGCGCCCAGATCCCTTATTATAAGTTTCTCGTCAAGAAGTTCAAGAATTCTTTTTGATGCGGACTGTTGGCTCATTTCCAAAGCATCGCCCAGTTCTCTGGAGGATAGGACGACATAGTCCTCTATCCCCCCCAACAAGGCGATTTTTCTAAGGGCGAAGGTGTATTTCGAGTCCACCGTTGTGGAATGAGTCCAAAGGATTTAAACGTACCCTAAATGAGTACGAAGGATGAAAAATGCCCGGTCCCGGGCACTGGTTTCAGAACCTCATCCTGTTGGCCCATGTTTTGGAAGACCGCATGGACAGGCCGATGACGATCAGGATCCCGATCAGGACAAGGATCGCGCCTGCGTACGGGTCCACCGCCCCCAATACTGCCGAACTGACAACAATGCCTATCGTCAGGAATGTCATGAGCAGCAATACTTCCCAGGACCACGGCCCGTTTTTGGTGAATCCGCCGGCCAAAGCGAAGAACATGACGGCTATGAGCATGTACACTCCCATATCCAACACCGCGCTTTCCTCGGCTTCGAAGAAAAGGGCCATGGAGATAATGCAGACCACACCTCCGATGAATCCCAGCGCACTGCCGATCTTGACATTTCCAGGTACTGTTTCCATCTTTGCACCTACCCTCTTAACTTTATCACTCTTATTAATCCTTCCTGCGGTAAAGGATAACGTTCACGCTCTCGGCGAGGAACCAGATCATCGCCACAATGATGCCGTACGCCTCAAGCACGGCAGTGTCGCCGGCGATTGCCAGGACGAACAGGATGAAGGCGGACGCGATGCCGACCCCGGCAAAGACCTTCCTGTCGGCGGCCCAGTTCCCTGCGGCAATAGCGATTATCGCCGCGAATAAGAACACCGCCATGCACACCGCGACGAGCGAATGCGCATCCGTATCCATGGTGTATACGCCTACGAGAGCAAGGAAGAACCCGCCGACGGCAAGAAGGATCCCGCCTATCGTATAGCCCGCATTCTTTGAGTACAGAACGCGCCCGATCCCGGTGACCACTATCAGGATGCCCGTGATCCTGCAGCCGTAGTTGAAATAGTAACTTGCGTCGGTATCCGAGATGCCGAACTCGGAGAGCGTGTTCACACCGAATTGCCAGGTGGCATCGATGGACGCTGCGCACATCCATGCGATAATGAATACCGCGACCCCGATGATCCCGAACCAGGAGAATGCGATACTGTTGTCCTTTAAGGCTTTCATAGTTCCTGAACATGCTTATCCTTTAATTATACTTACGCAAGGTCCGCACCGGCTCCAGCGGGAGCCGCCCGCCCCCGCAGGTATTCGGCCGGAAACGCAATTTTATAAATGTATCAGGGGGATATCATGGCGGTCTTATGAGGAACATCTATTTCGTCGGCACGGCAGGGAGCGGAAAGAGCACAATGGTAAGGGCGTTCAAACAATGGCTCGACGAAAACGGGATAGACGCGATAACATTGAACCTTGACCCGGGGACCGATAAGCTTGCTTATGATGCGGATATCGACATAAGGGAGTGGATTTCCCTCGGAGAGGTAATGGACGAATACTCTCTCGGGCCGAACGGCGCGCAGGTAGTCGCAGCAGACCTGATGGCGATGAACATCCATAAGTTGACATCGGTCCTTGACGGGTACAAGACCAAGTTCGTCCTCATCGACACCCCCGGACAGCTAGAACTGTTCGCGTTCAGGGAGTCTTCCAACATTATCGTCAATGCATTGGGAAAGGAAAGGTCCATGATAGCTTATCTTTCCGATCCGATGTTATGCAGGAGGCCGAACGGGTTCGTGTCCTCGATGATGCTTTCCGCATTGGTGCAGTTCAGGCTGCAGCTTCCGATGATAAACCTGCTTTCGAAGATCGATACCCTGGCGGAGGAAGAGACCGAGAGGATGATGGATTGGTTCGAGAATCCGGATGCCCTCTACGGGGATTTTCTGGATGAGGACTCCGACCCCCAGACAGTGGTGGGAATGGAGTTATTCAAAGCTCTGGAGAACACAGGCGTGTTCGGAGGGATAAGGGGCGTATCGGCAGAGGAAGAGATAGGGCTGGAAGAGATATATGCAGCCGCCCAGCTCTCTTTCTTCGGCGGAGAGGACCCCGAAAGGGATTAAGGCGTTCATCCGAACATATACGCCGGAGCGCTCTTCACTTTGTTCCTTCCGGCTTCTGTCACCTTTGTTCTCGCAAGTATGAAGTCGCGTTCGACCACCAGGTCTCTGCCCTCACGTATCGCGAGCATTCCCGCCTCGGTGCACATGCTCTTTATCTCCGCTCCCGAAGCACCGTCGGTCATTTCGGCCAGTTTCCTCGGCTTGATCCCTTTGTCGATGTTCATGCGGGACATGTGGATCGTGAATATCTGAGTCCTCCCGTCCACATCCGGCAGTTCTATCTCGATGATGCGGTCGAACCTTCCGGGCCTGAGGAGCGCATCGTCCAGGATATCAGGCCGGTTCGTGGCGCCGATGATCTTCACCTCGCTTGTCGGTGTGAATCCGTCAAGCTCGGCCAACAATTGCATCAGCGTCCTCTGGACCTCTCTGTCCCCGGACGTAGCGACATCCATCCTCTTGGCGCCCACGGCATCCAATTCGTCAATGAATATTATGCTGGGGGCCTTCTCTCTGGCAAGATCGAACAGCTCACGGACGAGCCTGGCACCTTCGCCGATGTACTTCTGGACAAGCTCGGAGCCGACGAATCTTATGAATGATGCTTGGGTGGCGTTGGCGACCGCCTTTGCCATGAGGGTCTTGCCCGTTCCGGGGGGGCCGACAAGCAATACGCCTTTCGGAGGCTCGATGCCGACCTTTGCGTAAAGTTCGGGTCTGAGAAGCGGGTCTTCGACGGCTTCGCGCAGCTCGACCATTTGTTTGGCGAGGCCGCCTATGTCCTCATAGGTGACGTCCGGCTTCTCGATTATCTCCGCGCCGGTGACTATCGGGTCCAGAGGCAGAGGCAGAACGTTCATCACCGCGAGGGTCTGCTTGTTCAGCGACACCCTGGCGCCAGGCACGAGACTGCTATGGGGTATGTATTCCGAAACGGAAACGATAAAGTCCGGTCCCGTGGAGCTTTTGACGACGACGCGGTTATCAGGGAGGACGTCGCGCAGCGAACCGACTATCAAAGGCGGGCTTCTAAGTCTCTCGAGCTCCGCCCTTATCCTGCTGTGGTCCTTCTGTAATCTGAACAATTCTCCTTCGGAATAACGTTTGTCGTTCTCGGCGGACTGAAGATCCTCCATTAATCTGATGTTTCTTTCTTCTAACGTGATTATTTTTGCCTTCAGTTCTTCTATTGGAGTGTCGTTCATTAAGGATACCACTATAGGTCGTATTCACTTCTCATTTTTATTACTTTTTTCGGTCCTACCGTCAATTTAATAATTATGTTATCAATCTAGTACTCAATGATCTGCGAAATGTGTGGGAAGGAGGTTCCCGTTACGAAGCCCATGATGGTCGAAGGTACGAAGCTGAATCTGTGCCAGAATTGTGCCAGATTCGGGGACGAATATAAAGGGTCCAATGCCTCGCCCGGGTCGCCGGTACCGAAATCAGTGATAGAGGACAGGCTGCAGAAAAGGGAAAGGAGAATGCAGACCAGAGACATCTACACCTCGACGACCAGGGAACTTAAGGACGATTATGGTTCGGTGGTCAGGAATGCGAGGGAAGCGAAGGGCATGGACCTTGACGAGTTCTCCAAATCGATATTCGAGAGGAGGGGCATCATCGCGAGGATAGAAGCGAACGATCTCATCCCGGACGATAAGATGATCGCCAAACTAGAGAAAGCGCTGAACATAGTGCTCTGGGAAGTTGTGCAGTCCGGAGGCCAGGTCGGAGACGGCGGCAAAAAATCCGAAAATATGACCCTCAGCAACTTCATAAAAAAAGAATGATCACCTGCTGAGTACGGAGGAGCGCGCTTCCTCAATGAACGGCGTGGCATCCACGCCCCTTTCTTTCAGGATCATTATTGCGGCCACGGCCATATCGACATCCATCCTTTTACTGATCTTATTGCATTCGGAAACGAACGCTCCCTTCTCCATTCCCGAGGCCAATGCTTCCTGGATCAGCTTGGGCAGCAGATCCGGAGCGGCATCTTTTTTTGTGGCCGCCGGCTGTTTGGAGGTATTGTTATTCAGGGCCTTGATGAGGTCCGCGGAAGGCCTGTATGCGACCGGCACGCTCACTTCCGAGATGTTGATCAGAGGGCGAAGGTAATCGCCGTTCTTTGACATGAGCTTCTTTTCGATAAGAACGTTCATTAATGCGTTAGCATCCCTGACCTGCATCCACCTAAGATCGAGGGACGCGTACATGGTGAACTCCTTTGCCGTGAGGACATCCTTGCCTTTGTTAATGAACAGCGCGGCAAGGCAGGTCTCCAGCTCATTCGACATGACGCGTCAATCACGCTTGGTGTAAAAATACGTTGCTATCGCGCGTGCGTTATATGTTTGTATACTAACAGAATAAAATAAAAGGAAGTTGCGAGCGCTCAGAAAGGTTTATAACAGGCATCATAATAACCTGCCATCCTGTGTGGTGGAAGAAATGATGTACACTAGGTTTGAGAAGGCAAGGATCATAGGCGCGAGGGCGCTTCAGATATCGTACGGCGCCCCTGTCCTCATCGACTATCCGGGGGATATGTTGGACCCTATAGACATCGCCATGCTGGAGTATGGGAAGGATCTCATACCCATCACAGTGGTCAGGAATTAATCGAGGAATCATAATGAGCGAAGAGGAGAGCGTAACCGTCAACAAAGACCTGCTTGTTTCAGAGGACCTGTATCTGACATCAGGGGTGCACATAGGTACACAGCAGAAAAGCGCGGACATGAAGGACTTCATTTACAAGGTCAGGCAGGACGGACTTTATGTGCTGGATGTCAAAAAGACAGATGACAGGATAAGGGCGACGGCAAGCTTCCTTGCCAGATACGATCCGAAAAGGATACTTGTAGTGTCGGCAAGGCAGTACGGCCAGAGGCCCGCAAGGGAGTTCTCCAAAGCCATAGGCGCACCCGCATTCGCCGGACGTTTCGTTCCCGGCACGCTCACGAACCCCTCCAATGAAGCGTTCATCGAGCCGGAGGTCCTTATGGTGACGGACCCCGCCGCCGATAAGCAGGCCCTCAATGAGGCCCTCAACCTCGGGATCCCGATAATAGCACTCTGCGATGCGAACAACGAGACAAGGAACGTTGATCTTGTGGTACCGACCAACAACAAAGGAAGGAGAGCGCTCGCCTGCATCTATTGGCTTCTTACAAGAGAGGTCCTCGTTGCGAGAGGCGATATCAAGGACCCTGCGGATTTCCAGATGGAGATCGAGGATTTCGAAGCCAAGCTCTGAGCGGTTTGGGCAAACCATTTACTCTTTAATACACATTTTAGGTCATGAGGCATCCTGCTGTAGCGGGCAGATTCTATCCTGCGGACAAAGGCGAATTGTTGGCAAACATCAAAGGCTGTTTCCTTCACGAGATCGGACCGGGACTCCCGGAGTGCATCGGAAACGAAAGGGCCATCTCCGCCGCCATCGCCCCGCACGCCGGATATATGGCATCGGGGATGAACGCCGCCCACACTTACAAGAGGATCGCGGAGGACGGGCTGCCGGAAGCGTACATAATCATAGGGCCGGACCACTACGGCGTGCCGTACAGGGCAGTGATGTGCAAAGAGGACTTCCTCACACCGCTGGGACCATGCAAGATACATGAGGAAATCGCCGCCCGTCTCGCAGAGACCTTACCCTCCGACAGCGACGCGCATGCGTATGAGCATTCCATCGAGGTTCAGATCCCCTTCTTACAATTCATCGACAAAGACCCGAAGATCGTTCCGATCATAATGGGGGACCAAAGCAAAGCGGCGGCGGAAAAGCTGGCGGCCACGATAAGAGAAGCGTGCAGGGGAAGGGACGTGATCGTCATAGCATCAAGCGATATGGCCCATTACATCCCCAAGGAGACGGCGGAGAGGCTGAACCTGATGGTGCTCGAAAGGATCGCTGAGAAGGATGTGGGCGGGATGTATTCGGTCATCGAAAGGAACAGGATATCTGTCTGCGGATACGGCCCGATGGCCACGGCGATGCTGTATCACGAACCTTCGAGGATAGAGATTTTGAAGTATTCCGACTCCTGGGACTCGCTGGAATATGATGTCGGTTCGGTAGTGGGGTACTGTTCCGCTGTGATGTACAGGTAAAGTCTGTACTCGACTGTTTTCGACCCGAAGACGCGGATGAGATTCAACGCAAATTCCGTCACTATGGGAAGCCCCCCTGTCGCGCAGCGACAGGGGGGCTTCCCGCCGGCGCCCGAAATGGACGTCAAAACTCGACAAACCGTCGTGGAGAGCTCAGATCACC
>JGI24705J35276_12237270_pt1 | contig 10477 bp, 10 predicted proteins | sample TergutNt197P4_FD_35276 | JGI IMG/M metagenome (IMG submission 35276)
CAACTACAAACTACCAACTACCGACTACCAACTACCAACTACCAACTACCGACTACAAACTACCAACTACCAACTACCAACTACCGACTACCAACTACCAACTACCGACTACCAACTACCAACTACCAACTACCAACTCAACACTACCAACTCAACACTACAAAAGGAGGCGAAAAAATGTATGATGTCATAATAATCGGAGCGGGCCCCGCAGGGCTATCGGCAGGGATATACTCCGGAAGAAGCTTACTTAAAACGCTGATAATCGAACGGTCGAAGACAGGGGGGCAAGCAGTTGTGACAAATGAGATAGACAACTACCCCGGTGCAGAGGGCGAGGAAACAGGCCCTACCCTCATTGCAAAGATGGTCAAGCAGGCAGAGCATTTCGGCGTGGAGCGAGTAGCGGACGAAGTCGTGGACGTGGACTTTGAAGGCGACTTGAAGAAAGTAATATGCAGCAAAGGCGAATACTTGGCGAAAGCCGTAATCATAGCCAGCGGCGCTTTCCCGAGGCTGATGGGATGCAAGGGTGAGGCAGAGTTCACGGCAAAAGGCGTGTCGTACTGCGCGACCTGTGACGCGGCGTTCTTCGAGGATCTTGAGGTGTACGTGGTGGGCGGAGGCGACAGTGCCATACAGGAAGCGCTGTTCATTGCCCGTTTCGCACGGAAAATAACCATCATTCAGAACCTGCCAGAGCTGACGGCAGCAAAATCCATGCAAAAGAAAGCATTTGACAATCCGAAATTCAGTTTTGTTTACAACTCAGTTGTTGAAGAGGTGAAAGGCGAGAGCGGCTTGCTAGACACCATCGTCATCAAAAATGAGCAGACAGGCGAGTTGACGGAATTCAACGCCGATCCGGAAGACGGGACATTTGGCCTTTTCGTCTTCATCGGGCTGGTACCGCGCACGGACATCTTTGAAGGCAAAATCGAGATGGACAGGGGATACATTCCAACTGACGAGAACATGCGGACAAACGTACCGGGCGTTTACGCAGCCGGCGATTGCAGGATAAAACCCCTGCGCCAAGTCGTCACAGCGGCGGCAGACGGCGCTATAGCGGCAGTTCACGCAGAAAAATACATAGAAGGAGGTGAATAGTAGTATGATTGCAGTTGACAAAGAAACTTTTCAAGCTGAAGTGAAGGATGCAGGCGGGCTGGTGCTGGTCGATTTCTGGAGCGAAAGCTGCGAATCCTGCAAAGCGCTGATGCCAGACGTTGAAGCACTGGCAGAGAAGTACGGCCAGCAGGTGAAATTCGCAAAACTGGATGTTGCAAAAGCGAGAAGGCTGGCGATCGGGGAAAAAGTCCTAGGGCTCCCGACCATAGTCCTCTATAAAGACGGCGAAAAAATTGACGAAGTGAACAAAGACGACGCAACGGCGGGCAACATTGAAGCCATGATTCAGAAAAATCTGTAAAGGAGGTAAATTCATGCGTCTTGAGCTAGGAAAAATAAAAATTAACGACGTGCAGTTCGGCGACGAAATGAAAGTTGACAAGGGAACGCTGTATGTCAACAAAGCAGCAATCGCAGAACTTGTTTTGGAAGATGAGCACATTAAAAGCGTAGAGGTAGAGCTTGCAAAGCCGGGCGAAGAAACAAGGATCACCCCGGTGAAAGACGTTATAGAGCCAAGGGTAAAAGTCAGCGGCAATGGCGGCGTCTTCCCTGGGCTAATCAACAAAGTGGCAACTGTAGGGGAAGGGCGCACACACGTGCTCAGCGGGGCAGCAGTCGTGACATGCGGCCGGATTGTCGGCTTTCAGGAAGGCATCATCGACATGAGCGGCCCCGGGGCAGAATACACGCCGTTTTCCAAGTTGAACAACATCTGCCTAGTCATCGAGCCGGCAGACAACCTGCTGCAGCACGATTATGAGGCAGCAGCAAGGATGGCAGGGCTGAAAGCGGCGGCATTGATCGGGAAGGCTGGGCTTGATGCCACGCCGGACGAAGTGGAAGTGTACGAGACGAAGACGCTCAAAGAAAGCACGGCAGAGCTGCCGGGGCTCCCTAGGGTCGCCTACGTGTACATGCTCCAGACACAGGGCCTGCTCCACGACACCTACGTGTACGGGGTGGACGCAAAGAAAATCGTCCCGACGATCCTGTACCCCACAGAGGTGATGGACGGCGCAATAGCGTCAGGCAACTGCGTTTCTGCCTGCGACAAGAACACGACGTACCACCATCAGAACAACCCGGTCATCAAAGAGATGTACGCCAACCACGGGAAAGACTTCAACTTCGTGGGCGTCATTGTCACGAATGAAAACGTGTACTTGGCAGATAAGGAGAGATCGTCTGACTGGTCGGCAAAGCTCTGCGAGTACCTCGGCCTCGATGCGGCGATCATATCCCAAGAGGGTTTCGGCAACCCCGACACCGACCTCATCATGAACTGCAAAAAAATTGAAGAAAAAGGCGTAAAAACAGTAATCATCACCAACGAATACGCAGGCAGGGACGGTGCCTCGCAATCCTTGGCAGACGCGGACCCAAAGGCTGACGCAGTGGTTACAGGCGGCAACTCAAACGAGCTGATAACCCTCCCGGCAATGAAGAGGGTGATCGGCACGCTTGCCTTCACCGACAGAATCGCAGGCAGCTTCGACGGGAGCATGAAGCCAGACGGGAGCATTGAAGCGGAGATACAGGTCATAACGGGAGCAACCAACGAGATCGGCTTCAATAAAATGTCAGCGGTTTCCTATTGATTAACAGCAACAAAATTCAAAGAAAGGAAGAACGATTCATGAACATGTTTGACGGGAAAAAAGTAGTCATCATCGGAGACAGGGACGGAATCCCCGCGCAGGCTGTGATAGAGTGCTTAAAGGGCACGGGAGCAGAAGTGGTGTTTCATTCCACCGAATGCTTTGTCTGAACGGCTGCGGGAGCAATGGACCTAGAAAACCAGAACAGGGTGAAGAACATGGCGGAGAAGTACGGAGCAGAAAACCTTATAGTGCTTCTTGGCGCAGCGGAAGCGGAGGCAGCAGGGCTGGCCGCCGAGACCGTCACAAACGGAGACCCTACCTATGCAGGTTCATTGACCGGAGTCCAGTTGGGGCTCAGAGTATACCATGTCGTAGAACCGGAATTCAAAGAAGCGGTAGACAGCGCAGTCTATGACGAACAGATCGGGATGATGGAAATGGTGCTGGACGTCGACGAAATCATCGCGGAAATGTCCTCGATGAGGGAGCAGTACTGCAAGTATTAGCCGCAAATTTGCGAAACTAGAGAAAGGAAGGAGAAAATGAGCGAAATCAAAGTCGTGCATTACATAAACCAGTTCTTCGCCGGGATCGGCGGAGAGGAAAAAGCGGACGTGAAACCGGAACTGCGGGAAGGGACAGTCGGCCCAGGCATGGCCCTTGAGGCGGTCTTCAAAGACGATGCCAAAATAGTCGCCACCGTAATTTGCGGAGACTCGTACTACAACGAAAATATTGAAAGCGCCACGGCTGAAATCCTCGAAATGGTGAAGCAGAGCAAGCCCGACCTGTTCATTGCAGGCCCTGCGTTCAACGCCGGCAGGTACGGCGTGGCATGCGGTTCAGTGTGCAAAGCTGTGAAGGACGAATTGAACATACCTGTTGTCACAGCCATGTACCCGGAAAACCCGGGCGCGGATTTGTTCAAAAAAGACCTGATAATAGTTGAAACGGGGAATTCAGCGGCAACTATGAGGAAAGCTGCGCCGCTGCTAGCAGGAGTTGCGCTCAAGCTCGCCCACGGGGAGGAGCTGGCAGGCCCCGAAGAGGAAGGCTACATCCCAAGAGGGATAAGGAAGAACGTGTTTTTGGAGGAGACAGGGGCAAGAAGGGCCGTTGACATGCTAGTCAAGAAAATCAACGGCGAGAGCTTCAAGACGGAGTACCCGATGCCGGAATTCGACAGGGTACCGCCAAACCCGGCGGTCAAAGACATGTCAAAAGCAAAGCTGGCCTTAGTCACATCAGGCGGTATCGTCCCCAAGGGGAACCCCGACCACATAGAATCCTCCAGTGCCTCCAAGTATGGCAAATACGACCTCGAAGGGTTTGACGTGCTGACATCGGAAAGCCACGAAACCGCCCACGGAGGCTATGACCCGGTTTATGCCAACCTGGACCCGAACAGGGTGCTCCCCCTCGACGTGGTGAGGGACATGGTGAAAGAGGGCAAAATCGGGTCGCTTCACCGCTACCACTACGCCACAGTCGGAAACGGCACATCTGTTGCGAACGCGAAAAAATACGCTGCGTCGCTGTCGAAGGACCTGATAGCGGACGGAGTTTCGGCAGTCATCCTCACATCCACCTGAGGGACCTGTACGCGTTGCGGTGCAACGATGGTGAAAGAAATAGAGCGAGCAGGGATTCCCGTGGTGCATGTTTGCACGGTCGTACCTATTTCACTGACAGTTGGAGCAAACAGGATCGTCCCTGCGGTGGCGATTCCGCATCCTCTCGGAAACCCGGCGCTAACACCGGAAGAAGAGAAGAAACTCAGAAGGAAAATTGTTGAGAAGGCGCTGACTGCCCTGCAGACAGAAGTGGATGATCAGACGGTCTTCGAACGGGATTATTAAGCAGCTGCGTTGCGGCTGAATACATGGGAGCACGGATGCTTGCCGGCGGTGCCGGCGAGCATCCGGAGCGACGTTGACAGACGGAGGATAAGATATGGTTTACCCTGTATTGAAGGGCGCAGGCTATGCCCTGATCAACACGCCGGACATGATAATGCAAAACGGCACCACCCAGACAACAGAAAAAATAGTGAACCCGGGCTCAGAGTACTTGAAAGCGCTCCCTGAGCACATCAGGAGCTACGAACAGGTAGTGAACTATGCCCCGAACCAAGTCTACATAGGGAACATGAGGCCGGAAAGCCTCAGAAGCTACGAAATGCCGTGGCATGACAAAGGCGCGGAAAATGCCAGCCGCTTCGGGAAATTCGGTGAGATCATGCCACAGGACGAATTCATACTGCTGATGAAAATGGCAGACGCCTTTGAGCTCGTGATGATTGAAAAAGGCTTCATGGAGCAAGCGCGTGACAAGCTTGCGGAGCATCCGCTGTTCAAAGAAGAAGCTGCTGCCCTGCCGGGCGGCGTGGAATTGACAGAAATCGAAGCTGCGCTTGAGCAGCATGCAGAAGCGATATACCATGGCGGGAACCTGGTGGGCTGCGTTAAGAAAGCCCATGACGTGGACACAAACCTGTCGGCACATGTCTTGTTTGAGAATATTGTGGCGAAAGCATCAGGTACGCTGGCTTTCAAACACTTGATGGATAAAAACGGAATCGACGTACGGGACGTCCAATACGTGATAGAATGCTCGGAGGAAGCTTGCGGCGACATGAACCAGAGGGGCGGCGGGAACTTCGCGAAATCCATAGCGGAAAAATGCGGAGCAGTCAATGCCACCGGCTCGGACACGAGAGGTTTCTGCGCAGCGCCGGTCCACGCCTTGATTCAAGCGGCAGCCCTTGTGCAGAGCGGTGTATACGAAAACGTAGTGGTTGTAGCAGGCGGTGCCACGGCGAAGCTGGGCATGAACGGGAAAGACCACGTCAAGAAAGGGCTGCCTATATTGGAAGACGTACTGGGCGCTTTTGCGGTGATGGTGAGCAAGAACGACGGGGAAAGCCCCGTAATCCGCACGGACCTTACAGGGAGGCACACAGTTGGGACCGGCTCCTCGCCCCAAGCCGTAATCACGTCGCTTGTGACAGAGCCTCTGGACAGGAGCGGGATGAAGATCACAGACATCGACAAATTCTCGGTGGAGATGCAAAACCCCGACATCACAAAGCCTGCGGGAGCAGGGGACGTGCCGGAGGCGAACTACAAGATGATCGCGGCGCTGTCAGTGAAGAGGCAGGAGCTTGAAAGGAGCCAGTTGCCTGAGTTCATTGCGAAGCACGGCATGCCCGGCTGGGCGCCGACTCAGGGGCACATACCGTCAGGTGTGCCGTACCTTGGCTTTGCAAGGGAGGGCTTGACGGGCGGCGATTTGAACAAAGTGATGGTTGTCGGCAAAGGCAGCCTGTTCCTGGGGCGCATGACGGACTTGTTCGACGGCGTTTCAGTGGTCATCGAACGGAACCCCGGCGAGGTCGCGGAGCAGACGGAGCAGCAGGGGCAGCCGTGGCAGACGGAGCAGTCGGAGCAGCCGGCAAAAGTCAGGATCGGCCTTACGACGCTGGGCAGCGAGCACGGCATTGAAAACCTGGTTGCAGGGGCAGAGCTTGCGGCAAAGGGCGGCCCGGGTTTTGAGATAGTGCTCATCGGGCCGAAGGCAGGCACTGAGCTACAGGGGGTGGTTGCGGACACAGAAGCTGAAATGTACAGGAAAATGGAAGAGCTTTTGGACAAAAAAGACATACAGGCTTGCGTGACCATGCACTACGACTTCCCGATCGGCGTTTCCACTGTCGGCAAAGTGGTGACCCCCGGCTCGGGAAGAGAGATGCTGCTTGCTACCACGACGGGCACTGCTTCCACGAACAGGGTTGAAGCCATGGTGAAAAACGCGCTGCACGGCATAATTGCCGCAAAAGCGACCGGGATAGGGGCTCCGACTGTGGGGATACTAAACCTTGACGGCGCCCGCCAAGCGGAAAGGGCTTTAAAGGAGCTAGCTGCCGGAGGCTACAAGATCAATTTTGCAGAATCAGGGCGGGCAGACGGAGGGGCTATCATGAGAGGCAACGACCTGCTGCAGGGCACGGCAGACGTCATGGTGGCAGACACGCTGACCGGCAACATAATGATGAAGGTTTTTTCAGCCTACACGACGGGCGGAAGCTACGAGGCGACAGGCTACGGCTACGGGCCGGGCATAGGGGAAAACTACGAAAAGCTCATCTTGATCCTGTCTAGGGCATCCGGTGCGCCAGTCGTGGCAAACGCCATAAGGTACGCGGCAACGCTGGCACAGGGAAATTTAACCGGGGTTGCCAAAAAGGAATTCGCTGATGCAAAGAGGGCTGGGCTTGACGGCATACTGAAATCAATAAACAAAGACGCCGGGAAAGCCAACGATGGCAGCGGCGGGGAAGCAAGCCCACCGCCCAAGGAAGTAGTGACTGGAGAAATATCCGGCATAGACATCATGATACTGGAGGATGCGGTGCAGGAGCTTTGGAAAAACGGCATTTACGCAGAGAGCGGAATGGGATGCACGGGCCCAATCGTCAGGGTCGCAGAGGACAAGGTAGAAATTGCGGCAGAGATATTGGCAAAGGAGAAGTACATAGATGCCGAGTAAAAGCGAGCTGCTGAGGCTGATCCCAAAAGTGGACGACTTAATTAACAACGAAAAGATAACCGAGGCGGCACAGAACGCGTGCCGCCAGGTTGTCCTTGATTCCATAAGGGAGCAGGTTGACGAGACGAGGAAGAGAATTCTGCTGATGGAGGAGCATGAGGCGGCAGAACTCGACGCAGGCAGGTTGGTTGACGAGATCATTTTGCGGGTTTTGAGCAAAAATGAGATGAGCTTGAAAAAGGCTGTGAATGCCACCGGCGTGATACTGCACACGAACCTTGGGAGGGCGCCTTTGAACAGGGGCATCAAGGAAGCAGTTTGGGAAATTGCAGAAAACTATTCTACGCTGGAATACAACGTAGAAACAGGGGCGAGGGGGTCGCGGTACGACCACGTCCAAGGCTTGATAGCGAAAATTGCCGGCGCAGAAGCTGCAATGGCCGTCAACAACAACGCTGCTGCGATTTTGCTTGCACTGAGCACTCTGGCAAAAGGATGCAAGGTCGCCGTTTCGCGAGGTGAGCTTGTGGAGATAGGCGGATCGTTCCGCGTTCCGGAAATCATGGAGCAGAGCGGCGCAAAACTAGTTGAAGTAGGGGCGACGAACAAAACGCACCTTTCCGACTACAGAAAAGCAGCGGAAGGAGGCGTGGAAGGCGGCGGCGCGGGAGCACTGCTAAAAGTCCACACGAGCAACTACAAGATTGTAGGATTCACCGAGGAAGTGCCGCTTGCTGAACTGGTAAAACTGGGGAGTGAATACAGCATCCCGGTAATACACGACCTAGGCAGCGGGGCGCTCATAGACCTTGCGAAGTACGGGGTTTCAGGGGAGCCAACCGTCCAGGAAAGCATTCTTTCCGGAGCGGACGTGGTATGCTTCAGCGGAGACAAGCTACTGGGAGGACCCCAGGCAGGCATTATCGCCGGCAAGAAAAGCGCAATCGACAAAATGAAGAAAAACCCTTTGACAAGGGCGTTCAGGATTGATAAACTAACACTGGCTGCGCTGGAAGCTACGCTTAGGCTGTACCTTGACCCGGAAAGCGCCGTCAGCAGCATCCCTGTCCTGTCTATGATGACGATGCCGCTCAAAACCATAGAAGAAAGGTCTGCCCGTTTGTGCAGCTTGCTCGCAGGTAAATTGCAGGACTGCACCGTTTTTGTCGAAGACGGGCATTCCCAAGTAGGGGGTGGGGCTATGCCGCTGCAAAACCTCCCGTCGAAGATAGTCAACATCAAGCCTGCAAGACTGACAGTTCAGGAATTGGAGAGCCGCTTGAGGGGCAGCAAGCCTCCGGTCATTGTGCGGATACACAAAGACCATGTCTGCCTTGACGTAAGGACCATGAGGGACGAAGAATTCCCGCTGGTGGCAGACGCTTTTGAAGAGGCGCTGAATTCAGTAGGCGACTTTGAAGAATTTTGGGAATAGATGGGTGCTGGTGTGCCTTCCGGTCTTCAAAACCGGTGCGGGGAGTGAGCAGCTTCCTGGGTGGGTTCGATTCCCACGTATTCCCGCCAAAGAAAACATATCTTGGCAGCCCTTTGGTTTGAAAACGCCAAACCAAGGGGCGGTTTTTTTGAATTTTGAGAACTTTGTCGAACCACGTAAGATTCATTTAAGGATTTTGATTATTGAAATAACCCCAAAAATATGTTATTATTTCTAACATAAATCTAACAAAAGGGGAAAAGGAATATGAGAAATTTGATCAATTGTGCATGTGAAAATTGCGTGGGCTGCAACCATTGCGTAAGGGTATGCCCAATAGACGAAGCAAATGTCATTACGAGCATTAGGGGGAAAAATGTTTGGAAAATCAACGGCAAAAAATGCATCGCGTGCGGCGCGTGCATCAAGGTGTGCCACCACGGAGCTAGGCATTATGAAGACGACACAGAGCTTTTCATCCGCGACCTTGAGCGTGGCGTTAAGATCAACGTTGTTGCCGCTCCTGCGGCAAAGACCAATTTTGAGGCGGCAGGAGGGCTGGGGCGCCTTTTAGCATGGTTGAGGTCTATGGGAGCACAGCAGATTTTCGACGCTTCGCTGGGTGCAGACATTTGCGCATGGGCGCATTTGTGCTACATTCAGAGGAACGACCCAAAGCCAGTCATTTCGCAGCATTGCCCTGTTGTCGTAAACTACTTACTGAAGCACAGAGAAGAGCTCGTGAAGCATCTGTCTCCAATACATTCGCCCATGCTAAGCATGGCGGTATACATTCGCAAATATGAGAAAGCAGATGCGAAGATAGCTGCGCTGTCTCCATGCATTGCGAACGCTCACGAATTTGAGGCTGCAGGTTTTATTGATTACAATGTCACATTAAACAAACTACAAGAACTTATTGAGGCAAACAAAATCGTGATGCCAAAGCAGGATAGCGGCTTTGACCGGTTTGAAGCGAGTCTTGGTTCGTTGCAAGCTTCTCACAACAGCTTTATGGAAAATGTCGATCATTGCATAGGAGAATCGTTCCGCATCGACAAAGCAGAAGGCCAGTGCCTGGTTTACAAAGCCTTGGACGAGTACGCGAGGCAACCCGAAACGAAGCTGCCAACTTTTTTTGGCGCGGCGCACTGTCACGCGGGGTGTCATTTGGGGACCGGGTGCAGAGGCGGCGGCAATATTTTTGAAATCAACACCGTAATGAACAACTTGCGGCAGCCTACGGCTCATTTGGGCAAAAAACGGCACCGTGACGAGCTGTTTAAAGTGTTTGACAAAAAGCTGAGGCTTTCTGACTTTGTGAGGAAGCACACACCAGCTCCGGTTCAGAGCATACGAATATCGCAGGAAGATATTGGCGAAGCCTTCGCTTGGCTGGGAAAGTTCGACGAAGCTGCTATGAATTTTAACTGCGGGGCATGCGGGTGCGAGACATGCTTTGAAATGGCAGAAAGAATTGCAAAAGACATTGCAGTCCCGTCGCAATGCATGGAAAAGGCTAAACGCGAAGCGCATTGGGCGTGTGCGGAAGACAGCAACTTGCTAAAGACAAACCTGCAAAACCTAGAGGAATTTTTTCAGAAACACTCGGTGGCAGAGGCGAAAAGTGCCTAGCCCAGAATCTGAAAAGGGCGCAAAACAAGAAAACTATGGATTACTCAGCACCTGTAATATATAATAGGAAATAAAAAATGCAGGAGTCGGCTATGTGGACGCCTGCTTGTGAAAGGGAGGTGCC